>Ga0075520_1001273_pt1 | contig 12009 bp, 9 predicted proteins | sample NGEPerB_FD_75100 | JGI IMG/M metagenome (GOLD analysis project Ga0075520, IMG submission 75100) | Arctic peat soil microbial communities from the Barrow Environmental Observatory site, Barrow, Alaska, USA - NGEE PermafrostAB12-B | ecosystem: Environmental > Terrestrial > Soil > Wetlands > Peat ... | reverse complement strand
GTGGTGACGTTGCTGTCAAACATCACCAGCAACGTTCCGACTGTGATGTTGCTGAAGGGGCTGGTACCGCAGTTTCACGATGCGCGCAGTGCATGGCTCTTGCTGGCAATGTCCAGCACGCTGGCGGGCAATCTGACCATCACAGGTTCGGTGGCCAATATTATCGTGGTAGAAAAAGCCCGGGCTGAAGCTCACATCAGCTTCGTTGAGTACATGAAAATCGGTGTGCCAGTGACCCTGATCACGCTGGCGATCGGTCTGCTGTGGCTGCACTTCGTACATTACTGATGGATGTGTTCGCAGAATTGGACAGATCATAGATTTATGAATTGTCATTACGAGCGCCGGGTTTTGGCGCGAGGAATCTGCTTTTTTCTTAACCATCCACAAGAAGATCCCTCGCTCTGCTCGCGATGACAAAAACCGAGGGAAATGTTCCTCGACTCTGCGAACCTCAATAGGAATAAAGAAAGGGAAAGAGAGAAGGAGGGGTAGGTAGTCCCCCTCCCTTCACGAACGCTCCGTCGCAGCCGCTACTCGACGTAGGGCTTCCAGGCACCGTTATCTGTTTCCATCAGAACAATGCTGGCCTTGGTTGGTGGCGCGCCATAAAAATCTGCGCCGTAGGTCTTGATGAGAGTGGCGCGGTCCCAACCGGAAAAGCTCTTTACCAGGCTGCCGGAAGCGTCAAACGCAGTCCCCAGGCGATTGGGTTCCCACTTCCAGGAATATTCCACCCGAGCCAGATGCGGCTTGATCATGGTGACCTTGGCCACGTCCACCAGCTTGCGCTCAGCCAACGGAACCACATACGTGACCGTCCCGTCGCGATTGCTCGCCTTCTGCACACCCTTGATGGTGCTCAACACGTTTTCGCCCGCGGGCGTCAGGTTGACAATCAACGAACTGGAACCCTTCGCCTTCGGCTTGGTGGCAATGACGCCGCTCTTCGCCAGCAGCTTGTAGTGCGGATCCTGCGGCTTTTCGTTGACCGTTGAGACTACGGTCCCGGTGCTGAAACGGATGGTCGCCGGGCCCTGCTCGCTCAATATCCTGGTGACCGTGCTGGTCGCAAGCGGTACGGTAAGAACGTCGCGGGCGCCTTTTACAAAGTAGAAAATGGTTCCACCAACCACCAGGATCAATCCCGCAATCAACACTATCGGCATGAAGCCGGAGCCCTTGCCTTCCATCGCGACTTCCGCGGCAAACAGCTCGGGTTCGTTGGAGACGGGGGGGACGGGTTGCGCTTTTGCATCCTCGTTGGTTTTCGGTTCCATGACGGTCGGCATTGCTGACACCTCCGATGTGGACATGCTGCCAGCCGCGAGTACCAAAGCAAGCCGCGGAAAGAACTCGCCAATGGCCTTCGCAAACGGCACGGGCTTTGTTCCCATGCCGGGCTGCAGGCAGCCTTAAACAATTCCAGTATGGACCCTATAAACAAGGACGCAGTGAGCTTGATCACTTCTTACTGTGAGCAGTGAACCCGCTGCGCTGGCGCGTTACGACAGGCGGTCGAAAGTTGGTGCCTCAAGTTGATGTTGAGGACGAACCAGTTCTTATGACTTGTACGGGCTGGGGCCGAGCTTCTGAACTTGCTCGGTGAAGCTGCTTACAACTTGGGCGAATCTTGGGCCTTCCGCCGCCGAAACCCATTCCAGGTGAAAACGCTCTTCTTCGAGTCCGAAGTCGGCCAGCATCAAGCGCAGAGCGTCCGCTCTTTTCTCAGCCTTCATGTTGCCGTCCTGGTAGTGGCAGTCGCCGGGATGACAGCCGCACATGAGGACGCCATCGGCGCCCTTGGTCAGCGCCTCGATCACCAGGTTGGGATGAACCATGCCCGAGCACATCACGCGAATCATGCGGAGGCTGGGCGGGTACTGGATGCGCGAAACACCAGCCAAATCGGCACCGGCATAGGAGCACCAGTTGCAACAGAAAGCGAGGATCAAAGGTTGAAAGTTGTCTTCCATCACGCCACCTTCAGGGCTGCCTCAATCTGGGCCCTGATTTGATCGAGGGTAAATCCCCGCACCAGTATGCCATTCTTGGGACAGGTCGCCTGGCAGCATCCGCAGCCTTTGCAGGTGCTCTCATTGGTCTCGACGACTTTCTTAACCGACCCCTGCCACATGTATTCGAGCAAGGTGATCGACTTGAACGGACACGTGTCCACGCAGTAAGCGCATCCATCGCAGTTCTCGTCCACCACTTGCGAGATGTTCGCCTCCAGTTCCAGGCTGTCCTCAACGAGCACGGCGGCTGCTCGTGCCGATGCCGCCTGGGCTTGCAGGATGGATTCCTCAAGGCTCTTCGGAGAATGCGCCAGTCCGCACAGGAAGACGCCGTCGGTCATGAAGTCCACTGGCCGCAGCTTCATGTGAGCTTCCAGGAAGAAGCCCTCGCTGTTCAACGGGACCTTAAGAAACTGTGCCAGGGTGCGATTCTCTTCATGCGGATGAATGCCCGCCGACAGAACCACCAGGTCGGCCGAGATCAACATTGCCATGCCCAGGGTTTGGTCGAAGACGGTGACCTTGAGTGCATGGGAGTTCCGCGATACCTCGGGTTTGCGGTCTTCGTCATAGCGCACAAAGACGACGCCCTGCTGGCGTGCCTTGGTGTAGTAGCTCTCTTTGAAGCCGTAGGTGCGAATGTCCCGGTAAAGAACGTACACATTCGTCTCGGGGGAAAGCGTTTTTATGCGCAGCGCGTTCTTGATGGCGTCAGCGCAACAAACGCGGGAACAGTAGGGATGATCGGCCTCTCGTGATCCCACGCACTGGATCATGACGACGGTCTTTGCGGGCTGGTTCTTTTCCCCGGCCAGGAAGCCGTTTCCAGAAGCGAGGTGTGCTTCGAGATCGCGTTGCGTGATGACACCATCGTCCTGTCCGTACAAGTATTCTCTTGGCTGGTACTGCTTCGCACCCGTAGCTACGATTACGACCCCGTGCTCGACTTCAGTGGTCTCACCGTTGGCCGCGATTCTCGTCTTGAAGTTGCCGATGGAGCCTTCGATGTTTTCGATGACCGCGCCCGCAAACAGATGGATTCTGCTGTTCTGTTGGATTTCGTCGCGCAGGCGCACTAATTCTTCCTGTGGTCTTTCTCCGTTGAGTAAGTAATGGAGGTACCGCAGATTACCGCCAAGCTCATTCTCTTTCTCCACTAGATACACATCGGAGCCTTGGCGGGCCAGCGTCAAAGCGGCGGTCATGCCCGAAATCCCGCCACCAATGACGAGCGCGGATTTCTGGATTCTGATCCGCTGTCGCTGGAGCGGCTGCAACAGGCGAGACTTGGCCACGGCCATTCTGAGCAGATCCTTTGACTTCTGCGTGGCCTTTTCCGGCTCATGCATGTGGACCCAGGAGCACTGGTCGCGGATGTTGGCCATCTCAAAGAGATACGGATTGAGTCCAGCCTCGGCCATCGTGTTGCGGAAGAGCGACTCGTGAGTTCGCGGGGTGCAGGAGGCCACCACTACGCGATTCAGATCGTGTTCCGCAATCTTCTCCTTGATCCGGTCCTGGGCATCGTTGGAGCAGGTATAGAGATTGTTCTCCGCATACACGACGTTGGATAGCGTTTTCGCATATTCCACGACGTTCGGGACATCGACCACGCCGGCGATATTGGTCCCGCAGTGGCAGACAAAGACTCCGATGCGAGGCTCTTGTCCCTTCACATCTTTTTCGGGTGGGTAGAGCTTGGGCGTGATCAGCGTGCCCCTGGCATCCTTTAAGAGTGAGAGCACTTCGGCTGCCGCTGCCGAAGCCTGCATCACGGTTTCCGGAATGTCTTTGGGTTCGACAAACGGCCCGGCGACGTAAATTCCTTGACGAGACGATTCCGCGGGCTGGAATGCGGACGTCCCACAGAAATTGAATTCGTTGAGCGCAATTCCGAAGCGGTCGGCAAGGACCTTAACATCCTTCGGAGGCTGCATGCCCACCGAGAGAACAACCAAGTCGTACTCCTGCGATAGCTTTCTGTCGTTTTCGCCCAGATATTGAACGATCAGGTTTCGGCTGCCAGGGACTTCCTCGATTTTCGGCACGCGAGAACGGATATAGCGCACACCGAGATCTTGCGCCCGGTGGTAATACTGCTCGAAGCCCTTGCCGAAGGCGCGCAGGTCCATGAAGAAGATGTCGCATTGCAGACCTTCTCCAAGATGCTCTTTGGCGATGATGGCTTCTTTGGTGGCATACATACAGCAGACCGACGAACAGTAGTCGTGCTCGAAATCCCGCGATCCCACGCACTGCAGGAAGGCGATCCGCTTCGGCTCCTGCCGGTCGAAGGGGCGGAAGACATGACCGGAGTAGGGCCCCGAGGCGGACAAAATCCGCTCGAATTCCAAGGCCGTGAGCACATTCGGGAAGCGCCCATAACCCAGGTCTTTCTTTAACCGGGCATCGAAGATCTCGTATCCAGGCGCGAGGACGACAGCCCCTACGTTCAACTCGCAAGTCTGCTCTTGTTGTGCGTAGTCGATCGCATGGGCCTGGCAGGCGGTTGAGCAGATATGGCAATCGCAGCAGATGCCGCACTCAAGACAGCGTTTAGCTTCGGCGATTGCCTGCCCCGGCGTATAGCCTATGTGGACCTCGTCGAAGCTCAGGCGGCGGGTTGCGGCGTCTAGGGCGGGTACGGGAATTTCACGTTGCATCAGTACGCCCGCGGTGTCCACAGTGTAGGCAGTGTGATACGGTCCTTCCAGTTCGCGGCCCGCGCGGAGATCCTGGCCATTGAGCCAGCGGTCGATAGAGTTGGCCGCCTTTTTGCCGGCGAGCATCGCCGTAACCACCACGTCGGGACCGGTGACGCAATCTCCACCCGCAAAAACGCCAGGCAATTCTGTCGCCAGCGTCTGCGGGTCGGCATGCAGCGTTCCCCACTTCGTAGTTGCCAAACCGAGTCGTTCTCCGAGGGCGCTGACGTCGGGGACTTGGCCAATCGTGGCCACAACAGCGTCGCAAGGAATCACAAATTCCGATCCCGGAATTGGCTCCGGAGCCGGCCGTCCACTGGCATCGGGACGACTAAGTTTCATCTTCAGACACTGCAGGCCAGCTACGTGTCCGCCGTCGCCCGATTGGAATGATTTAGGTGCGGCCAGGAACATCAACTCGATGCCTTCGCGCGCAGCGTCTTCGATCTCGCGATGATCGGCGGGCATCTCGGCACGCGTGCGCCGATAGACGATGGTTACCTTGTCCGCTCCACAACGAACCGCAGTGCGCGCGGCATCGAGAGCAGAATTCCCTCCGCCAATCACGAGCACGCGTCGGCCCGGCAACATTGGGCCTTCGAGGTTGACGCGGCGCAGGAACTCCACCCCGCCGGTGACCCCCGGCATGCTCTCCCCAGGGATGCCGAGTCTCCGCTCGACGTGCGCCCCAATGGCGATGAATACCGCCGAGTAGCTCTTCCGCAGTTCCTCCAGCGTGACCCCACTGCCCACGGGAGTGTTCAGCAGAATATCGATTCCCAGAGAACGCATGCGGTCCAACTCAGCGTTCAACAAGGGACGCGGTAGCCGGAAAGACGGAATACCCACCGCCAACATTCCTCCCGCAACCGGGAGCGCTTCGAAGATCGTCGCGCCATAGCCTTTCTGGCGGAGTTCATAGGCACACAGCAAGCCAGCGGGCCCGGATCCCACGATGGCAATCTTCTCTGCACGACCGGGTACCGTCGGTTGTGGCAGTTTGTAATCGAGAACGCTATCGGTAACGAAACGCTTCAACGCCGGCAAATTAACCGCATCGTCCACGTTGGAACGGGTGCAGCCGGCTGTGCACGGATGCGTACATATCCGGCCACAGATTGACGGGATCGGATTGTCGCGCAGAATGACTTGGAGTGCTTCGTCGAAGCGTCCCTGTGCGATCAGGGTCACATAGCCCTGTCCGCTCTGGTGAATGGGGCATGCGGCCTCGCAGGGAGATGTCCCTCGACGCGTAATGGCGAAGATGTTTGGAACAGCTTGGGGGAACGGGCGGTAGATGGCCTTTCGCTCGCCCAGCCCATGATCGAACTCGGACAACAGCGTCACTGGACAAGTTGTCGTGCAAGCGCCGCAGCCCGTGCATTTCGAGGAGATCACAAAGCGTGGCTGCTGCTTGATCCGGATCGTGAAATTTCCCGGCATCCCATCGACGTGTTCCACCTCACTCAAGGTGAGGATTTCGATGTCCTTGTGCTTGCCTATCTCGACCAGGCGCGGCGCCATGGTGCACATGGCGCAATCGTTGGTGGGAAAAGTTTTGTCGAGCTGCGCCATGACCCCGCCAATGGCAGCGCCGCGCTCGGACAAATACACCTTGATGCCACCGTTGGCCAGATCGAGGGCGGCCTGCATGCCGCCGATACCGCCTCCTACGACCAGGGCAGCGCCCACGGGCGGGGTCTTGGGATCGTTAGACGGCATGGGGGACCACCTCCGCTGCCGGCGCTTGCTGCCCGGCTCTCTGCCTGACCGCCAGGAAATACAGGGCTAGCGGTCGATAAACCATGTGGGCCCACTTGCCAAACGACATCTCCACCAGCAGCATGGGCGTGGCGATGACAATGTGCAGGGCGTACAGCAAATGACAGGTGAGCCCAAAGCCGGCATAGCGGAAAATGTGTGCCGCCAGACCGCTGAGCACCGTCGACACCAGCAAGATGGGAAAGGCCAGGTCCTGAAACCGAGTCTCTTTGTAGATCTCCTTCTGTGCCCGCAGCCGGCCCAGGAAAATCTCTCCCATGCCGTAGAGGATGAGACCCGTCGCCAGGTATCCGAGCCACCGCTGGGGATTGTAGAAGGGGTATAGGTTGTCGGTTTGAAACCACTTCAGTCCGAACACCTTGATGGTGAGCATCATCACTGTGCCCAGGGCCAGGCCCCAATGGCCGAGCCACCGGCCCCGGTCTGGGCACTTCCGCATCAGGGAGTGCGTCACCGACTGGTCCACGTAGGTCCCGAACTCGGCCACATAGGCAGAGAATGGAATATGCGCCCGCTCGTCTGCACTCATGGTGAGCCGCCAGATACGCAGGGCACGCGATAACACTAAGAGCAGTGGAAGGAGGGCCACTGTCAGCGTGTAGTAAATGATGAGCGGGAACATGTGCTCCAAGCCAAGCGGCGTGGTGACAAGCTGCGTGGCTGGCATCTTCACGTACCACAGGTGATAGCCGAGGATCAGCAGAAAGGTGAGTGCGGCCACGAAGATCAACGAACCCACGTACCACGCCGTGGACTGGAGCAGCTTGGGGGCGATGCCCGTCCAGTCGTACTGCGCACTCAGGAAGCGCCGCAGGGTGAGCATGGAGATTCGGGGCTCCGACTGCCGCGGGCAGGCAGCCGAGCAGTCGCCGCAGTCATGGCAGAGCCACGGATCCAGGCTTTTGACCAGCGGCTGCCTCAGTCCCAGCAGGGCGAAGCGAATGCTCCTGCGGGGAAAGGTGGCACCGCCGTCCACCAGATCACAGGTGAGGGTGCAACTCCCACACTGGTAGCAGCCGGTAGGATCGAACTTTCCGTAGCGGCGGATGTCGGCCAACAACGTGGGATCGCAAACCGAAATTGTTTCCACTGCCATAGATCACCTTGCTTGCGGAGGTGCAGCTATTGCGTCGTCACCGCAACTGCGTTCACTACTCTCCGCGCGTAAACCAGAAATTGTCCTTCTTCTTCCGCTACGCAGATCTCAAATTTGTCGTTTCGATAGGCCTCTCCCGCCTGAAGGGCTTCCTCCGAACTGGCGTAGGGCCGCCCGTCCCACATGAACTTTTTGCCATCGCGGATAACTGAGATATTTGGGCTCATGGATTCAAACTCCGCCACAAAATTACGCGCTGACTTGGCATTGGCATAGTTCCCCTCGTAAGGCTGTGGCGCGGGGAAAATACTCGCGCACCAGCCACTCCGCCGCTTGCGGCACGGCGTCGCTGATGGCTTTCGAGAAACCTTGGGAGATCTGTTCCGGCAGTGGCCCCGTCTGGCAGGCCAGCACACGTACCTCGACCCCGCAACTTTCTTGTAGCTCGCGCAGCAGGTTGGAGGTGGGCAACTGGTGCAGCGAGAAATCGTCCAGTTTGACGAAGGGGATCTCGGCAGGATCGATCTCGAATATCTCCCCTTGAGTGCGCCCGGCATCGATTGCGTCCAGGATTAGCAACCGCCGTGGACGCGCAGAACTCAGGCAGAGAGTGAATAACAGCTTGCGCACGCCCGTGCCGACGTCGAGCAAGCAAACCGCTTCGGGTACGGGGTAGTGTGACTCGAGATAGTCAACCACCGCGCACCCGAAGCCGTCATCTCCGAACAGGATGTTCCCGCAGCCGAGCACCAGGGTCGGCTTCCGGCAGAACTCGGGAAGATCGCATGGATCGACCTCCCGCATGTGCTACCTCCTCTTTCGCTGCCTTCAGTTGGCAAGCGAGTCAAGCAATTTGCCGTCCGCGCTGAAGATATCCAGCTTGACCGACAGCTTTCCGTCCAGCCGGTGGGTCGCGCAGGACAAGCATGGGTCGTAGGCACGGATCGACATTTCTACTTTGTTCAGCACTCCCTGGTCGTACACGCCGTTATGGATCAAACTCTTGGCGGCCTGCGTGACCGACATATTGATAGGAGCGTTGTTGTGGGTAGTACCGACAATCAGGTTGACATTGGTGATCAAACCGTCGGCATCGGTGGTGTAGTCGTGGATGAGGGTGCCGCGCGGCGCTTCGGTGACGCCTACGCCTCGCGCTGCCCGCGGCGTAACCTTCACCCGGGTCTCGGTACTGATGATCTCGGGATCGTCCAGCAAGCGGACGGTGTTTTCGGCGTTGTAGAGCAACTCGATCAGCCGCGCCCAGTGGTAGAGCAGGGTGAGCTGTGCGGGCCGCCCGAACTTCGCGCGAAACTCCTCCAGTTCGGTCTGCGCCAGCGGCGTGTCGATATAGTCGCAGGTGTTGATGCGCGCCAGGGTGTTGGCACGATAAACGCCCTTGGGGTTTTCGGCATCCATGGAGAAACCTTCGCCCCACTGTTTGGCATAGGGAAACTTCAAGTAGCTCCACGGCTCGATGTGCTCGGAAATGAACTCCGTATAGCGGTCGTACGGAAAGTCCTGGTATGCACCGGTTGGCGTCATCAGACGAAGCTTGCCGTCGTAGAGGTTGAGCGCCCCGTCCTCCTTGACCGTGCCGATGAAGCCGGTCGTGATAACTCCCAGCGACTTCACCACGTCGAGGTACTTGGGGAAGACGTTCTCTTTGGCAAAAGCGATGGAGAACTTGGCCAGTTCCAGCGCGTCATCGGCCTGCTTGCGCAACTGATCGCGCTCGCCAGCAGCCAACGGCTTGCTGAATCCGCCAGGAACCGCCGCCTGGGGATGAATCGCCTTGCCCGCCAGGACCTCCAGCATCTTGGCGCACATGTGGCGCACCTTTACCACTTGCCGGGCAATGTCGGGAGCTGCCTGCAGCACGCCGATGACATTGCGAACCGAATAAGGCGCATCCGGCCCCAGCAGGAAGTCGGCTCCCGCCAGGAAGTAGAAGTGCAGGATGTGCTCTTCCATGAAGGCAATGCTGTTGCACAGCTCGCGCAACTTCTTGCCAGCCGGGGGCGGCTCGACTCCAAAGACCGCGTCGCAAGCCTTGGCCGAGGCCAGGTGATGCGACCACGGACACACCCCGCAAATGCGCGGTGTAATGCGCGGCATATCTTCTACCGGACGTCCCAGGCAGAATTTTTCGAAGCCGCGCAGTTCAATGACGTTCACCCGGGCGGTGTCCACGTTGCCGGCATCGTTGAGCTGAATGGTTATCTTGGCGTGGCCCTCGATGCGGGTGACAGGTTGAATGACCAGTGTCTTTGACATGGATCACCTCCGGGGCAGCGGCCGCAGACGGCCCGCGCCAGCAAAACGGTTGAAGGTTGCGGCCCGGTCCGGAATCTGCTTGGGATCGAGGCCGATGGAGGACAGCGCTCCCATCATGTCCACCATGGGGTTCGCTTTGTCCGACATGGGGCCAAAGCAACCCTCACATGGCATGTAGGCGCGGATGCAGCGCGGGTTACCGTCACTGCCACCGCAGCCGGCACGCGTTGCCGGCCCCAGGCACAGGATGCCCTGCTCCATCAGGCAGCGCATTTCGCTCAGCGGCGCTCCCGGCGCGAAGTCCGGCGCTTCCAGCCGGCGCTTCAGCGTCGAGACTGCCTTCTTTTCGCGCTTGGTGGGACACTCATCGCAAACGCTCTTCGTCGCCAGCACGGGCAGAGGCTTGCCTTCCAGAAGCGCAACCAGCGCTCCGGCCACCATCTCTGGCGTAGTTGGACATCCCGGCAGATAGGCATCCACCGGCACCACCTCGTGGACGGCATATACCCGGTCGGTGAGCGCGGGAATCTGCTCGTTGGGTATGCCATTTTTCTCGGTGGTGACGCTGTCGCGATAAACCTTCTCCAGCATTTCTTGCGTGCTGAACTGGTTGGCAAGGGCAGGTATGCCGCCAAAGCAGGCACAAGAACCCAGAGAGATCAGGATCTTGCACTTCTTGCGCATCTCCTGCGCCAGTTTCTTGTGCTCCTCACTGCGGATTCCTCCAGATATAAGTCCGACATCCGCTGCGGGAATTTCCATCTCCGTACCTTCGCCAGTCTGACCATAGAGCTTGTGATCCATCAGGACTGGCATGTGCACGATTTCTACTTGCTTCAGTACGTCGAGGAGCGGTTCACCGATGTCGAGGATGGTTACCTCGCAACCTCCGCATATGGCGAACCATTCTTCGGCAAGTCGAGCTGCCATGCTGAACCTCCCTTACACACTTGAATTAGTGCTGCTCTGTTGTCGTTTCCCACGAACTGTGATTACTACCTTCGACCGGTCCTAGGCCGCGCTGCGATAACTCTTTCGGGCAAGCCAGAGCTGGCGAGTTTTTGCAAACGGCGGTCAGGGGAACTTCCACAAGCCACTCTCGGCATGTTTGACGTGCGTCAGCAAACGGAAACCGCTGGGCTCGGCGCGCCGTAGTTGCAAACGTGCTGCTAGTTATCCGTCCAAGCCGCACACAGGGTCAGTGACCCAGGTCACGCATCGATGTTAGCGAACGTACGTTCGAGAGCTGAAGCGGACCAGGAACCCGCTGGCTGGTTTTCTTGAAACCCTTACTGGGTGCGAATTTGGGCCCAGTCTAACGCGCGGCATCGATCGTCACAGGTCCTTGTGAGCTGGCCCCGAAAAAGCAAGGAGTGGGCTCACACCGCCCTTGCTCTTGGTGGGGTGGCGAAGAGACGGCACGGTTCCCCGCGCGCCTTGACCATCACGTCAAGGTGTGTCGCTCGTCACAGCCTCTTGTAACAAAGCAATGGTGTACTGGCTGCCGAGGATAGCTTGCTATGTGCCTTGCAATACCCGGAAAAATCCTTGAAATTCAAATGCAGGGCACCATACGGGCCGCCCGCGTGCAGTTCGGCGGGATCGTGCGCCAGGTTTCCCTCGACTTTGTTCCCGAGGCCGGGCTGGGTGACTACGTGATGGTCCATGTCGGCTTCGCTTTAAGCCTCGTCGATCGGGCCGAAGCCGACCGCACTTACAAGCTCCTGCAAGAGATGGGAATGCTGGAGTCAGAGCTGGCGCCGACCGATTTGTAAGATTGTCATCCTTTCTACTTTTCCCATTAGAAAATCCCCAGCGCTCAGCATTGCCCACGAAAAAAATTTCTCCGTGAACGAATTCGCCGCCTTGCAGGCAGTCCAAGTAAGATACAAGGGATCTGCTTTCCTTTTTGGCAGCCTGCCCCTCGGGGCACGTATCTTCGAAATTAGGGACTCATGGAATTGTCGGAAAAACTGGAAACACCCGTCACCACGATCCGCGAAATCGGCCAGCATGAAGGCCAGACCGTCACCATTCGTGGCTGGCTCTACAACTTGCGGGAGAGCGGCAAACTACTCTTCCCCATCTTTCGCGACGGCAGCGGCATCATCCAGGGCGTTGTCGCGAAAAACGC
>Ga0075520_1001271_pt1 | contig 12013 bp, 8 predicted proteins | sample NGEPerB_FD_75100 | JGI IMG/M metagenome (GOLD analysis project Ga0075520, IMG submission 75100) | Arctic peat soil microbial communities from the Barrow Environmental Observatory site, Barrow, Alaska, USA - NGEE PermafrostAB12-B | ecosystem: Environmental > Terrestrial > Soil > Wetlands > Peat ... | reverse complement strand
GTTTTGAACACTAGATTTTTTGGATGCCCAAGTAGCTCAGTTGGTAGAGCACGTCCTTGGTAAGGACGAGGTCATCAGTTCAATCCTGATCATGGGCTCCATTTAAAAACAAACGCAGCAACCGAGACAAGCAACACAGGAAATAAAATGGCCAAAGAGCAATTTCAAAGAACGAAACCGCACGTCAACGTCGGCACCATCGGCCACGTTGACCACGGCAAATCCACCCTGACCGCCGCCATCGTCGCGGTGCAGCACCGTAAAGGTCTGGCTCCGCTGATCGAATACAAAGACATCACCAAGGGCGGCACGGTTCGTGATGACACCAAGACCGTGACCATCGCGGTTTCGCACGTCGAATACGAAAGCGCGAAGCGCCATTACGCGCATGTTGACTGTCCCGGCCACGCTGATTATATCAAAAACATGATCACCGGTGCGGCGCAGATGGACGGTGCGATTCTGGTGGTGAGCGCGGCGGACGGCCCGATGCCCCAGACGCGTGAGCACATCCTGCTCGCCCGTCAGGTCGGTGTGCCAAGCATCATCGTCTGCTTGAACAAGGTTGACCTCGCGGACGCCGACCTGCTCGAGTTGATCGAAATGGAAATCCGTGAACTGCTCACGAAGTATGGTTTTCCCGGTGAGACAACGCCGATTATTCGCGCCTCCGCCACCGCCGCGCTGGCTGGCAAGCCCGAAGGCGAAAAGGCAATTGCCGACCTGCTCGAAGCGCTGGACACGTTCATTCCTGACCCGGTGCGAGAAGTGGACAAACCGTTCCTGATGTGCGTCGAAGACGTGTTCAACATTGAAGGTCGCGGCACGGTTGTGACCGGTCGTGTGGAACGTGGCGTCCTCAAGAAAATGGAAGAGGTTGAAATCGTCGGTTTGCGTGAAACGCGCAAGACGGTGGCGACGGACATCGAAATGTTCCGCAAGCTGCTCGATTCCGCCAGCGCGGGCGACAACGTCGGCGTTTTGCTGCGCGGCACGAAGAAGGAAGAAGTTGAACGCGGCATGGTTCTGTCCAAGCCGGGTTCGATCAAGCCGCACACGAAATTCAAGGCGGAAGTTTACGTCCTCTCGAAGGATGAGGGTGGCCGTCACACGCCATTCTTCACGAACTACCGTCCGCAGTTCTATTTTCGCACCAGCGATGTCACTGGCACATTGACTTTGCCGACGGGCGTTGAGATGGTCATGCCGGGCGACAACGTCTCGGTGGACATCGAAATGCAGAAGCCGGTCGCGATGGAAAAAGGCCAGCGCTTCGCCATCCGCGAAGGCGGCCGCACCATCGGTGCCGGTCGTGTTTCGGAAGTCATCGCCTAAGGGCGGAATAGTTTCGGGAGCGCGGAGTCAGAACCTCCGTGCTCCCTTTTTGTCCGTAGAAATAATAAGATTTGACGGCTACGGCGTTAGCTCAATTGGTAGAGTAGCGGTCTCCAAAACCGTTGGTTGAAGGTTCAAGTCCTTCACGCCGTGCCAGTCTGCGAACTTGGAGAGGTGGCAGAGTGGTCTATCGCGGCGGTCTTGAAAACCGCTTTGGGCGAAAGCCCAACGGGGGTTCGAATCCCTCCCTCTCCGCCAGATATATTTTTGTGAACGACTGGATACATATTGGAATTTGGGCGGTGGTGATTGGGGCTGTCTTTGGCTACCTTTGGTGGCAGGGACAAATCCAGCGCCTCGCAGTTTACGTGTCGGAAACGCGTGAAGAGCTTAAAAAGTGCGCCTGGCCAAGCTGGGAGGAACTGAAAGGTTCCACCGCGCTGATCATCGTCATGATTGCGTTGCTCGGCGGGTTTGTCGTGCTGGTGGATCGCGTTCTGTTTTACATTTTTATCCGCTAAAATTTCATGCGCAACCAATGGTTCATCATCCAGACGCTTTCCGGCCAGGAAAACAAGGTCAAGGACAGCATTGAAAAACGCGTCAAGACCGACGAGATGCAGGAATTCATCAAAGAAGTTCTCGTCCCGATTGAAAAAGTGGTTGAGGTGCGCAACCAGAAAAAGACCGTGTCCAGCCGCAAGTTGTGGCCCGGTTACGTTTTTGTGGACATGGTGCTGCTCGATGAAGAAAATCGCATCATTGAGAAGCCGTGGTATTTCATCCGTGAAACGCAGAGTGTCATCGGCTTTTTGAGCGACCCGCCACAGCCCACGCCGACGGATGAAGTTGAAGCCATCAAGGTGCAGATTTCCGCCTCGGAAGAAACGGAAAAACCGAAGGTCAATTTTGCGGTGGGCGAAACCATTAAAATCAATAACGGGCCGTTTCTCAATTTCAGCGGGGTCATCGAGGAGATTGATCCGGAACGCGGCAAGCTCAAGGTCACGGTCAATATTTTCGGGCGGAATACGCCGGTGGAACTCGAATACTGGCAGGTTGAAAAAGCATAATCATTTATATGGCGAAGAAAATCACAGGACAGATCAAGTTGCAGATTCCGGCCGGACAGGCCAACCCCGCGCCGCCCGTCGGCCCCGCGCTCGGTCAGCACGGCGTCAACATCATGGCGTTCTGCAAAGAATTTAATGCGGTGACCAAAAACGATGCCGGCCTGGTGATTCCCGTGGTCATCACGGTGTTCCAGGACAAGTCATTCACGTTCATCACCAAGTCGCCGCCCGCGTCCATCTTGTTGAAAAAAGCGGCCGGCATTACGGCTGGCTCGAAAGTTCCGAACAAGGACAAAGTCGGCAAGGTGACGCGCAAACAGATTTTGGACATCATTAAAATGAAGTCCAAGGATATAAATGCAAACTCCGAAGAGGCCGCGTTCCGCGTCATCTCCGGCACGGCGCGCAGCATGGGAATTGACGTGGTCGTCTAATAATAAAAATAATCGCGGGAGAATCTTTTGATTCGCTTGCACCGCACAAAAACAAATGCCCAGTAAACGATTCAAGAAAGCCCTGGAAGTGGTGGATGGCAAGAAAGCCTATCCGTTAAAGGATGCTGTTGGCGTCCTCGCCAAATTCCCCAAAGCAAAATTTAACGAGACGATTGACCTCGCGTTCCGCCTTGGCGTGGATCCGAAACAGTCCGACCAGATGGTTCGCGGCACGGTTCCGCTGCCGCACGGCAGCGGCAAGAACGTGCGCGTGCTGGTTTTCGCCAAAGGCTCGGCGGCGGATGCGGCCAAGGCGGCGGGCGCAGAATTTGTCGGCTTTGAAGACATGATTGCCAAGTGCAATGGTGGCTGGACCGATTTCGATGTGGCCGTGGCCACGCCGGAAGCGATGATCGAAGTCCGCAAGCTCGGCAAAGTTCTTGGGCCGCGCGGCTTGATGCCGAACCCGAAGACCGGCACAGTCACGGAAGACACGGCGAAAGCGGTGAAAGAAGTCAAAGCTGGCCGCGTCGAATTCAAGATTGACAAGGCGGGCAATGTTCACGTCGTCGTGGGCAAGGCTTCGTTCGCACTGGAACAGATCGAGGAAAACGCCCGCGCCGTCATCGAGGCCGTGGCGAAAGCGCGCCCGAACAGCGTCAAGGGAACCTACATGAATTCATGCACGATCTCGGCGACGATGAGTCCGCCCGTCCGTGTGGATGTCCGCGAATTTTCAACCAACTAAAAAGGATTTGAGCCATGCGTGCTGAAAAAAAATTATTGACGGGTGAATACGTCGCCCGGTTGAACGCCTCGCCGTTCTTCATCGTGATCGGTTATCAAGGTCTGAAGGTTTCGCACCTCACCGAGCTGCGCAAACGTCTGACCACGGTCGGCGCGGAAGTTCATGTGGTGAAAAACACCATCTTCCGGGTCGCCGCCCAAGAAGCGGGCGTGGCGGATTTGAACGGTTCGCTCACCGGACAGATGGCCGTCGTGACCGGCCAGAAAGATATTTCTGCGGCGGCGAAGACGTTAAAAAACTTCGCGGCGGAATTCGACAAGCTGAAGCTGAAGTTCGGCTATCTGAACAACCAGCGCCTTGAAGTGGCGTCCATCATCGCGCTCGCGGATCTGCCGAGCCTCGATGTGTTGCGCGCCAAGCTGCTGGGCCTGTTCAACGCGCCGGCGACGAAGCTGGCGACCTTGATCAACACCCCGGCGACCCAGCTCGCGCAGGTCATCAAAGCGAAGGCCGAGAAGGCCGCATAACCATTTTCGATTTGAGATTTGAAATTTCAAACCGGAGAAACAAACCAACAACCAACAACGTAAATCGTCGGCTCACGGGCCGTGAACTGAAAACTGCCGGGGCTCCGGCAAACGACGAGACGACCGAACAAAAAGTAATAATATGGCTGACATTGCAAACTTAGTGGAAGAATTGAGCAAGTTGACGGTTATCGAAGCCGCTGACTTGGTGAAACAACTGGAAACCAAATGGGGCGTTTCTGCCGCTGCACCCGTCGCGGTTGCTGCTGCCGGTGGCACTGCTGCTGGTGCTGCCGCTCCGGCGGAAGCCAAAGACACTTTTGACGTGATTCTCGTTTCCGTTCCGGCGGACAAGAAGATCGCGGCGATCAAAGCCGTTCGCGAAGTGAAGCCCGGTTTGGGTCTTGCCGAAGCGAAAGCTTTGGTTGAAGGCGCTCCGAAGCCGGTGCTCGAAGGCGCCAACAAGGCGGACACCGACGCGGCCAAGAAGAAGCTCGAAGAAGCGGGCGCCAAGGTCGAAATCAAGTAATCCGGTCTTTTTTGGGGCGGCGGCTTCAGGCCGTCGCCCCTTTTCCACCCGCGAAATGCGGGCTAATTTGATAATTTTAGAATCGATAGAACAGCAGCTGGTTGCAGGTTGGCAAGCTGGCCGTTTGAACGCGGCGGGCTTGCCTTGTGTCGTTGAATAGAAATTCCGGTGCGGCGTGTTGCCGTGCCCAACAGAAAGTATAAAATGCCATCGCGAGCCACAGAACGTATCAATTTCGGCAAAATCAAGGAAATCGTCATTCCGCCGAACATGATCGAGTTGCAGACGAATTCCTACGCGGAATTTTTGCAGGCCGATCTGACTTCGTCCAAACGCCAGAAATATGTCGGGCTGGAATCCGTATTCCGCGAGGTGTTTCCCATCAAGAGCTACGATGATAAATGTGAGCTGAGTTACGATTCCTACGAAATCGGCGCGCCGAAAATTGACTGGCTCGAATGTCTGCGCGAAGGCCTGACCTACGGCGCGCCGCTTTACGTCACGTTCCTGCTCAAGGACGAAGGCAAGGGTGGCAAACAGGAAAAAGTTTTCATGGGCGAACTCCCGCTGATGACGCCGCAAGGCACGTTTGTCATCAATGGCGCGGAACGCGTCGTCGTCTCGCAGTTGCACCGCTCGCCGGGCATCGCGTTCGAGGCCACGCAACATCCCAACGGCAAGACGCTCCACAGCTTCCGCGTCATTCCGGACCGTGGTTCCTGGTATGAAGCGCAGTTCGACACGAGCGATCTGCTTTATGTTTATCTCGACCGCAAAAAACGCCGCCGGAAATTTTTGACGACGACGTTCTTCCGCGCGCTCTCATTTTTGGATCATCGCGACAAGACCGCTTCCAAGTCCAAGTCCAAGGACACCGGCGGCACCACGCGCGGCACGGACGAAGAAATTTTGAAGCTGTTCTACACCATCGAAGAATTGACGGTGAAGGAAGCGGAAAAGATTGAAGATTTGCAGAACCGCGTGCTTGTGAATGACGTGGCGGACGAGGAAAAAGGCCTCGTCGTGGCGCGCGCATTTGAGCCGCTCTCAAAGGCCGTCGTCAAGCAGATCGCCGAACTCGGCATCAGCAAGATCAAGGTCGTGGATACGTCGGTGGACGACGGCATCATCATCAAGTGCCTCAAGAAAGATCCGGCCAAGAACGAAGAGGAAGCGCTGAAGGACATTTACCGCCGCCTGCGCCCTGGCGATCCGCCCACGGCGGCGAATTCGCGCGCGTTGCTCCTGCGTTTGTTCTTCGACGAAAAACGCTATGACCTCGGCCGCGTTGGCCGTTACAAGATCAATCAGAAATTGGGCATGAAGGCGGAAGGCCGCATTTTGACCAAGAACGATCTGGTGGCCGCGACGAAATATCTTTTAAAGCTCAAGAAGGGCGAAGGCTCGCTTGACGACATTGATCATCTGGGCAGCCGCCGCATCCGCACCGTTGGTGAATTGCTTGCCAACCAGTGCCGCGTCGGCCTCTCGCGCACCGAACGTCTCGTCAAGGAACGCATGACGTTGTTCGATCAGACGGTCGAACAGATGACGCCGCAGAAGCTCATCAATCCGAAGGCGCTTTCGGCGGTCATCCGCGATTTCTTTGGCCGCAGCCAGTTGTCGCAGTTCATGGATCAGATTAATCCGCTCGCGGAACTCACGCACAAACGCCGCTTGTCGGCGCTCGGGCCGGGGGGCTTGAGCCGTGACCGCGCGGGCTTTGAAGTCCGTGACGTTCATCCGTCGCATTACGGCCGCATTTGTCCGATTGAAACGCCGGAAGGCCCGAACATCGGCCTCATCGCGTCGCTCGCGACTTTTGCGCGTATCAATGAATTTGGTTTCCTCGAAACGCCTTACCGCAAGGTCAAGGATGGCCGGGTGACCACTGAAGTTGAATACCTCACCGCCGACCGTGAAGAACAGTTCACCGTCGCGCAGGCGAACTCGGTGATGGATGAAAAAGGTCATTTCACCACCGACCGCGTCGTCTGCCGCCAGCGTGGCGAATTCGTGGACGTGGAACCGAACCATGTGCATTACATGGACGTTTCGCCGAAGCAGCTCGTTTCGATTGCGGCGTCGCTGATTCCGTTCCTCGAACACGATGACGCGAACCGCGCGTTGATGGGTTCGAACATGCAGCGCCAGGCGGTGCCGTTGCTCGTCACCGAAGCGCCGCTCGTCGCGACCGGCATGGAATACCGCGTCGCCCGCGACTCGCGTGCGGTTTTGGTTTCCGATGAAGCGGGCAAGGTTGCTTCCGTCACCGGCAATCAGATCATCGTCACCGAAAGCGGTCTTCTGCCGGAGACGAAAAAGAAAATCAAACACGACCCGGCCAGCGGCGTTCACGTTTATCCGGTGCGCAAATTCATGCGTTCCAATGCGGCGACCTGCATCAACCAGAAAATCTTGGTGGAGAAGGGCGACGCGATCAAAAAAGGCCAGGTCCTGGCCGACGGTCCCTGCACGCAGGGCGGCGAACTGGCGCTCGGTCGCAACTCGCTCGTGGCGTTCATGCCGTGGAACGGCTACAACTTCGAGGACGCGATCCTCATCAGCGAACGCATCGTCAAGGAAGACATCTTCACTTCGATTCACATTGATGAATTTGAAGTGGCGGCGCGCGACACGAAGCTCGGACCGGAAGAAATCACGCGCGACATCCCGAACCTCGGCGATGAAGCGTTGAAAAATCTCGGGCCGGACGGCGTCATCCGCATCGGCGCGGAAGTGAAGCCGGGCGACATTCTCGTCGGCAAAATCACGCCGAAGTCGGAAACCGAACTTGCGCCGGAAGAACGTCTGCTCCGCGCCATCTTCGGTGAAAAGGCGGCGGACGTGAAAGACACTTCACTGAAAGTTCCGTCGGGAACCTACGGCATCGTGATGGACGTGAAAGTTTCCGCGAAGAAGGAAGCCGACCGCCTGGTCCGTTCCGCTTCGAGCGAGGAAAAACGCCACGCGAAGCAGATCGAGGAAGATCACAAGAAGAAGACCGGCGAATTGCAGGACCAGTTGACGGAAGCGTTGAGCAACATTTTGCTCGGCGAAAAAATTCCGCTCGACGTGGTCAACAGCGAAACCGGCGAGATCATCATTCCCGCGAACCGCAAGATCACCAAAACCTTGCTGCGCAAGCTCGCGACGGTTTATGACCGCATTGAAATTGACCCGTCGCCGATCCGCAACAAGATCAGCGAAATCATCGGCCAGTTCAAAAAACGCTTCGACGATTTGCAGATGCAATACGACGAGGAAATGGAACGCGCCGAGGCGGGCGAAGGCGTGGAAGCCGGCATCGTCAAGTCGGTGAAAGTCTATATCGCGTCGAAACGGAAACTCTCCGTCGGTGACAAGATGGCCGGTCGTCACGGCAACAAAGGTGTCGTGGCGCGCATTGTGCCGGAAGAAGACATGCCGTTCCTCGCGGACGGAACGCCGGTGGAAATCGTGTTGAATCCGCTGGGCGTGCCGAGCCGTATGAACGTCGGCCAAGTGCTCGAAACGCACTTGGGCTGGGCGGCAAGATTGCTCGGCTTGAAGTTCGCGACGCCGGTGTTTGACGGCATCAAAGAAAAGGACATTCGCGGCTATCTCAAGCAGGCCGGCCTGCCCGAACACGCCAAGACGCATCTTTATGACGGACGCACCGGCGAGCAGTTCGACCAGGAAATTGTCGTCGGCTACATTTACATGATGAAGCTCGGCCATTTGGTCGCGGACAAGATTCACGCCCGCGCGGTTGGTCCGTATTCGCTCGTCACCCAGCAACCGCTGGGCGGCAAGGCGCAATACGGCGGCCAGCGTTTCGGCGAAATGGAAGTGTGGGCGATGGAAGCCTACGGCGCGGCTTACACGCTGCAAGAATTGCTCACAGTCAAGTCCGACGACGTGCAGGGTCGCACGCGGATTTACGAAGCCATCGTCAAGGGCGACAACGCGCTGGAAGCGGGCATCCCGGAATCATTCAACGTGCTCGTCAAGGAAATGCAGTCGCTCGGTCTCGATGTCAAAGTCGGCTATTCAAATCCGCTTGAACACGCAGGCGACAATGCCTCTGCCAACGCCGTTGCCACGCTCGCGACGACGGAATCCTGAAACTGAAATTTGCTGAAATAAAATCGTATGACTAGCTCCAAAGAAAACGCCCGTGAAATCCTGGGCTTGGACAAGGTTAATCAGGTTGATTATGTCGGCATCACCCTCGCCTCGCCGGAGGCCATCCGCTCATGGAGCAAGGGTGAAGTCAAGAATCCTGAAACCATCAATTACCGCACGTTCAAGCCGGAAAAGGGCGGTCTTTTCTGCGAACGCATCTTCGGTCCGGTGAAGGACTGGGAATGTTCCTGCGGCAAGTATAAACGCATCAAGCATCGCGGCATTGTCTGTGATCGTTGCGGCGTGGAAGTGACGTTGTCCCGCGTTCGCCGGGAACGCATGGGCCACATCGAACTTGCCGTGCCGACGTGCCACATCTGGTTCTTCAAGTGCATGCCGTCGCGCATCGGCCTGGCGCTGGACATGACGGCGCGCCATTTGGAACGCGTGATTTATTACGAGGATTACCTCGTGATTGATCCGGGCAGCACGCCGCTCAAGCAGCATCAATTGCTCACGGAAAATGAATGCCGTGAAGCGCGTGAAACTTACGGCGCCGAGGCGTTCGTCGCCAAAATGGGCGCGGAAGCCGTGCGCGAAGCCATGACGCGTGTGGATCTCGTCAAGCAGGCCGAAGAACTGGCCGTGGCGATGACCGAGACCAAGAGCAAGCAGATCCGCAAGAAACTCGGCAAGCGCATCAAGCTGCTGCAAGGTTTGCACTCGTCCAAGAGCCGTCCGGAATGGATGATTCTCACGGTGCTGCCGGTGATTCCGCCGGATTTGCGTCCGCTGGTGCCGCTCGAAGGCGGGCGTTTCGCGACGTCTGACTTGAACGATCTTTACCGCCGTGTCATCAACCGGAACAACCGGCTCAAGACGTTGCTCCAGCTTAAGACGCCGGAAGTCATCATCCGCAACGAAAAACGCATGTTGCAGGAAGCCGTGGACGCGTTGTTCGACAACGGCCGTCACGGTCGTCCAGTCACCGGCGCAGGCAACCGTTCCTTGAAATCTTTGAGCGACATGCTCAAGGGCAAGGGCGGACGCTTCCGCCAGAACTTGCTCGGCAAACGCGTGGATTATTCCGGCCGCTCGGTCATCGTGATCGGCCCGGAACTGAAATTGAACCAGTGCGGTCTGCCGAAGAAGATGGCGCTCGTTTTGTTCGAGCCGTTCATCATCCGCCGTTTGAAAGAGCTTGGTTACGTTCACACCGTTCGCAGCGCGAAGAAAATGATCGAGCGCCAGACGAAGGAAGTGTGGGACGTTTTGGAAGAAGTGACGAAAGGTCATCCGGTGCTGCTCAACCGCGCGCCGACGTTGCACCGTTTGTCCGTCCAGGCGTTCGAGCCGATGTTGATTGAAGGCGAAGCGATCCGTATTCATCCGCTGGTTTGCACCGCTTACAACGCGGATTTCGACGGTGACCAGATGGCCGTTCATGTTCCGTTGTCCGTCGAGGCGCAGTTGGAAGCGCGTCTGTTGATGATGGCGACGAATAACATTTTCAGTCCGTCATCCGGCAAGCCGATCATCACGCCGACGCAGGATATCACGCTCGGTTGCTATTACGTCACCGCTGAACCACGCAAGGCGGCGCCGGCGGACTCGCGCGAACTGCCGTTGTTTGGCTCGAAGGAAGAAGTCATTTTTGCCTACAGCGACGATGGCGTGAAAACGCACGACCCCATCCGCCTGGCGAATCCTGATTTCGGCAAGCTGACTGCTTTCGGCAACAAGGAAAAGAAGGTCATCGAAACGACGGTTGGCCGCGTGCTGTTCAGCGAAATCTGGCCGAACGAACTCGGTTTCCACAACAAGCCGGTCAAAAAATCCGACCTCGGTGATTTGATCTGGAAATGCTACAAGTTTGCCGGTCACGAAAAGACGGTCGTGATGCTGGACAAGCTGAAAGAAATCGGCTTCCGCGAAGCGACGAAATCCGGCGTGTCCATCGGCATTGACGACATGATCGTCCCGAAAGAACGCGACGAGCAGATTGAGAACGCGCACAAGCAGATTCGCGAAGTCGAGAAGCAGTATCGCAAGGGCGTCATCACCTCCGGCGAACGTTACAACAAGATCGTTGACGTCTGGACGCATTGCACGGATCAGATTTCCGGCGTGATGTTCAAGACGCTCGAACAAAACCAGGGCAAGAAGGAATACAATCCAGTTTACTTGATGGTGGATTCCGGCGCGCGCGGCAACAAGCAGCAGGTGCGCCAGCTCGCCGGTTTGCGCGGCCTCATGGCCAAGCCGAGCGGCGAAATCATCGAGAAGCCGATTTTGGCGAACTTCCGCGAAGGTCTGTCGGTGTTGGAATACTTCATTTCAACGCACGGTGCGCGCAAAGGTCTGGCCGATACCGCGCTCAAGACCGCCGACTCCGGTTACATGACCCGCAAGCTCGTGGACGTGTCGCAGGATGTCATCATTCAAGAGCAGGATTGCGGCACGACCAACGGCATCTGGGTTTCCGCCGTGTTCGAAGGCGAAGACGAAGTGGTGAAACTGGCCGACCGTCTGGTGGGCCGCTTCGCTTGCGACGACATCGTGAACCCGACCAGCCCGAAGCAATTCTTGATTCACGCCAATGAAGAAATTGATGAGACCAAGGCCAGGGTGATTGACACTGCGGGCGTTGACCGTGTCCGCATCCGCTCGGTGCTGACCTGCGAAAGCAAGCACGGCATTTGCATGCACTGCTACGGCCGCAACCTGGCGACCGGCTCGCTGGTGAAACTCGGCGAAGCGGTCGGCATCATCGCCGCGCAGTCCATCGGCGAACCCGGCACGCAGCTCACGATGCGCACGTTCCACACCGGCGGTGTGGCGGCGGGCGTGTTCAAGCAGCCGCAGATCAAGGCCAAGCACGACGGGCTCATTCGTTACAACGAATTGCGGTCGGTCAAACTCGAGGACGGCAACAACATTGTTCTGAACAAGAACGGTTCCATCGCGATTCTGTCTGACGACGGCCACGAACTGGAAAGCCACACGATTGTCATCGGCGCAGTCATTTCCGTGAAAGACGGTGCGAAGATTAAGAAGGGCGACACGTTCGTCCAGTGGGATCCGCACAATGTGCCGATTCTTTCCGAGAAGGCCGGCAAGGTTAAATTCCACGACATCATCGAAGGGGTGACGATGAAACAGGAAGTGGACGAAGCCACCGGCGAAGAATCCATGGTCATCATTGACCACAAGGAAGATTTGCATCCGCAGATCATCATGAGCGACGACCGGGGCGAAGT
>Ga0075520_1001270_pt1 | contig 12019 bp, 12 predicted proteins | sample NGEPerB_FD_75100 | JGI IMG/M metagenome (GOLD analysis project Ga0075520, IMG submission 75100) | Arctic peat soil microbial communities from the Barrow Environmental Observatory site, Barrow, Alaska, USA - NGEE PermafrostAB12-B | ecosystem: Environmental > Terrestrial > Soil > Wetlands > Peat ... | reverse complement strand
CGGCCGCGCTTACCCCACGTCCAACTGCGATTGAGGTAGTACGACGGCAACGTCGCGATGAGGTTGCCGCTGACCGTGGCCCAGATCACGCCCGGAATGATGTGAAAGCCGTAGAGGATCGCGATCGAAGTGAACGACACCGCCGTCGACACCGCGGAGACCGAAGTGAAGCGGATGATCTTGCGTCCCTCATGGGTTCGAGACCACGCGAGAAGGCGGCGAAGCAGCTGGGGCATGGCTGCCATCCTACTGGGCAAGGTCCGGCGTACCGAGGGTGGTGTCACAATAGAGGGATGTCTGAAGCCCTCGACCTCCTCATTGACCTGCTCGATCTCGAAACCATTGAGGTAAACGTCTATCGGGGCAAGCATCCCGAGGGCGAGCGCCAGCGCACCTTCGGCGGTCAGGTCGCGGGCCAGGCCCTGATGGCGGCCGGTCGCACGGTGGATCAGGGCCGCGTGCATTCGTTGCACTCGTACTTCCTGCGCCCGGGCGACCCGCGCGTCCCGATCCTCTACGAAGTCGACCGCATCCGTGACGGGCGCAGCTTCACCACGCGGCGCGTGGTGGCGATCCAGCACGGCCGGGCCATCTACAACATGCAGGCGAGTTTTCACATCGAGGAGGTGAGCCTCGAGCATCAGGTCGCGATGCCAGTCGTGCCCGGGCCCGAGACCGTCGCCCCGCTGTTCGAACGAGTCAAGGCCGAATGGGGTGACGCCGACGACTGGTCAAAACGCGATCACCCGATCGACCAACGGTTCCTCGGCGAGCTGCCGTGGAGTCCCCACCGCGACCGAGAGCCGCGCGCGCAGATCTGGATCAAGGCCGACGGTGACTTGCCCGAAGATCCTCTCCTGCACGCGTGTGTCGTCACCTACGCGAGTGACATGAGTCTGCTCGACTCAGTACTCGCGCCACACTCGGTGCGCTGGGACGACGGCTCGTTCATGGTCGCGAGTCTCGACCACTGCATGTGGTTTCATCGCGACGTGCGGGCCGACGAGTGGATGCTCTACGACACGGACTCGCCCATCGCCCACGGGGGCCGAGGTCTCGCGCGAGGCTTTCTCTTCAATCAGGGAGGCGAACTCTGCGTCTCGATGGTCCAAGAGGGACTCACGCGCAGGGTCGACCCCGCAAAGCGCGAGGCGACTTCGTAGAATTCGTCGATGGACCTCTCGAGCGCCGTCACCGAATACGAAGCGTCAACTCAAATGCTCCTCGAGACCGCTCGGGGTGTGAACGAAGACCGCATCGACCACCGCGTGCCGGGCGGATGGTCGGCCCGCCAGATCATTCATCACGTCGCCGACAGTGAAACCCAGTCCTTCGTTCGGCTGCGACGGCTGATCGCCGAGCCCGAAGGTTCACTCATCCAGGGTTACGACGAAGCGGCGTGGGCCTGAACTACTTGCGTTGGGCCATCGGCACGTAGTTGCGCTCTTCGGCGCCAACGTAGAGCTGTCGCGGTCGGGCGATCTTCATGTCCTGGGCGAGCAACTCTTGGAAGTGTGCGAGCCAGCCCGACGTGCGCGGGATGGCGAAGAGCACGGTGAACATCTCGGGCGGAAAGCCCATCGCCTGGTAGATGAGTCCCGAATAGAAGTCCACGTTCGGGTACAGACGGCGCGAGATGAAGTAGTCGTCGCTCAGCGCAATCTCCTCGAGCTTCAACGCGATGTCGAGCAAGGGGTTCTTTCCCGTGACGGTGAAGACTTCGTCGGCGGTCTTCTTGATGATCTTGGCGCGCGGGTCGTAGTTCTTGTAGACACGGTGTCCGAAACCCTCGAGTTTGGTCTTACCTTGCTTCACCGTTTCGATGAACGCAGGAACGGCGTCGATGCTACCGATCTTTCCGAGCATCTTCAAGACCGCTTCGTTCGCCCCCCCGTGGCGTGGACCGTAGAGGGCCGCGGTCGCGGCGGCGGTCGCGACGTAGGGGTCGCCGTGCGAGGAACCGACGACGCGCATGGCGGTCGTGCCGCAGTTCTGTTCGTGGTCAGCGTGCAAGATGAACAGCACGTCGAGCGCACGCGCCAGGATCGGGTCGGGTTCGTAGCGAGGTTCGGCGACCTTCCACATCATCGACAGGAAGTTCTGGCTGTAGCCGAGCGTGTTGTCGGGGTAAACGAACGGCATACCGACCGAGAAACGGTGCGCCGCGGCGGCGAGCGTGGGCATCTTGGCGATGAGGCGTACTACCTGGCGGTGCAGAATCTCAGGGTCGTCCAGGATCTTGGCGTCCTTGTAATAGGTCGACAGCGCCGCAATCGCCGAGACCAACATGCCCATCGGGTGCGCGTCGTAGTTGAAGCCCTCGAGGAATCGCTTGCGCACGTTCTCGTGAATGTACGTGTGGTAGGTGACCTCTCGCTCCCATTCGGCCGACTGGTCGGCCGTCGGGAGTTCGCCGTGGTTGAGCAGGTAGGCGACTTCGAGGTAGGTCGAGTGCTCGGCGAGCTGCTCGATCGGATAACCGCGGTAGCGCAGGATGCCGGCCTCACCGTCGAGGTACGTGATGGAGGATTCAGCCGCGGCGGTCGCCATGAAACCGGGGTCGTAGAACCACACACCGGGGACCACCTTGGAGAACTCCTTGGCCGCCACGCCACCATTCAAAATCGGAATCTCAAGGGTCTCGCCCGTGCGATTGTCGGTCACGGTAATGGACTGCGGCACAGTTCCTCGATTCAACCTAGGGGGCGCTCCTATCGTAGCGAACCGACCGGTAAGCGAGACTTTCAACCGCCTCCCGACGGCGACATCGTGACGTGATAGGTCCGGATTCTGCTCATAGAGGGTCCGGTCGGTGCGCCGCTTATCGAGATCGTGAGCGTCGCCTTCTCGCCGACGCTCGTCGTCAACCGCTGGGGCACGAACGCGAAGGACTGCAAGGGGCCAAGCGTCGCAACCAAACGTTGAATCTGCCTCGGGCGCAGTGCGTTGGTCGGTGTGAAGATCACCGTCAAGGACACGACCTGGTTGACGTAGGCCGCGTTCGAAACCGAGACGCCCAGGTGAACCGAGCCGACGGGCGGAAGGATGAGCGTGCCGATCGGCGCCGGCAATGGGGCCGGGCTGACCGACACCGCCGCAATTCCGATGCCCCTCGTCAGAGCGAGTGACGGAGCGTTGGCCAGAATCGCCAGTTGCGACGAGAGCGACATGGCTCCCATCGACGTGCTGTCGGCGGTCAGTCTCGCGCGGCCGGGTTCTTTGACGAGCGAGCGGCGAGCCAGCGCCCACGTGTCACTCGTAGTGACGAGCGACGCCTGGGCGGCGCGCGAGGTGAGCGCCGTGGTGTTGAGGACCGTCCACGGCAGGCCCAGTGAGCGGGCAACGGTGTCGAGTAGGACCTGATAGTCGTCGACGCGCTGCTCGGTCAGTTGCGACAGCACCGCGTTGACGTTGTGCGAGAGCACCGGGCGTCGAATCAGCACCGCCTCGTTTGCGAGCACTGGTAATTGCTGGGCGATCTGCGTGAGACGGGCGGCGAAGACCGGTCGGGTCAGCGTCTGACCGTTGGTCAGGAGAAATGCCAGGCGCTGGTCGAGGTTGTTCTCCTGGCCGAGCAGGGCGTTCGCGAGGACGGCGAAGCTGCGGTTCTCACTGCGGCGCAGGTCCGCCGCACTGTGGGCGGACCTGGTGATGTCGCGCGAAAACAGCAACACGACCAACGTCGCCGCGAGCGCGAGCAGTAACAGCACGTTGTGTCGGCGCCGTTGAGCGCGAGTGCGGGCCACGCCGTAAGAACTTACTCACTGGCCAAAATGACGCGGAAGCCCTCGTCTACTGGCCGTCGTACTCGTCGAGCTCGAGAATCTCCGAGGCACCTTCAGGCAGAGGGCTCTCCGGACCGACGCCCCAGCGCTCCTCGTTCAGCTTCACCGCCGCCTCGTTGACGGGCGACAGCTCGGGGATATCCTTGGCGCGGTGCACGCCACCGAGTCGGCGGATGCCTTGGGCCGAGACGATGAGGCGCGACTCGATGGACTTGACCATCTTGTTGTACGCCTCGACGCTGTCGTCGAGCGAGCGACCCATCTTCACGATGGGCTCGGCGACCAGTCGAATTCTGTCAAAGATGGTCTCGGCGAGATCGAGGATCTCCTTGGCGTTGATCTTCGCCTCGTGTTGGCGCAGCACCATCGCTACCGACCACAGCAACGACAGAAGATTGGTCGGACCGACGATGAGGACCCGCTCTTTGGCGGCGTAGCCGTGAAGTTCTGGATCCGCCTCGAACGCGGCGGTGATCGCGAAGTCGCTCGGCACGAAGCAGACCACGAACTCTGGCGCCGGCGTGATGACTTCCCAGTAGGACTTCTCTTTCAGCGTCTTCACATGACCTCGCAAGGCGAGCGCGTGCGCCTCGTAGGAAATCCGACGCTGTTCCACGTCGTCGGTCGCGAGCGCGGCTTCGAACGCGTCGAAGGGGAACTTCGCGTCGATGGCGATGCTCGCGCTGTTGGGCATGCGTACCACGCAGTCGGGACGCAACGCACGTCCCGTCTCGTTGAAGCCCGTGACCTGCAGGTCGTAGTCGATGTTGCGCCGTAGTCCCGACGCCTCCATCACGTTGGCGAGTTGCACTTCGCCCCAGTGCCCGCGTTGATCACCTCGACCCAAGAGTTGATTCAGTCGACGCGTCTCGTCCTGGGTCCTCTGTTGAGCGTCGAGCAACTCACTCGCCCGGTTCTTCACGTCCGACAACGCCCCGGTGTGTTCCTTGTTGAACTCCGCCAAATTCTTCTTGTACTCGTCGAGCAGTGTCTCGAGAGGTTTGAGCGTGAGGTTGAGCTTCGAATCGCGCTCCTTCAGGACCTGCTCTTGTGAGTGGCTGAACTGTTCGACCGTCTGGGCCAACACGCGATTCGACATGTTCTCGAACGTGACCTCCATATTGTGCAGCGCGGCTTCGTGCTCGGCGCGTTCGCGCGCGAGGCCCTCGTTCGCGAGCGCGAACTGTGAGTCGCGTACCGCGAGGTCCTGCTGGGCACGGGCCACGGCGTCGCGCAACGATTGAGAGCGCTTAAGGGAGAGGGCCCACACGACAAGAGCGCCCAGGACGATGCCAACCACGCCACTGAGAAGTGCCAGCACCGTCTCTCCCTTCGCTCGCCTTGCTCCCACCCTAGAGAATCGTTGTAACACGGCAGTAGCCTTTAGCCATGAGTCGACTCTTTGGATCGAGTAGCCCGGCCAGCCCGCACGCGGCGATCGAGGTGGACGTCGCCCCCGCACTTCGCCAAAAGGTAGTACGCGTGTTCGCCCTCGTCGGCGAAGCAATAGCCGAAGCGACGCACGCGCTGCTCGCCGGGGACCGAGAACTCGCCAAGCGCGTCGTCGATCAGGACATCGTGATCGACAATCTGGTGAACGAATTGGTCGCGACGGCCGAGGCGCAGCTGCTCGACAGCGCGAGCAAGAGCGTCGAGACCCGGCGCACGCTGCTGACGCTCTTGCGCATTCTGCCCGAAGTCGAACGCAACGGCGACCTCGCTGAGCACATCGCACGTCGCGCGGCTCGCGGGCTGGGTAACGAGATGTCACCGCGTAGCCGTGGACTCGTCGAGCGCATGGGCGAGGTGGCGTCGATGATCTGGCGCGAAGCGACCGACGTCATCATCGACGGAAAGTTGGAAGCCGCGGGAGCCATCGAGGACATCGACGACGAGCTTGACGATCTGCACGTGTCGCTCACCGCCGAACTGACGTCGGGGTCGATGGTCCTTCCGGTCGCTGTTGAGTTGGCCCTGCTCGCGCGCTTCTACGAACGATTCGGTGACCACTGCGTCAATCTCGCGCGTCGTCAAGTCGGACGCGACGGCGCGGACTAACGAAGCGCCAGCAGCGCCTCGGCAATCTGTACGGCGTTGAGCGCGGCGCCCTTTCGCAGGTTGTCGCCGCTCAGGAACAGTGAAAGTCCGTTCTCCACGGTGTGCGCTCGACGGATCCGACCCACGTAGGTGGGGTCTTGGCCGGCAGCGAGACGCGGGGTCGGCAGGTCGTGCAGTACGACACCCTTCGCGCTCGCGAGCAGTGCGGTCGCTTCCTCGGGGCTGAGTGGACGATCGAAGCTGGCGGTGATCGAAAGCGAATGTCCCGTGAAGACTGGGACGCGGACACAGGTCGCGTCGACCAGGAGATCGTCGATCTCGAGGATCTTGCGACTCTCGTCGCGCAGCTTCTGCTCCTCGCCGGTCTCGCGCGAACCATCGTCGACGATGGAACCGGCCATCGGCACTACGTTGTGCGCGATCGTCGCGGGAAATTTCACTCCAGGCGTCATCGGCAGCGCCGAACCATCGAACGTCAGCACGCGAACGTCGTGGTCGTACGTGGCTTCGAGCTGGCGCGCCAACTCATCGACGCCCTCGCGCCCGGAACCGCTGACGGCTTGGTACGTCGAGACGACCATTGATCGAAGTCCGGCCGCGACGTGCAGGGGTTTCAACACGGGCATCGCGGCCATGGTCGTGCAGTTCGGATTCGCGACGATTCCTTTCGGGATCGTTCGTAGGGCGTGCGCGTTGACTTCGGGCACGACGAGCGGTACGTCGGGGTCCATTCGCCACGCCGAGGAGTTGTCGATCACTATCGCCCCGGCGGCGGCGAGTCGCGGCGAGATCTCCCTCGAGGACGTCGCGCCCGACGAGGCGAGAGCAATTTCGATGCCGCTGAAGTCGGCCCTAGCGGCGTCCTCAACTTCGATGGATTGACCGAACCAGTCGAGCGTAGTCCCCGCCGAGCGCGACGAACCGAAGAAACGGATCTCGTCAACGGGGAAATTGCGCTCGCGCAATATCGCCCGCATAACCGTGCCGACCTGTCCCGTGGCCCCGACAATTGCAATTCGCATGGGTGAAGTCTAGAACTAGGCGGCGTCGAGTCCGAACGCCGTGTGCAAACAGCGCACCGCGTCAGCCACGCGATCCGCGCGCACGACGCACGAGATGCGAATGGAACTGGTCGAGATCATTTCGATGTTGATGCCGTTCTCCGAAAGTGTTTCGAACATGAGCGCCGTGACGCCCGGGCTCGACTTCATGCCGGCGCCCACGATCGAGACGCGCCCGATGCTGTCGTCGCTCGTGACCTCGGCGGCGCCGATGTCGGACTTGACCCTGTCGCAGATCGTTCGCGCCGTGTCGAGGTCGGTCTTGGAAACCGTGAACGAGATGTCGGTCATGCCGTTGGCGCTGGTGTTCTGGACGATCATGTCGACGTTCACTCCGCCATTGGACAGTTGACGGAACAGGTGGGCCGCGATACCGGGTCGGTCCGGCACACCCCCCACGGTGACCTTGGCCTCTGACTTGTCATCGGTCACGGCCGAAACGACGGCTTCTTCCATTGTGGGGTCCTCCTCCACGATCCAGGTTCCAGGTTCCCATGTGAAACTCGAACGCACGTGCAGTGGCACGCCGTGACGGCGGGCGAACTCGACCGAGCGGAGCATCAAGACGCGTCCGCCCGTCGCGGCGATCTCCATCATTTCGTCGAACGACACCTTGGGAATACGACGAGCTTGGGAGACGACGCGCGGATCGGCCGAAAAGACGCCCGTCACGTCGGTATAGATCTCACAGACATCAGCCTTCAACGCCGCGGCGAGCGCGACGGCGGTCACGTCAGAGCCACCGCGTCCCAGCGTCGTGATGTCCTTCTCGGTCGACACGCCTTGAAATCCCGCGACCACCGGCACGAGTCCCGCGTCGAGGGCCTCGCGGATCCGGTCGGGGCGCATCTCCAAGATCTTGGCCCGGGTGTGATCGGAATCGGTAATGATGCCCGCCTGGGAACCGGTAAACGAAGCCGATTCGACACCGCGATCCGCGAGGGCCATACAAACGAGGGCCATGGAGATCCGCTCACCAGCGGTGAGCAACATGTCCAGTTCGCGCGGCGGTCGCGTGGGAGAAACGTCGTCGGCGAGACGAATGAGGTCGTCGGTGAACTTGCCCATCGCCGACACCACCACGACGACGTCATTGCCCGCCTCACGGGTTCGGGCCACGTGGTCAGCGACCGCTCGAATACGTTCGGCATCGCCTACCGACGTACCGCCAAACTTTTGAACAACGAGCGCCATAGCGTCAAAACTACCTGACCCAGTTAGACGCCTTCCAACGGGCCACTAATGTCGCACCTATGGCTACCACCAAACGAGAACGTCAAAAGGCTGCGCGCCGGCAGAAAATGGAGCAGATGGAGCGGGAGGCGAAGCGTCGCAAGAACCTTCGACGTGCGGTCATCGTGGCCATCGCCGCCGTCCTCGTGATTGGCTCGGCGGCGCTGCTTTTCTCTGGCAAGTCAACGACGACGACTACGACGACGACGACGGCCGCCACCGCGACGACCACGACCACGACCACGAGGGCGTCCACGGCCCAAGCCAAGGCCAACGCAATCGCCGTTGGCGCCGGCTGTCCGGCGTCGACGTCTTCGCGCGTGAACACGCTCACTTGGAAGACTCCCCCCGCGATGACCATTGACAAATCCAAGACCTACTACGCGCACTTCGTCACCACGGCCGGATCGTTCGTCGTCAAATTGGACGCCGCGACCGCACCCATCACGGTGAACAACTTCGTGTTCCTGGCTCGACACAAGTACTACAACTGCGTGATCTTTCACCGCGTCATCCCCGGCTTCGTCGTTCAGGGTGGGGACCCCACCGGTACCGGTTCGGGAGGCCCGGGCTACACGATCGCTGACGAACTGCCCAAGACGGGAAGCCCCACGTACCCCTTGTACTCGCTCGCCATGGCCAATACCGGGGCGGCGAACACCGGCGGCAGTCAGTTCTTCATCATCACCGGTCCTTCGGGTGAGCAGTTGCCAGCTACGTACTCGCTCTTCGGCCAGGTCATAAGCGGCCAAAGTGTCGCGAAGGCCATCAACAACGCCGGCAGCACCGCCGGTGTTCCCCCCACCGTTACCCACCGAATGATCTCCGTCACGATTAGCGAGGCCTAAGAAACCATGAGTGAACAGATTCCCAACGCCGACGGTTCGAGTAGCCAGCGTCAACACTTCGACTCACCTCCGCCGATGATCATCGACACCGCCAAGGCCTACACCGCCACGATGGTGACCTCAAAGGGCACGTTGGAGATCGTGCTCGACGCCCTCGGCGCGCCGGTCACCGTCAACAGTTTCGTCTTCCTCGCGCGCTGGCATTACTACGACGGGGTCATCTTCCACCGCGTCATCCCGGGTTTTGTCCTGCAAGGTGGCGACCCCACTGGTACCGGTGCCGGTGGACCGGGTTACCGATTCAACGATGAACTGCCCAAGGCCGGCCGCTACGAACTCGGTTCACTCGCGATGGCGAACGCCGGACCAAACACGAACGGTTCACAGTTCTTCGTCATCTCGGGACCCGACGGCGTCAAGCTGCCCCCGCTCTACGCGCTCTTTGGAAAAGTGGTGAAGGGTCTTGACGTCGTGGCGACAATCAACGACATCGGGACGTCGTCGGGTACGACGCGCGAGCGTGTCGTCATCGAATCGGTGGCGATCACCGAGTCCTAGAGCGTCACGACCTGCGACCCTCTGGTAACAACCACGTCGGCTGACCGCAGCACGCGCCATTGATGATCGCGGTACTGTACGACGCCGCGTCGACCGAGCACGACCAGAGCGACGTCGGTCGCGAGCAGCGATCGAGTCCGATCTAACTGTTCAGTACTCGCCGGAGCGCAAAACGCGACGCCGATTCGATGGCCCAGCCCACTCGTCGGTGCCCCCCCGCGCGGGTCGATCATCACGTCGCCGAGCACCGACGACACCGCGCCGATCGCCACCAGCGAGCGCGCCGCGTTGATAGCATCGCCCACCGGCGAGTTGCGCCACACCGTCCGAGCGTGCAACGGCGATCCGTCACAGAGCACGACGAGATCCGCGTTCACCAAACGCTCAACAAAGTACGGCTCCGTGTTCGAGGCCCGATCGGTGACCATGAGCGCCTCGATCCTCACGTCGAATCCGTCGAAGACCTCCGCAGTCGCCACGGCCGCCTGCGCGGCGCCAACGAAAGCCGCGGCCGTCGGGACCACTACGACGTCGGTGTGGGGCGCCAGCGGTCCCAACGCGTCGTCGCCGAGCGCGTCGCGAAGTGCGTCCAGTGATCCCACGACAAGAGTTGAGTTCTGCACCCGTAGATTCTCTCATCCGTGGTCGGCTTGTCGAACAGTACTGTTGCAAGATGAACTTTCAAAAGGTCGGCGTCCTGGGTTCGGGGATCATGGGCAGTGGCATCGCCGAAGTGGCGGCCGCGGCCGGATCGCTCGTCGTCGTTCGCAGCCGGTCCCGGGCGACGGCCGACGCCATGCTGGCCGGACTGGAGACGTCACTCGCCAAGCAGGTCGAGAAGGAAAAGCGAACGTCGAAAGAGGTCGACGCCATCCGTTCGCGAGTAACGGCGACCACCAGCCTCGACGATCTAGCGGACTGTGATTTCGTCATCGAGTCTGTCGTCGAGGAGATCTCGGTCAAGCGCGCCATCTTCAATGAACTCGATCGTGTCGTCCAGCACGGGGCCATCCTCGCCACGAACACCTCGACGTTGTCGGTGATTGAACTAGCGATGGAGACGTCGCGTCCCGAGCGGGTCTGCGGCGTGCACTTCTTCAATCCGGCCCCCGCTATGTCCCTGGTCGAGATTGTCCGTCCCTTGTGCGCGAGCGACGAGACGATTGACGCGGTTACCGCCTTCGCGCAGGCCTGTGGCAAAGAGCCCGTCATCGTGAAAGATCAAGCCGGCTTTGTCGTCAACGCGCTGCTCTTTCCGTACCTCAACAACGCGGTGCGACTGCTCGAGCAGGGGGTCGCGACCAAGGAAGGCATCGACGTCGCGATGAAGGGCGGCTGCGGTTTCCCGATGGGCCCGTTCGCGCTGTTGGACCTGGTTGGTCTCGACACGTCGCTCGCCATCCTCGAGGCGCTCTACGCCGAATTCGCCGACCCCAACTTCGCCCCGGTGCCGTTGCTGCGTCGGATGGTGAGCGCCGGACAGCTCGGTCGCAAATCGGGCCGCGGATTCTACGACTACCGTCGATAGGAGAACGACTCCGGGGAGGTGTGATGGCTGAACGCTCGAAGCCGTGGGTGATGCGCACGTACTCCGGTCACTCCACCGCCGTGAAATCCAATGAGCTCTACCGCGCCAACCTGGCCAAGGGCCAGACCGGACTCTCCGTCGCCTTCGACCTACCGACCCAGACCGGCTACGACCCCGACCACGCCGACGCCGCCGGCGAAGTGGGCAAGGTGGGCGTTCCCGTCGCCCATTTGGGCCACCTCCGCCAACTCTTCGACGGCATTCCGCTCGCCGAAATGAACACGTCGATGACCATCAACGCAACGGCGGCCTGGCTCTGGGGGCTGTACCTCGCGCTCGGTGAGGAGCAGGGAGCGGACCTTCGCCAACTCCAGGGCACGACCCAGAACGACATTGTGAAGGAGTATTTGAGCCGGGGAACCTACATCTTCGCGCCCGAACCCTCGAAGCGACTCATCGTCGACATGGTCGCCTACGGGATCACCAACGCCCCGAAATGGAATCCGATCAACGTTTGCAGCTACCACCTCCAAGAGGCGGGCGCGACGCCCGTCCAGGAGATCGCCTACGCGCTCGCGACCGCGGTCGACATTCTCGACGCGCTGCGCGACTCGGGCAAGGTCGAGCCCAGCCAGATGGACCAGGTCGTCGGACGAATTTCCTTCTTCGTCAATGCCGGCGTGCGGTTCATCGAAGAGACCGCCAAGATGCGCACGTTCACCGCGATGTGGGACGAGATCTGTCGCACCCGCTACGGCGTCGACGATCCGTCGCTACGCCGGTTCCGCTACGGCGTGCAGGTCAACTCACTCGGTCTCACCGAACAACAGCCCGAGAACAACGTGCAGCGCATCGTTCTCGAAATGCTCGGCGTCACGCTGTCGAGCGACGCGCGCGCGCGCGCGTCGCTCGACAGCGTGACGCCGAGCATTTCGAGAACGATGCGCT
>Ga0075520_1001269_pt1 | contig 12019 bp, 10 predicted proteins | sample NGEPerB_FD_75100 | JGI IMG/M metagenome (GOLD analysis project Ga0075520, IMG submission 75100) | Arctic peat soil microbial communities from the Barrow Environmental Observatory site, Barrow, Alaska, USA - NGEE PermafrostAB12-B | ecosystem: Environmental > Terrestrial > Soil > Wetlands > Peat ... | reverse complement strand
TTGCTGAACGATGCATCGGAGATCGGGATGCGTGAAATCGACCCAGACACACGAGCTTTCACAACTGGGGTGGGCGGACAGCCAGCAGGAACCCTGACCTTGTCGTTGCCCGTTCGGCGGCCCGATGTCGCGGTTCCTGTTATTGAGTTGTTCCTTAAGGGCTAGCGTTTGAGACCAACTTGGGGCGCGTATTTAAAACGGTTGTTGCTGATGCGGGTGGCGTGGTTTGGCCAACTATATTCCATGACACGCAGGACGTGAAACAAGATTGTCGAGTGTAAGAGTGTGATCTAAGTCGGGCTACTTTTGGTATCTCAAATGTGGAGGAACAATGAAGAAGACAACGCTTGCGTTTGGGGCGATCGTCGCTTCGGGGGCGCTCGTTTTGACCGGTTGTGGCGGTACGAACAGTGCCGGTTCGAGTTCTGCTGGTGGGAAGACCACTTTGGATTGGACCTTTTGGGGGAACACGCCGCCCGAGATCGAAAGTGCCAACCACGTGGCAGGACTTGTCAATAAAAGTGACCCCAACCTCACGGTGAAGGTACAGACGATGTCATTCGCGGACTACTGGACGAAACTTCCCACCACGCTTGCAGGTGGGACCCCGCCCTGTCTCGTGTCCATGCAGATGGGCCATGTTAGGGAGTTCAAGGACTCGCTTCTGCCTCTCGACGACAAACTTGCGTCCGCGTCGATCAAGGCTTCGGACTTCGACCCTGGCATCATGAAAGCACTGCAGGTCGACGGCAAGCAGTTGGCTATTCCTTACGACCTTGGACCGATCATCATGTATTACAACAAGGACAAGTTCAAGGCCGCCGGGCTGAGCGAACCGAAGAACGGATGGACAATCGATGAATTCGTTGCCGATGCGAAGAAGCTCACCAAGGGTACTGACTACGGCTTCGCGATGGATAACACCCTCGAAGCTATGGAGCAATGGGCACCGACGCTCGTCGGCAAGCTACCAGTGGGCGAGAACGGGAAACTTGAAGTCAACAACCCTGACATGGCCTCGGTTCTCAAGTGGTATGGCGGGCTCGTGAACACGGAGAAGGTCGCGCCGCCTGTCGTTGCCACCCCTGCCTCGACCGCTAGTGTGGCATTCCTCGGAGGCACCGCCGCGATGTACACCGACGGCCCGTGGGCAATGATCAACAACAAGGAGCAAGCCAAGTTCAACATGGGTGTTGTGACTGTACCTGCGGGTCCAAAGGGGATCACCGGCCCAATTGAAGGATCTGGGTTTGGGATTAGCAACAAATGCTCAAACCCCGACGCGGCCATGAAGGCCCTTGCCGTCATCACCGGCCCCGATTCCCTTGCATACATGGGTGCCCAGGGCCGTGCCTTCCCGGCTCGTCTGGCCCAGCAGTCGACATGGTACAAGAACGCCGTACCCGGTTCCCAAGCGACCCTTGAGGCAGCGATGAAGCAAGGGATTCCCTATCGTGCTTCGACAACCTGGACCCAGGATTGGCTGAACTGGAGCCAAGGAGTTGTGTCGGTCATCAATGGTGCAAGCCCGGTGGAGCCTTTCTTGAAGAGCGTGCAGGATCAGTCAGGCCAGTAGGTCCCTTGCTCGTGACCGTGGCTGGGTGACCGGTCGTTCGCGACCGGTCACCCAGTACATTCTCGATGCGGCAGTGGAATGACTATTGTTCTAAGGAGCATAAATGGCGACAAACACGAGGGAGGAACGGCCACAGGGCGATGGTGGCCAGGTTCATCTGGCGCCTAGACAGAGGCGGCGCCGGGGTGATGGACTCGTTGCTGCTGGATTTCTGGCCCCAAGTCTCGGCGGCTTCGCTATTTTCACGTTGATCCCCATCGTGGCGTCCTTCGTGGTGGCGTTCACGGTGTGGCCGCTCAGTGGTGGGCCGACCTTTGTCGGACTCTCGAACTTCATCAAGCTGCTGACTGACGACCCGAACTTCTTCCAGGCCCTTGGAAATACGCTTCTCTTTGTGGTTGCGTATGTTCCGTTGAACCTGGTGCTTTCTCTCGCGCTCGCAACGTGGATTTCGCCCCGGATACGGGGCCGCAACGGTTATCGGGTCCTACTCTTCATCCCGGTCGTAACGCCCATGGTGGCCAATGCCGCGGTCTGGCAAATGATGCTGGTGCCGAACGGGGTTGTTGACGGTGTCTGGTATTCAGTATTTGGGATCCATGCCCCGAATTTTCTCGGCTCGGCAACGCTCGCGATGGCGTCGGTCGTGGTGATGTCGCTCTGGCAAGGTTTTGGCTACAACCTGATGGTCTTTGTGAGCGCCCTTGAAGCCGTCCCGGAGAACCTGTTGGAGGCCGCATCGATGGATGGCGCGAGTACCACTCAGCAGTTCTTCCGGATCAAGATTCCGATGATTTCGCCGGCTATTTTCTTTGCCACGACAATGACCTTGATCACGTCCTTCCAGGTGTTTGTACAGCCGTTCGTTCTCACCGGCGGAGGGCCAGGGAACAGCACATCTACCCTCGTGATCAACCTGTACCGGTCGGGATTTCTGTTCCATAAGCTTGGGTACGCTTCAGCAATTGGCGTATTCCTGTTCCTAATCATTCTCCTTGTTAGCGGAATAGTCTTTGCCGTCCAGAAGAAACTGGTTCACTATGAATAGCGTGCAGGTGGACGCTCGGGTAGGGCGTACGGAATCCCTTAGCCTGCTGCAGAAGCGGCGCAGACGCCGCGGTTATGTCTCACAGACGTTGCTCACGGTCTTTTCGATTGCGTTTATGTTCCCGCTGGTTTGGATGCTGGCCACCTCACTGAAACCAGGGGGGGAGGTGTTCTCCAGTCCTCCGAAGTTCATCGGTAGCGAGATTCGGTGGTCCAACTACACGCAGGTCTGGACGTATGTCTCGTTCGGTCGATATATGCTGAACAGCTTCTTCGTCGCGGTTGCTGGGACTCTCCTGGTCGTTGTTACTTCGCTAGCGTCCGCATACGCATTCTCCCGGCTGAGGTTTCGCGGTCGGGACGGATTGTTCTTCGTCTACCTCGGCACCCTGATGGTTCCGCAGGAAGCAGTTGTAATTCCGATGTACTTGTTTATGACATATGTTGGTTGGGTCAATTCGTTCCAAGCGCTCATCGTGCCTTGGGCATTCACGGCGTTCGGTACCTTTCTCTTGCGTCAGGCGCTGCTGACGGTGCCCCGCGAATTGGAGGATGCGGCCAGGATCGACGGGGCGAATCACTTCAAGATCCTCACAGTAATCATGACACCGATCGTTAAGCCAACGATTGCGGTGCTGGTTGTCTTTACTTTCATCGGCTACTGGAACAGCTTCCTCTGGCCGCTCATCATCGTCAACGACCCGCAGCACACAACAGTCCCGCTGGGTCTGAACGGGTTCATCGGACAGGGAGGTGGGCAGTGGCAGCTCATTATGACAGCATCGGCAATTTCCATGGTTCCAACGGCTGCACTAGCGATAGTGATGCAGCGGTACCTTGTCCGCGGAATATCGATGACCGGCCTCGGGGGCAGATAAGTATTTTGATGAGGATCGGTTTTTGCGGTATCAGGAGGCTGAGGCGCACTTGCTCGCCGCGGAAGGTGGCGCGCAGAAGTTTCGTTCGGCGGTTGTGCCGCCGGCGGGGCCCGAGAAAGAGGATTCAAGGAGGTGTCCGCGGTTGGCTTTGTAGTCCTCAGGGAAATTACGGTGATGAACGACTATTGCAAGCTCTGGGCTAATCGAGATGCCCCGGCTATGGGTAGTTTGTTTGTTGTAGCTCGATTTGACTCAACATTGAGGAAACCATGAACTTGAAGGCGAGATTGACCAGCAGGACACCACCCGATGCATCTGGTGGGGCGACGGTGTCGACGACCGGCGCCGGCGTCGGTGGTGGGTCGCTGTGAGGGGCCGTGTTGTCGTCACGGGTGCGGCGGGGAAGCTGGGGCGGGCGGTGGTCCGCGACCTGATGGAGCAGGGGTGGGACGTCTTGTCGGTCGACAGAGCGCGCCCGGCGGGGTTCCGGGGTGAGTTGATCGCAGCGGACCTGACCGACCATGCTCAGGTGCTCGAGATCTTTACTGGTCGTGTCGACGAGCATCCAGGGCCGTTGGACGCACTCGTTCATCTCGCGGCCATTCCCGCGCCCGGACTCGTGTCGAACTCGGCGACGTTCGCCAATAACGCGGTGGCGTCGTGGAATGTGTTCAATGCGGCTCGTGCCGCCGGCATCCGCAACGTCGTGTGGGCTTCGAGCGAGAGCGTCTTGGGTCTGCCATTCGATGAGACACCTCCGCCGTATGTGCCGCTGGACGAGGAGTACCGGGTTCGCCCGGAGTCGACCTACTCGCTCGTCAAGGCGATAGAGGAGGAAATGGCTCACCACTTGTGCCGGTGGGACCCGCTGCTCAAGATGATCGGGCTGCGTTTCTCGAACGTCATGGAGCCGAACGACTATGAGGACTTCCCGTCGTACGACGCCGACGCGCAGCTGCGCAAGTGGAACCTGTGGGGGTACATCGACGCCCGCGACGGCGCCCAGGCGGTGCGCAGGGCCCTCGATCACGAGGCCACCGGGCTGGACGTGTTCATTGTCGCCAACGCGGACACGGTGATGAGCCGGTCTAGCGCAGAGCTCGTCGCCGAGGTCTATCCCGGCGTGCAGATCCAAAGAGCGCTCGGTGAGCACGAGACGTTGCTGTGCATCGACAAGGCCCGTCGGGTCCTGGGTTTCGAGCCACAGCACTCATGGCGTGATCATGATGGGTCGCGCGAGGCTCTCTGACGCTAGACCGGACACGACTGGATCACGATACGGAAGGTGACATCGATGCAATATCGCAAGCTTGGCCGGACCGGCCTGGACGTCTCGCGGATCGCCCTCGGCTGCATGAGCTACGGCGACCCGGGCGCAGGCAACCATGAGTGGACCCTGGACGAGGAGACGTCGCGACCTTTCATCAGACAGGCGCTCGACGCGGGCATCAACTTCTTCGACACCGCGAACGCGTACTCTGCGGGGACCAGCGAGGAGATTGTCGGGCGGGCGCTGGTCGAGATGGCCAATCGCGACGAGGTCGTGATCGCGACGAAGGTCTACGGCCGGATGCGGCCCGGCCCGAACGGCGCGGGCCTGTCGCGCAAGGCGATCATGAGCGAGATCGACGACAGCTTGCGGCGCCTTGGCACGGACTACGTCGACCTGTACCAGATCCACCGGTGGGACCCGACAACGCCGATCGAAGAGACCATGGAGGCCCTGCACGACGTCGTTCGGGCCGGCAAGGCTCGGTACATCGGCGCGTCGTCCATGCAAACCTGGCAGTTCGCTACGGCCCAGCACGCCGCGGAGGCGCATGGCTGGACGCGCTTTGTCACGATGCAGCCGCACTACAACCTGTTGTACCGCGAGGAGGAGCGGGAGATGCTGCCGTTCTGCCTTGATCAGGGTGTGGGGGTCATTCCGTGGAGTCCGCTGGCGCGTGGACGCCTGACCCGGCCGTGGCACTCGACGACATCCCGTAGTCAGACCGATGAATACGGCAAGAACCTGTATTCCGACGAGGACGAAGCCATCGTTGACGCTGTGGCGCGGGTCGCGTCCGCCCGCGGAGTGCCGCCGGCCCAGGTGGCTCTGGCCTGGGTGCTCGCGCAGCCAGCGGTCAGCGCGCCGATCGTGGGCGCCACGAAGTCGCACCACCTCGATGACGCCGTCGCCGCGCTTGACCTCACCCTCACTCAAGTCGAACTCGAGCAACTCACAAGCCCGTACACCGTGCGGGCCGTCGCCGCCCTCTAACTGACGCCCCCGCCGGCCCCGCCGGCCCCGCCGACCACTCAACAGGAGCATCGTCATGCCTATATCCGCTGCAGCTTTTCCGCGCCGCACCGTGCATCTTGATTTCCACACCGGACCCGATGTGCCTGACGTCGGTTCCGATTTCGATGCAACGAAGTTCGGGGATGCATTCTCCGCGGCACACGTCGATAGCGTTACTGTCTTCGCCAAGTGCCATCACGGCCATCTTTACTACAACACGGAGCGTGCAGAACGCCACCCGTCACTTCCGGCCGGACTGGACTTGCTTGGCGAGCAGATTGAGGCGCTGCATTCGCGTGGCATTCGTGCGCCGATCTACCTCAGTGTGCAGGTCGACGAGTATGCAGCAAATCAGCACCCTGAGTGGGTCGCGCGGGAGGAAGACACTCGATCGGTGAAGATGTACGCCGACAAGACACCCGCTCCGGACTCAGTATTCCGTCCGGGTTGGCAGATCCTGGACATGTCCAGCCCCTACCAGGACTATCTCGCAGACCAGCTCGACGAGGTGCTGCGGACGTTCGGGCCAGTCGACGGAGTCTTCCTCGACATGTGCTGGGATCAGCCGAGCAGTTCGCGGTGGGCCATCGACGGCATGAAGCGTGCCAGCCTGGATCCTCGCGACGCCACAGACCGCGACCGCTACGCCCGGCGGGTGGCGCTCGAGTACATGGAGCGCTTCATGAAGATGGTCGAGGGCAGCATGTCACCTACTGCGGTGCAAGGGGCCTGGTTCAACTCTCGCCCCAAGACAAACCTGCACCAAGAGGCGAAGATGTTGCGTCACGTGGAGATCGAGGCGCTCCCGACGGGGGGTTGGGGGTATGCGTATCTTCCCTATGTCGCCCGCTTCGTGCGGCCGCTGGGGCTGCCTACGCTGAGCCACACGGGACGCTTCCACACTCACTGGGGCGACAACGCGGCGCTCAAGCCGCGCGCAGCTTTGATGTACGAGTGCTGCCAGATCCTCAGCCTTGGACTTACGTCTGGCGTGGGGGACCTCCTGCATCCACGTGGGGCGCCCAGCGAGGCCGTTTATGGCCTCATTGGTTCGGTGTATGAGCATATTGAGCGCTGCGAGCCCTTCGTGGAGGGCGGTCGGCTTCTGGCGGAGATTGCTGTGCTGGTTGACCCTGCGCTCGGCGATAATCCGGGACCGGCAGGCGTCGGGATCGTTCGAGCACTGCAGCAGCTGCGTCAGCAGTTCGATCTTGTGGCGCCTGAGTCCGATGTGTCGGACTACCGCCTTGTGATCATCCCCGAGACCACTCGGGTGACTCCTGCAATGGCGCAGGAGCTATCGGGCTATGTGGCTGGCGGTGGCGCCCTGATAGTCGTGGGACGGGCGCTGGTTGACGATGACGGCAGGCCGGTGATGAAGGAGCTCGGCATCGACTTGTCAGGGTTGTCGCCGTACTCGCACACCTTCTTGCACCCACTCAAGGGTGGTACCGCGACCGAGGGCTTCGATACCGTCGTGTACGAACGGGGATATCGGGTGCGTCCCACGGGAGACGCAGAGGCTCTGTACGGAGTCGTCGAGCCGTACTTCGAGCGGTCGTATGATCGCTTCAGTGGGCACCTGTACACCGCGCCGGACAGGCTCTCCGAGTGGGCTGCGGTGGTGCGCAACGGGCCGGTGGTGAGCGTGGCGGTTCCGTTGCTCGAGTCTTTCGGCAGGCATGCGAACGAACCGTACGGGCGACTGCTTGGCGAGCTCGTGGACGCGCTACTTCCGGATCCTCTGGTGCGGACCAGCGGTCCGAAGCATCTGGAGGCGACGGTTGTGCGTACCGAGACGGCGACGGTGGTGCACTTGCTGAGCTTCCTGCCGGGTCGAGAGGGCGACGGACTTGACTTGGTCCACGACGCGTTCCCGCTGGTCGACACGGAGGTGGCCGTTCGGGCTACGCATAAGCCCTCGCGGGTTAGTCTCCAGCCGATAGGGGAGGAGCTCGACTGGAGCTGGGAGGACGGATACGTGCACGTACGTGTGACCATCCTGGATGGTCACGCCATGGTTGTTGTCGATGACTAAACGTGCCTGTACCAGCGCCATTACGAGGGATTCAGTCGATACGTAGATGGTGTGGCGCCCTCGCTGCGGCGAGGCAGAATCGGGCGCAAGCGTCTGAGAACGTATACGTGCGTGTGGGCGCCGTGCCCATGTCTGCGGCGCACATGGATGACAGGGCGTTCGGGCATGCGCGCATTATGGCGGAGGCAAGATTCGGCAACCGTCGAATTGACAAGACGATGATGAAAGAACGAGACAATGCTCAATTTCGGACTAATCCATCCCACGCTCATCGGCGCGCTAGCCGGGGCGGGGCATGGTTCGCAAGTCTTGGTGGCCGATGGCAATTATCCGCACAGCACTGGGGCGAATCCTTCGGCGACCCGTATCTATCTCAACCTGGCGCCCGGGCTGCTTGATGTGGATGACGTTCTCAAGGTGTTGGTTGGGGCTATACCGATCGAGAGTGCAACGGTGATGCTGCCGGAGGACCGGTCGGAGCCCGTGGCGGTCTCTGGCTATAGGAGGGCCTTGGACGCGACACTTACATGGAACGAATTGGGCCGCCAGGAGTTTTATGCCGCCGCCAGGACGCGGGATGTGGCGATCGTCATCGCTACGGGCGACCAACGTCACTACGCGAACTTGTTGCTCACCATTGGCGTCCGCCCAGATGCGAGCGTCATCGCTTCCTGAGCGGCAGGACAACATCTTTGCAGAGGGTGACGACGTTGGTCCGGGCGGTTTGACGGATTGGGTGGCCAGGACCGCGCCGAGTGGACGGCGCGGTCCTGGGACTGCCGGGTCAGCACCGCACTCGCGCCTCGTCGGTGACGTTGTCTATGCGACGGGTGATTGGGGTGCTCGCGGGTGGGAACATTCGAGGTAGCTGGCAGATCTTGTCGTTCATGGCCAGGTTGAAGTGGCTGTACGCCTTGGTGAAGGGTCTGTAGGTGACGGGCACGTCGCGGGTCAGCCGGTCGGCTTCTGAGCCCGCGGCGATCTAGCAATAGAATCGTTCAATGGAACTGCGCCAGCTCGAACACTTCGTCACGGTCGCCGAGGAACGCCATTTCACCCGTGCGGCCGACTTGTTGCAGATCTCGCAATCCGGGCTCTCCGCCTCGATTCGCGCCCTCGAGATGGAACTCGGGACATCACTGTTCATTCGAAGTACCCGGCGCGTCGAACTCACCGCGGCCGGCCAGGCGCTCTTGGCGGACTCGCGGCGCACTTTGGCGAGCGCTGCCGCCGCACAGAATGCGGTGGCAGCGGTTCGCGGGCTGGTGCGTGGCAGGCTCACGGTTAGCGCAGAGCCATGCCTGGGGTCGGTTGACCTACCCGCGGAGCTGGCGCGATTTCGCACTGCAAACCAGGGTGTCGAAGTGCGGCTGCGCTATGCGGGCTCGGTCGAAGTGATCGAGAACGTCGCCAGCGGTCGGGCAGACGTTGCGCTCGTCGTTGTGACCGGCCACACGCCGCCGGGTGTCCGGCTGCGCCCACTCGGTACGCAGAACCTCGTTGTGCTCTGTCATCCTGAACATTCGCTTGGAGTCAAGGCCGAGATCGACCTGGAGTCTTTGTGCACCGAGTCGCTCATCGGCTTTCCGGCCGGCTGGGGCGCTCACATGCTCGCGCGGCGCGCATTTGCTGCTGCAGGGCTGGACTACCGCGCGGCAATGGAGGTCAACGACGTACACCCGCTGCTCGACCTTGTCGGCTACAACCTGGGCGTCGCCATCGTGCCGGAGAGCTTCGCGGCAAAACGACCCGATACTCTCTGCGCGATCGCGCTGCACGAGGGTATGCCGCAATGGACGGTGGCGGTCGCTGTGGCGGAAGAGCCTAGCCCGGCCGCCACAGCGTTCCTTGATCAGTTGTTCGAGGACGCGCCCGATCAGGCCGCGTCGAGCGCAGCCAGTTCCTCGGCCGACAACGTGACGTCCACCGACTGAACCGAGTCGCGAATGCTCTCGGGTCGCGAGGCACCCGGGATGGGGATCACGTGCGGGGACTTGGCCAGGTGCCAGGCGAGGCAGACGACCTGCGGGCTCACGCCGCGCGCGTCGGCGACCTGTTGGAACGGTGCGAAGCGATCGCCCAGAGTTGCCGCCGATTCGATCCCGCCCAGCGGGCTCCACGGCAGGAACGCGATGCCAAGCTCGTCGCACAGCTGGAGCTCTGGCTCGCTACTGCGGAACGCCGGCGAGAACTGGTTTTGCACGGAGGCGAGGCGTCCACCCAGAATCTCCTGTGCGAGCCGGATCTGGTCGCGGTTCACGTTGGAGATGCCCGCGAGGCGGATCGTACCGGCGTCCAGGAGGTCGCGGATGGCGCCGACGGAGTCGGCATACGCCACCTCCGGGTCCGGGCGGTGCAACTGGTACAGGCCGATCGCCTCGCCGCCCAAGCGTTGCAGCGAAGCCTCCGCCGCCGCCTTGAGATGCTCGGGTCGGCTATCGAGGGACCAGCTTCCGTCACCGGGGCGGAGGTGTCCGCCCTTGGTTGCGACCAGCACATTCGAGGTGTCGCCACCCCACGACGCGATCGCTCTGGTGATCAGGGACTCGTTGTGGCCGACCTCGTCTGCGTGGACGTGATAGGAATCCGCCGTATCGAAAAAAGTCACACCCTGATCGAGCGCGGCATGAATGGTAGCTATCGAGCGGGCCTCATCCGGGCGGCCTTCGATCGACATGGGCATGCCGCCCAAACCGATCGCACTGACCTGGAGATCTACAATTCGTCGTGTCTTCATATTTGGTCCTTTACGTTGTGAGGCTGGTGCTACAAGCCTTAGTGCTCTGGCGCGGTCTTGCGCCCGGGGAAGGTCCTGTCTTGCGCGACGGCCGTCTCCGCGGCCTTACAGATCTCGTCCGACGGTTTTTTGGCGGACGTGGTGGACTGGTATGAAGATGTGGTCGGTCTTCTGCGGGCCGAAGTCCATGGTGCCCAGCCACAGGCGCGGGACTTTCAGGCCGGAACGGCCGAGATGTGTGTGCTTCACACCCTTATGCTGCTCCTGTCGAAATCATGTGTCCAACAGGTAGCATAGATGCCACTGAGCAGTCACGCTTCTCAATCGCGTGGCTGGTGGGCGAAGTAGAGCACGGGCAGTAGGGACCATTGCCTCAGCGTGACCGGAATACGAGAACGGGGTGACCCTCAAGCGCCCGACGGGTTCGACCGTGCCAAAGAGACGTGAAGGTCACAGCGTGACCTGGTGGCCCCGAGGGCTTCACCGTGGTCCGCCCGGGACACATACTTGGTGGCGGCCGACGGCGGTTCGCTGGGTGTCGGCTCCGGACTACAGGTGGTACCAACCCCCGCGGTGGTAGGCGGGCGTGGCCGCCGCGAGGACGAGCAGGGCCGTCGCCGCGCTGCCGACCATGACGAGGCACATCGCGCGCGCGTCACCACCGAGCACGCCAACAAGCGGGCTGACCACGCCCGCGACGCCCCACTGCAGCGCGCCGATGAAAGCCGCCGCGGTGCCCGCCATCGCCCCGTGTCGACCCAGTGCGATGGCGGAGGCGTTGGGCGGGATGAACTGGAAGAGACCCAGCAGCACCCATAGCACGGCGAGCAGCCCGAACAGGCCGCTCGCCCCGGTTACGGCGATGACGAGCAACGTGACGGCCACTACGAGCAGCAGCGGCACGGCGACCCGCAGGATTCGGATCGGCGCGACCCGGCGCACCAGCGAAGCGTTGACCTGCGCACCACCCACGAGTGCGACGCCGTTCACGGCGAACAGGAGGGCGAAGTGGTTCGCCGACAATCCGAACCCCTCCCGCAGCACGAAAGGCGAACCGACGACGTAGCTGATCAGCACCGCCGTTGCCAGCCCGGGAAGCACCGCGACGGCCACGAACTGGCGGTCGCGCAGCAACGTCGCATAGCCCCGCAGCGCCGGGCGCAGGCCCGCTTCACGACGTCGCTCGGGCGGTAGGGTCTCGGGCAACCGGCGCCACACGACGACCCACAGGGCTGCACCGAACAACGCGAGCGCGACGAACACCGCGCGCCAGCCGGCGTGCACCGCGATCAGCCCGCCGACCGACGGCGCGAACAACGGCGCGACCCCGATGAGCGCCCTGGTCCGGTTCCTGGCCCTGCGCGACGTGAAGATTGGGAGCGTCGAGGACACGTGGATGTTCTTCCCCTCCTATCGCAACGTGACCAGCAATCGGCAGGGGTTCTACCAGGCGTCCAGC
>Ga0075520_1001268_pt1 | contig 12023 bp, 10 predicted proteins | sample NGEPerB_FD_75100 | JGI IMG/M metagenome (GOLD analysis project Ga0075520, IMG submission 75100) | Arctic peat soil microbial communities from the Barrow Environmental Observatory site, Barrow, Alaska, USA - NGEE PermafrostAB12-B | ecosystem: Environmental > Terrestrial > Soil > Wetlands > Peat ... | reverse complement strand
CTGGCGGCGGTGGGGGCTCGGACGACAGACGTAGGCGGGCGTCGACCACCACCACGCCATCGGAGGTGGCGATGACCGGATCGGCGTCCATCTCTTCGATCTCGGGAAAGTCCTCGGCGAGGAGGCCGACCCGCAGGAGCAGGTCGGTCAGCGCATCGAGGTCCACGGGGACCGAGCCGCGGTGGCCGGTGAGCAACGGCGAGCCCTTGAGCCCGAGGACCATCTCCCGTGCGTCGACGTCGGTCAGGGGGGCGAGCCGCATCACGTGGTCCTCGAGCAGCTCCACCGCGACGCCCCCCATGCCGAACAGCACCTGGGGCCCGAACGCCCGGTCCTGGACGAACCCGACGAGTGTCTCGACGCCCGGCTCGGCCATCGGCTGGAGCACGACCCCCGTCATCTGGGGACCGATGGCGTCCTGCATGGACCGGTACGCGGCGCTCACGTCCGCGGAGGACGTGAGGCCCAGGTGGACGCCCCCGATGTCGCTCTTGTGCACCATGCTGGGTCCGACCGCCTTGATGGCCACCGGGAAGCCCAGCCGTCGGGCGACCCGGCCCGCCTCTTCGGCGTCGGCTACCGACTCCGTCGGCTGGATGGGGATCCCGTAGGCGGCCAGCACCTCGAGGGCCGGGGCCCCGGTGATCCACCCGTGCTCGTCGGCCACCCCGATGGTCCGTCGCCGAGCTGCCCCGGCGCGGACACCGTCGAGCTCGGGGACCTCACCGTGACCCTTCGACCTCCAGGTGGCGTAGTCGGCGGCATGGGCGAGGGCCCGGATGGCGGTTTCGGGATAGGTGAAGCTGGGGATCGGCCGCCGAGCACCGCGGAGGATGTCGCGGCCGCTGCTCGTGCCGAGCAGGCTGGCCACGATGGGGCAGGGCAGGTCGGTGTCCGCCGCGTCGGCGGCGCGCACGATGGCCCGGGCGACGTCGTCGGTGGCAGTCACCAGGGGCGGGGTAAACACGATCACCACCGCGTCGACGTCGTCGTCGGCGAGGAGGACGTCGAGGCTCCGTCCGTAGGACTCGGCGCCGGCGGTCGCCCCGAGATCGACGGGGTTGGTGACACCTCCGGCCGTGGGGGTGATGGCCCACAGGGCGGCTTGGGTGGTCGGGGACAGCTCGGCGACCACGAGCCCGTTGCCGGTGCTGGCGTCAGTCGCCAATACGCCGGTTCCGCCGGAGTTGGTGAGGACGGCCACCCGCCGGCCGTTGGGCAGCGGCTGGTGGACGAGGGTCTCGGCCGTGTCGAAGAGCTCCTCGACGGTGTCGACCCGGAGTACCCCTGCGTTGAGGAACAGCGCATCCACCGCCTGCTCGGGGCTGGCCAGGGCGGCCGTGTGCGAGGACGCGTCCCGGCGGCCCGCTCGGGAACGGCCGCTCTTGACCACGACGATCGGCTTAGTGCGACCGATGCGACGGGCCAGGCGGGCGAACTTCCGCGCGTTCCCGAACGATTCGAGGTACAGGAGGATGACGTCGGTGTCGCCGTCCTGCTCCCACCAGGTGAGCAGGTCGTTGCCGCTGATGTCGGCCTTGTTCCCGAGCGAGACGAAGCTCGAGAGCCCCAGGTCCCTGCTCTTGGCCTCGGCGAGGATGGCGATACCGAGCCCACCGGACTGGGATGCGAAGCCCACGCGTCCGGCGACCGGTACGTCGGCGGCGAACGTGGCGTTCATCGACACGGCCGGAGCGGTGTTGAGGACACCGAAGCAATTGGGTCCGACCATGCGCATGCTGTGATCGTGGGCCAGCCGGGAGGCGGCCCGCTGGGCGGCCTCCCCCTCGGGGCCCACTTCGGCGAACCCTGCGGAGACCACGACCACTGCCGCCACCCCCTTGCGTCCGCACGCTTCGACCGCCCCGGTCACCGAGGCCGCCGGGACGGCGATCACGGCGAGGTCGACCTCGCCGGGGACCACCTCGAGGCTCGGCCAACAGGGGATGCTGGCGACGTGGTCGGTCCTGGGGTTGACCGGGTAGACCGGTCCCTGGAAGCGTGTGCCGACCAGATTGCGCACCAGCTCGTACCCGATGGTCCCGGCCTGGCGCGAGGCCCCGATCACCGCCACCGAACGCGGCCGGAGCAGGTGCTCCATCGACTTCACCACGGCGACGGCGTCGCGCCGGTCGGCTGCGTCCAGTGCCACCTGGGTCGGGGCGATGTCCATCACGACACTCACCACTTCGTGGTCGGTGCTCGAACGCCGGGCGAAGCCGACGCCGGCGAACACGTCGAGCATCCGCCGGTTGACGACCAGGGTGTCGGCGACGAAGCGCTTGATGCCGTGGCGCCGTGCCGCGCTGGCCAGGTGCTCGAGGAGGATGGTCCCGAGACCCAGGCCCTGGTGGGGGTCGTCGACGACGAATGCCACCTCCGCCTCGTCCTCGCCGACCTCGCGGTCGTACTGGGCGACCGCTACGAGCGTGCCGTTGCGTTCGGCGAGCAGTGCCAGATGGTCGGGATCGTCGGCCCGCGTCAGGTGCTTGAGCTCGCGATCCGACAGGTTCGGATGGGCGCCGAAGTACCGCAGGTGCACCGTGGCTCCCGACAGCCCGCGGTGGAACGCCGACAACGCCGGAGCGTCCTCGGGGGTGGTGGACCGGATCTGGGCGGTGGTGCCGTCCGCCAGGAGGACGTCGACACCAGCGGGACCCACGTCCTGGTTCATCGGTGGAGCTCGTCGTGGTGACCCCGGTCCCGCCGGCGGTGCTCCTGCACGGTGTACTCCTCGGGGGCGGGTGCACGGGTCCCGGCTCGGACCTGCCGCGACCGACCGTCGCTGTGGCGGGACCATCGCGGGGAGGACCGGGTTCCGGCGGCCATGAATCGGATGGTAGGCGAGGCTGCGTCCCTGCGCAGACCACGTAGCCGACTGACTCCTCGTGGGTTGCCGCCGGCAAGGTGGTGAGGCCCGGTACCGACGGATGTGCCGCCGAAGACGGATCCACCTTCGTCATCAACCTGGATCCGGAACCGTCGATTCGGGCGGCTGGGAGGTGGTGACACCGCCGCCAGGGTCCCCAGCGGCACCACGCACCTGGAGCAGGCATACCCGTCGGCTCGGTTTGGGCCAGAGGTAGGGCTCGGTCCCCGGCCACGCCTGTGCAGCACCTCCACGCCCCACGGCGGCTCCCTGATAGGACATCGCCGCGAGGTCTATGACCGGTAGTGGCTTGCCGCCGACGTGACCGCTGGGACCGACAAGATTCATCGTCATCAGATGCCGAAGTGCGGGCCCTTCACGGTGGGCGACCGGTTCTTATTGTGTCCCCCAAGGTCCACCCGAGTCCCTGACCTGGACGTTCGCACCAACGATCGGAACGGTGCGCGAACCGCCTGCACGATCGTGGCCGGTGATATGTACAAGTTGATAGAGATCTTGTACAATAGCTCGCATGGCAAAGATGGCAGTCAGCGAAGCTCGGGAACGACTCTCCGAGGCGGTGGAGACGGCCCACACCGAAGCGGTGTTCCTCGAGCGCTACGGCCGGCCTGCAGCGGTGCTGGTCAGCCCCGAACGGTACGAGGTGTTGATCGAGGCGCTCGAGGACGCAGAAGATGCCCAGGCTTTCGACGCAGCGATGGCTGAGGAAGGTCCCAATGTCCCCTGGGATGAGGTGAAGGCCGACCTCGGCTGGACGTGACGACCTACCGCATTGAGCTGCGTCCCTCAGCGGCCCGGGCACTGCGGAAACTCGACCCGGCAGTTCGTCCCCGCATCCAAGGCGCAATCGGGCTACTTGCCGACGACCCGAGGCCGCCAGCATCCAGACCTCTGCGAGGTCGTCCTGGCTATCGGGTGCGCGTTGGCGACTACCGCATCATCTACACCATTGCCGATAACGTGCTCTTGATCGTGGTCGTGGCTCTTGGACATCGCCGCGAGGTCTATGACCGGTAGTGGCTTGCCGCCGACGTGACCGCTGGGATCGACAAGATTCATCGTCATCAGAGGGCGAAGTGCGGGCCCTTCACGGAGGGCGACCGGTTCTTATTGTGTCCCCCAAGGTCCACTCCTGTCACTCTCGCAGCATCGTCCCTGCTCAGCGGTCCACCGGTCTGGGCTCGTGGAGCCGACGAGAGCTCAGTATGCCGCCTTCGGGTCGTTGCTCAGCACCGTCCTCCCGCCGGGATCGGTCACCCGGATCTCGTAGATCGACGAGAACCGGGCAGCGCACGCCATGGTGGCCTCGACGGGAGCGGCGCCTGAGGTGCGGTAGCTCCCCGCTGCCCACCAGCGGCCCTGTGGATCGTCCATCGACACGGTGTAGGTCCGACCAGCGGCGAGGCCGGTCTCGCGAATGGTCAACGACGTGCCCCACGGCTTCTCTACGAGGACTGCCGTGGCTGTCACCCCGTGTGCACCCTGGAGCGCGACGGTCTTCGACGGCAGACGGGGGTTGTCCATGGCCAGGGACACGACGACGACGGCGATCACGACGGCAGCGAGCGAACCACAGGCGAGGAGGACGTTCCGTGGCTTCCACCCGTGCGCGACCACCTCGTCGTCGGTGTGCAGGCTCGCAAGTACGTCGCGGGTCAGTCGTGGGGGCACCACCGCGACGGGCGCCGGGGGCGCTGCCTTGGTCAGCGTGTCGAGCGCACCGACCGTTGCCCTGAGCTCGGCGCTCGTGGCGCGGCACTCCTCACAAGCTGCCAGATGCGCGTGAAGCTCCGTGCACTCGTCGTCGTCCAGGCATCCGAGGGCATCCATCGCCAACTGGCCACGCCGGGCACTGCACGAGATGTCCGTCACCGCTCCCACCCTTCCTCGTTGAGCAGGATCCGGAGGGACTTGAGCGCGTAGAACGCCCGGCTCCGGACCGTTCCTTCGGGAATCTCCAGGAGCGATGCGACTTCAGGTCCCGAGAGACCGTCGAAGTAGAGCTCCTGGATGACGCGGCGGTGGTCGGCGTGGAGCCGCCGCAGCGCGTCCTCGACCTGCCACGAGACGATCGCATCCTCCAGGCCATCCATGCTCGCCCCGTCCGACTCGCCGTCCAGAGGGTCGGCCGCTCTCCGTGACTGCTGCTGCAGCAGATCGATGATCACTCGACGCTCGATCGCGTAGAGCCACGTTCGGAGCGAGCCCTTGCCGGGATCGAAGTTCTCCCGCGACCGCCAGGCCCGAGCGAACGTCTCCTGCACCGCATCGTCCCCGAGACCGCTGGCAATGAGCGAGTGGCGGGCGAATCCCAACATCTCACCACCCATGGCCACGAACGCCTCGCGCAAGACCTCCTCGGTGATCACGCCACCATCCTCGGGAGTTCGTGACCGCTGTCTCCGCAAGCGGCCCCCGGTGCCATGTGTGGTCACGTCCCCATCATCCTCCACGTCGGTCGTCGACGCGCAGCGAACGGGGCCACCACGTGACCAGCTCGCTGCGCTCACCTCCTCCTGTGCCCGGCTCCGGCTCCTAGAACCCGATGCCACCGCCGCCTCCTCCCGGGCTGGTCGTCGTCGGTGGTGCCGTCGTGGGTGGCGCCGTGGCCGGCGGCGCGGTGGGCGGTGGCGCTGTAGTCGACGGTGTCGGAGTCGCCGGCGGGGCACCGGCGGAGGGCGCGACCGAGCGGGGCGCAGGTGCGGGCAATGCGGGTGTGGAGGGAGGCGTCCCACCAGCAACCGTTGTCGCTTGCGGCGTCGTCACGTTCGGTGTCGCCGTGGCGGCCGCGGCCGGCGGAGCCGTGGTGGCGGTCACGGGCGTCGATGGAGCGGTCGTCGCCGAGCTCCTCACCCGGGTCGTTGTCGGAGCCGGCGAGTTGGCACCGGAGGCGGTGCACGCTCCGAGGAAGAGTCCACCGGCCACGAGGATCGGCAGCGATCGCAGCGGGTGTCTCATGGGTTCTCCCTCTGATTCCGGGCAGGATGCGTGCTGCCCGGGATGTGCCACACACCTCCGACTACCGGTCCGGCGCCCGAATCGTTCAACTGCATCGACAGTCGGCGGGTGCGTGCCGGAGTCGCCGTCGGGTCGAGTCAGCCGACCATCAGGGCATCCGCACGGTTCGTCGCTCGGAGGAACGATGCGTGCGGCTACCAGACGAAGGGGACGATTCGCCATCTCACCGTGGCCCGGTAGTCGGCATAGTTGGCACTCGCCGCGAGGAACCGCTCTTCGGCGAGTGCCCGTCCGGCGTTGCAACCGCAGACGAAGGTCATCACCAGGACGTTCCGCAGCGACAGGCTCTGCAGGACGTATCCGAGTAGGAGCAGGACGTAGGACGCATAGATGGGATGACGGACCAGGGAGTACGGACCGCGCCGCCTCAGTCCCCGGTCGGCAGGCGCGAAGCCGAATGATCTCCCGAGGACGAAGAACGACGTGACGCAGCCGGCCAGACCGGCCAATTGCAGGCTGAGGCCGATGACGACCCCCCAGTGCAGGTGGGCGCCGTCGGGCCGGAACAGCACACCCCCGAAGGTGCCCCCGAAGGCCAGGAGCCAGTCACCCGTCCGGCGGCTGACGCGCAGGGCCGGCCGCCTCACGACATAGGCGACCACGATCCACAGCTGCTCGGCGAAGAACATGCCGCCGACGAGGGAGTGCGTGCGCAGGTAGTGCAGCAGGCCCGCACGGGCGAAGAGCACCGCACCACACGCGCCGACGAGGTTCCCCGTGACGCGGAGTGCTCGTGGGGTGTGCGGAGGACCGGACGGATCGGATCGGAGCGCCGGCCCGTCCTGCCGGACGTCATCGTGGTAGGTGGACGCCACCGGGCTCCGTTCGGTCGGAAACGGGCGTCGTCAGCTCCTCCGCGCCTCCTCGATTGATGGTCATGGTCGGACCGAGGCGACGGGCGATGACGGCGTCGAGGCTCGGCCGCCCGGCCCCGAGCCCGACGATGACGAGGGCCATGGCGGCGAGGGCGAGGTTGAATTCGTAGCCTGGCGTCGCCGTCAGTGAACTGATGCCGTGTGCCCAGGTCACGGTGATCATCGCCATGACCTGGTCACCACAGAGCGCGAGGCCGGCCAATCGTGAAGCGAATCCCACCGCGAGTGCGAGCGCGCCGCCGAATTCGATCACCCCGCCGAGGACGGCGAAGAACTCCCCGGGCCGGAGACGGGCGGTGTCCGCCATGAATTGGGCCGTCTGGTGGATCCCGGGTCCGTGGAAGGCACCGAAGAGCTTGCCTGCGCCGTAGTAGGTGAAGATCCAGACCAGGGCGATCCGCACGGCCACGGCGGCCACGTCGGTGCCCAGGGTCGAGGGCTGTGTGCGGAAGAGCATCGAGGCCAGTGGACGGGCCCGAGCCAGCCACCCGGGACGCGGCACGGTCGCCATCAGGAGCCCACTCCGGTGCTGGCGACGCCGTGGCGCCACGGGTCGGGCCTCCGCATGGGGAGGATGTCGCCGGACGCGTCGAGCGGGCGGAACGGTCCCCACAGCTGGGCCAGGAGGACCGAGAGGTGGCGGGGCCGCGGACCTGACTGTTCGACGGCGAGCGGGCGTCCCGGTAGCCCGGTGTCCGCCCGGATCGTCGCCCCGGTCGGGAACTCCGCCCGATGGAAGAGCTGATCCCAGATGGTCAGGGCGAAGCCGAGGTTCACATCCTGGCGGCCATCCAATCGATGGTGGATGCGGTGATAGTTCGGACTCACGAAGATCCGCCCCAACGGCCCGAAGCCGAGGTTCGTGTTGGAGTGCTCGAACGCGACGAAGCCGGCATAGGCCACCAGGAGCGCTGTCGGCACTGCGCCGTTGGCCAGGAGGACGACCCCGGGAATCAGTGCGATGAGATAGGAGACGTGGATGAGCGGATGGGTGCGGAAGACGGTGAGCACGCTCATGTCCTCCTGCGAGTGGTGGAGTTCGTGGAACCGCCAGAGCATGCGGATCCGGTGGTTGGCGAGGTGTGCAAGCCAGTTGCACCCGTCCATCGCCACGAAGATCATCGTGATGACGACCCATCGCGGAACGAGTTCGAATCTGGGCACCACCACCCACGGGAGCGCTCGCCGGACGAGCACGGAGAAGGAGAGCGAGAGGGCCACCACCAGGGGCGCGACCAGTGTCGCATTCAGGACGGTATAGAGCGCGTCCTGGCGGTAGCCCCGAGCGAAGCGGGATCGGCGTTGTGCGGGTCGTACCCGCTCCACGACGAGGATGCACCCGAGGACGGCGAGGGTCACCGGGCCGATCAGCACCACCCGCAACGGTGACATCGAGGCGGTGAAGCTGCCGCCGCCCCAGTGCGTGGACCACCCCACGCCGACCAGGCAGGTCGCCGCGGCCACGATGGCGAAGGCGGGCACGTAGACGCGCCGCGCACCCAGCGGAGTCGCCTCCTCGGATCCGGCTCCCGCCCCGCCCCCGGCTCCGGCGAACGTCGGCGCGGACAGACCGATGACCGGCGCAGACGGCTCGACGACACGAGGGAGTTCCCTCTCCACGCGCTGGATGAGACGGTCAGAAGCCGACGCCACCCCCGCCTCCCCCCGCTGTCGTGGTCGGACTCGCGGCGGGCGATGCGTTCGACGACTTCACGACGAACCAGGTTCCGTCGACACCCTGGCCCTTGTCCTGGCCCGGGGCGCTGTCACCTTGGAAGTAGTAGAGGAGGTGGCCCTTGTAGGTCACCTGCGTCGATCCGTCCGGCCGCATGACGGTGCCCAGCGCGCCGGAGTCCCCTGACGTCAGCGTCGCCTTGCCCCCGACGGGCACGACCAGCGGTGGCCAGACGACCGCGCACTGCCCGGTGCAGCTCGTGGAGCTGGGTGAGTCGGTGGTGAAGTAGTAGAGGGTCATGCCATTCGGCCCGGTCAGGACCGATCCGACCCCCGGGAGCGTCACCGATGCCAGCCGAACCGAGTGCGTCGAGACACCTGCAGTTGTCGGAGGAGCCTTCGTGGTCGTGGTGGTGCTCTGAGCCGAGGTGCAGGCGGCAGCCAGCACGGCGACCACGGCGAGCGACGCGAGGAGCAACGAGCGTCTCGGCGCCGCGCGCCGGTGCCGGGCGGGGAACTGGACCATGGGGACAGGCGTGCGTGTGTTCATTGCCCATGACTACCGAGATGACGAACGGATCGTTCATCCGAGACCGAAGTACTCCGGGAGTCGTGGGGCGATCGATCGTGCGGTTGGCAAGGGCCTTCGCTCCCGTGGCACTCCGACGGGTTCGCTACAGCCAGGTATCGTCGGCCAGTCCGAGGTCCGGCCAGGGACCTGCGGCGATCACCTGGCAGTTGCCGACGCCCACCCCGCCGCCGACCGGGTCCGACACACGGACCGTGGTGTCGCGGATCTGGTGCAGGCGCCGGGCGACGTCGCCAGGCCGGCAGTCGGGGATCCGCTCGCCGTCCAGATGGAACTCGCCGCGCCACTCCCCGTGGTGGTGTCCGTCGAACCCGAAGTAGAGACCGGCACCGAGGTGGACTCCGGTGTCGCCCAGCACCTCGAGCTGGAAGGGCCGCCTGCTGCCGTCCGCCATGGTCCCGGTCACCGTGCCACCCAGCAGCCGTCGGTTGCCCTCGTGGAACAGGAGGTCGGGTCGGAGGTCGACGATCGGCTCGACCGTGCCATCGGTGTGCTCGACACCGGCCGTCACCGTCTTCTGCGTGAAGCCGGTCATCTCGACCAGGGTGAAGTGGAGGTGGATGGCATAACGGCTGCCGTCGGCCCGCTCGAGGAGGGCGGGACACCACATCATCATGAAGCCCACCCCGGGCGGGAACGCCGTGGTGTCCCCGCGGTCGGTCGTCGGGGGCCCGACGTCGTAACGGACGCCCCAGGAGTGGTCCCGGGTGCACACCCACGAGTCCCTGTCGACCGCGATGCGCTCGCCATCCACCTCTGCCCAACCCGATGCGACCCCGGTCTGGTGGTAGCGGACGAGGTCCGCCATGACGCGGAACTGGTCCCGCAGGTGGGTCCGCTCCTCCAGCCGGGGTGGGACGACCGCCTCGAACTCGAGATCGAAGGCGATCGGCTGGATCTCGTTCGGTTCGAGCACGAAGCGCACCCTGCGCATCGGCTCCAGGACCTCGTAGTGGATCGGTCCGACGGCCGTCGACCCGGGATCCGCCGCCAACGACCGGGAACCCCGCACGGTCATCTGCTCGGCCCCCCGGCTCGATGCGGCATAGCCGTCGAGGACGTTGCGGTTGGGATACCTGCCCATGCCGAACCCGAATTGCAGGCTGCCGTCGCGGGACATGGCCATGGCGCAGACCTTCTCGGTCCACGCCGGATCACTGGTCCCCACGATGGCGAAGGTGTCGGCGACCTGGTGGTGGAAGCCCTCGTCAGCGTCGGTCAACGGGCCGATCGGATTGTTCGCCATCGTGCAGCAGTGCCCTTCACTCGGATCGACCCCGACCCCGGGGAGGGCCGGACCCCCCCTGGGGTCGGCACCGCCATCATGGCAACGATGGCGTGGCGCCGCCGCCTCCCCCGGCGGGAGCTGCACGGCTGCGTCACCGGTCCGGGGGCGCCCATAGGCTGGCTGACGCCGATCGCCCCGAGCGACGGTCCGACCGAGAGCCTTCCGAGACGGAGTGAGGTACCCCGATGAGCGACACGACGGAGACGGCAGTCCTGGCAGGAGGATGCTTCTGGGGCATGCAGGACCTGATCCGGAAGCGCCCGGGCGTCCTGACGACACGGGTGGGCTACACCGGGGGCGAGGTGCCCAACGCCACCTACCGCAACCACGGAACCCATGCGGAGGCCATCGAGATCACGTTCGACCCGGCGGTGACATCGTACCGGGAGCTCCTGGAATTCTTCTTCCAGATCCACGACCCGACGACGCGGAACCGACAGGGCAACGACGTGGGGGCCAGCTACCGTTCAGCCATCTTCACGCTCGACGACGAGCAGCGCCGGATCGCCGAGGACACGATCGCCGACGTCGAAGCGTCCGGGCTCTGGCCGGGCAGCATCGTCACCGAGGTCACACCTGCGGGGCCGTTCTGGGAGGCCGAGCCCGAGCACCAGGACTACCTCGAGCACTACCCGAACGGGTACACCTGTCACTTCCCCCGCCCGGGCTGGGTGCTGCCCCGCCGCGGCGAGGCACTGGCCGGCTGATCCACCCGGCGTCGGTCGGAGCCGGCTGTCCGCCACCGACCGGCATCAGCACCGGTGCCTTCCTCGGAAGAATGGCATGATCTCCGGGTCGAGACGATGGGGGCCGGAACCTCCGCTTTCAGCTCGTCCTACGTGGGAACCGAGGGGGAGGGCCATGCCGAGCCGTGATGAACGTTCGCTCTGGAGGCACGCGCTGGTCGCAGCCCTCATCGTGTGTACCGGGGTGGTGACCGTCCTGGTATCCGCCGCGCCCCCGGTCGGGGCGGCAGCGTCCAACGGGATGAAGGCGGGCGGGTCGGTGGACGAAGCCTGGCTCACCGGTGCCGGGGCCGGCGACGCCGTCACCCTGCTGCACCACGGCGTGGCCGACGCCGGCCCGCACAGGGCCGACGCGCTCGGCTCACTCGTCGTGCGGAATCTGGCCCCCGGAGGTGGCTACGCCTGGCACGACGCCACGACCGACGCCACCACGTCGGCGTTCGCGGTCCTCGCCCCCGGCGCCGACCCGGCCACCGAGTCGGCGCTGTACACGGGACAGGCCATGCACCAAGGCCTCAACTACCTCACCATGCGCGACGGCATCCGGCTGGCCGCCACCGTCCGGTACCCGGTCGGTGCGACGTGCAGCGCGACGGCGCCGTGCCCGACGGTGATCGAGTACTCCGGGTACGGCACGGCCGGACCGACCGACCCGGTCCCCGCCCTGCTGGCCAAGCTCACCGGCGCCTCGTGCGCCTCCTGCGGCGACCCCCACCTCCAGCCGGACAGTGCCACCTATGTGGGCGCGGTGGTCGCCCGGGCGTCCGGCTTCGCCACCGTGAGTCTGCAGATGCGGGGGACCGGCTGCTCGGGCGGCGCCTTCGACCTGCTCGGCTATCCGTCCGACTACGACGCCTACGACGCCATCGAGATCGTGGCCCACCAGGACTGGGTGGCCCACCACAAGGTGGGAATGGTCGGGATCAGCTACTCGGGCCTGTCG
>Ga0075520_1001267_pt1 | contig 12027 bp, 10 predicted proteins | sample NGEPerB_FD_75100 | JGI IMG/M metagenome (GOLD analysis project Ga0075520, IMG submission 75100) | Arctic peat soil microbial communities from the Barrow Environmental Observatory site, Barrow, Alaska, USA - NGEE PermafrostAB12-B | ecosystem: Environmental > Terrestrial > Soil > Wetlands > Peat ... | reverse complement strand
GGCAGATTCAGGGCTTCTCCACAATCCGAAATGCTGCTGTTTCGAGTGATTTCCAGGCGCCTGCGTGTACCAAACAGAACCCTCACTCCATCCCTCTCCCATCCGATGGGAGAGGGTGCCCGACTTGTCCGCCGTAGCCTTGGCGAAGGCGGAAGGGCGGGTGAGGGTCTTTGCTTCCGCAAACTGCCGCTGACAAATCATCGGCCTCTCGGTAGGATTGATTCAATTGAACCCGCGCCGGACTGGCGCGGGATGGCTTTGATGAAATTACCGGTGCAGGAAAGCGGAAGGGGTTGGCAACCGCTGACCCCGCGAGGCGTGGCGGCCCTGGCGCTGGGTTCGCTCCGGCGTCTGCTCCTCGTCCAGTCCGTCTTCGCCGGCCTCACCGCAGCCGCAGCGGTCTGGTTTCTCTCCACCACCTGGTTTCCTCCCATTCGCGCCGGCATCCAGCGACTTCCAGATCACGGAGAAATCCGATCGGCCCGATTGGCGTGCGACGCCCCTTCCCCACAATTGCTGGGCGAAAATGGATACCTCTGTTTCATTCTCGATCTGAATCACACCGGCCAGTTGCGATCACCCGCGCTGGTCCAGGTCGAATTTGGCAAAGTTACGATTCGAATGATCTCGCTGTTCGGGTACATGGATATCGGCTATCCCCGGCATCGCGTTATCCCCTTCAATCGTGGTGAACTGGAGCCGTGGTGGGGCGCATGGGAACCGCCGATTTTGTGGATAGCCTTCGTCTGCGTCCTGGCCGGGTTGATGGTCCTCTGGTGCTCTCTGGCAACGCTGTTTTCGGGCGGAGTCTGGCTCATGGCTTTTTTTGCAAATCGGGATTTGAATTTGTGGCAGAGCTGGAAGCTTGCGGGGGCGGCATTCATGCCGGGCGCCCTGTTCCTGATTGCCGGCTTGCTGCTTTCCGGGGCCGGGATACTCGACCTGGTCCAGGGCATGGCATTCGCAGCCGCCCAGTTCCTGGTTGCGGCCGTGTACGGAGTGCTGGGCGTGCTCTTCGCTCCGAGGCTGCGATCGCCTGGAGCAGCCGGACCAAACCCGTTCTCGGCTCAATGACTTTGAACGACATTGCAGGTTCTCGCCGCTTCGTTTAGTGTCGGCTCATGACTTCGCTGGTCAGGGCATTTTGCGCTGCGCTGGTCCTTGTTCTCCTCCTGAGCCTGGACGGCTGCCTGCCTTCCAGCCAAAGCCAGCTCGAGGAGGAAAAAGAGCCGCATTTCCTGTCCGGTCGAAGCTGCATCAACAACATGGATTATAAAGGAGGCATCGAGGAATTCGAGAAAGCCCTGGAAGCCAATCCGCACTCGGCATCCGCCCATTTCCAATTGGGCTGGCTGTACGAAGAGAAGGAGCCCGACCCCGCCGCCGCAATCTACCATTACGAGCAATACCTGAAACTGCGGCCCGCATCCGAAAACAGCGAAGTCATCCGGCAACACATCACCAACTGCAAACAGGACCTCGCAAAGACCATACTGCCGCTGCCGGTCGCGCCAGGAATGCAACATGAATTCGAACAATTGGCGGAGGAAAACAAGCGCCTCCGCGATGATTTGGAAAAATGGCGGAGCTATGGGGCTCGATTGCAGTCTGCCAGCAACCCGGTTCCAGCGGCAACCCCGGTTCCCAGGGCGCTGGCTGCGGCGACGCCGCCATCCCCACAGGTTAGCTCAACCGCGCCGCCTGCTCCCGACGTTCGGCCCCAGGCCGGGCCGGCGTCGCCCGCGCGCAGTTACGTCGTGCGCTCGGGCGATTCGCCGTATTCCATTGCCCGAAAAAATGGAGTCAAGCTCGACACGCTCTTGGCTGCCAATCCGGGGCTGGATCCAAGAAAGTTGCGGCCGGGTCAGACGCTGAGTCTGCCTTGATGCAGATGCGTGCGTTCGATTCGTGTGGGGGGAAGAAATGACCGGGTTAATGGGCATGTTGTGCACCGGGGTTCGGAGGCAACATAATCCATTGGCGCGCAGAAGATGCGCTTCCCATTTTTCCGTACCACAATGTCGAAAGTTCACGCATTCTTGGCAAAAACTTGCAACGTGCCCTCACCCCGTCCCTCTCCCATCCGATGGGAGGAGGGTGGCCGGAGGCCGGGTGAGGGTGCTTTTGGCCGTGGTTGCGGCCTTACCGTGCTGGATTCATCCGTGGTTAACCATGCCTTCACCTGCCGGCTGATCTGACGGCGGTGGGGCAGCTTTTCTGCGATTGCTTTGACGAAGCCAAAATCGGCGAAGGTGTGTTCCTGAACGGGCAGACAGGTGGGCATGGCGGTTGCTGAGCAGGGGGGCGACGGCTGGGCACGGACACCAAACTCTGGTGCCTGCAAAAGATTGAACACACAGCGCAATCGAATTGTCTATGGAAAGCGGGCGGCCAAAGTCCCTTGGTTTGGCACCGACAGATGCAAGAGTCTTTTGGCAATGCGCGGATGTTCTCAGCCCGGCTCGCGGGGGCTTCAAGAAAATAGTTTGCATTTTTGGCCGGGTTTGTAAAATGACGAACGAAGAATCATTTGACAGTCACTACAATGATTCGGTAAGAAACGGACAGGTTTACTGTTGGCACTGCTGCTCGGGGTGTTAATACATACTGAACAAATATGAAAAAAATCATTGCCTCTGTTGGTTTGTTTGCGCTGGGCGCCTCAAGCCTCAACGCGGTGTACGGGCAGGAGATGGTTGCGACAACTACTAAGCCGTGGAGTATTTCCGCTTCTTTGCGCGGGTTCTACGACGACAACATCAACACCGCGCCAAAGAACTCGGGTTTCAGCCAGGAATCCTTTGGCTACCAAATCAACCCGGGAGCCGCTCTGAATTGGCAGGACGATCAGACTGTTCTGCAGGCTGGGTACGTTTACACCTTGCGCTGGTACGACAAGAAACCCTTTGGCAATACCAGCCACTACGACCAGGACCACGCTTTCAACGGCTCCCTGGATCATACCTTCACCGAACGCTATCGGATCGGCGTCACGGACTCATTTGTCGTCGGCCAGGAACCCGACCTGCTGCGGTCCAGCCAATTCCTTTCGGATCCCCAGCGCGTTCCCGGCGACAACATCCGCAATAACGGCACGATCAACTTCGACGCGCAGCTGACTCCAATCTTTGCTCTCGAACTGGGTTACGCCAATTCCTACTACAATTATCACGATACGACGCCGTTCGATCAAACCGGTATTCCCAGCCTTGGTGCGGAGCTGAATCGAATCGAAAATGTCGTGCATTTGGATGGCCGCTTTCAGTTGCTGCCAGAGACCATCGGCATCATCGGGTATCAGTATTCGCAGGCTGACTACACGGGCGACGATAAGATATCCGTCGATCAAAATACCGGGTTCACCCTGTTCAGCGACAGCAGGAATTACCGGGCCAACTATGGTTATGTGGGCGTCGATCAAAACTTCCTGCCGGACCTCTCCGGTTCACTCCGCGTGGGCTTGCGTGACACAGACTATTACAATTCCCCAAGCGGCGGCAGCCATATCAGCCCGTATGTCAATGCCAGCCTGAAATACAATTACACCACCGAAAGCTCCGCGCAGGTGGGCTTCAGCTATGATCGCACTGCGACGGACATTGTTGCGCCATTCGGCACGAGTGTCACTCTGGACCAGGAAGCCGCGGTGATCTTTGCGAATGTCAATCATCGCATCTTCCCCAAGGTTTACGGCACGTTGACCGCGCAAGTCCAGGACGCCACGTTCAACGGCGGCCAATTCAACAACAAGAGCGAGCAATACTACCTCATCGGGTTGAATTTCCAGTACCGGATCAATCCTTACCTCTCCACCGACATCGGATATAATTACGACAAGGTGCAGTCCGAAATTGGTCGAACTTATGATAGAAATCGAGTTTACATCGGTTTGACGGCGAGCTATTAATATAGCCTGTCGTGTTATTCGGGGAGCTGGGCAATCATGACTGGCTCCCTTTTTTTTTGAACTTATGGATCCAATAAAGTCGTCGGCCTCACCGGAAACAAAGCTGCATTTCCTGGATTATTGGCGCATCATTCGCATCCGCAAGACTATCATTCTCGCCGTGTTCTTCCTGGTCGTCCTCACCGCCACCCTGGTGACGTTCATTTTACCCGAATCCTACTCCAGCACCTCCCGCATTCGCATCGAGCGCGATATTGCTGACATCCCCAGTCTTGGCGCCGATCGCCAAATGGTGCGGGCGGGCTATGACCCTTACTTCATCCAAACGGAATTCGAAGTCCTCCAGTCGGATATCATCCTGGGCAAGGTCATCAATGACCTGAATCTCAACCAGGAATGGGCGGCCAAGTACGGCGGCGGCGAACGGCTCAAGACTTCCGATACGCTGGAGATTCTCAAGAAAAGCATGGAGCTTCGCCCGGTCCGCAATACCAGCATCATCGAGATCCGCGTCTTCAGCGACAAACCTGAGGAAGCCCAGAAAATTGCAAACGAAATTGCCGAGGTCTACAAGGAACATCGCCTGAGCCAATTGCGCGAGCAAACCAAAAACGGCATCAAGGCCTTGGATGAACAGTGGAAGGAAAAAATGGCCGAAGTGGCCGAAACCCAGGCGGACGTCGACCGCAAACGCACCGAGTTGAAGGTGTCGGATCCCGACCCGATGAGCACCACTCCGACCCCGACGCTTTCCATGGAGGCCATCCGCATGCTGACCTCGACGTTGATCACGCTGGAAACGGAACAGGTCAGGCAGGAAACCGTCCTCACCAACCTGCAACTCCTCAGCCCGGCCGAACAACGCGAAGCCATCCAAACCGCCCTGCAAATTCCCGACGCCCAGTTGAATAACATGCTCAGCGAATTCGACCTCGCCCAGCAACGATTGCTCTCCGCCGAAAGAGACTACAACAAGGATCACCCGGTTTACAAAAATATCGAGAAAGTCCTCAACGACCTGGACAGCCGTATCAAAGACCGCGTCAAGGGAATCATGCTGGGCATGCAGACCCATGTGGATGCCGGAAAAAAAGGCATCGACGAAATGAAACAAAAGCTCGAACTCTCCAAGGAGTCCGACTTGAAAGCAGCCGAGGTCAGCCGTCCCTACTTTGCCGTGAAGCAGCGCCTGGCCGAGTTGCTTCAGTTCCGGATGATCCTCGCCATTAAAATCTCCCAGGAACAAACCGAGCTCTCCCTGCCCAGGACCTCCATGGTGGAAATCGTCGACCACGCCTTCAAAGCCGATAAACCTGAAAAACCCAAGAAAGCCCTCAACATCGCCCTTGGAATTGTCATCGGCTTGATCGTGGGCGTCGGCCTTGCGTTCTTTATCGAATACCTCGACACCAGCGTTAAAACCATTGATGACGTGGAGCGCACGCTCCAGTCGCCAGTGCTTGGCGTCATTCCGCAAAATGTGGGATTGCTCATGGAGGAGGGAGCCGAAAGCCCCCATGCCGAGGCCTACCGCGTCCTGAGAACCAACCTGCTTTTCTCAAGGAAAGACAGCAACCTCAACAGCATCGCCATCGTCAGCGCCGGCGCGGGAGAGGGCAAATCCACCACCGTTTTCAACCTCGCCACCATTTTCGCCCAGAATGGCAATCGCGTCGTCATCGTCGACTCCGACTTGCGCCGCCCGGTGCTGCACAAAATGCTGCGCGTCACCAATAACATCGGGATGACCAATTACCTCCTCAAACAGAGCACGCTGGAGGAAGTCATTCAGACTACCAGCCTGCCAACCCTGGACTTCATGGCCAGCGGCAAACTGCCGAGCAGTTCGCTGGGAATCCTCAGTTCCGCCCAGATGAGGGACCTCATCAATGACCTCAAACAGCGCTATGACTTCGTGTTCTTTGATTCCCCGCCCATCATGGGCGTCAGCGACGCATCCATCCTGGCCAGCGTGGTGGACATGACGCTCCAGGTAATCCAATATCGCCGCTATCCCCAGCCTATGAACATTCGCGCCAAGCAAATGATCGAAAAGGTGGGCGGAAACCTGGTCGGAATCGTGTTGAACAACATCAACATGTCGCAAGACGAAAATTATTACTATTACAGCGGGTACTACCACGAGTATTACTCCAAGAACGAAGATTCCGAGCCTGCAGCGACTGCTGAAGGTGGTTCCGAAGAAAAGAAACCCGACATTAAGCCGAAGTACTGATATTGGAAAAACAACAGATGAAAGAACAATGCAGTCGTGCGGGACGCGGGCTCGCGTTCCTGGCAATCCTCTGGGCAGCCATGCTCATCACCGGTTGCCATTTCGGAAAACCTCATTTTGAAAGTCCACCCTCCGACGTCGCCCCTCCTGGCGCCGGGATGGTCGACAAGTTTCGAATCGGAGATTCGGTAAATATCACGTTTTCAGGATCCGGACCGGACTTCGTTCTCCAACCCCACAAGGAAGCTGTGAAGGAAGACGGAACGATCACGCCGCCCCTGGTCGGAACTGTCGTCGCCGCCGGGCGCACCCCGGGTGAACTGCAGGTGGAACTGCAAAAAAAATACAACGCCCTCTATAAGAACCTCACCGTGACGGTCACTTCAGCCGACCGCTTTTATTACGTCTCGGGCGAAGTCCGCAAACCCGGCCCTGAACCGTACTTGGGAGAGACCGACATTATCAAAGCGATCTCCGCGGCTCAGGATTTCACCGACTTTGCCAACCGGCGCAAGGTGCGGCTGACCCGTGCCAACGGGCAGACCGAAGTAATCAATGTTCAGAAAATCCTTAACGGGGATGCCGAAGATGTGCCGGTATATCCTGGCGACAAAATTGTCGTCAAGCGCCGGATGTTTTAATGGTTCAATTTAGAATTCTTTCCGGAAAGAAGGCGGGCGCCACCTGGGTTGCCCGCCATTTTCCTGTCCGGGTCGGCCGCGCTCCGGACTGCGACCTGCAACTCCCGGAGCAGGGCGTCTGGAACGAACACTTTCGCGTTGAGTTCCACCCCGGCGCAGGATTTGTCCTGGAAACGTTTCCCGAAGCGCTCGTCACCGCCAATGGCCAGCCAGTCCAGCGAACCGTCCTGCACAACGGGGACACGCTGGAAATCGGGGCCCTCAAACTCAGATTCTGGCTCAATGAAGCGCGCCAGCGCAGCCTCAGTATATCCGAAGCCCTGGTCTGGAGCCTCATCGCCGCCGTGACGCTCGGACAAATTGCCCTCGCCTACTGGCTGCCCCAGTAGCAGGAGTGCGCCGGCACGCGTTTCTCTCCGTTTGTGCTCCACTATATTTCCGGAGCGTCACCCCTGTGCCTACGCCCGAGAACCCTCACCCGGCCTCCGGCCACCCTCTCCCATCGGATGGGAGAGGGACGGGGTGAGGGCTGCTTTAATGCCTGAAATGGCGCATCCCGGTAAACGCCATCGCAATGTTCCGCTCGTCCGCCGCGGCAATCACTTCCCCGTCCCGCATCGAGCCCCCCGGCTGGATCGCCGCCGTCGCGCCCGCTTCCGCGGCCGCAATCAAACCATCGGCAAACGGAAAAAACGCATCGCTGCATACCACGCTGCCCCGCAGCGAAAGTCCGGCTTCTCCCGCTTTCCAAACGGCGATGCGGCTGGCGTCCACCCGGCTCATCTGGCCGGCGCCCACGCCCAGCGTTCGGTCCGAACTCGCATAAACGATCGCATTGGATTTGACGTGCTTTACCACGCGCCACCCGAATCGCATCGCGGCCAGCTCCTCCGCATTGGGCTGCCTGCGGGTCACCACCTTCAGCTCCACCCCCGTCGTCAATTGTCGATCCCATGCCTGCAATAGGAATGAACCCGCCCCAACGCTTCGCGTTTCCCATCTGCCGTCATCCACGGGCAGCTTTCTCACTTTCAACAGCCGCAGATTCTTCTTCTTCCGGAGAACTTCCAGCGCCGCGGATGTAAAATCAGGCGCGACGATGACTTCGCTGAAGATCTCCGCAATGGCCTCGGCGCAGGCGCCGTCAATGGCGCGGTTGACCGCGATGATGCCGCCAAAGGGTGCCTGGCGATCAGTGGCGAATGCTTTGTCCCAGGCCTCGCGCAAGCTTGCGCCCATTCCCACCCCGCATGGATTCGTGTGCTTCAGGATTGCCAGCGTGGGCAGATCCTCTGTGAATTCGCCGATCAAACGCGCCGCCGCGGTCAGGTCCAGAATATTGTTATAGCTCAGTTCCTTTCCATGGAGCTGCTCGAAGGAGTCCTTGAAGTTTCCGTATAGCGCCGCCACCTGGTGAGGGTTTTCGCCGTAACGCAGGGTCTGTGCAAGCGGCGCCTGGATCAGGAGATTCGCGGGAACCGTTTCGCCGGGCTCCTGGCTGAAAGCCTTGCCCAGGTAAGCGGCAATGGCGCCGTCGTACGCCGCCGTCCTGGCAAACACCTTGGCGGCCAGCTTCCGGCGCAGCTCCAGCGTGGTGTTGCCGCTGTTCCGGATCTGCTCGGCAACCGCGCTGTAATCCCCAGGGTCCATCACCACGGTGACGCTCTCGTGGTTCTTGGCCGCGCTGCGCAGCATCGAGGGTCCGCCGATGTCGATGTTCTCAATCGCGTCGTGCAACTGCACCTGAGGATTGGCAACGGTTTGTTCGAACGGGTACAGGTTGACCACGATCAGATCGATCGGCGCAATCCCATTGGCGCGAGCCGCGGCCTCGTGGCTTTCATTGCCCCGAATGAACAGCAAACCCCCGTGAACTTTCGGATGAAGCGTCTTGACGCGGCCGTCCATCATTTCCGGGAAACCGGTGTGCTCGCTGACGTCTTTCACCTTCAAGCCCGCCTCTCGAAGCATCCGGGCCGTCCCGCCGGTGGAGAGCAGTTCAACCCCCGCCGAGGAAAGAGTCTGGGCCAGCGGGAGCAAACCGGTTTTGTCCGACACGGAGAGAATTGCGCGTTGTATCTTTGCCATAATGCGGCCCTCACTTTTTCAAACGCCCGGCCGGAGTCAATGTGCAAGTGCGGGAGCGCGCCCCCGTCCCAGGCGGACCTGCGGAGGCGTAAGCTGAGTCAGGCGCCGGAGTGGGGACGGCTCGTCCCCACAACATGGGTTGGCGAGCATTGCTGCCGACTCCCCAGGCCGCCTCGACAATCGGCAAAAGACGCTTGCCAATGCCGGAGCTTGCCTGCAACTTTACTTCCCCGTAATGCGCGGTTAGCTCAGTGGTAGAGCACTTCCTTGACACGGAAGGGGTCAGAGGTTCGAAACCTCTATCGCGCACCATCCCTTTACCGTGACCTCTTGGTTGTCCGGCAGTTTGTCCGACGTTTAGGCTTCAGCAGTCTTCGACCTATGAGCAGCGCAAACCCCTGAAGGCAAGTATTGCCATCAGCCCTCAGGAGTTGCGCGAATGGATTCCTCTGCGAAATTGAGGCAATCCAACAATCCAGCAGTTATGACAACCAACCAAGCAGTCACGACTGATCAAGTCGGAGCCGATCGAAAATCGTTCACCCGGCATCTGCCCGCCATCGCCCGAATCCTGATGGGCCTGATGTTTTTCGTATTCGGTCTGAACGGCTTTCTACACTTCATTCCGGAGCCCAAAACACCGATGCCCGAAGGCGCTGCTGCCTTCGCCACTGCCCTGATGAAGACGGGCTATATGATGCAATTGGTGTCAGGGACCCAGTTGATCGTCGGATTACTCCTCCTGCTGAATCGCTTCGTGCCGCTGGCGCTCGCGCTCATCGCACCGATCATCGTCGGCATCATCACGTTCCATTTGTTCCTGGCACCCTCGGCGATCGGTCCTGCCATCGTTGTTCTGGTTTTGGAACTCTACCTCGCGTGGGCGTACCGGAACGCCTTCCGCCCCATGCTCGCCATGCGAGTACGCCCGGACGCAAAGTAAACGTCAGCGGCTTTGCGCCAACCCTTGCTCCAGCGCCGGGTAATCGGTGTATCCCTTGGGTCCAGGCGAGTAAAACGTGGATTGGTCGGGCTGGTTGAGCGTGGCGTTTCGACGGAACCGTTCCGGCAGGTCCGGGTTTGCCAGAAAAGGAACGCCGAAGGCAACTGCATCCGCCTCTCCCGCGGCGAGAACCTGATTCGCAGTCTCGAAGGTGAACTTTTCATTGGCGATGTAACTGCCGCCAAAAGCCGCTTTTAATTGCGGGCCGATCCGGCGTTCGCCGAGCGATTCACGCGCGCAAATAAACGCAAGCTTGCGCCTGCCCAATTCTCGCGCCACATATCCAAACGTGGCCGCCGGATTGGAGTCGCCCATATCATGCGCGTCTCCACGCGGCGCCAGGTGCATTCCGACGCGATTGGCGCCCCACACCGAAATGACCGCGTCGGCCACTTCCAGCATCAGCCGGGCGCGATTCTCAATCGGGCCGCCATAGGCATCGGTGCGATGATTGGTCTTGTCCTGGAGGAATTGGTCGAGCAAGTAGCCGTTTGCGCCGTGGATTTCGACACCGTCGAACCCGGCGAGCCGGGCGTTTTCCGCGCCCTTCCGGTAAGCCTCGATGATCCCGGGGATTTCCTCTAATGCCAGCGCCCGCGGCGTGACAAACGGTTTCAATGGGCGTACCAAGCTGAGATGTCCGGCCGGGGCGATCGCGCTGGGCGCCACTGGCAATGCGCCATTTAAGAACATCGGGTCCGATATGCGCCCCACATGCCAAAGTTGGAGCAACATGCGGCCGCCGGCGTTGTGAACGGATTGCACGACGCGCTTCCAGCCTTCCACCTGCTCGGGCGACCACACCCCTGGCGTGTCGGCGTAGCCCACTCCCATCGGCGTCACGGAAGTCGCTTCCGAAATAATCACCCCGGCTGAAGCGCGCTGCGTATAATATTTGGCCATTAACGCGTTCGGGATGCGTTCGGCGCCTGCGCGCTGCCGGGTCAGCGGCGCCAGGACGATTCGATTGGGAAGGTCCCAGGCGCCAATTCGAACTGGATCAAGTAAAGTGGGCATGTTGGTTCTTATTTGCGCCTAATATTGCCAGGGTCCGGTGTCAAAAGCGCGGTTTGTCTACATCCCCATGATTTCGTATCCGCAATCGACGTAGATCACCTGGCCTGTGATTGCCGCCGCGCCGTCGCACGCCAGGAAGACCCCCGTCGCGCCGAGTTCTTCCGGCAGCACGTTGCGCTTCAGAGGCGCATGCGCCTCGTAGTGCTTCAACATCTCGGTGAACCCGGAAATCCCCCGCGCCGCCAGCGTGTTGACGGGTCCGGCGCTGATGCAATTGACGCGGATTTTTTTCGGTCCCAGGTCGTAGGCCAGGTATCGCGTGCTCGCTTCGAGCGAAGACTTCGCTACGCCCATGACATTGTAGTGCGGCACGACTTTTTGCGCGCCGTAATAACTCATGGCCACGATGCTGCCGCCCTCGATCATGAAAGGGGATGCCGCGCGTGCCAGCGCCACGAGCGAATAGGCGCTCACATCATGGGCAATCCGAAAGGCTTCCCGGCTGGTATTGATGAATTCGCCTTCCAGCGCGTCCTTGGGAGCAAAGGCCACCGAATGCAACATCAGGTGAAGCTTGCCGAAAGTTTGGCCAACGGTCTGGAACACCGCGACGATTTCCTCGTCTTTGGTGACATCGCACGGAAGGATGAGTGTATCCCCTCCAAATGCGGCTGCGAGCTCCTCGACATTTTCCTTCAGGCGTTCGCCCTGGTAGGTGAACGCGAGCCGGGCGCCTTCCCTGGCCCAGGCCTGCGCAATGGCCCAGGCAATGGACCGCTTGTTCGCCACGCCGAACACCACGCCGCATTTGCCTGACAATAATGACATGACCTTTGAATGATTTTGTGTGTCGGCTGTTACCAGTATGGAAAATCCGTGTTTCTGGCAAGGCAATCCCGCGGTTTTGCCGATTTCAAATTTGAAATTACCTCTCCCCTTTCACCTCCGCCCTCTCACCTCCCTTTCTCTTCCTTTCCGTTCGCCAGATCGCGAACAGTGCCGCAAGTCCGAACAACAGGAGCCCGCTCACGGCGAATACACCCGTATTCGAATGTTGGGGCAGCCATTGCAGCGCGGCCGCCCCCACCGCCGGCCCCGCAAAAATGCCCGCTCCAATCGCAGCCTCGTGCAATCC
>Ga0075520_1001266_pt1 | contig 12036 bp, 10 predicted proteins | sample NGEPerB_FD_75100 | JGI IMG/M metagenome (GOLD analysis project Ga0075520, IMG submission 75100) | Arctic peat soil microbial communities from the Barrow Environmental Observatory site, Barrow, Alaska, USA - NGEE PermafrostAB12-B | ecosystem: Environmental > Terrestrial > Soil > Wetlands > Peat ... | reverse complement strand
GCGGCCATCGTGAACCAGCACCACGAGCGCCTCGACGGCTCCGGCTATCCCGCCGGCCTCGCCGGCGACGCGATTCTGCCGGAGGCGCGCATCCTCGCCGTGGCCGACGTCGTCGAGGCGATGGCATCTCACCGCCCCTACCGCCCCGCCCTGCCGCTCGAGGAGGCCATGGCCGAGATCGAGGCCGGCGCCGGCACGCGCTACGACGCCGAGGTCTGCGCGGTGGCTGTGCGCCTTTTCCGCGAACAAGGGTTCGCGTTCAGCGAGTAGCTCGGCGCTGACCTTCCCGCCGCCACGCGGGTCGAGCTACGATCGGCGCGGAGAGGGGCGGCAGAGGTCGCAGGCGCAATCCTTCGCGTGCCACCAGCCTTCGCGCGGCACGGCGTCCGCCGCGACCCGCGAACGATGCCCGCGCGCCTGCTCGTGCCAGAAGGAGACGCCGTCGAAGGAGAAGTCGGGCTCCTCGTCGCCGCGCGAGGAGGCCCAGGCCCAGCGTCCCGCCTGCGCGATCTGCTCGAAGCTGTAGCGCTGCCGTGGGGGTCTCATCGTCTGGTGCCTTCCGTGCTCGTGTCCGTGCGTCGTGATGCGTCAGGGTAACGAGGCGGCGGCTGCCGGGCAAGGCGACTAGACGGATAGGCCACGCTCGCGCGGACTGGCTGTTTCGGTCTCGAGCCGGCCGGGGCGCTGAAGGCGCCACGGGCGCGTCCGCTCAGCCGGCTCCGCGCGCCTCGCCGCCGGGCTGGCCGGCCGCCCCGTGCTCGCTTGCGCCAGGGCAGCACCCTTCGCAGGCGCAGCCGGAAAGATGTCGCCACTCGTCGTGCGGCAGGCAGCCGGCGTCGAGGAGCACCAGCTCGTCGTGACTACTGCGGCCGAACCAGGTGAGCCTGCCGCCCCGATGGTAGTGGTACTCAAAGCCGTCACAGAGGCGCATGGCGTCGACGTCGTGGCGCCTGACTTCATCCCAGGTGAAGGACACAGGCGGCCAGCCGTCGGCGCCGAGGTCGTACCACGCTTGCCCATCCGTCCCCATGAGCGCCCTCCACTGCCAGGGCCAGTCACGCAGCCGTACGATGGCACTTCCGCTGGCGCCGTGCAAGAGCCTCTTCGACGCCCATCCGCGGCCGCCTGAAGCCCGCCGACCGGTAAGGGGGCCTGAGCCCTCCCGCGGTCGCCCCGGACCTCACACGCTGGAGCGGCGCAAGAACCTCCGATATAGCGATTTGAGTGTGCGCCAAAGGTTTGCGCCTTTGTGCGTAAACGGGTGATGGGCCTGCTGGCCCACGACGCAACGGGTCCCGCGCGCGTCGGCAGCGCGTCGGCGTCGAGGCTCTGTGCAGCCAGCTCTGGCCTCTCACGGGTACGGGTGACATGTGTCACGGCCCTCTGGCTGCCGTCTGGGGTCGGTGGTAGCGTCACAAGTGCGTGGGGGGAGGTCTGCATCTGGGGTCAAGTACAGACTGCAGAATCCTTGTTAGCCCGGAGGTGTTGAGTGGGTCCTGAAGACGTGGCATTCTGGCTCAGCATTGCCGCGACGCTCATCGCTGCGTTCGCTGCGTTCGTGGGCTACGCGGTCTATAGAGAGCAGGCCGATCCAGAAGTGATCGTGTACGCAGAGTCCGATCCTCAGCGTCAGACGATGATCAACCTCGTGGTGGAGAACATCGGCAAATCGCCCGCCAGGAATGTCTCCTTCAAGACCCCAGTGGACCTGCCCGCCAAGGTGGGCATCAGCGTCGATGCCGCAGGCGAACTCGAAACGATGACCAACGGACCTCTGGTGCGCGGGATTCCGTTCTTGCCGCCTGGCGGAAAGCGAATCGTGACCTGGGGGCTGTACGGAGATCTCAGAAAGGCACTCGGCGATCGGGCTATCTCTGTGACCGTGGAGTACTGGGGAAGACACTTCGGTGTTCCTTGGCCCCGTCGTCTCAAGACGTCCTGTCTCCTCGAGGTGTTCTCCTTCGAGGCTAACGATGCCTCTGACAGGAACTTTCCGAAGCAGATCGCCGACAACATCAAGGGGGTCGGCAAGACCCTCGACAAGATTGCCCGTGACACCTCGCGCTCGGGCTGACACGCGCATCAACCTGATGCGTCGGAGCGCTCCGCTGGACTGGGAGTGCGCGGCGCACAGATATTGCGCTGGGCGGTATGCCGACGGTGGGGCGTAGGCGAAAGTCGAGTGAGGCATGGCGAAGGTTCCTCGAGCTGGCAATGAACTGAGGCGGCAACTTGATGAGCAGCAACGCTTCATCAAAAACTCCGCACGGTCGTTTGACGACGGGTTCGAGGGAGAGGCCAAGAGACTAGCGCTCACCATTCGGGTTCTGGCCCACGATACGAGCCAGTCACATTCGCTGTTGTCCCAGGTCGGGCTGAAGGACACCATGCGATTCGAGGACCTCTCGCTGCCATTCGATGCCAGCAACCTCTTGCCCCATGGCGGCTTGACGAAGCTGAATGCCGGTCCTGGCGAGACGAAGATCCTCCCGTTGTTCGATGATTCCCCCGTGCCGCCGCGCACTGTGTCCTTTGACGAGTGGTGGAATGGAGTGGTCTTCGTCGACAAGGGCCGAATCGAGCATTCTCGCAGGGACCTGGTTCTCGCTCTCGCTAACCAAGACGGGGGCGGGCATGTCGACCCCGGATTGGATGAGGAGTACGCAAATCTCTCACGGCATAACTCCCTAGGGTGGATGGAAACGAGGGATGGTGTCGAGCAGCCGCTGCCCGATCAAGTACCTGCGGCGGTCCGGCACATCGCGCACGAGGTGCTCAAGAGCCTTGATCCGGACTACCAGTTCCAGGAGCCGGAGAGGTCGGGAGTGCTGATGATGGGCGCGGCAATCCACAAAGCACCCTCTGTTCCGCCGTGGCCGCTATCGAATACTTCGAAGCCGCGCAAGGTTGGACGCAACGATCCCTGTCCATGCGGCAGCGGCAAGAAGTTCAAGAAGTGCCACGGTGCCTAGGGGGTGGGCTGACTTCAAGTTCGAAGCGCAACACTGATCACTCGAGCACGCAGCATTTCTTCGGTGTCTAGAATCTGAAGCCACGGAGGCGCGGGCCGCTGAGCGATGGGTCGCGGGCTGCGGCGGTCTCCGCGCATGGGCGCGATCACTGAAGACCGGGTACGAGATTCGTCGCGCCGGTATCTGGTCGGAGGCGAGGCCCTGTGCAGCACTTCTTGGTGTGGGACAGAATAGCCAGACCTGTCGGAGTGAGGGCTGCGCGGGGTTGAGGCCGTGGCGATCGGACTCATGCCACCCGGGGGGGCTCCGCCACGTGACGTGAGGGGGCGACCCAGGAATCGAGGCCCTTCGAGGCGCATAACCTTGACGTTTCCAGCGGTCTGAGGAGAAGGGCTGCCAACCGAGATTTGTCGCCGTCCCGGGCCGGCGGCCGTCACGCAAGGCACCAGGATCAGAGCGTGAAGCAAGGAGGAGCCGTCCCGCGCTAGCCGGCGTCTGTGCTGCCGTCGACGGCGGAGCGGATGTAGTCGCGCATCTCGTCCGGGGCCACGCCGCCATCGAGACCTTCGCTTAGCGCCTTGAAGAATCCCTCCACCTCGACCTCGTCCAGAAGCACGAGCCGACGACTCCGATCAAAAGCCTCGATGTACGCAGCCGGGGATGTTCGGCAGCTCCTGATTCGGGCGTAGGCCTGACCTACAATGGCCTGAGCCTCCAGCTGATCCTGTGGATCGTAAAGCCCATACAGGTCACCCACGAAGGCGGCCACCCTGACCACCTCCAGCTTACACACGGCCGACAACTTCTCCGTTGCCTCAAGAGCGCTGCCGATGGAGGTGACAGGTAGACGGCGAAATGCCAGGACTCTCGACGCTTCAGCCCGCTCAATGGGATCCAAGAGGCAATCGGCGTCGGCCGCCGCTTCCTTGACGCGAGCTCCCATCGTGAGGTCGTCGTCTTCACCAGCCAGCGTCTGTGAGATCTGCAGGTAGATCTCCTCTTGCTTGGATGCTAGACGAACGCTGGAGACGAGAAAGACCAGCAGGGTGAAACCAAGCCATATGCACACGAAGACCACAAAGCGGCCCGCGGTCCACTCAACAGCAAAGACGGTCAGGAGACCGACGACCAGAGCCAAGGCCGCCTCGCCGTAGCTCAGAGTCTTGCCGTACACAACGATCGAGACGACGAGGATGATCAGTGCTGCGGCGCCGAGCAGGAAATGCGCGTACAGCACCAGGACCACCATCGGGATGGCCAGAATCGCTGCAACAACAGTGATGCCAGGAACGACGCTGTTGAGGCCCATTGCCGCGCTGACGAGGCTCTTGAGAGCCTGCCCGAGACCGGCGTCCTGCTCCTTCACGTGCAGTTCCTTGATCGCGAGAATGGTGTCGTGGCCCCCCTGGTCCTGATACGAACCCGGAGTCCGGTGAACCATGGCACCGGGACGACACGGCATCACTGCTGGTGACGGGAGCTGAGCGGTCCGGGTCTCGTGTCGCGCAGCACGACCAGTCTGCATCATGCTCAAGGCTGTCCAGTCGGCAGCCGAGCGGCGGCGTGTGCGATACGGCTGCAAAGACGCGGTTTGTAGGGCCAGCGCAGAACGTGCACACATGTGACGAGGCGCGAGCGTCAGGCTGTAACAGGTGAACGCCGACCGCCTTCTGGTATCCGTCACGACGGACAGTAGGCTGGCGATGACGATGCACTTGCTGCAAGGAGCGAAGGGGGCCAGCGGCAACCGAGCCGACCATCACTCCAACCCGAACTCCAGACTGCCGTGACCATCAGGCGTCGTTGCGAACCTTGAAGCGTGGTCTGGCGGGTGCCTCGGCAGACCATCTGTCTCGCCAGCCTCGATGCCGGTTTGCCTGGCCAAGTGACGCAGACTTTGGCCGCGACACTCGAGACTGGGCGCCGTCACAGAGAGCGGCCGGCCACCGCTGCCCGCCCGCTGCCCTGTCGACTCGACGCGGAACTCCGGCTGATAGGCCGGACTTGGTGTAGGAGCGCCAAGCGCCGGGCGCGTTATGCCGGAGGCGCTGGCGGGATCTACGTGAAGCTCGTCGCTCGTCCCTGCCCCGCATCGCGAACAGGGCAGAGCGCGACGATTCGCAACCAGGTGTCGTGGGGGACTCGACAAACGCACGGCACTCTCCTTGTTCTCGCCACCATGTCCCTGCATCACTGAGACGCTGAAGCGTCGCCTTCATGCACGACCGCTAGGTAGGCCGCCGTCGGCCTGTGACCGAGCAGGATCCCGGCGATGCCTTTCTGCGTCTGCCAGCCGTAGGAGCTCGTCGGATCGTCGTCGGTGAGGATGGCCAGCGACCAGCGCACGCCGCCGCGCTCCAGCCAGGCGGCCTGGTTCATGAGGTAGTTGTCCTCGCCCAGCCAGCCGCCCTTGAAGAGCACCTTCCAGCCGGCCGGGTCGGCGGCGGCGGGGATGCCCCAGCGCTGCATGTACGTGACATCTGAGAGCAGGCGCCGCGCCAAGGCCACGGATCGCGCCGGCAGGTAGCTCTGGTAGTGATAGAAGAAGCGCGCCTGGTCCGCGGCCGTCACGCGCGCGTCGATCCACGAATCGCCCACGCCGAAGTCCTGCATCCCGGCGAGCTTCGCCACCCGCAGCAGGCCGCTGTTGTCGACGACGTCGTAGACGGCGTCGGCGTCGGCGTTGTCGGACTCCTCGATCATCCCGCTCAGCGTGGCGCGCATGGCGGTCGTCGGCCGCGGGTGGCTGCGCAGATAGGCGACCAGCAACATCGCCTTGGAGAGACTGGCGGACTGGAACTGGCGGTAGGCGTCGGAAACATGCAGGTCGCCTCGGCTGTCGACGATGGCGACGCCGACCTTGCCGCTGCGTGCTTTGGCCCAGGCAAGGGCGCGGGCGATCCGTCTGGCGCTCGGGAATGCCGGCGATGCCGACGCTGAGGCGCTCGGCTGCGGCGTCGGCATCGCGCTGGCGGATGCCGAGGCGAGCGCCGCACCGTTGCCTGGGGCCGGATGTGCGTCGGCCCGGACAAACGATCTCCAAGCGGCTGCTCCCAGCGCCGCGACAGCCGCCACCAGCAGGACGAGCGCCAGGAAACGCGCATGTAACCTGACCCCGCCTCTGCGCCCGCTTTGCACCTCAGTGCACGGCTCTCCGCCCAACGTCCAGACGGCAAGCGGCGGAAGCCTCGGGGCGTCCAGCCCGAGGCGGTTTCATGAAGCTTCCCATGCCCAGAGGTCTATAGGGGCCGGCTGTGTGAAGCCTGGAACAGCGCTAAGAGCACGCTGAGACTTCGTGCGTATGCCGGTCAGACCTCTCGAGACTGGTTGCCGAGACGCGCGCGGTGATCAGCGTTTCCCCCCTCTGAACCGCTGAGACGGCGTGCGACAACGTGACATGGACCAGCGCTTGCTCTTTCGGACCGCCGCGAGAGCATGCGTGGGGTTGATTCACGTTTGCGAACGTCGTTGCTCGTGTGCTCGAGCGCGCACGGCGGGCAAAGTCGTGTGAGTTCGTCTCCCCGCCGCGAGCGCCTAGCAGACTGGCCGACGAACAGCCACCGGCTTCGCCGGTTGCATGCGCGGGCGCGTCATCCGAGTCCCGCGCAGCGTTGGTTGCGGCGTCGCTTGCCAGGCCCTGCGATGGATGCCCCAGAGACTCGGGCGCCGACAGCCGCCTGACGATCTGCGACGCGCCGATCAGGACACCCGGGCGGCGCCGCGCCGGCGGGATCGCTCGCCAGCTCGCCTTGGGCGGCAGCGCTGACCTCGGCGAATGCCAACATCAACTCGATTCTGCGGACCAGGTTCACGGCTTGAGCGGCGTCCATAGACGCATTATTGGCTTCGGCCTCTGAGGTTGGGCTTGTGGTGCGCCTGACGGGTCGCTGAGACCTGGTGGGCTGCCTTCGGTCGACCCTGAGGGGCTGGAGCTAGGGCCGCCCCTGCAACCGCTGCCTCGTGCGCTGCACGGCCCCTTCTCAGCTCTGAAGCTGACCGTCGCGGGAAGCACTGCACAGCGTCTTCACAGTTGCCCGAGCGGTGTCTCGGGTCATTCCTGAGGCTCACGGCCACGAGCGAGGGCGGACGTGCCTGATTCCCCGCGGACACAAGCCCAGCGATCTTCGCTGTCGCCTCTTCGCGCACCTGCGGAACCGCGGGCGAGGAGGTGCCCAGGGTGACGGGGGCCTCAGAGTCCTCGTTCAAGGCAGACTCTCAGGGCAGGCTCATCGATCTCTCAGGCGGCGGCGGTAGGCTCACACTCAGAAGAACATCCGTGGAAGGAGGTTCCCAGTGATACACGCCAGCACGACCTGGAGGAGGTTCGTGGCACGGCGACGACGGCCGGGCGCGGCCGAACCTGATGAGTGGGAGAGCGAGTCGCGCTCCGCGCACGAGTTGCGCCAGCAGTGCCTGACGCGCATCGTCCGTCGCGGCATGCCGCTGTGGAGCGAGGAGCCAGAACACTGTGACGGCTGCGGTCGTGAGCTGCTTCTCGGCGAGCGGGCGCTGCTTCTGTGCCGCGATGATGAGCTCCTGCTTGCCTGTCCGCTTTGCGCAGGGGGGCTTCGCGATCAGGGTTACCTTGCCGTCGCGTCGAACGCCGAGAAGGACGCTGCCGATGAGGGAGGTCGCTCGCTCGCCAGCTGAGTCCGGGCGGTCAGAGTTGAAGGTGGAAGCGCCGAGGGTGAGCGTGTCTGCCCGAGGCTCTCGCTCTGACCTCTCCTGGCCGCGCGGGTACGAACCACCTGCGAACGGACAGCTCAGCAGCGAAATGCGCCTCGCGCTGCTGGCGGCGTGTCGCCAAAGGACCCCCGCCCTCGGGCGTCAGGCACCGCCGCTACAGCTCCGTCGACGAACCAGCGACAGTGGAGGCGCCCCAGGGCGGCGCCCCGAAGATGATCACCTTGGTGCCTACCTTCACCAGCGGGTGGAGGGCGATGACGTCGGCTTCGTGCATGCGCGTGCAGCCGTGCGACGCCCAGTGGCCCATGCTGGAGGTGGTGAGCGCCGTCTCCACTCACGCAGTACGCCTCCAAGCCCTGACGCAGGACGGCGTCGATCGTGTGCGTGCGCTCGTGCTTGCGTCGCTGTCCCTCTCTGAGTCACGGCGACCTCGGCGATCTTCACAGCCCTACCTCAGCCGTTTCTCACCTGAGGTTCATCTTGGCAGGGCAGAATGACACTGGCTCTCAAGCCCTTTGCGTGCATGCCATTTGCAGGCATATGCGGCGGCGCGTCCACGCTCGAGAGCCCGCGTCGTAGGGCCTGCCGTGCAACTCCGGCGGCAGGCCCTCGAGCGCTTGGAGCATATGCCTCACGGATGTGGCGGTCCGCATCGCCGCCCATGGCACGAGCACAGCCGTAGTCAGCGAGGCCAGGCGCTCTGCCGGGAGCCCAGACGCGGCACCGAGGTCAGCGCCCGTGCGCAGGCGGAGCGTCGCCTCTGCGCTCGCGCACCATCAGCGTTTCGCCTACCCGCCCGCCGAGCGCGCCGCTGCGAGAGTCGCGTGCAGGCGCTCGCCGAACACCGCCAGCGACTCGCCCCAGTAGCAGTAGATGCGCGGCAGCGCAAACAGCTGCGAAGGCGTGGCCGCCGCGAAGTCGGTGCTGGTGGCAGCAAGGTAGCCAGCCTCGCGTGCCGCGCCTTTGACGCGGGCGTCGTAGCTGCCGCCCGGGTAGCAGAGGAAGTCGATCGGAACGTCGAAGATCTGCCTGAGGCGTTTGCGCGAGTACTCGAGCTCGTGACGCAGGTCGGCGTCAGAGAGCTGCGTCAGGTCGCGGTGCGAGACGGTGTGCGACTCGATCTCCCAGCCGTCGTCGAGCAGGCGCTCCACCAGCGCCGGCGTGAGGCACGAAGGCGGCGCCGGCGTACCCTTGTAGAGCAGATCGAAGACGAGCGCGATCTCCGCCGGCCAGCCGTAGTGGCGCAGGAGCGGCGCCGCGGCGCGCACCTGATCTGCGTAGCCGTCGTCGAAGCTGATCACGATCGGATGCTCGGGCAGCGAGCCCTCTCCGGTCCAGGCATCGTAGACCGCGCGCAGCGTCACCGCCTGATAGTCGTAGCGCTTCAGGTAAGCGAGCTCGGCTGCGAACTGAGCCCGGCTCACGTAGAGCAGTTGGTCGCCCCCGCGCGACGCAGTGACGTGGTGATAGACGAGGATCGGGACCGGTTGCGGGCTGGCGACGATGCGCGCTCTGGTCGCGGCCGCCGGAGCAGACGTGGACGGGGAGGGCGAGGCGGAGGGTGACGCCGAAGGAACCTCGGCGTTGGGAGTCGAGGAGGCGTCACGCAGCTGGTTCACGCCCCAGACGGCGGTTACGGCCACAGCAGCCACCGCCCCAGCCACGAAGAAGCCGCGGCCGACCGGCTTCAAGGTGCGCCGTACGTGCATCTTCTCAGGTCATCAGGCCTGCGCCCCGGCGCGGCCGGCCGGCTGCCGTGGTCAGCCGCCCGCTCCGCTCTTGTCGGCGTCACGAGCTCGGTGACGCCGAGGCCGTCGCGGTCGGCGAGGCGGTCAGCGTGACCGGGTCGTAGCCGGCCGCGTACTTGACGCCGATCACGGCTGACCGCTGAGTCAACCAGGCAGTCCACAGCTTCGACTGGGCTTGCGAGAGTAAGGTCTGGCGGATCGTCGCCTTAGCCTTGGAGAAGGTGGCCGTCTTCTTGCTCTTGTGGAGCTGTGCGGCGTGGGCCTGCCAGTAGGCTGTGATCTGGGCGTCAGTCACGGTGGCCTTCGCGGTGACCTTCGCTGCCACGAGCTGGCTGAGCTTCTGGATCTTGATCGACTCTTTGAGAAGCGCCATCGTCATGCCCTCGCTCTTGAGGATCGAGAGTACCTTGGCCTCGCCGCCATACGACTTCTCGATCTGCGCCACCTGCGCGGCGACGTCCTTGTCAGTGACCGACACGCTGAACTTGCCAGCGCTCTGTGACACGACCTGAGCCTGCACGAGGTAGTCGACGATCTGCGCCGCGTAGCCGTTGTACGTCGAAGAGCCCGACGCGGGGAACGCCACGCCCTGGCTCTTGAGGTGAGCCTTGGCCTCCGCCATCAGCTCATCGAACTGCGTCTTGGTGACGGCAGCGTCTCCCACCGTAGCCACGGCGCTGCTGGGGACGCCGCCGCCGCACCCGGCGGCCAAGAGACCCCCGGCGAGGATGCCCAGAAGCGTCAGGGCGGCGATGACGGTAGCTGCGGTACGCTTCATGGGGTCCCCCTCGTTGGTGTGGCCGATGGCGGCCGGCTGCGCCGGCGGTGGGCGCGCCAGTGCGATGCCGGCCACGGCCACCATAGCCGGGCCATCTGTGCGCTGGCTGGCAGCCTGCTGGGCGCAGCCTGTGAGCAGGGGTCGCGTCCGCACGGCCTCGCCGTCGCAGTTTCGCGGCGGCCGGCACGGGATCACAACGGCGAGGCGCTCTGTGGCGACCGATGACGCGCCACGTCAAGACTCAGCAGCCTCTCAGGAGGTGCTCATGCCTCGCCAAGCGGGGGGTGCCAGACTGCCGGTTGCGTCCTGGTCAACCACGAAACAAGCTGCCCGTGGCGCGGAGTGATCATCGTCCTCGACGCTTGCGGTCACGTCGCGTCCCAGCGCGAGGAAGGCCGCCGGCGAGGGCATAAGCGGCGCAGGAGGAGGGACTCGATGAACGCGACCTACGAGCTGCCCGATGAGGGGCTCATCGTCCTCAACGTCTACGGCGACGTCGACATCTACGCGGCGCCGACCTTCAAGGAGGCCCTCTTCCACTGCTTGGACCTCGGTCCGCGTCGCCTGATCGTCGACATGAACGGCTCGGACCTCATCGACTCCACCGGCCTCGGCGTGCTGGTGGCCGCGCTCAAGCACGGGCGAGGGTGCGCCTTCGCCGTGGTCTGCGGCGACGGCGATCTAGGGCGCATCTTCGGCATCCTCGGTCTCGACAGGGTCATGACGCTGTACGCGACGAGGTCCGAGGCCATCCGCGCGTTCGCCTCCGAGTCGTCTCGGGCTTGAGGGCTGCGGACCGCCCGTCCACGGGCGCCGCGGCAACGCCACCCTCGGCATCGAGATCAATCTCGAGTAGTACCGGGGCGACTGGCACCCGGTGTTCGTCTTCCTCCCCGAGCTTGGCGAGGTCACGCCCGTCGTGCGGCAGCGCACCTGACGTGGGGCGATCGAGGGCGCCGAGCATTTGCAGAAGCGCCGTCTCGCCGCGCCCAGCGGAGCTCTGGATGGCGATGAACTCGCCCTCGTCGACCGTGAGATCGACGTCTTGTACAACAGCGCCCTGAGGCGTTCCTGAGCGCGTCCTTTGAACGCACCGAGAGTGGACACGGATCAGATGTGCTCAGAAGCACCACAGGTATCTCTCAGGTTCCTCGCAGTCGCTTGACCTAGGATCGATGCGGTCTTGGGGCGGACACGGAGGAGCTCCCATGAACGAGCAGACCGTCGACGCGGCGCGGATCCTCGTCGTAGACGACGAGGCCAGCATCACCGACCTGCTGAGCATGGCACTGCGCTATGAGAAGTTCGACGTCCTCGCCGCGCACAGCGGCCGTGAGGCGCTCGACGCCGTGCCCGCCTTCGCCCCGGACCTCGTCGTGCTCGACGTGATGATGCCGGGCATCGACGGCTTCGAGGTCGCCCGGCGCCTGCGCAACGACACCTCGTCGCTCCCCATCCTCTTCCTCACCGCGCGCGACGCGACCGAGGACAAGGTGCGCGGCCTCACGCTCGGCGGCGACGACTACATGACCAAGCCCTTCAGCGTAGAGGAGCTCGTGGCCCGCATCCGCGCCATCCTGCGGCGCGTGAGGCCGGCCTCCGATGAGACGGGCCGGCTGTCCTTCTCCGACCTCGAGATGGACGAGGACACGCACCAGGTGTGGCGCGCCGGCCAGGAGATCGAGCTCACGGCCACGGAGTTCAAGCTCCTCCGGTATCTCCTGCTGAACGCGCGCCGCGTGCTCAGCAAGGACCAGATCCTCGATCACGTCTGGAACTACGACTTTGGCGGCAACGCCAACATCGTGGAGACCTACATCAGCTACCTGCGGCGCAAGATCGACGCCGGCGG
>Ga0075520_1001265_pt1 | contig 12039 bp, 10 predicted proteins | sample NGEPerB_FD_75100 | JGI IMG/M metagenome (GOLD analysis project Ga0075520, IMG submission 75100) | Arctic peat soil microbial communities from the Barrow Environmental Observatory site, Barrow, Alaska, USA - NGEE PermafrostAB12-B | ecosystem: Environmental > Terrestrial > Soil > Wetlands > Peat ... | reverse complement strand
CGTCGTCACACGACGACCGATCTCACTCCTGAAGAGATTCATCAGATTGGCCTGAATCGCATTGCCGCGCTGCAGCCGGAGTGGGCGCAAATCGGTGGACGCGTGCTAGGTGAGACCCACGTACCATCGATCCTCCGGCGCCTTCGCGAAGATCTCTCCCTGCGCTTTACAACGTCGGGAGAGATCGTGAAGGTCGTCCAAGATGCACTGGATCGCGCAGAGTCCGCACGCAACGAGTGGTTCCCGCCGTACGAAATTGCCACGTGCATCATCGAAGAGATCCACCCCGTCGAGGCCAAGAGTGCGGCGCTGGCGTTCTATCGGCCACCAGCGGAAGACGGCAGCCGACCCGGCGCCCACTGCGTGTTGACGCTCGATCCTTCAGAGCGATTCACCTACGAATACGAAGCGCTCGCTTTCCACGAGAGCACGCCCGGCCACCATCTACAGATCGCCACTGCACAAACTCTCACGGATCTTCCGCTGTACCGACGTTTCCTAGACGCCCAAGTCTGTGGCTTCGTCGAAGGCTGGGGCCTTTACAGCGAGCGACTGGCCGATGAGATGTGTCTCTACAGCTCGGACCTGGCGCGACTCGGCATGCTCTCTTTTGATGCGCTGCGAGCGTGTCGCCTCGTCGTTGACACCGGAATGCATCACTATGGTTGGTCCCGCCAACAGGCCATCGACTACATGTGGGACAACACCGCGACCACTGCTTCCAACGTCGCCAACGAAATCGACCGTTACATCGGCTGGCCAGGGCAGGCCCTCGCCTACATGATCGGACGAAGAGAGATTGAACGGCTCCGCAAAGTCGCTTCCGAACAGCTCGGCGACGCCTTCGACATCCGAGACTTTCACGGCACCGTGCTCGGAAATGGCGCGGTTCCCCTCGACGTGCTCGAGTCACTCGTCACGAAATGGATCGCTCGCCGGAGCGCGTAATTGGATACGGCATCAGAAAATCTGTACCATTGCCTAATCAACGAGATGGAGTGTAGATGCGCGTCGTTATCAATGACAATGAACTGAACGTCGAAGTGCTCGGGGAAAAGGGCGCACCGGTGCTGATCGCCCATCACGGAGGCGGCGGCATTGGCTCGCTCGCCGAACCAAAAGCGACGTTCGGACCGCTATCGGACAAGTTCCAGGTGGTCGTCTTTGACGCGCGAGGCTGTGGATTGAGCGAAGGGAAGCCACCGTTCTCCCACGCCCAATGGGCGGCCGACGTCGACGGGCTTCGCGAGTGGATAGGTGCCGATCAGATCGTCATCGCCGGCGGCTCGTACGGTGGTTTGATCGCGATGGAGTACGCCCTCGCCTACCCCGAACACACTCGGGCGATGATCCTTCGCGACACCGCTGCGGACAGGTCCTTCTTGGATCGTGCATTCGAAAACGCACGCACGCAGACCCGCATCGAGATCAACTGGGATAACTTCAACCGGTACTGGCGTGGCGAAATCACCGACGACGAGGACCTAAAGGAACGATGGGCCGAGATCATCCCGCTCTACGACTTCGAATATGACCCGGTGAAGTCGAAGAAAAGTGTGGACGCCGGCATCTACCGCTACGAGGCCCACAACTGGTGCTTCGAGCACAACCTGCCCAACTACGACCTGCGCCCACAGTTGCCAACTGTCGCTTGTCCGACGCTCGTCACCGTCGGACGCACGGACTGGGTGACTACCGTGGCCGCAGCAGAGACAATCGCGTCGCTGATTCCGAAGGCGAAATTGGTCATTTTCGAAAAATCCGGCCACTCACCGCAGATCGAGGAGTTCGACCTCTTCCAGAAAGTGATGCGCGACTTCCTCGCCACACTTTCGGAGTAGCCATCGTTCCTGATCCGGAATCCGAGACACTCAGTCAAAGGGCCCCGGCCACCTCGTCAGCGTGAGAGACCTACGCGGGATCCGCTCTATTGGCAGCCGTGTTGGCCATCCACAACTCAGCCCGTCAAGATCCGTGGTAACACAACGTCGATCTCTACAGCAAACTACACGGTGGGCCACTCGAAAGAGTGGCACGGACGTGATGAAGATGCGATAGAGGTCGAGTGTCCGTAGTCAACCCATCCAGCGATGCCAATCTGAAGAAGTCCTCAAATCTTCCAAGCCAAGCAAGCTGCCCTCGATGCCAGGTCAAGGCAGCCTGGGCGAACAATCCTGCTTAACGCTAAATTGCTAGAGGGCCCACCGCTCTCATTGCGCCGAACAGTTGAAGTCACCGGCAATTGCCTTCGGCGTGAGGTTACTCAGGTCTCCGCGTACTTCGCTTGACTCATTACAACGGCCACAGCACTTGAGTGACTTAGGGCCTAACCGAATGTGAAGTCGTACGCCTGGATTCCTGGAGTGAATTGCAGGTTCAATACTCCGGCGGCGTCAGACTTTTGAACAAGCAGCGTGTAGAGACGGGGGAACCCTGAAACCCGGATACTCTTTACGAATTTTCCATTTAGGAACTCTCGAACGGTTCCCGTGCCGCCAAGCACTAAATAGATCTTGTTTGCCTGGAAGTTCAAGGTGAGTTCCGCCCTAGCGATTGCGGTGATCTCTTGACTTTTCGCAAGCCAAGTTCCGGAAAGCCCGTATTCACCTACCGGAATCTGCAATGGGAATCTGTAGTTCGCGCTCGTGTTCTCTTTCAACGCGCCACCATCAAAATACCGTGATGCATCATAACCAAGGTACGTCTCAAGACTGGTCTGTTGGCTCGGCGTGAGATCAGGCACATTGGTCGCAGGAGGAAGCTTCTGGATCGGATTAGCTGCTTTCAGCAACTGACGAATCAGCAATTCATCTTGAGAGTAATCGCCTTCGCCGTACGCAACATGACGGATTACACCGTTGGCTCCGATCAAGTATTCACCGGGCCAGTATTCGTTGCTATAGGCCAACCACGTTGCCAGACGATTGTCCACCGCAATCGGATAATCCACACCGAGGCTTTTCGCACCAGCGCGTATGTTGCCAAGCACATGTTCGAAAGCAAACTCCGGTGCCTGCACGCCAATGACGTCAAACCCGTACTTGTGATATCGGGCGTACCACGCTTCAACGTGAGAAAGAGTGCGCTGACAGTTGATGCACGAGTACGTCCAAAAATCAACGAGAACCACATGGCCACGAAGACTCGCAAGGGTCAATGGTCGGTCTCCGGGCGTGTTGAGCCAGCTGGTGATTCCCGTAAATTCAGGCGCAACACCGCATTCTTGCAATGAAGGAATCAACGCTTTAGCTGCCAATAGTTCACAAGCTACGAGCGAGCCATCGTTGTTGGGTTGGTTGTTGAGGCTTCGCAATTCGTGAACCGTGAACGAGTTTCCTTCAACGTGTTGTTGCAGTATCGCGGTGTAGCTCGGGATCCAACGCTGGATTGCGCTGGTGGCATTCAGAGCGATAGCAAGGGCCATGAGTATGAGAAGAACCCCGCCGACGGGTCGGAGGTTACGTGCCCGCCGTGAAAGACGGCGGTTCTTCTCAATCAATCGATCACCTGCCAAAGCAACCATGAACAAGGGGAATGCCGCACCCGATCCAAAGGAGAAACTCAACAGTATTATGTAAAACGTTGTGTGATGAGCGGCCCCAAGAACCGACACGGCGGCGAGAACTGGTCCGGCGCATGGGACGAAGACCATCCCCAGTCCCAGGCCCAGAACAAAACCAGATCTGGTGCCGCGAGGGGAACGACCAGCCAGGCGAGCAAAGGGCCGCTCCAGCAGTGACTCAATTTGCGGAAATAACAGGCCAATGCCAAAAAGTATCAGCAGGGCTATCCCAATGTTTCGCAGTAGATTCTGCGGCAGCCCAAGACTGCTCAATATCACGGACCCGAGTGCTGTGATAAGACTGAAACTCACAACCAGCCCAGCGACCACCGATGCTGATCGACGCCGTCGTGCTCGCAATGAATGCTCGACGTTCGCAAACGGAGTAGTCCAGCCCACCAGCACTACGGGAAGAACCGGAAGGATGCACGGAGAGATACCGGCAATGACACCTGCTACGAATCCAACGAAAAGTAGCCCAATCATTGTTCAGCTTTCCCGCGTGCGTTAAGTTCTGGAAGAGTGGAGCGAGCCCATTCCGTATATTCGTGGTCTGGGTTCAATTGCCGATTACCTTATGGGCCAAGGTACTAGAACTGATCGCAGAGCGGTCAACAACCTAGGGTCCGCAAAGTAGCGCAAATCCCAAAAGAAGCAGCGGGGATTGCAGGTAACCCTCGACGGGTACTTATCGCCAAAGTTTGATCATCTAAAGATCCGAGCGCGAATTCTCCAGATATCCCATTATGACCCACGCCCTCGAAGCCACGAGCGACGATCGGGATGACCCTCCACTACCGCGCCGGTCGTGACGCGAAATAGCCCAACGTCAATCCTCGGGGCCAACTACTCGGTGAGCCCTCGACAGAGGAGAACGACCGTGATGAAAGTGCGATAGAGCTCGAGTGGATTGGACTCGATAATCTCTGCACTGAGATCTCCAGTGCGAACAACACCGTTCACCCGTGTTGCAAGGTCGACATAATCACTGGTTCGGAACTGAATCTTCAGCGTAGCCGGTAGCTCTATCGCGACCTGCTTCGCCGTCGCGATTGACTTCGTAGCTAAGAAGGCCTGCTCGCCAATCAACTCTCGTGCCTGCTCGGGATGCATTGAGTTCGCAGAAAACCGAGTCACCGATTCCTTCACGATCGCCTGATGCACACCGGGACAGAACGGCTCTATCTCCATCGCCGTTGTTGCGTCACCGGTCACCAGCACGACTGGCACTCGGTAGGCCTGAGCGACGAGCGCGTTGATTCCCGCCTCACCCGCGACGATGTCGTTGATGGTCACTTCGGCGATGGCCGTTGGAAAGTAGGTATGCGAGAGCGTCGAGGCCTTACTGCCCATCGAGCCATGGTACGAGACGAAAAATACCGCATCAAAATTTTCATCGAGGCCCTGCATCATGTACATCGGCTTGAAGCGACCAGAGAGGTAGCGAGCCGAACCCGCGAGCGCGTCCGGCCTGAGATTGGCCATCTTCGAGTGCGAGTCGTTCACCAAGAACTCCGTCGCGCCCGCTCGTATCGCGCCTTCAATTGCCGCATTGATCTCCTTGGTCAAGAGATTGGCGTAATACTCGTAGTGGCCACCACCAATAAGTACTTGATCCCAGTCAACGACCCCAGCGGTGCCCTCCATGTCAGAAGATATGAAGATTTTCATAGCGGAGTCCTTGGGAATACCTCGGGTACGGTGCTCGCGGTTGTCATCACATTGTACGTCGAACCCCGTTGACCAGCCGCCCCCCCATGCTGTCCACCTGGGGTCAGACAAAGCGTGCGGAGTTCTGCGGCGTAGGCATCCGGGAGCGTCGCCGCCTCAGCGAGCATCAAGCGACAGGCCTGCGACGGAACTTCACCACGTGCCAGAGCGTCAACGACCATTCGAGCGCCGGTAACCCTCATGCTCATCTCACCACGTCCGGTGCAGGCCGCACCGCCGTAGCGCAGGTCGCAGTAGACGCCCGTACCAGGTAGCGCAGAGTCCCCGACGCGACCGGGATACTTCCAAGGGTAGCCACTGGTCGAAACGCCAACTACCATCTCGCCACTTTCATCGAGTGCAATCACGTTGATCGTCCCCCACGGGCCATCGTGAGGGCGGAAGCGCTTCACCAACTCAATCGCTGTCACGCGATAGAGGTCATCGCCCCGAGCGGCGACCGTCTTTTCCCCTTCTACAGACTCATCTGAGGGCGCCAGTGATTCTCCAAATAGTCGTTTGGCCTCATCGGTCAAAAGTTCCGCGCGCTCGAATCCCTGCTCCTCAGCAAACATCTCGGCGCCGCTACCAACCAACAGACAGTGCTGAGGTAGCTTTTCGAAAACTGCTCGCGCGATCGAGATCGGATGCGGAAAGCCACGCACTGCTCCGACTGCACCGAAGGCCCGGCTCGATCCAATCATCACCGACGCGTCGAGTTCGACTTCGCCACGCGCATTGGGTAGGCCACCGGTGCCGACGTAGTGATCTTCAAGATTGTCTTCACAGAGTCGAAGCGAGGCTTCGACGGCATCGAGGGCAGAGGCGCCCTGACGCAATAGATCCATTCCTGCGGGCAGCCCGACCTCACTGCGCTCACTCCCGATAATGATCGGCCTGGTCGTCACTTCTAAACTCCTTCGTGTCTTGGTGCTCCGAGGCAGTCGAATACATGTTCAGCAACTTCTCTCAGGAAATTACTGGCTTCATACGCTCAACGCCGAGCAGTTTTTCGATCTCTGCGGCTACGCGAAGGAGCACCATATCGCTCCCCCGTGGCGAGGAGAGCTGCAAGCCGATCGGTAGTCCCGCGTCGTTAACGCCGCAAGGTAGCACAATCGCTGGAGCACCGGTCAAATTAAATACACTTGTGAAGAGACCTTCAATTTCACCCTCTGGAGTATCGATCGGTGGTGTCGTCTCCGGCGCCACATACGCAGCTGCGGGCGTCATCACAACGTCCACGTTGGCGTAGACCGCATCGGTGGCCGGCATCAGAAGAGCACGTTTGGCAATCGCCGCATCGTAGGCCTCACGAGTGATCATCGATGCCGTTCGTAACAAGCGAAGCGTCTCTGGGCCGTAGTGATTGGGATCACGTTCGACCTGTCCGTGATGAACTTGCCAGGCCTCGTACATGATGATGTCGTTGAAGGTACCGCGCATCTCCACGAACGCACTTCCATCAACTTCAATGATGTCGGCACCCATCCGGATACGCTCCACCGCATCAGCCAACGAGTGGCGAATCTCGGCCGTTATCACGGGATCGGTCAACTCACTGGTGACGACACCAATACGAAGTCGACCTGGCCGTAGGACTGCCACTTCTTCGCCCGTCAATGCCGTGACGACGCGCTCGGTGATCGTGACATCCTTCGCGAGCAGCCCGACATGGTCGAGCGACGGCGCGAGTGGCTGTACACCCGTCAAATCAAAGGTGTTGTAACTGGGCTTGAAGCCGACAATTCCGCAATAGTGCGCAGGAATGCGAATTGAACCACCCGTATCAGTGCCAATCGCAATATCGCACGCACCGACTCCAACCAGCGCAGCCGAGCCCCCGCTCGATCCCCCTGCAGTGCGCTGAAGATTAAAGGGGTTCCTCGTCTCTGGAACGTCTGGATGCAGAGCACCGGCGGCATACTCCAGCAGCGTGGTCGTCACGTAAACGTCTGCCCCAGCCTCGCGAAGTGCCGCGATGATCGGGGCATCGACAGCGGCAACGGTGGCCGCCATAGCCTTCGGATTACCGTTTCCTCGTGCCACGCCCTTCACGTCGATGATGTCCTTCACCGCAATAGCGATTCCATGAAGTGGTCCATCTTCTCGTCGAAGTGGGGCCTGCAGTGTGTGCACGACGGCATTCAGTTGACGTCCGAGTCTTTCGGTACGCTCGTAGGTTGCGAGCAAGTCAAGATTCGACACTTCGCAGGTCCGCTCTCCACGCTCTATCGCGCGAATCAACTCACCGGCGTAGGTGGTCAATGGACCCTTCAAATCGTGAAGTAATTCATCTACCTCGGTCTTACGCTTCCTCACCATCAAGTCCCGATAGATGCCGCTGTGCGACTTGGCACTCTTGCGATTAAAGGTAACCAGACGGTCGAGTGAAGCTTCGAGGTCATTCGGATCGAACCCATCGAAGGCCTCTGGTCGAACAGGAGATTGAGCGAGCACCTCCGAAGCAATGGCCAGCATCAGTTGCCGATAGCGGGGATCTTCGAGCGAGTCGGCAATCGAGAGGTCCGAGACCGCACCCGCCCAGAGCATCGCGCCGTAGGCCTCTTTCCCCCAAAGGTAACCCATTATGTTGTCAGTTGCCTCGGCATACGGCAGCGCTGCAACCAATTCGGTAACTCTCGGGGTAATCACCGAAAGTCCTGGCTCGCCAACGCGGAAGGTACCAATATTACCTTGCATGATTCGACCGGGAGCCATAACGTCAGCGCCGAAATTCACGAAACTGACAATGAGGTTTTCGCGACCGACAGCCCCAGCGAGAATGTCTGCGGTCAGCCCGTTTTGGAAGGTCACGACATAGCCTCCAGGAGCGATCCGTCCACGAAGAAGTTCCGCCACCTGCGCGGTGTGTTGAGTCTTCACCGAAACGGCGACGTGTTCGATCTGGTCGGGGAGCTGATCTGGAGTGATCGCCCTTGCTTGAACCGTGAAGTTCTCGACCGGTCCCTCAATGATCAGGCCTTTGCTATTAATCGCCTCGATATGGTCAACGTCGGTATCGCAAAGCACGATGTCGTGACCGCTCCTGATCATGTGAGCTCCGATGGTGCCGCCTATTGCACCGGCCCCAATAATCGTTAACTGCATCAACGCCCCCTACTCAAATAGATTCTGCGTACGCAAGAATGTGGCTCCCATAATCTACACACGGACAAATCTCGGAGAGAGGCGTAGCAGGGGCCGCAATCCGGGTAAGCGCTCTGCCCACTCACACGACCTTCAGCGCAGGCCAACTTTCGACAGTTGGATCTATCGCTCCCCCGAAAATAATCTACAAGCAATGGGTGCCAGCGACGCGAAAGCGGCGCATCCAGCAAAACAGTTGCTGAGCTCGTTACACGGAATTCGCCAATCGACTTTTCAACTTCCAGTCTCGGCTTCAAACCAAGCACTGGCTGTGACTCGACTGGCGGCTTCAAGGAACCGACATCAGCAACCTAATGGAGGTCTCGGTCACAGGACGAGTCACTCGCTTGTTGTTCCGAGGCTCAGTTTGAAAACCTTGAACGTATCGCCAGCGTACGATGGTTCCTCTCCGGCATAAGTAGCCCCGAGACTCCTCGCCAAATTCATGGAGGATTCGTTACCAGGAAGTATCCTGATCACGGCAGTCTCGGCGCCCATCGTGTCAGCGGCGTAGCTCAGCGCCAACAGCGACGCTCGCCGGGCGACTCCTCGTCGACGAAACGCAGGGAATATGACGTACGAGAGGTTGACTTCGGAGTCACCAAGTGGTCGCACTTCAACTCCTCCGAGAAGGGTCGTCGAGTCTACGAATCGAATCCCCCAGTGACGATGGTTTCCCATCGTTCGCCACGACTCCATTCGTTCAGAAATGAAACACTGGACTTCCGATAGTTGTGCTGGACGCGCCAACTCGAACCACCGAACTTGCTCCTCATCTTGACCGGCCAGCCACTCCGTCGCATCCTCTCCTGTCAGAGGCGCGAGAATCACAACATCATCAGTCAACGTATGATCGCTATCATCAGTCAACGTATGATCGCTCATTGGCCAATTCTACGTTCGGACCAACAAATATCAATTTTGCTGATACAAATTCTTAAACCTATTTGAACCCCACCGGCTGCAGAATAAGCCTGGCAACCAGACCCCTGATGGGATCTAACGTCAGTCACGCATCAACCTACGAACTCCCTGAACCCGATGACAGCCAACTGCTGACTACTTGAGACAACCATCGAGTCAAGCAATTCGTGGCAACGCCATTCCCTTGATGATCACGTCACTATTCATCCAGTGCAAACTGCTATCTATGACGCCAAACCATCCAACGGTGATTGACTTGCAGTTAGTTGGGTCCAGGAAGGGTGATTGGCATGTCAGGTTTAGCCCTCTCGAGGGACGTGCGCCGAACACTTCACCCCATCTCTCGAGAAGAAGGGGAACATCTAAGAAGTACGTCCAACAATGTCCAGATCGGACCAACACCAGCTAACCCGCAAATTACGCAGGTCCTCGATTTCACGCAGGCTGACGCCCCACTGCGGAGGTACCTTTGTCTGATCCGGCGTGCGGGGAAGCCCCGCTACACATCGTTGGAGTCAGGAGGAGCTTGTGGAGCAGAGGCGGTGCAATGCCGGCGAACTGAAAGTCCAATATTTCAACCAGATACGGCCACCGGCGAACGTCCGCGAATTGAAAACGACTGCATGACCTGCGCGGTGTCTGGGTCGCACGGGAACCAGAGCGTCTTACCTCGCCAGTTGTTCAGTCTGTCTCTGACAACTACGCCGAAAAGGACGGGGCGGTCCAGCGCCCGATGGAATTCGCCATGGCGTCGTAGCACGTAAGAGAACAATTCCAATCCATGATCACCGACTGACTCGTGCGCGACGAGATGTGCGCTAACTACCAACCATGGCCTTGAAACCGGCTCCGCCGAGGCTGACCACGATGGGCTCACCACCTTCAGGTCGATATCGAGGACCACCCGCCCACGCCGCACCTGACGTTGGTTCAACCCAGAGCCCGTGACGGGCCAACTCAATTGTCGACCGTCTGATCGCATCGTCATCGACCGTCCGCGCTTCGCCACCGGTCTCCTCGATGGCCCTCAGAATCTGAACGATCCTGCGCGGTGCACTGATTGCTATCCCGTCCGCAAGCGGCTTGCCGTCGCCATGGGTCAAGTCGCCCGTCAGTGGCGACCACCCTTTCGCTTGGACGGCGACCATCCGTGGAATTCGCGATGTTAGACCATGTTCAAAGAGATAGCGGAAGCCGCGGTACGCACCAAGGAAGAGACTCCCGTTGCCAACAGCCATCACTACCTCGGCGGGGGCGTCACCGAGTTGTTCCCAGACCTCGAATGCCCATGTCTGAGTGCCTTCCAGGAAAAAGGGATTCTCCACGTGACTGGCGTAGAACGTGCCTTGTTCCGAAGCCAATGACAATGCAAGTTCCGTTGCAGCGGTGCGTGCACCTTCTACTATTCTGACCTCCGCACCATATGCCCGCGACTGATGCAGCTTCTGGGGGGGTGCACTCGCTGGCGCGACAACGATGCAGGACAATCCAATCCTCGCACAATGGGCGGCCATCGCGGCACCCGCATTCCCTGAACTATCGACGACGACTCTTTTCGCACCAAGACGGAGTGAGAGTGCAGCAAGCACCTGTGCTCCCCGATCCTTAAAGGATCCGCTCGGCATGATGTAATCGCATTTTACGAATACCGATCCGCCCATCGGAAGAATAGGTGTTCTCGCTGAACCCAAATAGGCGTCGTCAAGGCGACTGATATCGATCGCGATGGCTTCACGATATCGGGATAGTCCCACCCCTCTGCCCGACAACGAAGAGGGAAATGCGGGGGGACTAGAGACGATATCGAGCACTCCGTTGCAGTCACAGCAGATGCGGTCGAGGGCCACTTCATACTCGACACCACAACTCGAGCAGCGGTATCGAACATTGTCGAAAAGAGGGTCACCCATAATCTCGAGAATACGACCTATCCGAACCGGACCCTCACGTCCGCGCGAGAAATGGATCCTTTCCACAAACGTCCCAGTCTAACGCCACACGAACCTCCATCCTGGTCCATACATACCACCACTCTCTAGCCGACAGAACGGGCGAATGCCGATTTGGTAGTCACGGTCACTGGCGGACGTCGTCGGGCTGGACACGACTGCATGGCATGGAAGTGAACCTGCGTTTGGTTACAAACTGGCTCCTTTCTGCAAGATACTTAAGCGATGGGTCCACTGAATCCAGAACCTCGACTATGGCCAGCGGATCGACAATTGAAAGCGTGCCGTCTCTGTCGTGCTCGCCCATCAGTTCTTCCTTGAATAGATAACCGTCTCCGACTCCTCTGGCGTTCCCGATGGTGTCTCCCCTAGGGCGATTAATGGCAATTGGAGATCAGAATTCCATGGTCGAGCCGGTGACCGTCCTTCTAGTGTCGGAGAGGGCCAGGCTGCTACCGCAAGCCGAACAAATCTGCACGCTCAAAAATCCCACACAATTTCCCACGGACCATTCCGACACCACCGGACAGATCCGACACCACCGGACAACCCTTCTTTGATTCTCGGATGATTCCGACTCCACCGGACCAGCCCGACCATCCGCATCCCTCTTTTAATCCCAAGGTGCCGGGATCAAGACCCGGGCCGATCGAAACTAGAACGGCCGTCTTGGTATTCCATCACGTTGCTTTCACTGGATCCCGAGGAATCGTACAAGGCAACATTTCGGATCACCGCCAGTAT
>Ga0075520_1001263_pt1 | contig 12042 bp, 12 predicted proteins | sample NGEPerB_FD_75100 | JGI IMG/M metagenome (GOLD analysis project Ga0075520, IMG submission 75100) | Arctic peat soil microbial communities from the Barrow Environmental Observatory site, Barrow, Alaska, USA - NGEE PermafrostAB12-B | ecosystem: Environmental > Terrestrial > Soil > Wetlands > Peat ... | reverse complement strand
GCCGAAGTTGGGCAGTGTCACGGTCTGGCCGGTTGCCAGACGAGTCCAGACGTCGAGGTCGAGATTGCCGACGGGACTGATGACCGGCCATCCTGGCCCGCTGATGTGACCTGGGTGAAGAACAACCGATCGCATGCCAGAGCTGCGAGCTTCCCGCAACAGCAGTTCCTCGATCGCCGCTTTGCCGACACCGTAGTCTCCGAACGGCCGACGGACAGCATCCTCGGTGACCGGTACCTCCACGACCGGGCCGTGGACCCAAATCGTCCCGCAATGCAGTAGCAGCTGGATGCGGTCACGCAGACCGTCGACGAGTTGCTGCGCGGACTCGGGAGTGAAGCACACCATGTCGATGACAACATCAGGGCGTAGGTCAGCGACTCTGCCGGCGAACGTCCCGGCCGCGTCCTCAGCGTCGCGGTCGGCGCTGACCCTCGTGACCTTTTGCCAGGCCGGATGGTTTCGATAAAGGGCGTGTTGCCCGCGACTGATTGCGATGACCTCGTGTTTGGCGGCCACTAGGCGCGGGATGAGATACCCGCCCACATGACCCGCTGCACCGATGACGACAACCCGCATTCCTAGCTCCTGTCCGATTGTTCGCGCGACCAGTGCGATGCCACGCGCGTGCTGACCATGCTCTGCGCTGCGCGGTTGGCAAAGTTTAGTGGCTCCCCAGCCCGATCCGGTGAGTTCATTTCGCGGTAGTTCTGCCGGTAGGCTGGTCATATCAGCCGTGGGCGAGCATGGCTAGGGCGATGAGTGCTTCAGGCTTGCTGAAGCCAAGCTCGGGTCAGGTCGCGGATCTTCGTATTCGTCGATTCTATGAGCCCTTTGGACAAGCCGCGATCGAGAGTCGCCTCGACTGTCTTGCGTGCCTGACGATCCGCTGTTGCAAGACGACGAACTCCTGGCTATGACAGCGTCGGGCCCAGCTGACCCATCGGTCCAGGGCTTCTTTGCCGGCCTCGTCCTGGAGAACGAGCACGACGTGGTAGGGGGAACTTAGTGGGCGCCAAGAGCACTAAGATGTGAAAAGGATTTCGTGATGTGACGTGATAAGGGGCAGCGTGGCTGAGACCGACCGCACCCTCTCTCGACCCCGCGCCGTGACGTTGCGGGACGTGGCCCTCCTTTCCGGGGTGTCTGTCGCCACGGCGTCGAAGGCGCTTAACGGGCGCGCCAATGTGCACCCGGAAACTCGGCGCCGGGTCATCGAGGTAGCCGAGCGCCTCTCGTTCACCCCGAATACCCTCGCCCGGGCGATTCTCGCGGGTCAGACCAGCACGGTAGGGCTACTGGCCAACGACCTCGAGGGTCGCTTCAGCCTGCCGATCCTCATGGGCGCCGAGGACGCATTCGGGGCCGGCAAGATGTCGGTGTTCTTGTGCGATGCGCGCGACGATGTGATCCGCGAGCAATACCACCTCAAGGCGCTGCTCGGGCGCCGGATCGACGGGTTGATTGTCGTGGGCAGCAACACGGACCCGCGCACCTCGCTGGGCCGCAAGCTGCCTGTGCCGGTCGTCTACGCGTATGCACCGTCGACCGATGAGCACGACTCCTCCGTGGTCCCGGACAACGTGGGCGCCGGAACACTCGCGGTGGAGCACCTGATTGCCACGGGGCGCCAGCGCATCGGACACGTCTCCGGTGATGTGCGCTTCGCGGCAGCGCGCGACCGGGCAAAGGGTGCTCTGTCCGCATTGACAGATGCAGGTCTCGAGCTGGCAGGAGGCCAGGTCCGGTTCGGCAGCTGGAGCGAGGCGTGGGGCCGCGCCGCAACCCACACGCTGCTGGACCAGGCCCCTGATGTCGACGCGATCCTGTGCGGGAGTGACCAGATCGCTCGCGGCGTTATGGACGTGCTTCGGGACAGAGGCGTGGACGTGCCCAGTCAGGTCGCCGTGATGGGCTTCGACAACTGGGAGCTACTGACCTCCGGTGCCCGCCCACAGCTGACCAGCCTCGACATGAACTTCGAGATGCTCGGTCGCCGCGCCGCCCAACGCATGTTCGATGCCATCCGCGGCAACCCCACGGTTGGTGTGGAGACCATGCCATGCCATGTCGTCGTTCGAGGATCCACAGTTCTCGGCGCCTGACCTGCCATTCGTAGGGCGGCCTCAGGATGCCTGGATCTACAAGCTTAGGCACTCGGGGGCCCGGGACCCGCACCGTAAGGCGGTCACCGCCAATCGCCGATGCCCCCGTATCGGGAACGGCAGAATCTCCACTGCGGGCCCAAGTACGGCCGACACGCGCATCCGCGCCTTGTCACGCACCGTCTGGCTCCCGGTCCACTCAGTTGCGGCCGCGTCGCTGTAGCGATATCGGTCACCGCAGCGGTGAGGGAGAAACTCACCAGGCGGGTGGCCACCCTTGCGGCCGCAAAGTCGATCTCCACGACCCTGGAGTGCTTCGTGACCGGCCTTGCGCTGGCTCGTCGCCAGTCACCGACTCGTGGCTGGTCCACCTCCAGCGGTCCGCCTCAGCCACCACGCAACGCAAGCACCCTTCTCCATGAGGCGACGCCCCTGCGCGGGCATCTTGGCGGGCAACCGACAAGGCTTGACGGAGCAAAAGTCTGATGCTAATCTCCAGAAATGGTTTTCGGAATGTTTCGGAACGCCACGTAACTGGACTATCCTCATCAATCGTCGGCTGGCAACGCTCAGAGTCCTCGATCGTAGGCGGTCAGATCGAAAAGTCGTTTGGCAGCATCAACTTCCTCGCGCACACACCTGACACTCAATGATGATCAGGGAGGCATCCGTTGATTCAGCAGGGCTGGTGACGAGGCTGATTGAGCCTCCTCACACCGTTTGTCCTGATGTCACAATCCATCTACCACACACACCGTCTGCGCTGAGATCGTTCTCTCGGCCAGTGGAGTCCCGCCACCGCAACGACTCAGAGAAGGATTTCACATGAGGTTCAAGGAAGAACATCACTTGCCGGGTATCACGGGGACATCACCAGGCCTAGCGCGAGTCCTTTCCCGGAAGGGAAGAGTCGCACTCGCTGCCGTTGCGGCGGCAAGTCTACTCATTCTCTCAGCATGTTCGACCACGAGCGCTCCATCCACTTCAGCGACACCATCACAGATCACAGTCTGGCACTACACTATTGACCCCATTCAAGCAAAGGTCATCACCGCTGCAGCCGCCGCGTTCGAGAAGACCCATCCACACACTAAAGTCAATAGTGTCTATGTCCCCTACGATCAACTGCAATCGAAGTTGATTGCGGCTGCGGCCGCGCAACAGGGTCCAGATGTGATCCTCTTCAATGGTGGTGACGCAAACACTTTGGCTGCGGCCGGCACCCTGGCACCTTTGGATAAGTACTGGTCTGCCTACAAGGACAAGGGCCAGTTCCCTGATTCGACCCTGCACTACTACAACAACAAGCTCTATGCGGTTCAGGGCGTTGTCGATCTGGTTGCCCTCTGGTACAACCAGGACCTTATGAAGAAACTAGGTATCGCTGCTCCGCCAACAACGATGGACGAGTTCAATGCAGACATGGCAAAAGCCAAGGTTGCTGGTTACAAGGGCCTCACGGTCACTGGTCTGCCCAACGATCAAAGCGAGTGGCAGGCGTACCCTTGGTTGACTCACGCCGGGTTCAGTTACGAGAAACCAACAGCAGCTTCGCTCACGAGCGCATTTACCACAGCACAGAGCTGGGTCAACAACAGTTACCTCTCCAAGGAAGTAGTCACTTGGGATCAGACTCTTCCGTTCCAGCAATTCTTGACTGGGAATGTTCTCTTCGCCGAAAATGGCGATTGGCAGGCCGGCGCAGCCAAGGGTGCAAAGTTCAAGTACGGTGTAGCACCACTGCCACTTAGCACGAATGGCAAGCTGTATCTCGGTGGCACAGGTAACGGAATTGGCGCATTCAGCAAGGCCCCTCAATTGGCTTGGGATTACATCGAGAGTGGCACCCTGAGCAAGTCAGGGGAAATCTCGGCATTGGAAGACATCGGAAGCATCCCTGCCAGGTTGGATATGGTGAAAGACCCCACTGTGACGTCGAGTGCAATCACTCAGGTGTTTGCCTCCTTGATCGGCCCCAATGGTGCTAAGTATCCGTCGGCCGCCATTCCACCCAAGAATGTTGCTGGTGTGCAGTTGCTCGTCGGCCAGACGTGGAGTGCAGTGTTGGGTGGACAACTCACGCCGAAGGACGCCGCCGACAAGGTGATGTCCGGACTCGACACGCTCCTCAAGAAGTAGGCGGATGGGATGGTGCCAACGATGACCTCTCGCACCATGAAAAAGGTAGGCAGGGGCGGTTTGTCGGCACCATCCGCCCTGCGGAGACGGACACAAAGGCAAGTCCGGTTTGTATTCGTGGTTCCGGCGACACTCTTCATTGCCATCTTCTCGGTTTATCCGCTGATCCAGTTGCTGCGGATGAGCGTGAGCGATGTTACGCCAGCCACACTTCGTTCAAGTTGGAACTTCGTCGGATTCTCGAACTTTAGCAAGGGCTTCGCTGAAGGCACGCTAGGCACGGTGCTGGGCAACACCCTGGTCTTCGTGGGAATTGTGACGGTGCTGGGTCTGGTCGGAGGGCTTGCTGCGGCGATCTCTTTGCGAGGCTCAGCTCGTGGATCAGGACTGCTTCTGGGTCTGATGGTGTTTATATGGGCGCTGCCGCCAGTCGTCAATGGCAGTGTGTGGAAGTTCCTGCTTGGCAACACCGGACTCTTCAACTCGATTTTGGGTATTTCCGGGACGAGTCCAGTCGGTTATCTCTATAATCAACATCTGGCCCTCTTCTCAGTAGCAATCGTAAATTCCTGGGCGGTTGTCCCTTTCAATGCTCTGGTTTTTCGAGCAGCTATCCTCAACATTGATGCAGAGATATTCGAGGCGGCACAATTAGATGGGGCCAGACCGTTTCATGAGATTCGGTACGTCATAATGGCGGCCGTCAGGCCCACGACGCTGGTTCTGACAGTACTGACCGTGGTCTATGGATTCCGTAGCTTCGATTTCATCTATGTGATGACCTATGGGGGGCCAGGGACCGTCACGACCACGTTGCCGTTCCTAAGTTACCTTGAAGCGTTTGTACGGTTTGACTTCGGATTAGGTTCAGCAACCGCGGTCATTACTGTAGTGCTGGTAATTGTTCTCGCGATGGTCTATGCCAGAAGCGTGCGCCGAGAGGAAAGCGAACTGTGACCAAGAAGAGGAAGTCCGGGAAGATCGCCCCCGCTGTCCGTGGACTCTTGTTCGCAGCCTACGGCGTTCCAATAATCTGGATTGTGATAACGTCGCTGAAGACGTCGAACCAAGTGTTCAATACCGGATGGGGAATGATATTCTTCTCGCCGAACATATCAGCGTATACAAAGAACCTTCACGGGGCTTTGCTGCAGGCAGGACTTCAGTCGATCATCATAGCGACCGGGACTTGCGCATTGGTGCTTCTCATCGCTGTTCCTGCAGGTTACGGGTTGGCGCGAACGACGGGAAGGATGCCTACCATCGCTCTCGGAGCCCTGATTGTTCTGCAGATGGTCCCGCAGACGGCTACGGTTATCCCTCTATTCCAGATCTTCGGAAGCTGGGGACTCTTGGATAACACCGTGGGAGTAGTCATCGCTGACAGTGCACTATTGACGCCCTTTGCGGTACTGCTGCTGCGACCATTCTTTCGCGGCGTTCCAGTAGCGCTCGAGGAGTCCGGTGCAATCGACGGCGCATCCGTGTGGAGAATATTCCGTTCGATTGTGTTGCCTATCGCGCGCAATGGTGTAGCAACCACGGCGACACTCATATTCCTTATTTCATGGGGAGAGTTCCTCTACGCGGTGAATTTCTTCCTCTCACCAGGAAGATATCCTCTCAGTGCGGTCCTTGCTCAACAGATTACTGCCTTTGGAATTGACTGGCCCGGCCTGATGGCACTTGCTGTCATGACATCGATCCCGATTCTTGTTCTCTTTGTCGTGACCTATAAGCAACTGCGTGATGGGCTGACTTTGGGGGCCGTCAAGTAGGCGAGAGGGCCAGAGGTTCATTGGGCCGTCATAGTGCGGTCAGAAGGTGGAGCCCTGGCCATTATCAATGGGGGCCACCAGGGAACGATGTCATTATTGTTATGAAGGTCCACCATAGGCGCATTGTTCTGCGCGGTTGGCCTGGTGTCCCAAGACCCGCCGCAGATCATGTTAACTTTCCAGACTCCAGGAGTCCTTGTGAACACGCAAATCGCTGTAGAGACGCCGAGCGGTCCCGTCTCCGGTCGCATCGTCGGCCCCTGCGCCCCCCGCACCGATGCCCACCTGGCCCTGCGTCCGCTCGGGATCGACCAGGTCGAGGTTACCGGCGGTTTCTGGGGGCAGTGGCAGGAGCGCAACAGCAAGGTGACGACCCCTCATGCTCTGAGGTGGCTGGAGCGGGACGGCGTCATGGACAATTTGCGCCGCCTGAGTGGTGTGGGCAAAGAGCCCGAGCGCAGGGGCATGCTCTTCAGCGACTCAGACCTGTACAAGGCACTCGAGGGCATCGCCTGGGAGCTCGGCCGCAAGCCTTCGCCGGAGCTGGCTGCAACGATTAGTGACGCGGTCCGCGTACTTGAACGGGCGCAGGAGGGCGACGGTTACCTGAACTCATGGGTACAGGCCGGTCGCGCCGAACGCTTCGCTGACCTGGCGCACGGGCACGAGATGTACTGCGCGGGACACCTCATCCAAGCGGGCGTGGCACATGCGCGGACCACGGGAGATAGCGCGCTGCTAGAGGTCGCCCGGAGGCTGGCTGACAACTTGGTCCGCGAGTTTGGCGAACGTCGGCGGGTAGACGTCGACGGCCACCCGGAGATCGAGACCGCGCTAGTCGAGCTGTACCGGCATACCGGCGACCGCAGTTACCTTGACCTTGCGCAGCAGTTCGTCGACGTGCGAGGCTACGGCGTCGTAGGCCCGGGGGATTTCGGGTCGGCGTACTGGCAAGATGATGTGCCGGTGCGGGAGCAGCCCACCGTGGTGGGGCATTCGGTGCGGGCACTGTACCTGATGGCGGGAGTCGTGGACCTCTACCTGGAGACCGGCGAGGATGAGTTGCTGCGTGCGTGCGAGCGACAATGGGGGTCTATGGTCGCGGAGAAGACGTACCTGACCGGCGCTGTCGGCTCGCGTTTCGAGGGCGAGGCATTTGGGGACCCTTTTGAGCTTCCGCCGGACCTGATCTACGGCGAGACCTGCGCCGGGATCGCCAGCGTCATGGCAAGTTGGCGCCTGCTCTTGGCCACAGGGCAGGGCAAGTACGCCGACCTGATCGAGCGAACGCTGCACAACGTCTTTGCAGCCTCGACGTCCACGGCAGGCGACGCCTTCTTCTACGTGAACCCCGTGCAGCGTCGTCGCGCCCGCGAGGCTGCGCCCGTGGACGGCAAGCCGCTGCGCGCGGACGCTCCGGGCACCCGGCCGGCGTGGTTCGACTGCGCCTGCTGTCCCCCCAACATCATGCGCACCGTGGCCTCGCTCGGTGGCTACCTCGCAACGGTGGACGACACCGGGGTGCAGCTTCACCTGTACGCGTCGGCCAAGCTCAGCGTGGAGCTGGGAGAGAGTCGAGTACGCGCGACGGTGGAGACCGGGTATCCGTTGGACGGCACCGTCACGGTGCGGGTCGAGCAGTCGCCGGAGCAGCCCTGGACTCTGTCGCTGCGCATCCCCGCGTGGTGCCGGGGCGCGAGCGTCGAAGTCGATGGCGAGAAGCGTGCGGCCACCGCGGACGAGGACGGCTACATCCGCCTCGACCGCGCGTGGGTGGGCGGCGACGTCGTGCAGCTGGTGCTGCCGATGCCAGCGCGCCTCACCGTTGCCCACCCAGCCGTGGACGCGGTCCGCGGCAGCGTCGCGATCGAGCGTGGGCCTCTGACGTACTGCCTGGAAAGTGTCGATCAGGTGCAGGGAGTCGAGCTTGATGCCGTGGAACTGGTCGCCGACGCGCAGCTGAAGGCGAAGACGAAGCCGGACCTGCTCGGCGGCACAGTCGCCATCGAGGTCGAGGGCGTGCTGCGCGATGACAGCGGATGGGCCGGGTCGGGATGGGCTTCGCTGGGCGAGGAACCGCAGCCGTCCACGCAGCAGGTGACCCTCACTGCGATTCCCTACTACCTGTGGGCCAACCGTGGACCGTCTTCGATGCGCGTCTGGGTGCCACTGGCGACGTCACACGTCGCGCAGTGAACAGCGGACAGGGCCAGCGCATGTCGGGCGAGCATTGCGGAGAATCATCATCCTCGATCCGCAGGGCAGGAGGTGAAAGCCGTGGTTGACCCCGTCAACGCGGGAATCGCGGGTCCGGGCTCTGGGCGCCGAGTTCATTCCGATCTACCGTGACCACCCCGATGCTGCACCGGAGACATTACTGCGACCAGCAGGCGTCGCATCCCAGCGCGTTACTGTTCTTCAACAACCCCGCCGACTTCGTACAGCACTCTGGACGATTTGACCCATGGCTTGTCCAAGCTAACCCAGCGGTTCCCATCGGAGGACGTGGCACCGGCGCTACATAACAAACTAGATCTTGGATTCAAGACCACCGGAATACTTTGCCGTACATACCAAATCACTATCTTCGTTGAAAGAAAGAGACAATCATGAAATACCGATACTTGGGCAACAGCGGTTTCAAGATCTCGGAGGTCGCCTACGGTAACTGGCTCACCCACGGTTCCCAGGTGGAGAACGACGTGGCGACCCAGTGCGTCCGCGCGGCACTGGACGCGGGTATCAGCACGTTCGACACGGCTGACGTCTACGCCAACACGGTAGCCGAGGACGTCCTCGGTCAGGCGCTGAAGGGCGAACGCCGCCAGTCCCTGGAGATCTTCACCAAGGTATTCGGCCCCACCGGCCCCAAGGGACACAACGATGTCGGGCTCTCCCGCAAACACATCCTTGAGTCCATCGACGGTTCCCTGACCCGTCTCAGAACCGACTACGTCGACCTCTACCAGGCGCACCGCTACGACTTCGAAACTCCGTTGGAAGAGACCATGCAGGCGTTCGCCGACGTCGTACGCCAAGGAAAGGCTCTCTACATCGGTGTCAGTGAGTGGACGACGCAGCAGCTACGGGCAGGCCACGCGCTTGCCAGTGAGCTCGGCATCCAACTGATCTCTAACCAGCCGCAGTACTCAATGCTCTGGCGCGTCATCGAGTCCGAAGTCGTGCCCGCCTCCGAGGAACTGGGTATTTCCCAAATCGTCTGGTCCCCGGTTGCCCAGGGCGTACTCACCGGGAAGTACCAGCCCGGTCAGGCCCCGCCGGAGGGCACCCGCGCCACGGATACCAAGGGCGGTGCCGACATGATCAAGCGATGGATGTCCGATGACGTCCTGACCGGCGTGCAGAAGCTGCAGCCCATCGCCGGCGATCTCGGGCTGACGACAGCACAACTGGCCATCGCCTGGGTGCTCCAGAACCCAAACATCGCCTCCGCCATCATCGGCGCGTCCCGGCCGGACCATGTCGCCGCCAACGTCAAGGCCTCCGGGGTCAAGCTCGACGTTGACGTGCTGACCGCAATTGACGATGCCATCGGCTCACTTGCCGAGCGGGATCCAGCATCGACCAAGTCCCCCGAGACGCGAGAAGCATAAAGGAGTTTGGAATGAAGATTGCTGTTACCGGTGGAAGCGGGAAACTCGGCAGGAGCGTGGTACAACGGCTCAGCGACGAAGGGAACGAGGTGCTCAACCTTGACCGCACCGGTGAGAGAAACTCCGGCCTGGTGGTGGTCGATCTCAAAGACTACGGACAGGTAGTCGACGCACTCCTCGGCATCGATGACCGGCATGCAGGGTTTGATGCCATCGTCCACCTGGGGGCCATCCCCGCACCTGGCATACTCCCCGACGTTGCAACCTTTCACAACAACATGCTCTCCACCTACAACGTGTTCCTGGCCGCCCGACGTGCCGGCATCAAGAAACTCGTGTATGCCTCCAGCGAGACCGTTTTGGGTCTGCCTTTCGATATCGATCCGCCCTATATTCCTGTAGATGAGGAATACCCGGCCCGCCCGGAAAGCACCTACTCGCTGGTGAAGCATCTGGAGGAGCAGATGGCGGTGCAGCTGACCCGGTGGGATCCGGAGCTGAGCATCACCGCGCTGCGGTTCTCCAACGTGATGGATCCGGAAGACTATGAAGCCTTCCCGTCTTTTGACGCGGACGCGACACTGCGCAAGTGGAATCTGTGGGGTTACATCGACGGCCGCGACGGAGCCCAGGCCGTGCAGCGGGCTCTGAAAAACGCCAAACCAGGCTTTGAGGCGTTCATTATCGCCGCCGCCGATACGGTGATGAGCAGGTCCAGCGCCGACCTCGTCGCCGAGGTTTTTCCCGCAGTCGAACTGGTCAGGGACATCGGCGAACACGAGACCCTGCTCTCCATCGACAAGGCCAAACAGTTGCTCGGCTACGCACCCGAACACAGCTGGCGCGACCACGCCGAAACTACACGGGACTGACGTTATTGGGGTCCTGTGGCTGCGATCAGTTGATTGAAGGCCGCGTCGAGACCCTCATCGACTATCTGCGGATCACCGGAAAGGCGACACGTGACGTCTCCATCGCGCAACAAGACCGATGCCGTGGTCGTCGGCGTTGACCAAGGCACGCTCTCTGGCCGAGCCGTCGTGGTCAGAGTCAGTGACGGCCATGACCTTGGCAGCACCGTCGCTGACTATATGCATGACGCTCGCCATAGCCCTGGTCGTCGCCGGCGTTGGTGTCGCCGTGTGGTTCCTGGCCCAACGCGGACAACGGCTCGTCCCCGTCCGGGCCGCCGGGGTGCACGCCGCGGGGCCGCAGCAACACTCATCGTCGTCCATGGCCGCAGAGGGCCCTGGCCCGCTGACGATCCTGGACGAGCGGCTCGCGCGCGGGGAGATCGATGTGAACACCTACCGCGCCCTGCGCACTGAGCTCGCGCCAGCCGCCCCGCCGGCGCCGCAGGACCCACAGGCAACCCGGTCGATGCCACCGCCCGGCTAAGTCCATGAACCGAGAAGATTCCCGAGGCGGCACCTGCCCCGCTGACGAGCCCGCCGGCGGCCAGCGGAGCAGGGCCCTGTTCACCCAACGCGTCGCAGAAGGGGGTGACCCGTCGTGCGAACACGGTTGGTCGCCGGCCCGTGATGGACGCCCTGGATGCACTGCTGATCCTGGTAGCCGCGCTACTGGCGGCCGGTGGGCTACGCGTCGGGTTCCTTGCGGGGGCACCCGCACTGGCCGCCGCGGTCATCGGCGCAACAGCGGCGGTGGCAGTCGTGCCACACCTCGTGGTTGGGCTCGCGCCCTGGGCCGGACACCCGCAGGTCATGACCGTCACCACGCTCGCCTCGGCGTTGGTTGTCGCGGCCGGCGCCGGCTGGATCGTCGCGCGCAGCGGACGCCGCCTTCGCAACGCCATCAGCGGTCAGGGACGACCTCGTATAGTCGACGCGGCGGCGGGTGGGTTGGCGATGGGCGCGGTCTGCCTGATCACCGCGGCAAGCCTGGCGCCGCTGGCCATCGACCTGCCACTGGCCAATGCCGCATCGGCCACCGCGGTAACCGCCCAGGTACGTGACTCGCAGGTGGTCCAAGCGATCCACGCCGCCCTGCCCGCGGCCAGCACAGATCTTCTCTCGCCCTACACGGCGCTGCTGGCCACTGCCCACCAGCCACCGCAGGTCCGAAGTGATTCCAGGACAGTTCAACGGCATGCCAGCGACCCAACGACCCCGCACACCACCACGACGGCAGCGCCCATGCTCTCTGCGCCTGTCGGGCCCGAAGTCACCGACGCCATACTGCGGGACGCCGCCAGCGTCGTGCGCATCGTCGGCAACGCCCCGGTCTGCGGCATCACGCAGGAAGGGTCCGGGTTCGTCGTCGCGCCGGCGGGTACTGACCAACGCCCACGTCGTGGCCGGGGTGACCTGGCCCACCGTCCAGGTAGACGGTAGCGGGCCACGGCTCCCGGCCCGAGTAGTTCTGTTTGACCCCACGATCGCCGTT
>Ga0075520_1001261_pt1 | contig 12043 bp, 10 predicted proteins | sample NGEPerB_FD_75100 | JGI IMG/M metagenome (GOLD analysis project Ga0075520, IMG submission 75100) | Arctic peat soil microbial communities from the Barrow Environmental Observatory site, Barrow, Alaska, USA - NGEE PermafrostAB12-B | ecosystem: Environmental > Terrestrial > Soil > Wetlands > Peat ... | reverse complement strand
GGATGAAAGACGGGCGGAGCAAGAAGGAGGCGATCCGCTGCCTCAAGCGCTACGTCGCTCGGGAGGTGTTCGCAGCACTCCCACGGTCACAATTCGCTCTTGACAATCCATAGGAGCATCGATCGGGGCAGGCAGTCTGAAGTGACCTTCAAGGTCGATTGACGAATCTCTAACGGTGATTCAGCCTTCGAGGGAAGCGGCGAGGCGTTCCAAGGTGAGACTCATCGTCTGACGGTTCCGCTCTGTTCGGTCGTCGATGCCCGACATCTGCTGGCTGAACTCCAAGACGGACTCGGGTCGGAGGTCGTCACTCCACTCGGTGACCCGGCACCCCGAGTCGGTTGGCTCGAACCGGTACCCCCAGGTGGAGAAGTGGAAATCCATCATCGAGCACTCGAAGGCGAAAGTCCGTCCCCGGTCAGCTTCGATGACCTTGCCCTGCGTGACCCATTCGTGCTCACCGTTCCGGTTGTGGCCGTCGAAGGTCGCACCGACGACTGGGCCGTCAAGCCCTTCGTGCCACTCGCAGGCGTAGCACTCCTCCGACCACTCACCCATGCGGGTCACGTCGGAGATGGCGGTGTACGCCAACTCGCGCGAAGCGGTGATTTCTCGGGAGATCTCGATCCTCTTAGTCATGGCACAAAGCTCACTACATGCCATCGAGGGCTGTCGACCCGGGTGAACAGCTAACGCCAACGGCGAGAGGCCCGTCCTCGACTTGCCGGAGTAGTTCAGTTGGATCACGGCAAGTACGGGTCGGCTGACGTGCCCCACCCATCCGGCGTTTGGGACGACCCTGGCTCGAATCGGCTGCCTCGATGGAGTTCAGGCTGGAAGGCGCGTCAGGGGAGCCCATGTGATCAACGACGCAACCATTCTCGGATCGACGGCACACGCGTTCCGGCACCCACGGCGCCAATGACGACAAGGACGCACACGATCGCGACAAGCCACATCGCCTGTACCCCGAATACCCATGCAGGGATCACGATGGCCAGGACTATGGCGCCAACAATGAGCCGGTAGAGGTTCATCCGCCAGGTGAACAGGCGATGCAGCATTGCGGCTCAGTTTGGCACACGGCTCACCGCTCGGACCGACCGAAAATGCCTGGCGGTCCGAGCGGAACCCCCCTTGCACCCTGGGCTAGCCCGTAAGTGCCGGTCGAAGGCAGCTAGCGGGCGGCAAGCGCGGACCGCAAGTAACGCACCCTGACCCATTGTTGTGGGGCATTTAGCGTGCAAAAGCACACAAACCTTGGTTCTCAGCCTTCGCAGCTGAGAACGCTGGAGGGTCTCGGCCACAAGAATTGTGTCCCATTCCGGCTCCTCGGATCGACCCGTGGGCGTGAAGGCGCCAGCCGTACCGGGACACCGCCCAGTCCCGGCCGATCGAGCCTCAACCGCCTGAGACGAGCTCCTGTTGGGCCTCCGTCGCCACGGCAGTGAGCTCGAGGGCGTCCGTCCAGGCTGCTGGCGTATTCGCGGCGCGCGCCTTCGCAACGATCACTTCCAAACCCTCGGCCTTGTGCTTCGCGTCGGCGGCTCGCTGCGCCGCGACCCTCGCAACCTCTGCTACCTGCGGGGCTGCTTGGGCTGTTTGCTCGGCCATCTTCTTCGCGTCGGCTGCCGCCTCCGCCGCGACCTTGGCTGCCTCTTCGGCTTCCTGGGCGGCCTTGCCGGTCAGCTGCACTGTCCGCTTCGCGTCGGCTGCCGCCTCCGCCGCGACCTTGGCTGCCTCTTCGGCTTCCTGGGCGGCCTTGCCGGTTTGCTCGGCTGTCTGCATCGCGTCAGCTGCCGCCTCCATGGATTGAGCCATTTCCGACACGACGACAGCGGCCTGTGCCGCTGCCTGCCATGCCTCGGGCGTGCCGACCGTTTGCGCCCGTGCTACGGCCTTTTCGGTCTCTTCCGCCCAGTTGCTGGCCATGTCTGCCCCCGCTTGGCTGAGTTGTGCTCCATCCGAGTTGACCTTGGCGAGCGAGGCACGTCGGTTACCGCCATCGCCGTCATCGACGATTGCGGCGACCAGTGCTGCGCTGCTCTCATTCTCTTCTGTCAGGGCCTTCGCCTCGCCGACACCGCCCATGACTGTCCAGGTCTCACCATCGCTGACATGCAGCTCTGACGGGCCATGATTGAGCTCGAGCGATGTGACAGCTACTGGAGCCGGATCCCTTGGTCTAGAACTGAGCATCTCCGGAGAATGGGGAGGAGGCACAACACCGTTCTCATTGCGTCCGGCACTAGCCAGCGATTCGTCGGCCAATGCGACAGCCTGTGGCTGGGTTGGCGCTTGGAGGTCGGTGCTCCATGAAGCGTGATCGACCGACAACTCATCGATAGTGACGGTTGCCGTGTCCGGAGCGCTCTCTACCGGCTCATCGGCCCGAGACGCAGTCGGCTCAACTTGCATGGTTTGGCCGGTCAAATGGAAGCCGTCCCAGTATCGCATCAACTCCGGGGTGGTCGTGTCCGGGTACCAACCGGCCTCCGCATGATCAGGCATCGTGACGGCTGGCATCTGCCCCACTGTCGCCTGAATCGGTCGAGCGTCATCAGGCGATGGGCGCCCTGGGCGCGGGTCGTTCGAGAAGAACTGCGCGACGTCGTCAAGCTCGTCCACAGCGGATTCTTCTTCCGACTTCTTCTTCGACTGACGTTGAGAGGGCCAAAGTGCCATGCTCCATTCGTCGTCACAAGCTCCTGTTTCCTTGAGAGATTTGTGAAGGGTGGTGCCGTCGGAGCAATGACGAATGATTGGGCCGGTACGGCATCCTCGCTCTACGGGAGGATGGGGCTGGAGACGCACGTCCAATGGGGAACGGGCGCCGTGGTCACAACCTTCGCAGGTGGCGTCTCTGATCTGCTACTTGTCCAGGTATCGAGATGGTGACGTCGATAGGCGTGTGGGCCAGCTCTCCGACCATCCAAATTCCAGCTCAAGGCCGTGGCCCGGCTAGCCGATGTCACGAACGTGACCGATCTGACGAGTTCACCTCCAGACGTGGTCTCGACTTCCCCTATTTCCCGTCTGGGTCTGGACGGCACGCCTACGTTGGCGTTCCAGCCGGCGGTGGACCTCGCCAACGGGCGCCTGCTCGGCTTCGAGGCCCTACTGCGGTGGTGCGACTCCTCGGGCGGCAACATCCCACCGGATGTCCTCATCCCGTGGGCCGAGGCCCATGGACACATGAACGCACTGAATCAGTGGGTGTTGACCGAAGCCTGCTCGCAGGCCGCCAAGTGGCCCTCGCACTTCCAGCTCGCGGTGAACTGCTCGGTTTTCCAGCTCCGCCGGGGCAATGCGGCGGTGGCGGCCGCTTCCGCCCTTGAGCGATCCGGCCTCAATCCTGATCGACTGACGGTTGAGGTCACCGAGATCTCCGTGGCTGACGACGAGGCGGCGGCGGACCTCCAAGTCATGACCCGGCTGGGCATCCAGCTCACGGTCGATGACGTGGGGTCGGACTGGTCTGTCCTGGAGGATCTACGGGGCTGCGTCGTCAACACGGTGAAGATTGACGGAGCGCTTGTCGCAGGTCTCACAATTCCCGGTGGACCAACTCGGGCCATCGTGGAGACGATCGTCAAGCTGAGCTATTCCCTCGGCCTCTGCACGGTGGCCGAGGCGGTCGAAACTGGCGACCAGGTGGCCATTCTGTGCGAAATGGGAGTCGAAGCTGCCCAGGGCTACTTCTTCTCCCCGCCTCTCACCGCAAGCGATGCCTTTGCGTTGGCGACCATGAACCCGCCCCCGTGCTTCGCCCTGTCCGGCCCGACGGTGCACTGACTGTGGGCTGAACAGCTCGAGCAAAATGGCACTTCGTCCTTCGGACAGGCATATCAGGTAGACCAGGGACACTCGCGCTTCACCCTGCGCCCGTATCAGACGGACCGGCGCTCCAACCCCAGAAGAGCCGAACCCAGGGTCTCCTGGCGAATGCTGAACCGGCCGAGCAGGACCCTTGTCGGCGATCCAGAACATTGGTCCGAAACCCGTTCAGCCGAGGTGTCAATCCGTGGTCACGCGATCGGACAGCGTTCTCGTCCCATGACCGGCGTGTTGAGCGGATCGAGGAACTCCGTTCAGGAGCCTCGGCGATCTCGGCCAGCAGCACCCCGTCCAGCTTCGGCGGCACCTTGCCTCCCGACTCTGTAACGGAATCCCGACCGCGATAATCAAGGTGCCGCTCCAACCGGTCGATGGTGTCAGGGTGAGCGGTGGCGGTCATGAGCTCCATGATGAGGTTCGTTCGGCCTGTCTTGATCAGGTCAATCGCTCAACACGCCGGTGGGGTATTGCCGCTCCCGCAGGTGCGGCGTTGCTGGTGATCGCCTTTGGGCACGCCGTTTCCGTATCGAGAATGATCGCATGGGCAGCGACCGTGGCGGCGGCCACTGCGATTTCCGTGTGGTTCGCGTCGTTGTACTTGGAGCGGCGACGCCGGGGGACTGCCGTGGGACAGTGGATCATTGGTCCGGTCACGGCGGGATTGAGCGGCTTTGCCTGCGCTTCACTCCCACTGTTCGTGTCCCTGCCGGCAGGCCGGTATGACTTTTGGGCGCTGTACCTCATCTTCATTTGTGCCATCTCGGCGATCAACATTGTCGTTTCTGCAACCCGCCGCTCATACTTCCTCCCGTTCCAATTCGCTCTACTTGTGCCTGTCGAACTGATGTGCCTCTTGGCGTACGATCGCCCCTCCCAGCTCATTGGACTAGCGATGCTGCTCTTCTTTGTCGTCATGTTCGTTCTGCATCAGGAAGTGCAGGCGGTCGCGTTGAGCGAACTCTGTCTTCGGAGACGGGACGCCGACGCCAGCACGCAGCTCCACTCGCTGAACGCCCCACGAGGTGGGATCACTCTCCGAGACGATCTCACCGGATTGGCGAATCGGGTCGCATTCGTCGACGCCCTGGGACAAGTTGCCGCTGAAGTCCACGGAAGCGATTCCAAGGTGGGAGTTGTGTTTCTTGACCTCGACGGGTTCAAGTACCTGAAGGAGACGTTGGGCCGCCAGGCGGGAGACGAACTCTTGGTGCATGTTGCCGACCGCATTCGGGGGGTACTGCGCAGCGGTGATCTGCTGGCCCGGTTGGATGGAGACGAGTTCACGGTGCTGCTCCGCGACCTGCACGAGGCCGGAGAGGCCGTCCGGGCGGCGCAACGCATCCACCGAGTCATTGAGTCGCCTTTCGTAATCTCCGGTCGGCGCATTCTGGTCACCGCCAGCATCGGGGTGACAGTCAGCAGTGGCGCCAATGAAGGCCCGGAACACCTCCTTCGCCAGGCCGACACGGCCAGGTATCTGACCAAGGAGAGTGGACGGAGTCGAGTCGAGCTGTACGTTCCGACCCTGAAGCAAGCATCTCGTCGGCGTGTCGACCACGAAGTGGCTCTGCGCGAAGCTCTTGTCAACGGTCAGATCATCGCCCACTTCCAACCGCAGGTTGATCTGAAGACGGGGCGCATCGTCGGGGCCGAAGCCTTGGCGCGTTGGAATCACCCTCAGCTGGGCATGCTGATTGCCGCTGAGTTCATGCCTCTGGCGGAAGAGTCTGACCTGATCCACGAAATCGACGCCGTGGTCCGTCGTAGTGCCTTCGAAGCACGGGTGGCGCTCGCTGAGGCGGGATGCAGCCCGGATTTTCGTGTCTGGTGCAATGTTTCAGCACGCCAGCTCACGATGACCGACCCATTTGCCGATCTCTTGGATGACCTGCTCCGTGCTGACTGTGGTCCGGCCGGCATCGGCATCGAGCTGACCGAATCAGCGGTGTTGGCCGACCTGTCTTCCGCCGCTCATCACATCGAGGGCATTCGTCGTTCGGGCATCCGAGTTGCCCTTGACGATTTCGGAACTGGCCACTCTTCACTCACTCTCCTCAGGTCGATCCGGGTTGACGAGCTCAAAGTGGACAAGAGTTTCGTTTCTGGCATAGGTACCGGCAACTGCGATATCGCGATCATCCGTGCAACGACCGCGCTCGGTAAGGACCTCGGACTGCGTGTCGTCGCAGAGGGCGTTGAGACGCTGGCGCAGGCCGGACTTCTAGGGAACCTCCAATGTCACCGTGCTCAAGGGTTCCTCTGGTCGGACGCCGTGCCACTAGGAGCGTTCCTTGCGCTCGTGAAGAAGACATACCCTGTTCGAACTGCTCTTGATCAGATTTCCCTAACGGTCTGAACCAAGCGGGTGTGTGGATCCGCCTGTTGGTGGGCGCCCTGTCTGTCAGGCCGCAGAGTGCAGGCGGGCAGCCTTCCCCGCCAGTGACGGCAGCGCAGCCGAGAGGGCGGCCTTTAGTCGGGTCATCCCCTGGTGGCCACGTGTGCGGGCCACACGCAGGCAGCGTTCACCAGCATCGAGACGGTGTTCGCCAACCGGCAACTCGGCCAACTGCACGTCCAGTGCCGGCTCGAACTTGCGGAGGCGGCGGCGGGCCGCCGCCTTCTCGGCCGGAGCCGGGTCGGCGACAGGCCGAACAGCCGCCGACGAAGTCCGCCTGCAGGATGCTGAGGCGCTGATCCTCGATGTCGAATCGAGGGCTCTGCGGTGTCCGACTTATGCCGCCCACTTCGTCCTCCCGCTCGAGATAGGACGCCCGCCCGAACATGTCGATGTCCGGCCGCTCGACGAACGGGGCCAACACGTCGTCCAAGTCACCGGTGGATCAGTCGTCGCAGTCCAGGATCTCTAGTCCCGACGTGCGCTGGTCGAGCACCGAGGAGATGGCCTCACCCATGCGCCAGGCACCTTGATGGACCGGCATGACGACCGGGAAGGTGGGTGTTGTCAAACCTTGGGGATGGGCCTCTTGGCTTTGGAGCAACAACGGTCATCGAACGTCCCTCAGCTGGGTGCCCTCGGCCGCAGTCCCGCAACCACGGCTGTGCATCGACCGACTCCGAAACCGACCGGGGTCGAATGGCCTCGCCGACCCACCGGTTGTCGTTCGCGCTTCCAACTCACCGACAACCCAGGAATCAAGCCGTCCGGCGCGGAGCGGGCCAGCGCGAATGACCCCATGGTACGGATGAGGTCCGCCCACCGGTGAGGCGAGCGATCAGGACGGGGTCTGGGAAGCGTCAGGGCAGGACGGTGAACGTGATCCCCGCCGCCTGCAGGCGCGAGCGCAGTGCAGGGCCCATGGCCGAGGCCGTGGTGACCTGGCCCGAGGTCCGGGGGAGCTCGTCGTGGGCCAGGCAGAGTGCAGCCTCACCGATCATCTTGGCGGTCTCGGAGTATCCCGGGTCGCCGCCGGCGACCTCGGTGACCACCTTGGAGCCACCTCCCTCACCGACGAACCGCACCTTGAACCACGACTTGTCCCGCTGTTCGACACTCGGGCCCGAGCCCGACGGGCGGAGGCGCCCGACGGCTCGCCGTGCCGCGGGGATCTGAGCCAGCGAGAAGAGCAACCCGGCGCCGGCGATCATGCCGGCCGCAGCCAGGGGGCTGTCGCCCGCCCAGTAGTGCGAGTAGGCGAAGTCGGGACCGTAGCGGGGAAGCTGTCGTGCCGACTCGGCCACCACCAGCGGATCGATGGTCGGCATCGGCACCTCCCACCACCCCGTGTCGGGGCTGCGCCCGGCATGGCCGGTGACGATCCGCACGCTTCGGCCGGCCGGAGGGGGCTCGACCTGGCGGCGGATGTCGTGGACCACCTTGCCGGACCGGTACCTCGCCATGATCTCGAGCGCAGATGCCGCGGTGCCCCCCGAGAAGGTGCCGCGCACACGGACATGCCCCCGGACCGCCAGCGGGACGTCCTCGGGCAGCTGCTCCACCGTGAACTGGGCCCCGAGATCGTGAGGGATCGAGTCGAATCCGCAGGCATGGACCAGCCGTGCACCGGTCTCGACGGCGCTGGCGTGGTGCTTCAGGTACATGAGGTCGACGAACTCGGGCTCCCCGGTCAGGTCGAGGTAGTCGGTGCCGGCCTCCGCACACGCCGCCACAACCGGCTCTCCGTGGACGATGTAGGGACCGACGGTCGAGATGACCACCCGGGTCCGCCCGGCGAGGGAGCGCACCGCCTGCGCGTCGGTGACATCCACGGCAACCAGGGCGAGATCGTCCCCGACCCGGGACCGCACCCCCTCCAGCTTGGCGGCGTTCCGCCCGGCAAGGGCGATCCGGGTGGAGGGCGGGGCGTTCGCCGCCAGGTAGTCGGCGATGAGGCCACCGGTGAACCCGGTGACGCCCAGGAGGGTGATGTCGAACTCTCGCGGATCTGTCGGCACGGGTAGGGACTCTAGCGACACGGCCGTCGTGGCGAGTCGGGGACCCTGTGGGTACCAGCCGATTCGTGCGATGGTGGTGCGTGACCACTGTGCTCTCTGCGGGCCCGATGATCGAGTCGCAGGCGGGAGCCGTAGGTCGCAGCTCGACCGTGTTTGTCGACGCCGCCCGCCAGGGCCGCTCCTTCGCGATCGACTGCTGGTATCCCACGCTCGGCGGCGTGCACCCCAAGTCGGTGTACGAATTGCTGCCGGGCATCGGTTTCACCGCGTCGGCGTTGGCCGACGCGCTGCCGGCGCCGGGTCCCCATCCGCTGGTGGTCTGGTCGCACGGCCGCACCGGGACCCGGTCCTCGTATGCCATGTTGTGCGAAGGGCTCGCGGCAAGGGGCCACGTCGTCGTCGCCCCCGATCACCCTGGCGACACGCTCGCGGACTGGCTGCTGGGCACCGCCGTCGACGACGCCACCAACGACAGCCAGCGGGTCGACGACGTGCGCTGTGTCCTCGATGCGGCACTCGCTGGCCGGGCCGGGCTGGCGGTGGGGCCGCATCTCGACGCAGGGCGGGTCGCAGTCGCCGGCCACTCCTACGGGGCGCGCACCGCCTTTGCACTGGCCGGAGCGGAACGGTCGGATCCACGCGTCTCAGCTGTGGCCGGCCTGCAATCGTTCACCAGGACGCTTCCGTCGGACGTGCTGGGCCGCGTCGAGATCCCGTCGTTGTTGGTGGCCGGTGGTCGCGACACCACCACCCCTCCCGACACCGACGCCGACCCGGCCTTCAGGGCGCTCGCCAGCCGGGAGGCGCGGCTGGTCCACATCGAGCATGCCGGCCACCAGGCGTGCAGTGACGTCGGCCTCTACCTCGAACTGGCGCCGCAGGTCGAAGGCCTGCCCGACCTGGTCGGCGAGTACCTCCGCGGCCTCGCCGAACAGGTCACCGGCCGGGCAGGCGATTCGTGGCGGCCGACGGTCGGCCTGCATCTACGCGTCCTCGGCGCGTGGCTCGACGACATCTTCGATCGGGACCGCCACCAGGCCCGCCTCGACCTCGAGGAGGTGCGGCAGACACCGGGAGTCACCGTGCGCCACGCCTCACGCGCCTGATCGGATCGCCACCCGGGCTCTCCCTGCCTGCCGACCGCCGGGGACCAGCCCGACGGTCGGCGCCTGAGCCCCGGGCGGCCAGGTAGAGATCGCAGATCTCGATCGGACGATCTCGGACGAAGCTGGACTCACGGCCGCCGTGCACGGCCGTGACCGCGAGACAGCGGAGGCGCCGCATCGTCGAGAAATACGTCTCGATGTCCGAACCGTCGAGCTCGTCGGGCAGAGGGCCGTCGTAGACGGCGTTGCCGGAGAACAGGATCCCCGTGGCTTCGTCCCAAAGCCCGACCGACCTGCGATTTCAACGTCCCGGATCGCTCCTGCTACCGGGATCCGCATCCGGCCTGTTCGTGGATCCAGGAGAGCAGGCCGGTCTCCTGGGACGACGCCAACGAGCTGTGGGTCCTGTCCCGCCATGCGGACGTGTCCTACGTGTCGATGCACGCGGACGTGTTCTGCTCGGGGCAGGGGGTGCGTCCGAAGGAGGGGGCCAGCCCGTCGCTGATCGGCCTCGACGGCGAGCGTCACGTGCGCCAGCGCCGCCTGCTCAACAAGGGATTCACGGCGAGGATGATCCGCGCCATGGAGCCTCGGGTGCGCCAGGTGGTGACCGAGGTGCTCGACGAGCCGGCCGGCCAGCGGATCGCCGAGGGCGAGAAGCATATGCTGCTCTGCCAGTCGGCCAACCGCGATGGGGCTGTCTTCGAGGAGCTGACCAGGCGCTTCCCCGACAGGTCTGCCCGCCGGGCACCACGCCGACCTATGTCGAGCACGCCGTCGCCCACGCCAACGAGTCCCAGCCGGTCGGATCCACGCCCGAGCGCCCCTGACCGGGCGTCGCTCGGCTCGGTCCCCGATGGGGGGTCGTGCGTGGCTCAGTCGCTCAGGGCGGCGGCGACCACCGCTCCGACCTGGTCGATCTCCAACAGGAACCCGTCGTGACCGAACTCTGACTCGATGACGGTTACCGGCCGTTCACCGGGCAGCAGCCGGACCATTTCCCGCTGCTGCTCGAGCGGATAGAGGCGGTCCGAGTCGATGCCGGCCACGCTCACGTCGGCCCGAACCCCGGACAGCGCCCGGGCAGGCCCACCGCGCCCGCGCCCGAGGTCGTGCAGGTTCATGGCCTCAGTGAGCACTACGTAGGAGTTCGGGTCGAACCGCCGGGCCAGCTTCTCGCCCTGGTACTCCAGGTAGGACTCGACGGCGAACCGACCACCCTTGAGCGGATCCTCGCTGGCCTGCGGGCTCCGCCCGAATCGGCCGCCGAACTCGTGGCCGGTCCGGTAGCTCACCTGTCCGATCCCCCGGGCCAGGGCGAGTCCCTCCACGGGACGGATGCCCGTCCGGTAGTAGTCACCGCCGGCGAACGCCGGATCCGAGCGGATGGCGCGCACCTGCAGTGTGCACAGGGCGATCTGGTCGGCCGAGGCGGCCGCACCCACCGCGAGGACCACGGCCCGGCTGACCCGCTCGGGGTGGCCGACGCACCACTCTAGGACCCGCATCCCGCCCATCGAACCGCCGACCACGCCGGCCCACCGCTCGATGCCGAGCGCGTCGGCCAACGCGACCTCCACGGCCACCTGGTCGCGGATGGTCACCAGCGGGAACCGGGAGCCGTATGGCGCACCGTCGGGAGCGACGGACGCGGGCCCGGTCGTGCCCTGGCATCCCCCGAGCACATTGGGGCAGACCACGAAGAACCGATCGGTGTCGATGGCCCTGCCCGGCCCGATCAGGTCGCCCCACCAGCCCGCCGTCGCGTGCCCGCGGCCGGCCGGGCCCGCGGCGTGGGAGTCGCCGGTGAGGGCGTGGAGCACCAGGACCGCGTTCCCGGCGGAGCGGTCGAGTGCCCCCCAGGTCTCGTAGGCCACCGTGACCTCGGGCAACGAGCCGCCAGCCTCGAAGGTGAAGGCCGCCCCTTCGGGGCCCCGGAGCACGGCGAACTGCCGCCGGCCCGGGTCCTCACCGGGTCGCCAGACACCGGGCAGCGGCGATGGGGTCACGTTCCCTTGGCGGCGCGGAAGCCGGCCTCGATGTCGGCCAGGATGTCCTCGATCGACTCCAGCCCGATGCACAGGCGCACCAGGTCCGGAGTGACGCCCGCCGTGGTCTGCTCGGCCTCGGTCAGCTGCGAGTGGGTGGTGGAGGCGGGGTGTATGGCCAGGCTCCGGACATCGCCGACATTGGCCAGATGGCTGAAGAGCTCGAGGCCTTCGATGAAGCGACGGCCTGCCTCGGCGCCGCCCTCGATACCGAAGGCCAGGATGGCGCCCCCGCCCCTGGGCAGGTAGCGCTGCTGGCGGGCGTGCCACGGGCTCGATTCGAGGCCCGGGTAGGCCACCCACGACACCTCGTCGCGCGCTTCGAGCCACGAGGCCACCGCGGTGGCGTTCTGCACGTGGCGCTCCATGCGCAGGCTGAGGGTCTCCACACCCTGTAGGAACAGGAAGGAGTTGAGGGGCGCGATGGCCGGGCCCAGGTCGCGGAGGTACTGCAGGCGGGCCTTCAGCACGAACCGCGCCGGAAACAGGGCTTCGGGGAGCTGGCCGAAGACCAGACCGTGGTAGCTCGGGTCGGGCTCGGTGAACCCGGGGAACCGCCCGCTCCCCTCGTAGTCGAACACGCCGCCGTCGACGATCACACCACCGATGGAGGTGCCGTGCCCGCCGATGAACTTGGTC
>Ga0075520_1001260_pt1 | contig 12048 bp, 8 predicted proteins | sample NGEPerB_FD_75100 | JGI IMG/M metagenome (GOLD analysis project Ga0075520, IMG submission 75100) | Arctic peat soil microbial communities from the Barrow Environmental Observatory site, Barrow, Alaska, USA - NGEE PermafrostAB12-B | ecosystem: Environmental > Terrestrial > Soil > Wetlands > Peat ... | reverse complement strand
TAATGTCAAATAAAAAAATATTTAATTATCATAAAATGGGAAAAATAATCGGTATAGACCTGGGAACAACCAACTCATGCGTTGCAGTAATGGAAGGCAATGAGCCTGTGGTTATCCCAAATAGTGAAGGGAAAAGAACAACTCCTTCAATTGTTGCATTTGTTGAAAACGGTGAGCGTAAAGTAGGCGATCCGGCCAAACGTCAGGCAATCACAAATGCTAAAAAGACTGTTTATTCTATTAAAAGGTTCATGGGAGAACCTTATGAAAAACTTACACAGGAAATAAAAAGAGTTACCTATACTGTCGTAAAGGGCGATAACAACACCCCAAGAGTACAGATTGACAACAGGCAGTATTCTCCCCAGGAAATTTCGGCAATGATCCTTCAGAAGATGAAGAAGACTGCTGAAGATTATCTTGGCATGGAGGTTACCGATGCCGTAATTACCGTTCCTGCATACTTCAGCGATTCGCAGAGGCAGGCTACAAAAGAGGCTGGCGAAATTGCAGGTCTTAACGTCAAAAGGATCATAAATGAGCCTACAGCTGCTTCTCTTGCCTACGGCCTCGATAAAAAATCACAGGATCTCAAAATCGCAGTGTTCGACCTTGGCGGGGGAACTTTCGATATTTCGATCCTTGAGCTGGGCGATGGAGTTTTTGAAGTTAAATCGACAAATGGGGATACACATCTTGGAGGCGATGATTTTGACCATCTGATCATTGACTGGATGGCTGAAGGGTTTATAAAAGATGAAGGCATCGACCTAAGGAAAGATCCGATGGCAATGCAGCGTCTTAAAGAGGCTGCCGAAAAGGCCAAGATTGAGCTTTCAAGCTCTACATCGACAGAGATCAACCTGCCGTATATAATGCCTGTGGATGGAATTCCTAAGCATCTTGTAAAAACACTTACAAGGGCAAACTTTGAAAAGATATGCGATAAACTTATACAGGCTTGTATAGAACCTTGCCAGAAAGCTCTTAATGATTCGGGCTTTAAGATTTCCGAGATCGATGAAGTTCTGCTTGTAGGCGGATCGACACGTATACCGGCTATCCAGCAGCTTGTCGAGAAATTTTTCGGAAAGGTTCCTTCCAAGGGAGTTAACCCCGATGAAGTTGTGGCAGTAGGTGCTGCAATCCAGGGAGGTGTGCTTACCGGAGAAGTTAAGGATGTCCTTCTTCTCGATGTCACCCCTCTTTCACTCGGTATTGAAACTATGGGCGGTGTAATGACAAAACTTATTGAATCAAATACTACCATCCCTACCAAAAAGACTGAAGTATTCACTACAGCTGCAGACAGCCAGCCATCGGTTGAAATACATGTTCTTCAGGGTGAAAGGCCTATGGCAGTTGGGAACAAGACTATCGGACGCTTTCATCTTGACGGATTGCCACCAGCCCCCAGAGGCATACCTCAGATCGAAGTCACTTTCGATATCGATGCAAACGGTATCCTTCATGTTACTGCAAAAGACAGGGGTACAGGGAAAGAACAGAGGATCAGGATTGAAGCCTCCTCAGGTTTGAGCGATGATGAAATAAAGAGAATGCGCGATGAAGCCAGAGCCAATGAGGAAACAGATAAGAAAGCCCGTGAAAAAGTCGATAAGGTAAACACTGCTGACAGCATGATCTTCACTACTGAGAAGCAGCTTAAGGAATTTGGAGACAAAATTCCAGCCGACAAAAAACAGGGCATAGAAAGTGCACTTGAGAAACTGAAGGAGGCTCATAAAAGCCAGGATGTCGACGCTATCGATAAATCCCTTGCTGATCTTAATACAGTTTGGCAGGCGGCATCCGAAGAAATGTACAAAACTGCACAAAATACCGGAAATGCAGAACAAGGTGCATCTCAACCAGGACCCGGCCCTGAGCAGCAGGGCGGAAACACAAAGCCGGGCAACGATGAAGTTACTGATGTGGATTTTGAAGAAGTCAAATAAAATTCTGTATACTCAATGAAAAGAGGTCTTTCCGGACCTCTTTTTTTTGTCTTATTTTTGTACTTTTAGACCGATTATAACGTTTCTCCGTTATGAAATATAAAATTATTGCAATAGCCTCCCTGTTAGCGATTTTCGCAAATGCCAGCTGCCAGAATAATCCAGATATAAACAAGACTGATCAGCAGGGTCGGAAACAGGGACAATGGGTAAAGAAAGATGCTGATGGAATTGTGCTCTATGAAGGCACTTTTATGGATGGCCATCCTATTGGTGAGTTTAAGCGTTATTACAGCGATAAAACTCTTTTATCACTTCTGATATACAGCAGTGATGGAAAAACTGCAGATGCGACAATGTATTATCCCAATTCCTTTATCGCCTCAAAAGGTAAATATACAGATCAGAAAAAAGAGGGTAAATGGAAGTTCTATTCCTCATCAGTCAATGGCTATCTTTTAAATGAGGAATCGTATAAGGGGAACCTCAGAAATGGCCTTTCAATTAAATATTATCCTGACAGCACGGTTGCCGAAAAGATCAATTACCTGAATGACAGGAAAGAGGGGGAATGGTTGCAGTACTATACCGGAGCAAAGCTTTTTCTGAAATCTTATTATTCTGTAGATCTTCTTAACGGGAAATTTGAGGTATGGTTCAAAAATGGGAAAAGCATGTTATCGGGTTTTTATAAAAACAATTTGCGTGAAGGCAAATGGGATATCTACAATGAGGATGGATCGCTGAAGTACGAGCTGAATTATGTCAATGGGATGACCGATGACAAGCAGGTTGATAATGATGTATCAGATTTTTTTGATAACCTTGAAAAAACCAGAGGACAAATCTCTGACCCTGAGAAGACCGGGGTAATCAGATAATGAATAGTTTAACTTTTTTGCCTGGTAAAAGGGCATGGAAGTTCTTTATGCTTATCCTGGTTTTCGTACATTGTACTGTTAACGGGCAGGATACTTTTGATTATTTCTGCAGGGTCTATTTCAGAGACAAGGGAGCAAATTCACCGTTAAATTTTTCATCCTCCGATCTGCTCTCCGCAAGAGCAATCAACCGGAGGGCTAAATCTGGCAAAACCGCTCCTGATTATAGCGATCTTCCTGTTTTCAAAGAATACATAGATCAGGTTAAGATGCTTGGTTTTACATTTCACTGCACATCAAAATGGATGAATACAGCCCTCTTCAAAACCAAATCCATTCCTGATACGGCTCTTCTGAAGAGCCTGCCTTTTATTGCGGATGCGAAGATCGTAAAGAAACCTGTTGGGAAAAGCAGCTATTCAGACAAGCATGACCTCGTTACAGGAACTGCCGGTCTTCAGCCTTATAACCGGCCAATCACTATGCTTAATGGCGATGTTCTCCATTCATCCGGATACGATGGTGCGGGTGTTCTCATTGCAGTTCTTGATGCAGGATTCACATTTAGTGACTATATCACATCTCTCATCAATCTAAGAAACCGTAAAGGCATTAAATACACCTGGGATTTTGTTAAAAATGAACCCGGGGTATATGATTATCACGAACATGGGACAGCTGTACTCTCGGTACTTGCCGGTCAGAGTGAAGGAAATATTGAAGGGACGGCTCCTGGTGCCGATTTCATACTTCTGAGGACTGAAGATTCTTCAGGCGAATTTTCGGTTGAAGAGGATTTCTGGGCTGCTGCTGCCGAATTTGCTGATAGTGCAGGAGCAGATATAATTTCATCATCGCTTGGATATTATAGCTTCGATGAGCCATCACTCGATTATAAATTTTCAGATCTTAACGGCAATACTGCCTTTGTGACAAGAGCTGCTGATATGGCTGCTTCAAAAGGGATACTTGTCATATGCAGTGCCGGGAATGAGCGTAATAATACATGGGTACATATATTAGCTCCTTCTGATGGCGACAGTGTATTAGCTGTTGGTGCAGTTGATGGTAACGGCGTGATTTCTACATTCTCATCTGCCGGACCATCTTCAGATGGCAGAGTAAAACCCGATAATACAGCAATGGGAGTCAGCGTGGCGACACAAACCGGAATATCATCTTTTAGCAGAATGAATGGTACATCATTTTCTTGTCCAGTTCTGAGCGGAATGGCAGCATCACTGCTACAGGCAGTTCCGGCTGCTACAAACATTGAAATAATTGACGCTATTCATCATGCCGGAGACCGATATAGTGTACCTGATACACTTTATGGATATGGGACTCCCGACATGATCAAAGCTCTGGATTATCTTCAGAAATTACATCTGAACCTTCCGGATAAAGGGATCCTTACATGGCCCAATCCGACCACCGGTGAATTTGAGATCAATTTCAGTGATTTGCCGGGAAGCCTTGCTATTGAAATTTTTACATCATACGGAAGTCTGATATACCGGAATGATTTTCCTGAATATGCCGGACATAATATAACAATCAGGGCGCTTTCAGATAAACCCCAGGGGATTTACCTGATAAAACTTATGACAGGAAAAGGTACCTTTGTCAACAAGATTATTAAGCTTAATAACTGATGCTGGACGATAAGATATCCCTTACTGAATTGCAGCTCATTATAAAGGATTCTCTTTATATTGCCCTCCCCGATTTCTATTGGGTTGTCGCAGAAATATCGGAGATGAAGGAGAATAATGCAGGCCATTGTTATCTGGAACTTGTCGAAAAGCTTCCTGATGAGAAAAATGCCAGGGCAAAGGTGAAGGCAATTATATGGGGAAAACGGTCAATGTTTCTGAAATCGTTTTTCAAAAACAGCACAGGAGAGACTCTGAGGGAAGGAATGAAAGTTCTGGTCAGGGTTAAGATTGAGTATCATGAGTTATTCGGACTGAGCCTTATCATTTCTGATATTGATCCATCTTTCACAATCGGAGAGATGGCGATTAAACGGCAAATGATAATTAATAAACTTGAGGAAGAGGGAGTTTTTTCAATGAATAAAGAGATACCTTTTCCTGCCATACCTCAGAGAATTGCTGTCATATCATCCGGTAAAGCCGCCGGTTATTCCGATTTTCTGAACCATCTCTCCGAGAATAGCTATGGATATGTTTTTTACACTGCTCTCTTTGAATCAGCCATGCAGGGAACAGAGACGGAGAAGAATATCATTTCAGCTCTCGACCGTATAGCTGACCACATCAATCTGTTCGATGTTGTAGCTATTATAAGGGGTGGCGGCTCCCAAAGTGATCTTAGCTGGTTCGACAGCTACAATATCGCTTTTCACGTTACCCAGTTTCCTTTACCGGTAATTACAGGAATTGGGCATGAAAAAGATCTTTCAGTCACGGATATGGTCGCATTTCAATCGCTTAAAACACCTACGGCAGTTGCTGATTACCTTATTGATTCTGTCGCAAATGCTGAAGATCGTCTTAACGAGATCAGTTCTGAAATAAGCGAGTATTCAAAAGAAATCATCAATTACAATAAGGAGCGTGTCGAATCATCGAGGGTGAGGCTGATACCTGCGGCGAAGCTTCTTGTCGCAGGAGAAAAGGAGTTGCTTTCAGGTAAGATTATAAAAATGATAAATACCGGCAAAGAGTATATCTTAAAGGCAGGAATTGTGCCTGCAAACCATAAGTCAAGGCTAGTCTCCTCAGCAGGATTGTTTTCATCGGCTAAATATAAGGTTCTCGACAGGATGAGTCTGGATTTGGTTAGCCGGACTTCCTATTTTATCAGTAAGAAGAAAGTTAAGACAGATTCGCTTGAAAATTCTCTTTTGATCCTTGATCCGGCAAATGTTTTGAAAAGAGGCTATTCTATCACTTCTCTTAATGGAAGAATTATTAAGAGTTCATTTGAAACATCTGAAAATGATATTATTGACACAAAGTTCAGCGACGGTGCAGTTAAAAGTAAAGTAATATAAACCAGATATATATGGCAAAAAAGGAATTTTCATTTAATGAGGCTGTTACAGAGATTGAGAAAATCCTGAAAAACATAGAGAGCGGAGAATTGGATGTAGATAAGCTTTCAGAATCAGTAAAGAGGGCGTCAGAGCTGATACGCCAGTGCCAGAAGAAACTCAGGACTACCGAAGATGAGATAAACAGTATTTTTAAGGACCTGGTATAAAATAAATCAGGACCGAAGTCCTGATTTACTACTACCCTAAACCTAAATCCATGAAAAAATTCATGTAACCTTTGTTACTACCTTTTTAATTTAAACGAATGAAGGGAACAGAATGTTTCGTCCTGATAAGGAATTTTTGAAACAAAAACTCATTTTTTTGACGAATAGATTATTTTTCTATGCCAAGGACCTCTTTGAATGCTTTAACAAATGTTTCTTTAGGAAGTGCACCCATTGCCATTTGCGGCTGCCCTTCAACCGGAACGAACAGGAATGACGGGATGCTCCTGATGCCGAAAGCTCCAGCAAGTTCCTGCTCCTCTTCTGTATTTACCTTATAAACATCCATTTTCCCTTCAAACTCTGTTGCAAGCTCTTCGAGTATAGGCGCAACCATCTTGCACGGACCGCACCAGTCTGCATAAAAATCAATAATGCAGGGCCTCCCGCCTTCAAATTTCCATTCTTTGTTCTTCTCGAAATCGAATACCTTATTCTGGAAGGTCTCTTTTGTCAAATGTTCTGTCATGATAACTTTTTTAGATCTAACAAAGAAAAGCTATAATTGTTTATTATATATCAACCTTTATGCCGAAATAGGGTACTGCTTGTCTTCAGCAAAATATTGGTTATAAATTGTAACTTTGTCATGATGATAAAATAAATTGTCATATCTGAATATGAAGATATGTCTAAATAATAAAATATTCAGCCTGCTTTCAGATGTTGTAACTGATGAAAACGTCGAGGCTTTCGTAATAGGAGGCTGGGTGAGGGATTGCATTCTTAAAAGGGATCATCCCGAAAAAGATATTGATATTGTGGTACTTGGGAGCGGAATAAATATTGCAAGGAAGTGCGCCAAAAGAATTGACAAAAATATTAAAGTCAGTGTTTTTAAGAATTTCGGTACAGCGATGTTCAGGTGGAAGGATTATGAGATCGAGTTTGTCGGTGCCAGGAAAGAGTCTTATGACAGGGGTTCGAGGAAACCTTTCGTTGAGAGCGGGACTCTCGAGGACGATCAGAAAAGAAGGGATTTCACTATAAACGCACTTGCAATATGTCTGAACAGGGATAGATTCGGGGAATTTCTCGATCCGTTTGGAGGTATGTCTGATATTGAGAATAAGATCATTCGGACACCTCTTGAACCTGATCAGACATTTTCTGACGACCCTCTCAGGATGATGCGTGCAATAAGGTTTGCTGCCCAGCTTAACTTTACCATTGAGAAACATACCTTAAAATCGATATCAGAGAATGCATCCAGGATCAGCATCGTTTCACAGGAACGGATTGTAACGGAGCTCAATAAGATAATAATGTGTGTCCATCCTTCCACCGGGTTCAGCCTTCTTGAGAAAACCGGTCTGCTTGCTATCATTTTCCCGGAGTTGGATAACCTTAAAGGTGTCGATAAAAAAGAGGGGAAAGGTCATAAGGATAATTTCATCCACTCTATAAAAGTCCTCGATAATATTTCCCTTCACACCGATAACCTCTGGTTAAGATGGGCTGCCCTTCTCCATGATATTGCTAAACCGGTGACTAAAAAATATTCAGCTGAAACCGGCTGGTCATTTCATGGACATGAGTTCATCGGTTCAAAAATGATACCCGATATTTTCAGAAAGCTGAAATTTCCATTAAATGAAAAGATGAAATATGTCCAGAAGCTGGTCAGCCTGCACCTTCGTCCTATCGTCCTCTCACAGGAAGAGGTGACAGACTCGGCGGTAAGACGACTACTTTTTGAGGCTGGCGATGATATCGACGACTTGATGATGCTGTGCGAAGCAGATATTACATCCAAGAATGAGGCAAAGAAGGCAAAGCATCTCGAGAACTTCAAATATGTCAGGACTAAGCTGAAAGAGATAGAAGAAAAGGATGCAGTAAGAAATTTCCAACCCCCTGTTGACGGACAGGAAATAATCAGCACATTCGGGATCAAACCAGGCAGAGAAGTGGGTATAATCAAAAACGTGATACGGGAAGCAATTCTTGATGGAATTATTCCAAATTCTCATGAAGATGCCCGAAAACTAATGATAAAGAAGGGTAAGGAACTAGGGCTGACCCTAAAAAAGAGATCTATCTCTTGATAAGATCGAGAAGCACCGGAAGATGATCGCTGTATCCTCCCTGATACCTGTAACCAAGGTATGTAGCAAATGGCCTATCTCCCGGGTATTTTGGATCATCCTGAAGGAGAAAAAGTGGTTTAAAAATTTTCAATGCCCCTTTTTCAGAACAGAACCCACATTCAATAATGGGTTTTGAAACCAAAACCTGGTCTATCATTTCCCATGTGCCTGTATATCTGTACGTTCCGTTGTTACCAGGAAGACCGGCTGAAAGATTGATAAGTGATATGCCTGATGGGTAATCAGCAGTCAGTAATCTGATCACCTGGTCTTCCGGAGTTGCATTAAAATCACCTGCAACAATAATAAACGACTGACTCCCTGAATGCATGGCAATTGAATCAACCTTGCTTCTGACCATTTCTGCGATCTTAATTCTAAGCGTTTCTCCTGCCAAAACTCCTCCCCTTCTGGAAGGCCAGTGATTCAGAAAAATATGAATGGTATCTCCTGATAGCATACATTTAAGATACAGGACACTTCTTGTCTTAAACTCATTCCTGGGTATCTCTTCGGGTATCAGGTACCTGTAACTAAAAATCCTGACTAGCTCCTTTCTGTAAATTAGGCAGACATCTATTCCCCTGGGATCAGGAGAATCTTCATGGATAATGCCGTAGTTAAATTTAGCCAGGCTGGTTCCATAAATAAGGTCTTCAAGAACCTTCCTGTTCTCAATCTCATAAAGGCCTACGATGGCAGGTGGAGTAAATTCTCCTGTAGCAAGAATAGTCTTGCATAGTGAATTAATCTTGCTGATATATCTCTTGTAATTCCATCTTCTCAAGCCTGAGGGAGTGAATTCATCATCATCTGAGAGCGAATCATTATATACATCGAAAAGGTTCTCGGTATTATAAAACATGAGCCGTACAGGATGAATGGAATCATCCTGAGAATATCCCCTGATAATGAATAGCAACAACAACGACAGGGTACACGTAATTCTGGTTACGATACCTTCTGACATATAAGGACTGAAACAATAATATCAATATGCATTTATCCAGCGGTACCTTCTGGCGCTTTCGCCAAATTTAACCGCCAGTGTCAGCTCATGTGTCCCAAAACTCTGTTTCCTGATCTGCGTCAATGTAAAATCGACTGCATAACCAAAATGGAACCTGTCGTACTTCAACCCAATCATAGCTATAATAGCATCACCGGTTCTAAATGACAACCCTGCCCAATAGTCTTCTTTATAATATACTCTTGCAGTAAGATCCATCTGTATGGATTTAAAGAGCATGTCGGATGATTTGATAAAGGCTGAAGGTTCAAGCGTGAAATCGTTGTTAAGAGGAATTTTAATACCTCCTGTGAGGTAAAAATTCCCAAGTTCAGTTCTTTTAGAGTCTGTAGTATCAGTATTTGCAAACAGAAGTGAACCTCTTAAAATATTTGTCATGGCGAACCCCGCATAATATTTTGATGTTGTAAAGCTTGCCCCGAAGTTAAAATCGGGAATAATAACTGACCTGTCGTAATTATTGAGCAGGGGATCGTCGACACTATAGAGGAGCTGGTCAGTGGTATTGATGGCGAACTGGTACACAGTGAGTGCAAGGCCGAAGGCCAGGTCATTAGGATATCCTCCAGTCTGCCCCATTGAGATATGATATGAATATGCAGCCTGAAAACCGGTACGCCTCATAATACCGTTATAGTCGCTGAAGATATACCCGCCAAGGCCGACTTTTCCTCCCTTCGTCGGTCTTATCAGTTTTTTCCTGACTGAAGTTGCTTTGGATATGTAGCTGTCTTTCAGAAGCCTGGTCTGAAAACTGACTGCATATGTTGCAGGAGAGTAATTTAATCCGACCCATTGCTCCCTTGTGGTAAGCGTGACGGTGGTATAACCGTCACGCCCTGCAAATGAGGGGTTCATAAGGAAGCCGTTCATGATATACTGGCTGTACATAGGTACCTGCTGAGCAGAAGATATACCAAAAATGAAGCTCATAACAGCCAGCGGCAATAAACTTTTGAAAAATCTCATATCTCGTTAAATCAAATTATACTGGTTATTACCTTATTATACTTATTATACCTGATTTTGGATCTGATCCATCACCCAGCCTAAGGATATAATGATACGAATCCGTCGGCATCAGTTTCCCTTTAAATCTGCCATCCCATGGATTTGCAGAGATGTTCTTGCTGTGATAGACAAGCTTACCCCATCTTGTATAAACATACACTTCAGCATTCGGGAACAGATCAATATTCTTGATAATCCATTCGTCATTATAACTATCACCATTCGGTGTAATGATCTGCGGTATCATAAGACAGGTTTGACTGCCTGTGAATCCGACTACAACATCAAGCGACTTGGCACATGCATTAACATCTGTAACGACAACACTATACGTTGCTGTATCCAATCCGCTCCTTGTAAGGGAGGTCGGTGCACCCGGATCCGCCCAGAAAACAGTGAAAGGTGAGGTGCCTCCGGTAACATCTATGGTAATGACTCCATCGTGTGAATCCGGACAAGTGGTTGGCGTAACCGAAGGATCAAGTACCATGAGTGAAGGTTCAGCTATTGTGATATTGCCGGTTGCCGAGCACAAGTTTGCATCAGTTACCGTCACCGTATATCCCCCAGCAGTAAGTCCTGTTGCAGTTGCTGTTGTCTGCATAGGGGATGAATTCCACGAATAGGTATAAGGTGCTGTGCCTCCTGCAGGTGTTGCTGTTGCCGTTCCTGTTGTTCCTCCGTTACAGAGAACATCTGACTTGGCAGTTGTTACTATAAAATTACTTGGTTGGGTTATTGTAACACTTGCATTTGAAGGACATCCATTTGCATCCGTTAATATAACGACATATGTTCCTGCCGTTAGTCCGCTAGCTGTGGCTGTTGTCTGTACTGGTGTTGAATTCCATGAGTACGTATATGGAGCAATACCTCCTGATACAGTTGCCGTTGCTGATCCATTATTCCCTCCGGAACAAAGAACATTTACCTGCGATGTGCCTATTGCAATTGCAGCAGGCTGAATTATTGTGACATTTATGACAAAAGTACTCAGAAGGACATCCCTTACCGTGACAGTATATGGTCCGGCAGCCAGTGAACTGAAAGTACCCGATGGCTGATAAGCACCTGCATTAAGCTTATATTCATAAGGTGCTATTCCGTCAACTCCCGTAACTGTAACACTTCCAGTAGATGCACCGAAACAGAGAACATCTGTCTGCAATGTTATTGACCCTGTAAGTGGAACAAGTGGCTGTGTTATAGTAACTGGAATATTGAATGTGCAGAGATTTGCATCCTGTACAGTGACAGTATATAAACCAGCTATCAGAGTGTTGAATGTTCCTGAAACCTGGAAAATACCGCCATTGATATTGTACATATATGGTGCTGTACCTCCTGATCCTGCAACAGTTACACTTCCATCATTTCCTCCGAATACTGATACATTAGTCTGAGCTGTTATACTCCCTGACAAATCTGAAGGTTCTGTTACTGCCAGTACGCCCGTTGCCGGTGCGCATGCATTGGCATCAGTGATGCTCCAAACATAGGCTGCTCCTGCCGGTATTCCGACAAAGACGCCCGTGCCATTGGTAACCGCATTGAACGTATATGACAGAGGTGCTGTGCCGCCTGCTCCCGTAAGGGTGACTGTGCCTGTCCCTCCGTTGCAGAGTATCGCCGTCGTCACTAAGGCTGAGCCTGTGATGACAGCTGGTTCTGTTACTGCAAGTACTCCTGTTGCCGGTGCGCATGCATTGGCATCAGTGATACTCCATGCATAGGCTGCTCCTGCCGGTATTCCGACGAAGACGCCTGTGCCATTGGTAACTGCATTG
>Ga0075520_1001259_pt1 | contig 12049 bp, 11 predicted proteins | sample NGEPerB_FD_75100 | JGI IMG/M metagenome (GOLD analysis project Ga0075520, IMG submission 75100) | Arctic peat soil microbial communities from the Barrow Environmental Observatory site, Barrow, Alaska, USA - NGEE PermafrostAB12-B | ecosystem: Environmental > Terrestrial > Soil > Wetlands > Peat ... | reverse complement strand
GGCTTGAAATCAATCATTGGCCGTCAGGAGCAGCATACAACTGCGCCAGTTCGCCAACCGTGCGAAAATCAACAAATCCGTCCTCAAACGGATCTTTCCCGGTTTCTTCGGTCAGTTGCACCACGATGGCGGCGAGATCGAGCGAGTCAATGCCGAGCGAAGCGCCCAGCAGCAGCGTGTCGGCAGTCAGCGACTGAGGCGGCAAGCCCCGCTGTTTGAGTGCATCCTGAACTAAGGTGTCGATGGCTGAGACCACTTGCGTGATATTCATGCACTATTTGTCGGGGAGCACCCTTCCTGTAGTAGTGTTCGAAACGAGTATATCCTAGCCAAGAGTGGAGCGGCTTAGATGAGTACGTTCGAAAGACCTGACCCCAGAACCCACTATGACAGGTTGACTGACGCTTGGCGGTGTCTGCTGGGCGAGGACCTGCACTACGGATACTTCACTGGCCCTGATCTGCCCGTGCAGGTCGCCACTCAGGCGCTGACCGAGTTGATGGCGTCGAAGGTCGGCTTACAAAAACGAATGAGCATATGTGGCACGGGAAATCCGGCGGTCTACCTGGCTCGTGAGTACGGCTGCCGAGTATTGGGAATCGTTAACAGCGCTGTCGGCGCGAAGCGTGCGACCGTTCGGGAGACCAAGCAAGCGTGAGCAGCCTGGTGCGCTTTGAGGTCCGGGACGGTGTGGCGACGGCCCTGGAAGCTCACTCTTTCGATCGTATTTGGGTGATGGAATCTTCTCACCTGATGCCGCGCAAGGATCTTTTGTTGAGGGAGTGCGGACGATCATTGCGGACGGACGGGAGCCTGGTTCTTTGCGACATCGTTTTGCTCCGGCAGATTCCGTTTAAGGAAGTGCTGTCCATCCGAGATGAACTGGCCGTTCTGGATGCGGTATTCGGGAAAGCGACGATGCTGGAGCTGTCCTCATACGCAAAGATGGCCGAGGATGCGGAGATGAGGGTTACGGGCCAGATAGACATAAGCCGGGAGACTCTGCCAACATTTACCTGTTGGCGCGCAAATGCTCACACCTATTCTTCGGAAGTTGAAGAACTGCTTGGACCGCAGGGAATTCAAGAGTTTCGCCTGGCTTGTGAAATTTTGTCCGCTTCTGGCTCGACCGTTTAGGCTCTGGTGTGTTGGTGGCGGATGCGTGTTGAGGGCGATGTTACACGTACGACGTCAGGGATCCTCTTAAAGCCGGAGCGCAGCAATGTCTCAATCCATAGTCTCCGCTGGGGAGAAAATCCCAAAGCCTCGATAAAGATTATGAGTGTTCTAAAGATCGCAAAAAATTCATTGCTCGCAACTAAGGGCTTGGGAACTTTCGCTCTGGTGTCCGGCAGTGCATTCCGTCGAAACCGCCTGCTGATTTTGTGCTATCACGGCATCTCGATGGGCGACGAGCATGGCTCCCACCCCGAAATGTTCATGCCTCCCGCGACCTTCGCCCGGCGAATGGACAAGCTGAACCAACTTGGCTGCAACGTGCTCGGATTGACGGAGGCGTTGAGCCGGTTGCGAGCAGGCAGTCTCCCGCCAAGAAGCGTGGCCTTAACCTTCGACGATGGATGGGCTGATTTTCACAAAGAAGCATTCCCGATTCTGCGCAAGCACGGCTTTCCTGCGACTGTGTACCTCACAACTTACTACTGCCTGTTCAATCGCCCAATATTCCGCTTTGCGCTGGGTTATATGTGTTGGAAGCGGCAGGGCAATGTCGTCCAAAATAACGCACAGGCATGGTTGCCTGGCGAACTAGACCTGCAAACTACGGAAAGCCGGGCGGCCCTGCTCAGGCAGATTAACGACTATGCCCAACAGAAGAATCTCTCCGGAAAGGAAAAAGATGACCTCGCCGCTCAAATAGCCGCCTTGGTGGGATTCGACTATCCGGCATTTCTTCGTGAGCGTTTGATGCATTTGATGAATCCAGCCGAGGTCACTGAAGTATCAAATGGCGGAATTGATATTCAGCTGCACACGCACCGGCACCGCACTCCGCTTGACCGTACTCAATTCATCGCAGAGATAGAGGAAAACCGGCGCGTCATCAACGATCTGGCCGGCAGTGACGGTGCGCATTTTTGTTATCCCAGTGGTGCCGTGCGCACGGATTTTGTGTCGTGGCTGCGGGATGCCGGTGTGCAGTCGGCCACTACCTGCAACCAGGGCTTTTCCTCTGGCAAGACCAATCCTTTCTTATTGCCGCGCCTGCTTGATCAGTGCGGTATATCGGATAATGAATTTGAGGCATGGATAACTGGTTTCGCTGCGTTCATGCCCAAGCGAAGGCTAACCTCACCAGACGTAGCACCCGAATGAGGCTATCGTGCCTCGTCATGGCGAGACTCAAGGTACTCGATGCCAATCCCTGTCCGCGACAAGATTGATGAAACCCGTGAGGCTCTAAGCCAGGCTCTTAATGACCCAGGCTTTTCTGATATTGAAGAACGATTGCGTCGGGTGCTTGTCAATGGGCAGGCCTCGAGCGACGTGCTTCGATCGGTCCTATCCATACGAAATGGCGCCAGCCGATCGTTGGCAATTGCCAGTGCTCTCGGGCCCGAGTTGACACCGGAACTGGAGTCCGGTACTCTCATTCAGAGATATCTTCTCCTGCAGACTGCACTTGGTACCGTAGGGCAGATAGACCAATTGACAGTCCATCCGTCCGTTAAGCGTCTCATTTGTGGTGAATTCCAATTCTTTTGTCGTCCCGCGGCTCGCCATTCGAATCTCTTCAGCCTCGATAGTTATTCCTTCTGGGCGTTTTGCAAAATGGTGCTCCTGAAGCGTTTTCCAGCCGGCCAGTATCACTGGGAGCGATCTGCCTTTCCGAGGTCTTTCTTTTTCAAACTTCATCCTCGATCCATGCCTCGCGTCGCATATTTCATCGCTACCCAGATGAAGGGGTTTGCGCCGTGCATCGAGCCCCACATGCCCGCACGTTCCGTGCTGCTGATAGAAAAAGAGTCGGATAAGGCTTGGTATCGAATGGCGCGTTCGGTCGCAGCAGATTCAAGCATAAGAGGCCTGGTGGCCTTTTCGTGGTTGCAATCGCCGGACACCTACAAGGTCAGCCCTCATTTGTCATTTATTAACAAGCCCTTTGTAGAGTCCGGCGCTGTCATTACGACCATGGGTGCGGCGGATGAGAACTCCGGCTTCCTCACCGGGAGCGAGCAGCGAAGAAAACTCTACGAGAGCGGAGAATTCAAGCCGACTCAGGGTGTCGTTCTGTGGTCTCGCGAGCAAATGATTCGATGGGCTAACGCTCATCCCGAACTCGAAGACGGTTAAAGGATTGCGGGTTCTGTAATGCCGGGATTCAGCCGTGGGCGTCTTCATCGAGTTTCCGGTGAGGCGCGCCCTCAAAGGCCGAAAACTTCTCCTCGAGCGAGTGCCGAAGCCATCGTGGATCGCAGCTCACTAATCCCCGCCCCATTTTGAAGACCAAGACCGTGATCTCCTTGTCGAAAGGGGGCTGCCCCGGTTGTTATAACCAGGAAATCTACCGGTAGTCAAAAGGACAATTGATACCAGTCCGAGAAGAGTCCGTGACACCAACAGACCTGGGTCTGCAGCTTCCCGGTGGTTGCGGGTGGCTTCGAACGGTGAAAGAGGAAAAAAACGGGCAGATGGTATTCGTGAGCCGAACCCAGGTGAATAGCCTCGGTCAGGAATGTTTGCCGAAAGTGCTGCAACCCAGATGAATTCCAGTTGTGCGTGCGGCTCAGTCAGATCTACAGGCCGTTCTGCTGCGGCATGCTCGCCAGAGGGTCATCGGCGGTTGTGCCGATCTTTTCTCGCCAAGTGAAACAATCTCTGCTTAGGCCACTACGCGTGTTGACGCTGGCTGCGGACTCGACCCGTCAACCGCGTGCTTCCTCTGACGTTTACCCCCTTCCACCGGAGGGCGTAGTTTGCTAATGGACTATGCATGCGTCATTCGTGCCAGCGTTGTACGCACGAGCGCGGCAATTCGCTCCTTGGACAGCATTTCCCAACCCGGAAGTCGAAAGGCAAATGTTGCAGTCAGATAGATCGCTGCAATGCATAAGGTTACCGCTGCTATGCGAGGAATCAAATGAGCGGGATTGATCAAATTTCGAACCATGTAGGCGATCAGGCCTGCAGCAATCGTTACCCCTGTAACTTTGAACAAGTCACGATATAGCCCCACATCCTTAATGGTCGCGTCTACTGCCTTTGCGGCCCTCCAGGCTATGACTATGCGCTCAAGGGCCTGGGCTGCGACCGCAGCGATCGCCGCGCCCATCATTCCAAAGTGGCGGATAACCGGGAAGAGAACGCAAAAGAGACCAACGAAGATGGTAATGCGTACTACTAACAAAAAGTTGCGCAACCCCTTATATGCCCGGACTATGGGATCCAGAAGGAACACACTTAGGGGCAGCAGTAGTATGGATATTAAGAAGATGTTAGCGCTCTTTTCGTATGCTTTGGTATAAAACAGAACAATCAGGTCGTGCCCGGCAACCAGCAGAAGCATAAAGAGAGGAAATTGCATTGCGGAGAGGCGGTTGGTGGCCGCTGCGGTAATGTAACGTATGTCTGCTTTCCGGTTCTCTTGCTGCAGCGTGCTGACTCTCACGATCATCACGGATACTACTGATTCCAAGACTAAGGAGATAAGCGGGACATCCAACCAACCCACCGCATAGATCGCGTAATCGCCGGGCCCTAACGAGGCGCTAACGAAGTAGTTGTCGAGGTCTTTCTGGATGACCCACAGCAGTCCGAATGCACCGTACGGCAGTGCATAGGCAAGTTGTTCCTTGAAGAATCGCCAATCAAAGTGAGTCCAGAAACGGGGGAATCTGTCATGCAGATACCAGAATAGAAGTGCGGCTGCAAGCAATTGACTAAGAATCGTTGCGACGATCAAGCTTTCTATCGAACGGAAAAGGATCGCGGCGCCCGCCACCAGGAGCGCTCTCGTGAACTGGGTCCCAACAATAAAGATTGTGGAATATCGAACGTCCTGCAGCGCGGTTGGGACCTGTTGAACCAGGCTGGAAGTCAGCGTCAATAAGACGAGAATGCCCAGCAACATCGCGAGAGGTGCAAGGGCACTGGTGCGAAAAAGGGACTTAAGTAGCTGCGGATAGAACGCCAGGACGATAAGGGGAATCCATCCAGCAACAAAGTTATAAACCAAAATATTGAGTGCGATCTGCCCGCCGCGCTCAGGATGCCGAGGCATGAAATAAAACGCGCTCATGCCGACTCCAAAGGTGGCTACATTGGCGGCCGTCCCCACGAACAGAAAGGCTTCTTTATAGACGCCATATTCGGTGCGGGTCAGCAGACGAACCAGGAGTATCGGCAATCCGATGTTGAGGAGTACGGCGATGAACTTCGACGCGGTCAGCCAGAATGCCTGGACGGCAATCCCCGGTGGTTGTTTCGCGGTCGTCGCCATCATCCTGCGGGCCTTTTCCCTGTGCCGGACGGTTTAACAGCGTAGTGCATTCGGAATGAGCATGAGGCAGAATCCCCACGCGGTCAAGCCTGGGTCGTGCAATCGATTAACAGCCTCTTCCCCAGTATTGTCTGGCTTTCGCATGGGCCTACGGCGCTTGCGATTTAGGGGTCTCTCCGGGCAACGTGGTGAAGGTCAAGTCGTGCATGGAACCTACATTGCCTGCGCTGTCCACCGACCTGGTCCGGAAATGGTAGGTGGTACCCGGCTGCAGATGGGTCAGGTTCACAGTGTGCGACAGAAGCATAGCTTTATCGAGGTCCGAACTCTGCCCATAGGCGGTGGTCTTGCCATAGATGAGCTGTGTAGTGGCTGGCTTATAGGTGCCCCAAAAGATGGCCGCGATGGTACTCCCAATCGTTCCCGGCTTGCAACCGGGATAATAGTTATGGTCGCAATTTACCTTCTCGCTGATCGGAGGATCGGTATCAGCATAGGGCCCGGAGAATGGATTATTCTCTGGAGTCACAGTCGAATTCGCTAACCCTTGGCGGTAGCGCACGAAGTCGAAGCTGAACTCATACAATTGGCTGAACTGTTTTCCACTCCAGCTATAATCGCCCGGAGAATCGAAGGCGTGCTGGAATAGTAGGTCGCCGCGATCACGCTCAACGGTGTCGCCCGTCTGGAGCCAGTACCAGGCATATGCCATGGAGACGAGGTTGTTGAGCGCCGTGTGTGCCGAACTACGTGTGGCTGGCAGGATGTATCGGTTGTAGTCGAACATCTTTTGCCCGGGAATCCAGTTGTCTCGCCACAATCCGTCCAAGGCTTCTTTGATCACCGGGAGAACTCGATAATCGGGGTGGCCTTCGGCCTGATTGAGTTCATACCAGTGGATGAGTGTATCCATTGCCAATCCGACCATAAAAGGATGCACCGCTCCGACCTGCCCATTGCCGACCATGTTCAGGTTGCCCATGAGCTTGTCGATATTGCGTTGCAACAGCGGCCATCGGGGAGAGCCAAGCATCTCGTTGGCCATCCAGGCATTACTGCGGTAGGCGTTCTCGCGAATCCAGTAAGGGTCCACAGTTCCACCATGGACGTGCTGCGGGCCCACCGTCGCCAGGATATTGATCGCCTGCCGCATAGCCTGCGAATGGGTCCGCTGGTAGTTCATCGCCATCCCGTAGGTAAACATGGAGTAGCCCTGCATAGCGCCGTTATTAGCAATCTGATAGTTCGCGTAGGGGGCGAGGATTGCCAGGGCACAGTGTTGCCAATGCGCGTGGCTCGCGTGTCCGGCTGCGGCAGTAAAGGAATCAATGCTCTCGAACACCCGGCCTCCATCGTAGAACCAGGCATCTCCACTCCATCCCCAGTTGTCCACGAAGTTGCCTACAGTGTTTTGTTGATCGCGATAGGCGCACCACTTGTCGCCCAGTTCGACCATCTGCTTCTCCCACGTGGACAGGCCGGGAATCTTCGTGATCGTAAGCTGCGGACGAGGGGCCGTGGCCTGCGGCAGGACGGTAAATTCATAGGTTGCCGTCTGCTGCTGGCCGTTGGTTTCGAAGGTGAAGGTTACCGAGTACTTTCCCGGAATGGTGTTGGGCCGCGTCCGGACGCGAAACGTCAGAGTGTGATCATTGTTGTTTCCATTGTTGCAGGAGCCGAGATTCCGCAGTCGGTCAAAAGATTGATCGTCGCCGTCGAGGGCGGCGAGACTGCTCCAGGCGCACGAGAAGTGCACGCTGATGGCGTCAGCATTGCCCTTATTGCCGTTGGCTCCCTCCTGCTTCACCACCCCGTCACTGCCGTTGTTGTACCCGTGCTGGTTATAGATGTAGAGCTTGCCCACAGGTCCGGAGATCAGTACGGGCTGCACCTGAAAGTACATGTCGCTGCCGGCGAAGACTTCGTTCGGCCCTAGGGTATAAAGCTTAAAAGCCGGTGCAGCGGACGGGTCGGTGGGCAGGGTCCGCATGGAGAGCAAGGAATTCTTTCCGTCGCCCGTCTGCGGCCCCGGCGCAGTGGACATCTCCCCATGAGAGTCGGTGGACGCAACATAGATGTAATACTGACCGTCGCCGGCAGGCGGATTGTAGGGAAGCAGACGGTCCACCGTGACGCGATGAGTGGTGACCAGCGCCGCCTCGGCGGTCGCCGGGACCCACCGTTCCGGCTCATAGTTGGTATCACGCGCAATCAGCACCTGGGAGGTGCTGGGGTGCACCGTGTTCCATAGAACATCGACCGTTGTCTGGGTGGCGTTCTCGAAATGAAGGTTGGTGATCTCGCGTGAACGTCCAGTGCTCGCAGAGGCTTCACCGATGAACAACAGGATCGCCAATGCACCTACTACAGCAACACGAAAGGCCCGAAAGAAAAGCATGACATAAGAATCTCACTGGCACGCCCGAACCGCAAATCTCCCTCCCCTGCCCCAGCGAGTGCGAGACCAGAAAATGTCACTTTATTGCCCATCTTCCCTAGTGCGCATGCCTAGTGCGCATGCGGCACCAGCCCAGACAAGATCTGTTGGTTGCGCTCGCTCGGCGCGATTTTGAATATTCCGTCCGCTCCTCCCAAGATTTCATCCGGATCGAGTTGATCGAAGAAGGCGTGCACGGCTTTCCAGGATATACGCGAGTCGTCGCCTTCAACCCAGTTCCACTCCGGTTCTGGAGTATTGGCTAAAACGCGGCGGGTCACCCAGACGCTGCCGCCCTTGCGCCAGGTCTCCAGGGTAATCGCGGCAAACATGGAGCGCCACGCGGCCACATCCCCCGTCACCGGTTCCACCGGGACCAAGTAGGGAAGGCTTTTAGCACGCGTATCGAAGAGCCGGTATCGAACTGCGAACAGCCCGTCCTGGCCCGTCAACAGAAAGACCTTGTCGGAAACGCTGCACTGAGAAAGCACAGCCACCCGGTTGTCCTCCTGCTGCAGCGCCGACTTGACGCGGTTGGCCGATAGACTAATCGCATTACCGATTGATAAGGCGCCTATCAGCAATGCTATTGCCCATGCGGAGGAGCGGCTGGAGCGCCATTCGCTCATCACCACGGCGGCGCCAAGAAACAGAAAGGGAAAAATCGCCAGGTAGCGCTCGATGGATCCGCTCTCGTACGCCAGCGCCACCATAAGATTGGGGATTAGGGCAAGGACAAATACATAAAAAACGCGCCGGCCGATTACCGAAACGAGCAGACGCCACATCAGGAATGCGACCCCGAGATAGAAGATAGCTGCTTTCGCCAGACTGACACGAAGAATATCCAGCCATGTGACCTTCGCATAGGGATCATGAAACAAGAACCTCTTGAAGACAATCCCTTCGTTGCTCATGGCAATTAAGGAGCGCGGCATGCCAAAAAACGATCGCAGCAGGCGGCCCTGGCGGGATACGCCATGAGCGGCCTCGCGGACCCAGTGCATGAGATCGGCCCAGTTGGAAATTCCTCGAAGGTGAATGGCGACGGAGTATCCCACCGCCACGACTAATCCTGTGACTATACAAAAGCGGACCGCGAAGTTCACAAAACGACGGCTGACCGGCGGCTGCCAGGAGGCCGGTGACAAGTTCCGCGAGAATAGAACGGCAGGAACTGTGAAAGCGTACGGTAACCAGAAAAGTACGGCGATGCCAGCTAAGAATCCTGGCGCCCAGCCTCGGGAACGTTGTCCGGAAGCGACATAAGCCGCAAGGATCAGGCAAGCAACGCCGGGAATATACGAGGTTCCTGAACGGGAGTAGCTCAGAATCGTATTGGTGTATAGAAACCCAATGGCAGCCAGCGTCGAAACTACGGGCGACCTGGTAATCCGCAACCCCCAAGCTGCAATACAAATCGCACAAACCAGCGTTCCTATCCAATTCAGCGCCACCAGCGCTGCCGTGACCGACCACAGCCGCACATCGGCGGCGGCATTGCGGCTCATTAGGTGCGATGCCAGCGGCGACAATACCGCCCCCAGAGGTCGCAAAAGAAGGTGACCGGAGTCGGCCATGCGAGCGGTCGCGGCCGCGTCACCGCGCAGGTAACCTAAAATATCGTCAATGTAGAAGTAGGAGTCGCCAACGAACGAGGAACGCGTAAACACAACCTCGACCAGGAACGCGATTGCGACGGCAAGGTAGACACCGGCCTGCACCTTCGATGGCGGCGTCGGCTCAGCATAGGGAAGAGGGTCGAAGAGTTGCTCAAATGGTGCCTGTAGGTTTTTGGTCGCTGCTATCATGCTGGTTCTCATCAGGCTGCGGTAACCTGTCCTTAGACCCGCAAAAGCTTTTGGTCATCTCGATCAAGCATCGTTCTTGGATCTGCTGGTGGCTCCAAACCCGTTTACGCTCTGCGGTTATTCCGCCACTCGGGCCCGTCGCACACAAACATCTCCGATTTAGCGTCGGGGATGCCTTGGATGTTCGTTTTCAGCACTCGCGACACGAGCCTTGGCGTAAGGCGAAGCTACCGCTTGTTTGTTTGGGTCGCCGTCTAGTCTAGCGGTTTGTGCGTTTCAAAGCGCGCGGTCGCACCTGCATGGTCACCCGGTTTATCGAATGCATCCATGATAGCGCTTCAACTCGAAGCTGTCCGTAAACCGCGGCAGCGCCCACTCCGGCGCCGACGGGCTGCGGTAAACAGCCGGATCAGGTCTCGACGGAGAAGGGCTGAATCCGTTACTCTCGATGAGCGGCAACTTATTTCAGACCAGCGGGTAAGACTTCAACATGAGCATCGACGTGCTGTCCATCATAATTCCGGTCTACAACGAACGCAAGACGGTGATGCAATTGCTGCGGCAGGTCGCCCAGCAACCACTCAGCCTTCACAAGGAGCTCATTATCGTGGACGATTGCTCCACCGACGGAACGCGTGAGTTTCTGCAGCAGAGCAATCTGCAAGAGAGCCTCGGGTGCGATGGGGCCAACTCGGTGAAGTATGTCATGCATGAGCAAAACAAGGGCAAAGGCGCAGGCGTGCGCACTGGACTTGAACACGCGACCGGCGAACTGGTGTTGATCCAGGACGCCGACCTGGAATACGATCCGCGGGACTATCCTTTGCTGATCGCGCCCATCCTCGAAGGCCATGCCGACGCGGTCTTCGGGAATCGATTTCACAGCGGTCCGCATCGCGTCCCGCGCTACTACCGTTACCTGTTGAACCGCTTCTTCTCCATGGTTTGTAATCTCCTTACTGGTCTCGCCATCCACGATGTGACCGCGTGTTACAAAGTGTTCCGTCGGGAACTGTTGCAGGACATGCACCTGCGCTCCGACCGCTTCAGTGTCGAGACCGAAATGACGGTGAAGCTGGCCAAGATGGGTGTCCGCATCTACGAGGTCCCCATCGTTTACCACGGCCGGACTTATGCCGAAGGCAAAAAGATCAGCTGGAAGGACGGCTGGATTGCGCTCTACGACCTGGTAAGATTTCGCTTCAAGAACTGAGGCGGGTTGAGTCGGCTTTAGGCTTTACCGCGTCGCAGCAAGTCCTTAGATGGTTTCCCCAAGCAGTCGCCATCTCATTCGAAGCGGGGCGTTTGTCCGCGGTGTACGCGGCGCTAGAGCAGATCCTGAGTTGGTGTATCCGGTAGAGCACCGCCTCACTTGCATTATTCATGGGCGCGAGGGGTCATCCTGAGCGGAACGCCCGCAAAGAATTTCCAGCCCGCTTCTTTTGCGGGTCGGGTGGGCGTGGAGTCGAAGGCCCCCCGGCGCGCAGAAGATTTGTGTGCTCTTGACAATGCCGACGTCGTTAGAGAGGATGACAATTCAAGAACTTACGCGGCGGATCGCGGTGCTGTCGCTTCCGGCGGGATAGTTGAGGCCGTGGCCGGGAAATCGATCCAGAGTCAAAAGGGGACGGAGGGGTCTCTGACAAGACCGGAAGGAAAGGCCGTGGTCAACAGTTGCGGGACTCGCGTTGCGGCACACGGGACCCTGTGCCGCGCCCTGTTCCCGGCCGAAGAAGATAATGATGCGCTGGAATCCCCGAAAGGGTATATAGTGTCAGGCTGTTGGGAGCTAAAACGGAAATTCCGGATCAAATGTCAGATCAAGTTGGACTAGGACAGATGGCGACCCAAGGAACCGAACTGAGAAGCACCCCACCCGACATGTCGCTCTCCACCGAGGGCGTTGAAGCCGTTGAACAACATGGAATGCTACGATCGATCATCCGTATTCTGATGGCTGTCGCCTTTGGCAGCTTCCTGGTTCTGAGCACCCTTCCCTTGGCGGCGCCAGTCCATGGCACCGACCATAGCCGGTCGCTAGCCGAAAGGACTAAAGCGGCTCAGCTGTGGTCCCCCGCGTTCATGTTCAAAGCTGCGTTGCTGGTAGGCATTGCTGTGCTTGTGTCGATAGCTCTTTACTACCTGCTCAAGAAACTCGAGCCTTTCCTGGACGCCGATGCCCTCCTCCAAGCCCGCTTTCTGGATACCTTGGATCCGAAATACGTCGATATGGCCATCGTCATGTCCGCCGCTCTTAGTCTGTTTCTAGAACTGGCGCTGATCCGATGGCAGTCTTCGGTACTGGAATTCTTGGCGTTTTACAAGAACTTCAGTCTCCTGGCG
>Ga0075520_1001257_pt1 | contig 12052 bp, 9 predicted proteins | sample NGEPerB_FD_75100 | JGI IMG/M metagenome (GOLD analysis project Ga0075520, IMG submission 75100) | Arctic peat soil microbial communities from the Barrow Environmental Observatory site, Barrow, Alaska, USA - NGEE PermafrostAB12-B | ecosystem: Environmental > Terrestrial > Soil > Wetlands > Peat ... | reverse complement strand
TCCACCGACAACGTGCGCTCCCAGTGGAACCCCGAAAAGCATCCTCCCGGAGCCGGACGCGATTGGTATTGCCGCGAGAACCGCCCCGTCTCCCAGATTCTCGAGGTCGCCGGGGTCGCGGGAGACACGATCACGTTCCGCACGCCGCTTCACATCGACTTTCGGATCTCCCAAGCGGCCCAGCTCAGCCGGTTCATCCAATCCCCGGTCTGGTACGCGGGCCTGGAGGAACTGCGGGTCTCGAGCGGGCGCAACGGCAACATCCAGCTTGACCTCGCCGCGTGCTGCTGGGTGAGACGCGTGGAAAGCGACGACTCGTACGGCTCCTGCGTGTCGCTCCGGGCCAGCTACCATTGCGAGATACGCGACAGTTACCTGCACGACTCCTATTACTACAACAACGGCGGCGCGGGCTACGGCCTGGACGTGACCTTTGCGTCCTCGGACAATCTCATCGAGAACAACATTTCGATCCGCTTCAACAAAGTCATCAACTGCCGGGCGAGCGGCGGCGGAAATGTGATCGCCTATAACTACATGGACGACGGGGCCATGAATTCGCAGCCCACGTGGATCGAAACCGGCCTGCAGGCGTCGCACTACCCCACGCCGCATTTCGAACTGTTTGAGGGCAACTACAGCTTCAATATGGACGGAGATTTTACCGAAGGGAACGCCGTCTACATCACCTTCTTCAGGAACCAGGCGTCGGGTCTCCGGCGGAACACGCCCCGGTTTCTCAGCGACACCCAGAGCCGGCGGATGGCGGCGGCGATGCGCGGACACTATTGGTACAACTTCGTCGGCAACGTCCTCGGCTACGCGGGCATGCAGCCCACGCCCCCGAATGGGTGGGTCTACGAGGGTGCGCCCCCCTGGCCTGATACGCCCGTCACCGTGTGGCGGGTGGGATACTGGAATCAGGATTCGAAGACGCTCGATCCGATGGTCGGAGCAACGATCATTCGCGACGGGAATTACGACTACGTTACCGAATCCGTCCACTGGCACCAGACGCCGGACTTCGCCGGTGCGCTGCCCAACTCGCTCTATCTTCGGAGCAAGCCTGCGTTTTTCGGGGATCTGCCGTGGCCCTGGGTCGACCCGCTCGGGCAAACGAAAACGTTCACGCTCCCAGCAAAGGCGCGTTATGATGCCGGCAAACCAAACGGCTGAGGCGTTGTGCCGCTGCGGACTTCCGGGCAACGCTCCGCCTCGCGGCACCGCCGGTGCGGTGACTTCTGCCCACAGGCGACGCGCACGCCGCGCTTCCATAGGCTTCCCATTCCCATGACTCAGATTCGAGTTTGCATGATCGGATGCGGCGGATTCGCCCAATTGTGCCACGGACCCTCGCAGCGGAGAATCGCGGCGTCGGATCCGGAGGTGCAGTGGGTCGCCTGCTGCGATACCGACCCAGGCCGCGCGCAGGCCTACGCCCGCTCGTTCGGCTTCAGGCGTTTCTACACGGATTCACTCGCGATGCTCGGCGCCGAAAAACCCGATGCCGTGATCATGGCGGTTCCACCTCCGGTCACCTGCGCCGCCGCCGTCCCGGTCCTCGAACGCGGTTTTCGGGTACTTCTGGAGAAGCCGCCCGGACTGACGACCGCGGAGCTTGAGCGCTTGATCGCGGCGGCGGCCGGCGGATCGCAGGTCCAGGTCGCCTTCAACCGCCGACGCATGCCCGTCCTACTCAAAGCGCGAGAGATTCTCGACGCGGAGTTCCCTTTGGCACCCGTCGGTCGGCTTGACTACGAGATGGTTCGGTTCGACCGGTGGGACGAGGACTTCTCCACGACCGCCATCCATGCCGTCGACGCGGCGCTTTTCCTGGCGCGCAGTCCGGTTTGCGACGCCGAGTTCCGGTTTCAAGACCAGGACCACGGCAGGCGCACCACCGCCAACGTGGAGTTGAACGCAACCTGCGCCAGCGGCCTTTCGATCCAGATCACCATCCAGCCGGTCGCCGGCCGGAACGCCGAATCCGCGCGCATCAGCTCGGTCGGCCGGACGCTGATCGTGAAGGTCCCCGCCTCTCCCGTGCCAGAGGAGAGGGGCGCGCTTGAATTCTGGCGCGGCAACGTGCGCGTCGAGGCGATCGCCGACGACGCCCGCGATACCGGCGAGCGTTTCGGCGTGCTCGGCGAGACGGAGGACTTTCTGAACGCCGTGCGCTCCGGAAGCGCTTTTACCCCGAACCTCCAGGAATGCCGGCAGCAGGTGGTGCTGATGGAAGCGATGCGCCTTCGCCGATCCGGCCCGATCCGGTTCACCTGATCCCGGCTGAGAATTTGCACCCGCCTGCTTCCGACATTACTTAACATCGCCAAAGGTCATGTTGCTTTGAACTTTGCAGGATGCCGATCCAAAATGTCCGCGCTCGTCGAACACACCCTCGCCCCCACCCGCTTTGAACGCGCGCCGGTCGCCGTATTCGCGAGCAGCCTCGAGGCCTCGCGCGCGGTGGCCCGTGAGGCCGCCGAATTGATCCGCGCCCGCCAGCGTGAAGGCCGCGTCGCGGTCCTCGGACTCGCCACCGGCTCGACGCCAGCAAGTTTTTACGCCGAGCTGGTGCGGATGCATCGCGAGGAGGGGCTGAGCTTCGCGAACGTCGTCACCTTCAATCTCGACGAGTACCAGGGCCTGCCGCCCCATCATCCGCAAAGTTACCACGATTACATGCGGATCTATCTGTTGGACCACGTCGACATTCCCGCCGGGAACGCCCACGTGCCGGACGGCTCGCTGGCCCGCGCCGCGGTCGACGCGCACTGCCGCGACTACGAGGAAATGATTCGCGCCGCCGGCGGCATCGATTTCCAGATCCTGGGAATCGGCCGCACCGGTCACATCGGGTTCAACGAACCGGGAAGCCCGCGGCGCTCGCGCACGCGATTGGTGACGCTCGACCGCCTGACCCGGCGCGATGCCTCCGGCGATTTTGGCGGCGAAGAACATACGCCGCGTTGCGCGATCACCATGGGCGTGCGAACCATTCTGGAGGCGCGACGCATTGTGCTCATGGCCTGGGGCCAGCACAAGGCCGGCGTCGTGCGCTCCGCAATCGAAGGCGAGACGACGACGCAGATCTCGGCGTCCTTCCTCCAGGAGCACGATCAGGCGCAGTTCGTCCTCGACCAAGCCGCGGCGGGTGCGCTGACCCGCTTCCGGACGCCGTGGCTCGCCGGCGCCCTCGAGGATCAGGGGCTGTCCTGGGACGAGCGGATGACGCGCCGCGCGATCCTCTGGCTATCGCAGAGAGCCCGAAAGCCCATCCTCAAGCTCACTGACGATGATTACAATGAATCCGGGCTCCAGGATCTGATCCAGGTATTCGGCTCCGCCTATGAGGCGAATCTCGCCGGCTTTTATGAGATGCAGCATACGATCACGGGATGGCCCGGCGGACGCGATCCGACGCGGACACGGCCCGGCGACGCTCCGGTGCGACCTTTGCGCGCGCCCTCGGCCGGGGTGTTTCCGAAGCGGGTGCTCGTCCTGTCGCCGCACCCGGACGACGATGTGATCTCGATGGGCGGCACCCTCTGCCGCCTCGTCGAGCATGGCCACACTGTGGACATCGCCTACCAGGTTTCGGGCGCCAATGCGGTCTCGGATCAGTCGCTCTGGCGCGCGCTGCTCTTCGCCCGCGACGCTGGGCCGTCCGGCGCTGAACCGACGCGGCACCTGGGCGACCTCTGCTCCGCGTACGAAGCCAACGGGGTCCTTCCCGCCGACATCGACGTGATGAGGCTGAAAACGCTGGTCCGCCGCCACGAGGCCACCGCGGCGGCGCACATCTGCGGCGTTCCGCCGAGCCGGCTGCACTTCCTCGATCTGCCTTTCTACGAAGCGGCCACGACGCAGCGCCGCCAACTGACCGATCGCGATCGGGAGATCATGCGCCAACTCCTGTCGAAACTCCGACCGCATTTGATTTTTGCCGCCGGAGACCTCGACGATCCCCACGGCACCCACCGGCTTTGCCTCCACGCGTTGCGCGGCGCGTTCGCGTCATGCGCGCACGAATCGTGGTTCCGCGAGGCCGAGCTCTGGCTGTATCGCGGGGCCTGGGCGGAATGGGAACTGGACGAGATCGACCTCGCGGTGCCGCTGAGCCCCCAGGAAGTGCTCCGGCGCCGGCGCGCGATCTTTCAGCACGAGACCCAGAAGGACCAGGCACTCTTTCTCGGAGACGACCGGCGCGAATTCTGGCAGCGCACGGAGGACCGCGGGAGCCGGCTGGCGGACGCCTACAACGGGTTGGGCCTCGCCGAGTACGAGGCGATCGAGTCGTTCAAGCGCTACAGTCCCGATGAGTTCCTGCATCACGCGCCATTGTAGCAAAGCCGTTTTCTCCTTTGTCCGGGTTTCGCCCGCCATGGGCCCGGGCATCATCCATCTCTGGCAAGCGGACCGATCTCCACCCACGCGCGGTTGTGCCACGACTCCAGGCTTTTCTCCGCCAACTGAACGCCTTTGGCGCCTTCGAGGAGGCTCCACCGGAACGGTTCGTCGTTCGCCACGTGCCGGAGGAACAGCTCCCATTGCGCCTTGAAGGCGTTGTCGGAGTCCGGCATGTCCGGCGACTTTCGCCAGCCCGCGAAGAAATCAATCGGTTGCTCGACGTCCGGATTCCAAACGGGAACGGGCGTGTCCGCCGCACGTTGGATCCAGCATTCGCGCAGCCCCGCCACGGCCGACCCCTCCGTCCCGTCAACCTGGAGCGTCAGCAGGTCGTCGCGCCGCACGCGCACGCACCATGAGCTGTTGAAATGGAGGATGATGGCGCGGTCCGTTTCAAACGTCGCATAGGCGGCGTCGTCGGCCGTGCAACGGTAGTCGCGTCCGTTTTCGTCGCGCCGCCAGGGCAGGTGCGTCGCGCAATGGCAGGACACCCCCGTGACGTTTCCAAACAAGTTGTCGATCACGTAACGCCAATGGCAGAGCATGTCGACGGCGATGCCGCCGCCATCTTCCTTGCGGTAGTTCCAGGAGGGACGCTGCGCCGGCCGCGAGACGCCGTCGAAAACCCAGTAGCCGAATTCGCCGCGGACCGATAGGATCCTGCCGAAGAATCCCGAGTCGATCAGCCCCTTCAGCTTCTGCAGACCGGGCAGCCAGAGCTTGTCCTGGACGACACCGTTCTTAAGTCCCGCAGCCCGGCATTCCTCGTACAGCGCCAGCGCCGTGGCGGTGTCGAGCGCCGTGGGTTTCTCGCAATAGATCGCCTTTCCGGAAGCGATCGCCTGGCGGATGCCCTCCGCGCGCCGGTCGGTTGTCTGCGAGTCAAAGTAGATCCGGTTGAACGGATCGCGCAGCGCGGCCTCGAGGTCGGTCGTGTATCGGGCCACGCCGTGGGCGCTCGCCAGCGCACTAAGCTTCGCCGCGTTGCGGCCGACCAGGATCGGGTCCGGGATCACCGCGTCGCCATTGGCCAACCGAACGCCCCCTTGGGCACAAATCGCGAGAATGGATCGGACGAGGTGCTGGTTGGTGCCCATCCGCCCGGTGACTCCATTCATGATGATGCCGATCGTGTCTGTCTTCATGTGATTCGTTCGTTGGGATCGCCGCCGGGCCATCCGGAGGCATCAGGCAAGGGCAAGATAGGCCGCGGTGATCTCCTCCAGGTAGCGCGACTGGTCCGACGCCCAATGGCGGCGGGAGAAGACTTCCACTTCGTTGAACCCGGCGAATCCGGCCGCCTTCATCCAGCCGCGGATCCGCTGGATCGGAATGCATCCCTCGCCCATGAGACCCCGGTCCTCGAGCATGTCCGCGGTCGGCGTCAGCCAGTCGCAGAGGTGGAAGGCGAACAGCAGCCCTTCCCGACCGCACGCGGCGATCTCCGTTTCGAGATGGTCGTCCCACCAGGTGTGGTAAACATCGAGCGCGATACCGAGCCACGGAGAACGCAGCCGCCAACAAATCTCCCGCGCCTGCCTGACCATGGTGACCGCCGACCGGTCACCGGCATACATCGGATGGAGCGGCTCGACGGCCAGTCTCACCCGGGCCGACGCAGCGTGCGGCAACACCGCGGCGATGCCCTCCTCGATCTGGCGGCGCGACTCGGCCAGGTCCTGGCCAGGGTCCGCGCCACACACCAGAACGACCAGCGGCGCGCCGAGCGCCGCCGCCTGGTCGATGCAACGGCGGTTCTCGTCCACCGCCCGCAGGCGCGCGGCGGCGGTGCCGGCCGCGAAGAATCCCCCGCGGCACAGCGACACCACGGTGAGGCCGTGGTCGCGAATCCGGGCTCCCACCAATGCCGGGTCCCGGCCCTCGAGGGCTTCGCGCCAAACGGTGATGCCGGCAACGCCAGCAGCGGCGTAACGCCTCGCCGCCTCCTCGACCGCCCAGGGCCTCGTCGTTATGGTGTGAATACAGAGGCGGGCCAGATCGCGCGGCGGCGGCACGGGAGATCGGTTTTCAGAGGGCATCGGACGGGGGGGGCGCGCCGAATCGCCTACAGGCCAAAGAACGTGTAGTGCGGTCCACGGTCCGCCAGGCGGCTGAGGAGCAGCCCAAGTTCCCGGGCATGGTAGTCGCCCCACTGGCACGACTCGCCGCAGGGGACCATTCGCCCGGCCGGGATGGCGTCCCACCCGTTGGGCCGGTGGTAGATGGCGTGCAGCAGAAGCCCTTGATGGCGTTCGGAGGTTGAAAGATAGGGCTCGCGAAAGATCGTTCGCGCGATCGTCAGCCCCGCCCCGAGGTAGCGTCGCCCGGCTGCCGACCGGCCGTGCGCGGAGAGATGCAGGCCAAGGCGGACCATGCCCTGCGCGGCGATTGCAGCCGCTGAGCTGTCGACCGGCTCATGATCGTTGAACGGATTCGCCGGCCGGCTACCCCATCCGTTCATGGCGGCAAGTCCGGGCGCGCCGGTGTCCCAGTAAGGCACGCCATCGGTGGGCGCTTGCTCGATATAATAATCCGCGGTCGCCTGGGCCGTTTCCATGAAGCGCGCAAGAAGCGCCGCCTTCCCTCCGAACGTCCGGAGTTCCCCCGCCGGCAGGGTCTGGAGGAACTCCAGCTGCTCGGCGTAGCCGCAGATGATCCACGCGAGTCCGCGCGTCCAGGTGGTGAACGGTGAATATCCCTGCTGGGAACTCGGACACCGGTAGGAACCGTCGTTGACATTGAAGATTGACTCGTGGGCCACGCGACCGCGGACATCGTAGACGTCGCGCCCCTGGCCGAAGTAGACGTTGAACCGAGCCGTGGTTTCGGCGTGCTGGATGAGACGGCCGAGCAATGAGATCTTCTGGCCGCCTTCTCCCCACGCCGCGTGACCGAGCTGGTGCGCCAGCGCCAGGACGCGAAGGGATCGGATGGTGTCCGCAAACAGCGAATGCGGCCCATTGAACGAGTAGATATAGCCGAGTCTGCCGGGCAGCGGCGTCCATCGCGCCGCCTGAATCGCGCCGGAAACTTTCAGCGCAAATGCGTACAGGTCGACGCGGACGTCCCCGGTGGGCAGCTGGCCAGCTCTGGCAAGCTGGTACAGGTTGCCGTAGGTCGGCACGATGGTGAACCCATGATCGTGCACGCCGAAATGGGTCACATGGGGCGGAAGGCGGGCCAGAGTTCCATCGCGACCAACCGCGAGCGCCTTCCGATCCCCCGTCGCCGCGAACTGGAGGATCGCGGAGCCGAACTGAAATCCCTGCGTCCACTCCGTCCACCCGCGGGAGGCATACCGTCCGCGAATAGTGAATACGGGCGCCCCGCGGCGGGGATCCCAGGTCTTCTGGAGTGCGAAGATCTTGCGGGCCGACAGCTCGAAAAGGCGGTCGTAGTCCCGGCGAAGCGACTCGGGAGTCAACGTTGAATCAATCTGAAGCATGGGCAGAACGCCTCACAGACGCCGGAGGTGCAGGCCGCCGTCGATCGGGATGACGGCGCCGGTGGAGAACGGAAAATGGCCGGTCACGATGGCGCGCACCGCAAGTCCGACGTCGTCGCCCGTGCCCCAGCGCCGCTGCGGCACGACGCCTCCCTTCATGAGCTTGTCGTACCGGCGCTTCACGGCGGCGGTCATGTCGGTCGCCATGATGCCCGGGCGCAGGTCGAACACCTGGATGCCGTCCCCAGCCAGCCGTGCCGCCCACAACTGCGCCGACATGGCTAGCCCCGCCTTTGACATGCAGTATTCGCCCCGGTTGACCGACGCCGTGTCAGCCGAGATCGACGTGACGAAGATGACCTTGAAGCCGCCGGGCAGGAGCGAGCGGGTCCCGCCCGAAAGCCAGTGGCGCACCACCGCCTGCGTCAGGAAATGCGGACCCCGCAGGTTGACACTGATCAGCCGGTCAAATGATTCCTCCGTGGATTCCGTGAGATCAGCCCGCGCAATTGGAGCGATCCCGGCGTTGTTGACCAGAGCGTCAATCCGCCCGATTTCATCGAGCACGGTTGCGACCAGCCGTGCGTGATCGGCTTTCGCACCGATGTCGGCCTGGACCGGGAGGAACCTCTGGCCGCGCGACCGAGCCGCGCGGCGGCAGAGCGCCGCAGTCTGCTCCGCCGCATCGACGTTTCCGGCGTAATTGACGGCGACCGAGCAACCCGCCGCGGCCAGTTGAACGGCGATGCCCCGGCCCAGTCCCCGGCTGGCTCCGGTCACCAGGACCACCGGTTCGTCGTTGCGCGGCTTCGTCATTCCTCCACTCTACACCAAGATTCCGCGAGAGATCCGGATTTTCTCGCCGCCGGCTAGGATATTATCGACATGTCTTGCAGCACCGATGAACCGTTACCGCTCCCTGCTGCTTGACCGCGCGAACATCCGCATGCCCGGCTTGCGGATCCTGAGCTTCGCGCTCCACCGGCACCTGCCGAAGCGCCCCTCCATCGAACCGCACCGGCATCCGTGGAGCCAGGTCCTCCTCTACCTTGACGGCCAGGGCCGGCAGATCTTCCAACAAGGAGCCGCTCACGTTGAGCCTGGAACGCTCGTGGTCTTGCCGCCTGGCGTGTTGCACTCATTCCAAAGGACGGCGAGCCGCATGCCGCAGAGCCTGATCATCAATTTTCACCTGCGCGGCGAGTCCGGGCAGGCCGAATCGATTCGCAACGTGAACTGCTCGGAGCTGGCCCGCGTCCGCGGGAATCTCGCCCGGCTGGTCAACCTCCAGACGGAGTCGCGCGGAATTCTGCATTGGGAGGGCGCCATGGTCATTCTCGAACTTCTGATCACGATGCTCCGCGCCGCAGGCTGGCTCGAACGCGCCCGGTCGCCCTCAGTCGGCGAGACGAGCCCGGCGATCCGGCAGCTGGTCGCCAGCATGGATCCATCGCTCCCTCTTTCATATGTCGCCAAACGGAGCGGCTATCACCGCGACCACCTGAACCGGCTGGTCAAAAAGGAGACCGGGTTGACATTGGGACAGTTGCGAACCCAGCAGCGCCTCGCGAAATCCTGCGAATTGCTTGCCGCCGGAATCCAGGTTAGAGAGGTCGCGGCAACCGTGGGGCTCCTCGACCAAAGCTACTTCGCCCGATGGTTCCGCCGGCAGACCGGTCGATCGCCCTCTCGCTGGAAACGGGGCCAGTGACGGGCGGCTGGCTTTGACCCAAGAGCCGTCCATGGAACCATGATGCGAGCAACGACGTAGTCGTATTGGCTTCCTTTTTCGCCCAGTAGCATCGCGGCGTCTCCCGCTGCAAGCTTCTCCTGTGAGAACGTGGCTCGCCCTCGTTGGGCGATTTGGGATGGTGGACTCTACTGGACTCGAACCAGCGACCTCTTCCATGTCAAGGAAGCGCTCTAACCAACTGAGCTAAGAGTCCGAACAAAAGCGCTGGGAATAAGCAGCATTCCGCCCCCGAGGCGCAAGCAAAAATCCCCTCGCGCTCGCGTGATTCAATGGATCGGCGTCCCCGATCATCGCAATCCTTATTACCGCGGGTCAGCGGCAGATAGCTCTTGGCTGTTCTGCCGCCGGGGCTAAAACGAGAGCGGATTTTTCGAAGAAATGCGTCGTATCGTTCTGGGACTTCTTGGTTTTACCTGGCTGGCGCTGTCTCCCTGCGCGGCCACCCCGCTGGACGCGACGTTGCCGGCGGACGAGCGGCGCAGCCTGCAGCGCGAGGCGTTGGTGGTCATCGAGCTTCTGCAGGGCCTGCACTACTCGGACCGCCCCTTCGGCGACCTCAGCTCGCACGAACTGCTGGATCGCTATCTCGATAATCTGGACAGCGATCACATGATGATGACGGCGCCGGACGTGGAGTTCATTCACCATCGCTTCGACCGGAACCTGAAACCGGTCTACTTGTTCAAGGGCGACCTCCATCCCGCCTTCGAGATCTTCGATCTGTTCGCGGCGCGGGCCCTCGCGCGCTGCGGATGGATCGATCAACATCACCGTCGTTTCCTCCAATAACACCTTCCCGTGACCACCTTGATCAAGAATCCATTGCAGCCGATCGCGTCGTGGTTCCGTCGTGCGATGCGCCCCGGGATCTTCCGGTATGGCGCATTGACCCTGGGAACTTTCGTCTGTTTTCCTGTGGCCGTGTCCGCTCCACTGACAGGCGCTTCGACCGCGACTTCCGGTGAACCCGACCGGTTGGTGGAACGGGTGCGGACCGCGGCGTTGTCAATGCAGCGCAAGTCCTGGGAGCAGGGCGTCCTGGCCCAGGCCTTCCTCGAAGAAGGCCGCGACGATCTGGTGGTGACGATGGCCCGCGCCAGCTTGATCTACGTCTCGAAGGACGGCGTACCGGCCGCGTTGGAGGGCGCGCCCGTGGATCCATTGATGGCCGGCGAAGCCATGGCGCGGGCGGCGCACCTGACCGGCGATCCGGTCCTGCACCACGCCGTGGACCAATCGCTCGTCTATATCCTCAAGCGGGCGCCGCGGGCGGCCGACGGCACGATTTTTCACACCAGCGAGACCATCTGGTCGGACAGTTTCAACACCACCCCGCCATTCCTCGCCACCACCGGGCACTACACCGAAGCCCTCTCCCAGATCGAGGGTCACTGGCGCCGGCTGTGGAATCCCCGCACGAAGCTCCTGGCACACATTTGGGATGAAAAATCGCAGCGCCTGACGGACGCCACCGGCTGGGGCGGAGGCAACGGCTGGGCCGCCGCCGCTCTTGCGCGGGTCATCCGCGCGTGGCCGGAGGATCGCGCCGCGGCCAAAACGCGCCTGACTGGATATCTCCGGGAGGTAATCGACGGCTGCCTCGCGCACCAGCGGGCGGACGGCCTGTTTCACAACGTCGTCGACGACTCCAGTTCGTTCGTGGAAACCAATCTCGCGCAGATGCTCGCCTTCGCCATCTATGAAAGCGTCCGCGGGGGTTGGCTCCCGGCTGATTATCTTCCGCCCGCCGACCGCATGCGCGCCGCGGCGCGCAGCAAGGTGGATCGCGACGGCTTCGTCCAAGGGGTTGCCGGCGCTCCGACCTTTGACCGTCCCGGTGTTTCGCCCGAAGGCCAGGCCTTCTTTCTGATGATGGAAGCCGCCGCCCGGAAGGTGCCGCGCCCCGTCAAACCGTTGTAGCCCCCGCCGGCCAGACCGTTGGGATCCGCGCCGGCGGATCTCTGCCGCCACGCAGGAGAAAATGGGCCCTGGCCTGCTGCCGGCTCGTCGATGCGTTCCGTGCCCCGGCCATCTGATTTTGCTCGCGCACGGTCTTCATGTCGGAAATTTCATCTTGCAGGAACGGCACAATATCCCGTAAATGAAAACGTTCTCGGCCGTCTGCCAGTGGCAACCCCGCCTAACCCCACCCCGAGCAAGACTTGGCAGCTTCTTTCCAAGCCCCTGCGAGCGGTTCAAATCAGAAAGAGCAACGGAAACGTGCTGCAAAATCATGAGCCACAAATCCCTCGTCTCAATCGCCCTTCTGCTGGGAATTCTAGCCCAAGGTCGCGCTGCGGAATATTTCGTCCGTCCGATCGTATCCCGGGTGGATCCGCATGTCATGGCGGACTCCCGGGCTACCGGCTTGGGCTTCTGCGCGGGAGTCTACTGGCGCACCAGCCAGGATGATCTGGAGAAGGAGATCAGCGTTGAATTCGACC
>Ga0075520_1001256_pt1 | contig 12058 bp, 13 predicted proteins | sample NGEPerB_FD_75100 | JGI IMG/M metagenome (GOLD analysis project Ga0075520, IMG submission 75100) | Arctic peat soil microbial communities from the Barrow Environmental Observatory site, Barrow, Alaska, USA - NGEE PermafrostAB12-B | ecosystem: Environmental > Terrestrial > Soil > Wetlands > Peat ... | reverse complement strand
GATCAGCACCGGCCCGTTGACCGCCTCGACGGCTTCGCGCTGCTGCGGATTCAGATTATTGAGATACGACGGCAATGTAGGGAACGCTCAAAATTAGTTCGGTTTGCTGCTGCTGACGGGAGCATCCATGGCGCGGTGCGCCTTGCATTCCGCGCAGGGACAATGCTCGCGCAGAAACTGCCATGAATAGATGCCGTGCTGGTGGCCATCGTTCCACGAGAAACGAATGGCGTATTTGCCCACCGGCTCAACCTCCGTCGGTCGCGCCGCCGCCTTGAACATGGGCAACTGGCCGGCAATGGGCTTGAGCGGATCGCCGGGCTGGCGGCCATCCTTGGTGCGTTCTTCCTCGCACAGCGCGCACGGGCAGGCATCGCGCAGGAAGGGAAAGCTATAGACGCTGCGATGCCCGTCCTTCCACTCGATGTCCATGCCCGTGCCGGTGGTGACGTTGACTTTACACGATTTCGGAATTGCGACTGGATCCATGATGATGTTGGGCTCGCGGCCTGCGAGAGCACTCTCTAGTATCGCAGAAAAATCGTGGCACCACAGAGGCACGGAGGCACAGAAGCGTAGGGGGAAGGGTTCGGATTGCCCGCCACTCGCCAGTTGAGAGGATTGCTAGTGCAATGGCGATATTACGCCAGCTATCTTAAGGAGCGCTCATGCAGCCCTGCGGCACGCGCCAGCTCTTCAGCGATCTCGTTTGCCTCGTCTTGGAGAAGCATGTCACCGACCGTATATGTGCGTCCTCGACAGGTCAAAATCACCCGATTGGCGAGAGCGTGCCACGGAGTCTTTGCTTCCACATCGGAGATATCGGAAAGGTTTGCTTCAAGCCTCCGATGCCATTTCCAGGCTATCCGCTCCCAATGCAATCGTCCGTTTTCTACCAAGAGTTCTTCCACCCCGAATGCTCGCCACAACCCGATCCGCATCGCCATCGCGTACCAAACAAAGATGAACGCCAGAAAGGGCAACACGTAAAGGCCGTCGGCAGCGGAATGAATTCGGAATAAGCCTCTCAGGAAGACGGAGCAGAAGAACAGGAAGGCAACGGTAGACCAGAACAGCAACCAGATGGCAAACTTCCATTGATTGTGGCGCTTGATATGTATAACGAGCGCCCCGTCTCGGTGCGAAATCGAAACCCTGGGCTTTAGAGCGGTGCCTACGCGGAACATGGTGTAATGATCACATTGTAGATGGGTTGGTGAAGCGAGAATGATGTAGTTGGCGAAAACAGCCCATTTCACTACCGATTCAGCAAAGCCCTCTCATCGCAGAAAAGCGCACGCAACAAGGCCCGGATTGTTTTCCGGGCCTTGTCGATCACCTCCGTCGATCCTGGCAGTTTTGCCAGTACTCTAAAGGGCGCTTAAGCATGGGACGGGACTCTACCGGCGACCGTCATCCTGGTAACGACGGCGGTTGCGGTCGCGGTCCCTGTCATAAGCGTGCCAGTAGCCGTTGCGGTCATACCATCCATCAGTCCGCCCGCGATACGGGGTTGTGTAGTATCCATTCCCGTAGTACCCGTAGTTGGGATTGGCGTAGTAATACTGACCGCGGTATCCGTTCCCGTCACGATTACGGTAGTTGCGGTCATCGCGGTCACCATCTCCATCGCCGCGACGATGATCGTTCCAGTCGGTCAGGCGGAGCAGGCCGGTTTGGCCCGGGTTGAACGTCGCCTGTGCGGTCCTGGTGTTCTGCCGATCGTTGACTGCGTTGGGAGTTTGTGCCGCTGAGGTCGTCGCAAGCATTCCTGCGCTCAGGGCCAGGAGTAGCACGTAATTCAGTTGCTTCTTCATTGGTAGCCTCCGGTCCCTTTCATTCCCCTTTGAGGGGGCGCTCTGTAATTCGCTTTCGTACTTGCAAACACTGGGTGCGATGAGAAGTTGACGGCGAATGCCCGAGTTCACTCTTCTTAACAGAGCGCGGGAACAATTTGCCGAAAGTGGAGTGATTTACACAGCGAAGCGGAAGAATGTACGCAGAAAACTGAAGGGAAACTTAAGCGGCTGATGACAACATGACGACGCGGTCATCGAGTTAGGTCGAGGAGCGAGAACTCCTGAGGTACAGAAGCTAACGCGCACTGTCGGACGCTATATGCTGGATGAGCAATTCCATTGCTGTTCTTCTCACCCAACGGCACCCAAACGATGTCTCCTCTTTCTTGGCAGGGAACGTCCTGACGGTTTGGGGAAGGGTGATGTAGTCGGTACACACCCTGATACCGTAATCGCATTGTTGGTGCACTTCTTTGCCGTCGAATACACACGCGTACGATGCGTCCATTGAACTGTACCCCTCGTTGAAAACGTTACCATAGTGCACGACTCCGTACATCGCACTGGGCGTGGTTTTCGGCACAGCCGGGTCTTTTGCGGCTCGCAAGAACAGGAGATACTCCCCTCCCACCTTCAATCCGACGTATGGCCCGAAATACAAGGTTTTGCCAGCATCCGCTCCCTTAAAGCTGCGAATGACCTCAGCCTTGTACATTGCTTTCGCGTAGTTCTCGGTGTCGCCTGAGATTACTCGGACAATCGCCACGGTGTCGGCAGTCTTGAACAACTGGGCAAGGTCGATTTTTCCGGGTTCGGTGATCGTTACGCTTCTTGTATTCTGTGCGACTGCGGAGATACCCAATAGGAGAAGGATTGTCGCTGTTCTAGAGGCTGTGTTCATGCTCATAATGTACGAAATAGGAAGCTTGTTTGCCACCAATTCTGTAGCTGGCGTAAACAGCCCATTACGCTACCTATTCAGCACTGACCTCTATCGGAATCGAAAGGTCGGGATCGAAGGGTGCGTAGCGGAGCAGGTCATCTGTGGCCGGGCACTCGGCAACTGATCCTCCTGCCAAGGGCTGAGCTTGCTTGAAACCTCCGTGTCTCTGTGGTCGATGCTTCTCCCTACATCACGATCTCTTTCACCTGCCGCGTGATGGGATGCTGCATTTCTTCGAGATCGCCCTTCACCAGATTCAGGCCATAGACGCAGGATTCGAACTCGCGCGCCAGTTTGGCGAAGAGCGGCGACAGCCGGGCGTATTCGAACTGGTCAAACTTGGAGACGATGTAATAGCTCTCCTTCCCGGCCCGGATGAAATCGATAAAGTTTTCCAGCCGCTGGCGCCGTAAGCGGTAGTGGTTGACGCTTTCGGGAAACATCCCGGAGAAGAACAAGGTGTAATCGCCGATGTGCTTGCGGACCTGGCGCTCGCGGTCAAACGACGGCGCCGGCCCGTAAACGGGGTCGGCCTCCAGCAGCATCTCTCCAACGTCGTGCAGCGGACGCCCTCCGGCCTCGCAAATCTTGTACAGTTGCTCGCACTGGCAGAACTCCGCAAGCACGTTGACCACGTAATCCTTCACTTCGGGATCACGCAGTCCGATGTCGCGGTCGAAGTGGTGGTCGATCAATTCTGTGAACAACTGCTGCAGCGAGTGCGATTCTGGAATCATGGCCTGGTGTTCGTCTCCTCCGGTTGCCCGTCTCACATAGAGATGTGATGCGAGTTCATAGCGCACTTCTCTTTTCAGTGCAAGCATTTCTTCGCCATGCGTCGTAACTTTGCGGGTACGCTTGCTGCGTCGCCGCCGTGTCCCGCGCCTTGCAACCGATCTTCGTCCAGGCGGAGTATGTTGATTTTGAGTAGTGTTTATGCGGGTTTGGTTTGCTCGTCCGGCAAAAACAGTTACATCCCGAAGCCGCTGTTAGCAGAAGGCTGCGTTGGATGCCAAAATTCGAGGCAACCTCTGACGCGCCGGATGGGACGTTCTTATGGCACAATGCCGCCTTCTACGGAGGCACAATCATGGAACGGCAGAATATCTCCGGCAACTCTCCTTACGAACCGATCGTCGGCTTCTCGCGCGCGGTAAAAGTGGGGCCCTTCGTCTGGGTTGCCGGCACCGTCGCAACCGGCCCGGACGGTAAGATCGTCGGAGCGGGCGACGTGTACGCGCAAGCGGTCCAGACGTTGCAGAACATCGGCCGCGCGCTGGAGCAGGCGGGCGCCAGCTTTCGCGACGTGGTGCGCACGCGGACGTTCGTAACTGACATCAGCCAGTGGGAGCAGGCCGCCAAGGCGCATGGTGAGATTTTTCGTGACATCCGCCCGGCGGCCACCATGGTTGAAGTATCGAAGCTGATCTCGCCGGAGATGCTGGTCGAGATCGAGGTGGACGCGATCATCGCGTCGGAAATGAAATGAGCAACTAGTCGTTAGTAGAGGAGCACAATGAAGAATTCCATCGGTAGCGTCGTTGTCCTGCTGCTCTCAGTATCCGCAATCGGCCAATCGAATCCCGCTCAACTTCCTCAATCGCTGCAGATCACCGTGATTCGCGCGGGAACGCTCATTGACCCGCGCGCGAACGAGCCAAAGCACAATCAGGTGATCGTCATTCGTGGCGACAAGGTTGAGAGTGTCGGCGATGCCGCCTCGACGCAAGTCCCTGGCGGAGCGAAGGTCATTGACTTGTCGAATGCCACGGTGCTGCCCGGCCTGATCGAGTCGCACACCCACATCTTTCTCCAGGGAGAAGACCCGGCACTCGGTGGCTACGATATTCAACTGCTGAAGTTCCCGCTCGCGTACCGTGCGGCACGCGCAACGGTCTCGGCGCGGCGCGCTCTTGAGCAGGGCTTCACCACCATCCGCGACATGGAAACCGAGGGCGCCGGCTACGGCGATGTCGGAATCAAGATGGCGGTCGACGAGGGTTACATTCCCGGACCACGCATCTTTACCACCACGCGCGGCATTTCGACGACGGGCGGCTATCCCCTGGAAGGTTACGCGCCGGAGATCCAGGTCCCCAAGGGCGTTCAGATCATCGACGGACCGGTGGAGGCGCGCAAGGCGGCGCGCGAACAACTGGACCACGGCGCCGATTGGATCAAGGTGTACATGACGCATCGTTCGTGGGCCGACAAAGACGGCCACCTGGTTTCGCAGCCGACGCTTACGGTGGAAGAGCTGAAGGCCATCGTGGACGAGACGCACAGTTGGGGGCACAAGGTTGCCTGTCACGCCTACAACGGCGAGGGGCTGCACCGCGCGCTGGACGGCGGATGCGACTCCATCGAGCATGGGCTCGGTCTCGACGATGCTGCCATCGCGCAGATGAAGCGGCAGGGCACCTGGTACTGCCCCACCATCTCGATTTACTACAAGGATTGGTCGCCGGAGAACACGCCCGCAGGCCAGCGCGACCGCGCGCGAGTTGCAGAGCACGAACAGTCCTTCAAGAAAGCGCTGCAGGCTGGGATCAAGATCGCCTTCGGCACGGATGTGGGCGGCTTCCCGTGGACGGAGCCGATCGCGCAGGAATTTCCGTACATGGTGAAGTTCGGCATGTCGCCGATAGACGCGATCCGCGCGGCGACCGTCAGGCCGGCAGAGATGCTCGGCATGGCCGGACAGATCGGCGTCATTGCTCCCGGAGCCTACGCCGATGTGATCGCCGTGCCGGGCGACCCGCTGAAGGACATAACGGAACTGGGGCGGGTGAAATTCGTGATGCACAACGGGCAGGTGTTTGAAAGCAGCTTTTAGCCGTTAGCAATTAGCCGTTAGCTCTTGGCATTTGGCATTCCGGCTTCCTTCTTCTGACTATTACCAGAGCGCTCGATCTATTGTTCGAAGAAGCACGAAAGCCGCGAATCGTTTTGCTAAAGGCTAAAAGCTAACCGCTAACCGCTAACCGCTACCTCGTCACTTCCAGCCCAATCCCCTGCCCGTCATACACCCTCTGGCCCGCTGCCGGCGTGGTACGCACCACGGTGCGGCTAGGGCGAGCCGGAGCCTCCGCGGGAGTGCTTTCGCCAGCCGGAGGCGGTTGGCTCGCGATGGTGCTCACGTGCAGCCCGGCTCCGACAATCGCGTTAACCGCGTCATCTTCGCCGCGCCCGACGAGGTCCGGCATGACGAAGGAGTTGCGCTCCTCCGGCGCGGCCAGCAAGACGCTGATCTTCGGTGCGGATACGTTGGTCGCGTTGGCGGGCGGACTTTGCGCCACGATCTGATCGATCGGACCACCTGGAATGGTTGCGCTGGCGATGCTTCCCAGCTCCAGGCCGCGCCGGCGGATATTGATCTCGGCGGCGCGCTCGCTGCCGCCGATGAGGTTGGGGATGACCATGCGCTGTGGTCCCATGCTTTCGGCCACTCGGACCCGCCAACCTCGTCGCACTTGCACTCCCGGCAGAGGCGTCTGTGACATGATCCGGCCTTCCGGCACGTCCGAGCTGAAGAAGCGGTCACCGCGTTCCAGCACCAGCCCATGATCGGCCAGCAACCGCTCCGCCTGGAGAGGAGCCATGCCAACCACTTTGGGGATGGTGGTCTGGCGGCCGTGGATGGCAAAGCGCATCGCCGTCAATGCCGACGCCATGAACACTACGATCAGCACCAACACGCGCACGAGATAGCGAAAGAAACGGCGCATCAGTGGTCCTCAGTGTCGCCCGCGGCAGGCTCGGGCTGTTCCGCTTTGCGGGCAACAGCGTTGGGCGCCGTCGGTGGTGGGGCGGCGAAGTCTTCCGACTCGCGCCCCTGCAGCGCCACTCGCATAAAATCCATCCAGATGGGCAATGCGGCAGCCGCGCCAGTCTCCTTGTTGCCAAGGGTTTTCTTCTCGTCGAAGCCAACCCATACGCCACAGGTCAGCGATGGCGAGAAGCCGATGAACCACGCGTCGGTAAAATCGTTCGTGGTCCCCGTCTTTCCGCCCAGCGGATGTTTAAGCTTGCTGGCGGCGTAACCGGTTCCGTGCAGCACCACCTCACGCAGCATGTAGGTCATGATGCGCGCGGTGCGTGCGCTCACGACGTCCTTCACCTCGGGATAATTCTCCTCCAGCACGCGCCCGTCGTAGTCGGTGACCTTGCGGATGTAGCGAGGCATCACGCGCACCCCGTCGTTCGGAAAGGTGGTGAATGCGGCAGTCTGTTCGGCCAGCGTAATGTCGGCCGCGCCCAGCGCCACCGGCAGATACGCGGGCATGGGTGAGGTGATACCGAATTTGCGGGCGTACTCGATGACCGTCTTGATGCCGCCAACCCGCTCGGTCACCTTCAGCGCTGGAATGTTGCGCGACTCGGCCAGCGCGTGACGAAAGGTGATGACGCCCTCGAACTTGCCGTCGTAATTGTGCGGCGTGTATGGACCCGACGGCGTAGGGAACGACACCGGAGCGTCGAGCACGGTGTCGTCGGGCGTGAGTCCTTGATCGATCGCTGCGGTGTAGATGTACGGTTTGAACGACGAGCCCACCTGGCGTTCAGCTTGCACAGCGCGGTTGAACTTCGACTGTTCGAAGTCGCGCCCCCCGACCATGGCCTTCACGTCGCCGGTAGAGTTATCGAGCGCGAGCAGTGCGCCTTGCACTCCCGATTCCTGTTCCAGCGATACACGGCTGTCGCGGCCATTCAGCGCAATGATTTTTACGTATGCCAGATCGCCCCGGGTCAAAAATAGTTGCGGCGAAGTGCGGCGCGTCCACTTGATCTCAACCGGCCCAAGACGGCCTTCGTAGCTGCCAAATTTCACCGTCGCCGATTGCGGGTCAACCTCGGTAACCAGGGCGTGAACGTAGCCACCGGGCGCCATATTCCCATCCCAATCCACATGGTGATAAGTCGCGAGCGAGTCTCCGTTCGCAATTACGTTCAGCAGGTTGCCCTTCCACCCGTGGCGCCGCTCATAAGCAGCCAGGCCATCGCGCACCGCTTGCTGGGCAGCCTTCTGCATCTCCAGGTTCAGCGAGGTGTAGACCCGCAGGCCAGCTTCATGGACTTCCTCGGTCCCGTACTTCTTCTCCAGGTACTGTCGGATTTCTTCCACGAAGTACGGCGCTATGTCGTTCGGTTCGATCTGAACGTTAAGCCTCAGCGGTGCACTCTTGGCGCGTTGCGCTTCGCTTGCGGTTATTTTGCCGTCCTCCAACATGTTGTTGATCACCAGGTTCCGGCGACGCAGCGCGCGCTCCGGATTGTTGATCGGCGAGTATGCGTTCGGGGCCTTGGGAAGCCCCGCCAAGACTGCCGCTTCCTCCAGGGTGAGGTCCTTGGCTTTCTTGCTGAAATAGAAGTTGGCGCCCGCCTCGAAGCCGTAGACGCCGTGGCCGAGATAAATCTGGTTGGCATACAAAGTAAAGATTTGCGGCTTGGTGAAGCGCCGCTCGATCTGGATGGCCAGCATCACTTCCTGCATCTTGCGTCGGAAATTGCGGTCGGGCGAAAGAAACAGGTTGCGCGAGAGCTGCATGGTCAGCGTCGAGGCGCCCTGGGCCCGGCTGTCGAGCAGGATGTCCCTCCACGCCGCGCCGAAAACCCGCCAGACATCCACGCCCCAGTGCTGCTCGAATTCCTTGTCCTCGGTCGAGATCAAAGCGTCGCGCAGCACTTTGGGGAAATCGTTGTAGGTATCAATAACGCGGCGTTGCAGCGAAAACTGGCCGATTACTCGTTGCTGATCGTCATAAAGCTGCGTGATGGTGCTGGGCCGGAACTGTTCTAATTCTGTTACCTGCGGCAGATCGGTGGAGTAGACCAACAGCAACCCGGACAGCGCTCCCGCCAGGGCGGCCACTGCAATCAACAGAACAAAAAGGGCGTTGCCGACAAACCTACGACCGCCACTGCGCTCTTCCGCTGGGGGCGTGGTGACGATCGAGGGCTCTTCAACATCGCGCTTCATGGCTGTGGGAGCTAGGCACAGAATAGCATTGAAAAGCATGGCGCGAACCGTGGCTGGATTGACACTTCTCCTGATTCGAACCGGGTGGCGCAGTCATCCAACATCAAGGCTCGGCGAGCGCAAAATTTCAAATCGCGAAATGTCGTAAGCTGACGGCTGATAGCTGACAGCCGATAGCGCATGATCCTCAACGTCCTCAATCTCGGCCTGGCGCCCTACGAAACCGCTCTGCAACTACAGCGCACGCTGATGGAGTTGCGCAAAGCCAGCCATGTCGAAAATACTGTGCTGTTACTGGAGCATCCGCCGGTAATCACTTTGGGCCGCAACGCGCAGGTGTCCAACGTGCTTGCGTCACCCGAGTTCCTGGCCCAGCGCGGGGTGGAGCTGTTCGACATTGATCGCGGCGGCGACGTGACCTTCCATGGTCCCGGACAACTGGTGGCCTATCCCATCTTCGATTTGCGCAGCTTCGAGCCCAAACTCGGCGCGGTAGAATTCGTGCGGCGGCTGGAAGAGGTGCTCATCCGCACCTGCGGCGATTTCGGCATCGCCACGCAACGAATCAAAGGACTCACCGGGGTTTGGACTTACGCGCTGGGTGACAAACCCGAGGCCAAGATTGCGGCTCTCGGCGTACACATCTCGCGAGGCGTCACCACGCACGGCTTCGCTCTGAACGTGGGCACCGACTTGGATTTCTTCTCGCTTATCGTGCCTTGTGGCCTCACCAATAAGCCGGTGACCTCCATGGAGCGAGAGTCGCAAAAACGGTTGGCGTTGGAAGAAGTGGCGACCGCGGTATCGCGCAACTTTGGGAGGGTGTTCCACTCGCAGATGCTGTGGCTGGAGTCGCTCGACGACCTGCTGGCGCAGGCCACCGCGGTGCCAAAGCCTGAACCGGCGGAGTCTCCGGCGAACCAGGACACGCCAGCCCGGCTTCCGAAGGAGTTGCGCAATCTGCGCGGCAACGGAGACGAGTTGGCGTAAGATCGCCTGTCGCCCTTGCCTCGCTTCCGGCGTCCATTTATCGTTCTCCTGAAACCTATGGCTGACAAGAAGCGATCCAATTCCAGCACCACGCAGAAGAAGTCGGGCAAGGTCCCTCTGGCGCCATCGACGAAAACGCCGAAGACGCCTCCACCTATCGAGCAGGCTGACGGTTCGCCCAAGCCGACCAAAACAGACATATCCCCGGCTGCTAAGATCAGCGACGATTCCGCATCGTCCACGCTGCGTTGCTACAACATTCCCGACTACCGCCTCGAGCATCCCGAGTTCCGCATCTTTATGTCGGGCGAAGGATCGAGCCTGGAGTACAGCGTCGAAGGCGACTTGAGCGCCGCGGCGCCACCGATTCGCGATTCCAAATACCTGTCGAGCGAGCAGTGCATCGCCCTCTATCGCTGGATGCTGCTGAACCGGCGCATGGAAGTCGCCCTGGAAAATCTGTACAAGCAAGGCAAAGTGGTGGGCGGGGTTTATTTCGGACTGGGGCAGGAAGGCTGTTCCTGCGCTTCGGCGCTCGCGCTCGGACCCGATGACTGGCTGGGTCCGATGATCCGCAATCAGGGAGCGATGCTGGTACGCGGCTTCAGCGCGCGCGACATCATGCGCCAGTACATGGCCAAGGGCGACTCGCCAACGTGGGGGCGCGATGCTTCCTCGCACTTCGGCGACTGGCAGCGCCGCAACGTATGCGCGCCGATTTCGATGCTGGGTGAGTTGATCGGCGTAATGGCCGGCATCTGCCTGGGGGCGCGGTTGCAAGGCAAGAATGTCGCGGGACTCACGTACGTCGGCGATGGCGGGCAATCCACTGGCGTCACCTATGAGAGTCTGAACTTCGCGGCGGTCCAGAAGCTGGGCCTGGTACTCGTGGTGGAGAACAACCTATGGGGCTATTCCACGCCCAGCGATATGCAGTTTTGCGTGAAGGACCTGGCGGAGCGGGCCATTGCGTACGGGATTCCGGGAGTGATTGTGGATGGCACCGATCCCTGCCAGGTTTATGACGCAACCTACGAGGCGTGCGAACGCGCCCATCGCGGCGAAGGCCCGACACTGATCGAGGCCAAGATGATGCGCATGAAAGGACACGCCATCCACGACGCCGCGCAGTACGTGCCGGCCAAGCTGTTCGACTATTGGCGCAACCGCGATCCCATCGCGCGCTTCGAGAACTACCTGATCAATGTGAAGGGATGGCTTACGGCTGAGGACAATCACAAGCTGATTGCGGACGTGGAGCGCGAGCTGGAGGCCGATCGCGATGCGGCCGTCGCTTCGCCTATGCCTGATCCTGAAACCGACAAGACGCATCAAGGCGTTTACTGCGATCCATCCTGTCACCAGATCAAACCAAGATATGGTCCGGTAGTTGCGAAACCCCGCGAGCATGGATCAGCCGGGCCGAAGGCAGTCGAGGCGGCAGGGCATTTGAAGTAATCGAGGAAGACACCGGGTGCGATTCGCCGTGAGGCTTACGAACGGTACACGTCTTTGCGATGACCGATTCGCAGCACCAGAACCACTATGGCATCTTCGAGGACATCATACACAACGCGATAGTCTCCAATGCGGATGCGATATGCGTGTTCCTCGCCTGCCATTTTTCTTGTTCCAGGAGGGTAGGGGTTATCGGCAAGAGCCTCAATTCTTGCGGCGATCCGAACCCGCGCGCCGACTGGTAATTTATTCAGAGAGCGGGCAGCGGATTCCACGAAGCGAATGCTGTAGCGTTTAGCCATCGCTCAGCTAAAGCCCGAGTTCCTTCTTGACTTTTTCCCAAAGGATTGTCTTTTCCTTGCGGGCCTTCTTGATCAATCGCACATCCAACTCATCTTCATATCGCTCGATCAGTTCCAAATCCTCAATGGGCACAACCGCGGCAACGGGTTTGTTTCTGCGGTGCACGACGGTACGCTCGCCAGCATATTCGGCGCGATTGACGAGATCGGCAAATTGGGCACGGGCGGTGCTGGTGGTGAACTTAAGGGACATATCGTACAAATTGTACATTTTGTACAACCAATGTTCAAATGCAGCTCCCGCTTCCAAAATATCTCTGGATGGATGAATGTAGATTTTCTTACAGCCAAGCGGTGCAGCTCTTAATTTTTTCCTCCACTTGTTTACGGCGTATCCACCCTGAGTCCCAATCGTTCCTGCTAAACTGAATCAGCAATTCTCCGGCTAGGTATCTTGCTAAGATAATGAGCGCTCCAGCCTACAAACGCATCCTCCTGAAGATCTCCGGTGAGGCCCTGGCCGCCGGTCAGGGCTTTGGTGTGGACAATACGCGAGTCCACGAGATCGCCGCCGAGATCGCTGAGG
>Ga0075520_1001255_pt1 | contig 12066 bp, 12 predicted proteins | sample NGEPerB_FD_75100 | JGI IMG/M metagenome (GOLD analysis project Ga0075520, IMG submission 75100) | Arctic peat soil microbial communities from the Barrow Environmental Observatory site, Barrow, Alaska, USA - NGEE PermafrostAB12-B | ecosystem: Environmental > Terrestrial > Soil > Wetlands > Peat ... | reverse complement strand
TCGATGTGCTGCTGGCCGGTGCCCGCGATGAGGAACTCCTTGGTCTGGGCATCGCGGAAGAAGCGCAGCATGGCATCCTCTTCCATCAGCTTGTGGATGCCATTACTCAGCTTGTCTTCGTCGGCGCGGGTCTTGGGCTCGATGGCGAACGTGATCGCCGGTTCGGCGAAGGTGACCTGCGGATACTGGATGGGAGAACCTTTGTCGCCCAAGGTATCGCCGGTCAGGGTGTCCTTCAACTTCGCGACTGCGCCGATGTCGCCGGCATGGAGTTCGTTGACCGGGACCGCCGTCTTGCCCTGCATGATCGAAAGGTGAGCGAACTTTTCGGAGCCGCCGCGGTTGAAGTTTTGCAGGGTCGCGTCGTTCTTCAGCACGCCGGAATAAACCTTGAAGAACGAGATGCGTCCGGAGAACGGATCGCTGATGGTCTTGAATACGAACAGCGAGAGCGGGCCGGAGTCGCTGATCTTGCGGACTGCCGGCTCCCCATTATTGGCGGTAGCAGCCGCTTTCACTTCGCCATGCTCGACCGCCGTCGGCATGTAATCCACGATGAAGTCGAGTACTTCGTCGCTGCCGATGTTGCCCAGACCCGAGGCGAAGAGAACGGGGAAGATCTTGTCTTCGCGAATGGCATTGTGCAGTCCGGCGATGATGTGCTCTTCGGCGATCGTACCCTTGTCGAAGAACTCTTCCATCAACGCGTCGTCGCCTTCCGCCACCAGCTCCACCAGCCGCTCGTGCGCGGCCTTGGCCTGCTGTTCCATGTGGGCGGGAATTGGGCCGACGGTTGACTTGCCGTTGCCGCCCATCTCGTAGCTGTACGCCTGCATCCTCACCAGGTCCACGACGCCGGTGAAACTCTTCTCGGAGCCGATGGGCAATTGCACCGGCACAACCGTCCGGCCGAACGCCGTAGTGAGCGATTCCATGACGCGATTGAAGTCGGCGCGCTCGCGGTCCGTCCGCGTGCACACAATGACCCGCGGCAACGCGACCCGGTCGTAGTAACGCCAAATGCGCTCGGTCACCACTTCCACGCCGCTGACCGCGTCCACCACGACCAGGGCGGCTTCCACCGCAGGCATCACCATCTCGGCTTCATGGATGAACATGTTGAAGCCGGGCGTGTCGATCAGGTTGATCTTGGTCTTGCCCCACTCGACGAAAGCGGTCGCGGCGGAGATGGACATCGCCCGCGAGACCTCTTCTTCGTCGTAATCGGTGACGGTGGTGCCTTCATCGACCCGGCCAAAGCGCTGCGTGGCGCCGGCCGTGAAGAGCATCGCCGAGGCGAGGGAGGTTTTGCCCGAATGGGAATGCCCGATCAGGGCGACGTTGCGGATGTTTGCGCCTTCGTAATTCTTCACCTATGACTCCTTCGAGTGACCCGCTCCGCCTGGCGCTCAGAGGCATTGCTCCCCAGTAGCACGCGATCGTGCTTGCACAACCCCGAGGTTGCCGGCGAGGCAAAAAGGCGGGGCACCATGCCGGCCTGCGCATGGTGAAACTGAACAAACTTAGAATCCTAGCACAACGAGTTTACCGCTTCCACCGCAGAGGTGCTGGGGTAGTGGTGCAGTTTGAAATTCGTGGGCATTGACCGCCGGAACGAACGGCGTAAACTTGAGGCATGGCAAAACGGAAACTTAGGATCGTGCGGCGAGCAAACAACATTCCAGTGCTGGGAGTCTGCGAGTTCTGCAATATGCAGTTCCCATCGCATCATCCCGTGAGCGGGCAGTCAGAAGCACAGGCCGCTATCCAACAGCAGTTCAACGCGCACAAGTGTGAGCGCCATTTCGCCCAAAACGCCGCCCGGATCGTCAGAAAAGCGACGGAAAATAAATGAATTGTTGTCAGATTACCTGCGCGGGCGAGACATAAAGCAGACAACTCTTCCGTAGACCGGTCCGTTTACGGCTTCGACAATCATGTGACGAATGTCCTCGAATGGTCCAAGTTTGCTTGTCCATTCTCCAGATTCAAGTTGGAGAGCCGCGTGTGTCGGAGCAACTGAACCGTCTTGCTGCGCTATCCCGAAGATGGCTATTTTTTCTAGGCCTGCCTCAAGGCCGCCCTCGTAACATAGCTCGTATCCTAAGGCTTGGTATGCTTGCACGAAGGCGTCTACGATTTCGGCTCTAAGTACTCCGAGGGGCCAGTACCCGATTCCCATCGAATCCGGCCACCAGCAACGGAAGTCCTCTCCAGCGGCCCAAGCGATGCAGTTATAACGCCTCGAAGCCTCACTTGTAACTTCGCAGGTGTCCTCATCCAGGTGTGGGAACTCTTCTGGCGGCCAGCTATGATGCGGCATAGCCCTCGTTGGCCCATTGGAGCCATGCCTGAGCCATTTTCGCGAAGTTGCCTTGATCCTCCGGGCGGACCGGATTAGCCCCAGTGATCGCCCTAAGCGCCCAAAACCATTGATCTGGTTCGTCGCGTTCGGATTTAAGCTGCGCAAGTATCAGGGGGAGGGCCTCCTCGCCCATACCGATAATGCTCTGATAAGAGGGGAGCATTGCCGCTCCAGTGATCGAAGACATTGCCCCGCGCTCGTCTCGCCATTGTCGGATAAGATTCTGAAATTTTATCCACTTCGCCGCGTTCTCATCTATGACACATTGCACCTTCTGTTCAGAAGTCCCACTCACAACGGAAGTACACGATTGACTCTCCTGCTCATGCTCTGCCAACGGAGTTCCAGAGACGCACGTTAGCAAAACAGCAGCAAACACAATTGCCCCACCCTTGGCAGGAGTAACACATTGGATATTAGACATACCTAGTTAACCCCCTTTATGGCCTCCGCTGGGTTCTTGCGCAGGTGGGCAGGCGCACTAGCAACCGTCATGACTTGAGAGGACTTCAGCGCGTACATGGGATTTCCCTCTGGGTCGTACTGGCCGTCAATACGAGTCGCCGACAAAACATTCACTTTAAGACGAAGGGCGGTACCGTCCTCTAACAGGATGTCTGTCCATCGTTCGGTAGTCTCTTTGATTGGCACTTCACTCCCATCGACAACAACCCCATTGGGCATCGTTATCTTCGTCATTTTCTCGGGCATTAGGTCTCTCCTCAATTGGGTTGGACTTGCTTCTTGGCCTTTGCCCAACGTGCCGTGACAGCATTTCTCGCGCTCTCACTGCGTTGTTCCGGGGTCATATTAGCAGCACGAGCAGGGCCACCTTTGCGCCCGCCCTTGCGCCCTAGGGCTACAGCATACGGGTTTTTTCTGCGCCTCGCCATGGAAAACATTATACGTGAGCGGTCAAGAAAGTCAAGTGAAATAGCTCTTGACTTATACGTGAGCGGTTACGTACAATAAGACTATCATGAACTGCCTGCGATCAGGAAAGCAATGCGGAAGATAACGCGACTGAGAACGGATCGTGTTCCAAGAAAGCAAGCGGCGCGGCGGGCCGTGAATCAGTTACAGAATGCACGGCAACACTAAATCAGAGCACTACCGGTGCCAGGTATTGAGAGTCTCCTCAGTGTGGCCGACGACAATCATCCGTGAACCTCGTCGCGTTTAGAGCAGCGCCGGGGATGGAACCTGAATCCGGAGGCGGGGCGCCGCTTTACGCAAGGTGGGAACCGGCGCGGGGAAAGCCTCGTCCATTTGCAGCTTGGCGGCTGCGATTTCTTCCTGCGTGGGTGGACTGATCTGGATCACGATGTTGCTGTTGACCTCGGAAGCATGCTGGAACAGGTTCTGATTCAGCATGATCGACTCCAACAGCCGCCCGAGATCGCGGGAATGAAAGCCGTTGCTGAAGCGTGGACCACTCGACCACCCGGGATTCACGGAGTAGTCGCAGATCAGGCTCCAGTATCCGCGCGCGGTGTTACACCACATTTTCAGGCTGTCCACGGTACGCCCGCCGCCGATATGGTATTCGACCTGCAGCAAGCCCCCGGCTGCCACTTGCACCAGGTCACTCCAGTTCACAATCACAGCGCTTTCCAGAATTTGGCTGAGTTGGATGTTCTGAGTAGGCAGAGATTGCGGTGTCGTAGTCATCGTGTCCTCCGTGAATTACTGAAGCGTCGGGTAAGAACTGTACTATCAGGCTATTTCTTCCAACACAGGGTCAGCCGGGGCGCTCAAAGGCTCTTCCACACCGTTAGTCTGTTCCTGTGGGCCACTGCGCTTCTTGGCCGCGGCGATCCGCCAACTGGCTTCCACGAATCCATTCCTCTGCGGCAGCAGCTTGCAACTTTCCCTCACGGCAGCACGCAGGGAATCTCCCCACTCCATTCCGTGTGCTTCGGGAACATAGGAACCGGGAGAGGGCTGAAGCGCAACAAAGTCCGGTCGACCGACCAGGAAAGCGACAATCTGCCCGGGGCTGTCCCTCTTGATCTCATCGCGAAAGGCCAGCGCGCCGGCGTAATTCCGGCGGATGTCAATCAGCACCATGTCATAGCGGTCCGGATGCCAAACCAACCCTGCCTCCTCGAGATCGCAGGCGCCGATCATTTCCACGCCGTGCAAGGCCATGATTTTCTTGCGCAAGGCCCGCCGCTCGGCATTTGTGTCCATCAGCAGAACGCATTTCTTAAGCTGAACGGTCTTATCGACGAGATTCGATGCGGTTATCATCGAGCTCCTCCTTCGATTCCTTGCGCGGTCCCCCGGCAAAAGAAGGTCGTAGCTGTCTTGCAAGTACGCTTGCAAGGAGGGCTGAAGAGTACACCTTCGTCGGTAACGGAAGGCGTCTGGAAGGGGAATCCCCCGGAAGATAACCCCACTACATTGATTATACGCCTGCTCAGAAGGCCGCAGTCCTAGTGTGCCTTGCCGAATCCGCGTCGACGTTGTTGGCTGTAGCGCGCCAGTGCGTCCTCGATGACTGGCAAGGCATGTTTGGCAGGCTGGATTGCGTCCACCTCGACGGCTTTGCCCTCAAGCTGCTTGTAATCCAGGAAAAACCGGCGCAGCATGTTCAGCCGATGCTCCGGCATTTCATCAGCTTCCATGTAGGAATTGAATTCCGGATCCTGAGTGGCGACGGCAATAATTTTGTGGTCTTTCTTGCCGCCGTCGATCATGGTCATCAGACCAATGGCGCGGGCGTGAATCAAGGTGAGGGGCACGACCGCTTCCTGGCACAGGACCAGCACGTCAAGCGGATCATCGTCTTCGGCCAGCGTCTGCGGAATGAAGCCATAGTTCGCGGGATAGTAAACCGCAGAATAGAGCACGCGATCGAGTTTGATGAGCCCGCTTTGCTTGTCGAGCTCATATTTCACGCTGGAGCCGAAAGGAATCTCGATGACCGAGTAAAACTCCCGCGGCAGGTGGGCGCCGGGAGAAATGTCGTGCCAGGCGTGAGTCATATTGGGCGCTCGGAATCAAAGTCCAGCGATGACGATTCTAGCCGGACCGTCAGGATTGAAAAGGACGGGGTGCGGCAAAAATCCATCCAACCCCGCCTCAGGCCCTGCCGCTCTAATAGCGGTGCGGCAGCTCGCGCTCGGTATCCACCGAACTAGTCAACGTCCCGATCAGGTAACTGATCAAAATCACGCTGACCACCGCAATCGTAACTACATCCATGTGGCACCTCACCCCGGTTCGGCCTCTTGGCCCTATGAACCCCGTCCTCTGGAAATACTCTCTGGTTGACCTTAGATGACTGGTCGCACCGAAAGTGGTGCAATGTTTGTAGCACAATTTTACGCAAGTTGCAGTTCAAATCGTGAGTACGGCCACGTAATCAGGCGGCGGCTTGCGGCCCGGTCTCGCTGATCACGCGCAATAGCGCGTCCGGTCCGTCGGCTCCCACCACGTATCGGTCGGCCTCGACCTCGGGCCACTCGCCATAAAGATGGACAATGTACACGACTTTGCCTTCCGGATGGCGCTCATGGAAGAGCCGGATCACTTTCCTTGCGGTAGCATCGGGCAGCCGGTGACAGACCACAATCACATCGACGGGGTCTGGATTGTCCGGCGCCTCCAGCGCCTCTTTTTCTGTCATGAGCGCAACCACTTCGTGGCCGGCGATTTCCAGGGCCCGCTGGCGCAAGAGCGCCAACTCCTGGTCCGTAGTGAGGATAAGAATTTTCATCGCGGTCTTTCCTGCCAATCCTGAAATCGTCCTTGCGGAGGATATCAAAACCAACGAAGGTTGGCAGCGCAATTTCTGATGGTTCTAATGTAACCCTGCACCAGCGTTATTGCTGCGAGCCATTAAGTTCCTCAGCACCGCGACCTCAGACTCGATGGCCGTCTTCAGGCTAGGCTCCATGTCGGGCGCAAAGAATGGCGAATGGTTCGACGGCAGGTGAACTCCGCTGGCCTTCGCTTCTTTGAACTTTTCGGGATCGGCAACCCCCAGCCAGAAATAAAATGACGGCACTCCGGCTTCGACGAAATAGGAATAGTCTTCCGAAGCCATGATGGGCGGCTCTTTCTGCACACGTCCGGCTCCCAGCGCCTGAGTCAGCGCCTGGCTAAGCCGCTCGGCCAGCTTAGGGTCGTTGTAGAGCGAATCCGTGGATTCCACGACTTGCACCAGCGGCGCTTTCGGAGCATCCGCCGCCTGCGCTTCTGCCTTGGCGACGCGCTCAATTGCCGCCAGCAGATGCTTGCGCACTTCCGGCGTGTATGAGCGGACGGTCAGGCCAAGGTGGACCTCATCGGGAATGATGTTGTTCTTGGTGCCTCCCTGAATGTAGCCGACGGTGATGACGGCGGGATCGCCCGGCTTGATTTCGCGCGACACGATGGTCTGCAACGTCAGGATCACGCGAGCGGCGATGACGATGGGGTCCACGGTGGATTCAGGGCTGGCTCCGTGGCCTCCTTTGCCGTAAATCGTAATGTCAACGGAGTCGGCATTTGACGCCGCGTATTCCGGAGTGAAGCCCACCTCGCCGGCTGGCAGGGTGTTGGTCGTATGCAACGCCACCCCAACATCAGGCTTGGGGAAGCGAGTAAACAAGCCGTCGGCAATCATGCCGGTGGCGCCGCCAACTGTTTCCTCGGCGGGTTGGCCGATCAGCACCAGCGTGCCGTGCCATTGATCTTTGGTCTTCGCCATAATTTCTGCCGTACCCACCAGTGCCGCCATGTGGATGTCATGTCCACAGGCGTGCATCACGGCGACGTCATGACCTGCATTGTCCTTGGTGCGGACCGTACTGGCGTACGGCAGACCCGTCTTCTCCGCCACCGGAAGCGCATCCAACTCGGTCCGCAGCATGACCGTGGATCCTGCTGCATTGCGAAGAACTGCCACCACGCCGGTCCCGCCCACATGTTCGGTCACCTCGTAACCCAGCGCCCGCAGTTTAGCGGCAACTTTGGCGGCAGTATTGACCTCATGCCCCGAAAGCTCAGGATGCTCGTGCAGGTCCATATAAAGCGTCTTCACTTGCGGGTAAACCGAATCGACCTGAGCAGAAAGTGGGGGCCCTCCCGCTGACTGCGCCCAGCCGCTTGCTGCCAAGATCAGGCACGCCGTTGCCAACCACAAAGTTTTCATGATTTCCCTTTCCTAGTGTTATTTCCGCCAATCCTTCGCTCTGACAAGCCACGTATCTTACTACAAACACGCGTGATAGCCACAATCGACAGAATCTACCGCAATTTCATCAACTCTCAACCTGACCGGGGAATCTAATGACTATCCCATACCTACATTCTTAGAGAGGAGCTGGGTTTGAATTTATACCAGCGGAACCATCAACCCGAACCAGAAAGCATGATAGAGAAAATACATCCTAAGAAGCGATATATATTTGCCAGCGATTTCGACCAGACCCTCAGCTTTAACGACTCGGGGTACGTTTTGGCCGAGCTGTTGGGCATTTCCGAGGCTGAGTTCGAGCGCAAAGCCACCGGAATGGCGAAGTTGAACCTCGTCCAGCAGGGCGGCGAACTCTCCTATCTTCTGCTGCACGATCCCGAGTTCCGCTCCAAAGTCCGACCTGAGCATCTATATGAGGCCGGCAAGCGCGTGCGCTTGAAGCCGAATATTGACTTGCTCTACCGCTTCCTTTCCGAGGAAGTTGAGGGCTACCACTTCGATTTCTACGTGATCTCGGCCGGTCCGGTGGAAGTGATCCGCTCGGCCCTCGAGGGCGTCATTCCCGCCAATCATATCTACGGCACGGAGTTTGAATACAACAAGCACGGCGAAATCGAACGCCTCCTTCAGGTGACGGCAGGCTACGGCAAGGTCGCCGTTATCGACCAATTGCTCGAAAATCTCAGGACCGGGCCTGATCGCATCGTCTATGTAGGCGATGGCAGCTCCGACATCCATGTCATGCTGCACGTGAATCGGCGCGATGGTTTCACCATTGCCGTTTCCAAGAACAAGTACCTGGCGCCCATTGCCAAGCGTTCCGTGATCAGCGACAGCGCACTGGCCATCCTCGTTCCCATCCTGGAAGAGGTGGTGGGCTGGGACTCGCATTCGATTCGCAATCTGTTCGAAGCCAAGGGTCTGCTCATTCAGCAATGGGACAAGGTGCAAACCGATGTCCTGACCATCGTTCCCAGCTTCGCTCCGGCGGAAGAGCGAGCGGACGCCGTTATCGCCGATTGAGCAAGCTGCGGGGTAAATTTCCTTGGACGATCAGAAAAAATCCTTTTGGCTACTGTTCACTCTTCTTGGCTTGGGGGCATTCTTCCTGCCATTGTGGTGGGCCGTAGCTGAAACCGTGGCGGCACTGATCGTCAGTTGGTGGGTTATCTACCGCAGCGGCATCTACTAAGAACCAGCAGGCGGCAGCACATTGAAAATCGCCGCACCACTTTCGCCACACTCAGGCAGGAAAGCGGCTGGAACCCGGCCAATCTGGTGTAAACTCTGGCGTCGCAGGGAGATCTTCCATGGGCACGCAGGCTCAGGTCGCACAGCTCCAGCAAGGGCCGCAGCTACCGCACTGGGGCCTTACGTCTCGGGTCGCCTTTCGTTTCTGTGTGGTGTACTTCGGGTTGTACTGCCTGCTCACGCAAATCGCCGGCGGCTTGTTGCCCCTGCCGAACCTCGAGGTTCCAGACCCGTCCACCCTGTGGCCCACGCGCCAGATTGTCACCTGGACGGCGACGCACGTTTTCCGGGTCACCCATCCTCTGGTCTACTTCAGTGGCAGCGGTGACAAGACCTTCGACTGGGTGCTGGCGTTCTGCCTGCTGGTGGTCGCCACAGTGGCCACGATCGTCTGGTCGATACTCGACCGCCAACGGCTAAATTACTTCACGCTATACAAATGGTTTCGGCTCTTCCTTCGTTTTGCTCTGGGCGGGCAGATGCTGGCTTACGGCATGGCGAAAGTCGTCCCCCTGCAAATGCCTTTCCCCTATCTCGCGAGATTGCTGGAGCCATTCGGCAACTTCTCGCCCATGGGAGTCCTGTGGTCCTCCGTGGGCGCGGCGCCGGCCTATGAAACCTTTGCCGGATGCGCGGAGGTGCTGGCCGGAATCCTGCTGATTATTCCTGGCACGACCATGCTGGGAACCATGGTTTGCCTCGCCGATTCGATTCAGATCTTCACCCTCAACATGACCTATGACGTCCCCGTGAAGCTGTTCTCCTTCCACCTGATCCTGATGTGCTTGTTCCTGCTGGCGCCCGAGTTTCAGCGTCTGGCTGACTTCTTCTTTCTGAATCGCGCTCCCGGCCCTTCCACGCAGCCCTCGCTCTTCGTCACGCGCCGCGCCAACCGCATCTCGCTCGCCGTGCAGATCGTCTTTGGCATGTTGCTATTAGGAATGAATGCCTACGGCAGTTGGAGCCTGTGGCACACCTACGGTGGCGGAGCTCCGAGATCGGCACTTTACGGCATCTGGAATGTGGATCAGTTCGCCATTGACGGACAACTGCGCTCGCCGCTGCTCACCGATGGCGGCCGTTGGCGGCGCGCAATATTTGAATTTCCCACGCGCATGGCATTTCAGCGCATGGACGATTCATTTGCCCGTTGCGCTGCTTCGCTCAATGTCAAAGACAACACCCTCGAACTCACCCGGGACGACGACAAGAACTGGAAAGCTAACTTTAGGTTCCAGCGCGTGGCCGAAAATCAATTGACGCTCGATGGAGACATGGACAAGCACAAGGTCCACATGCAGCTTCAACTGGTTGACCGCAAAACCTTCCTGCTGGTCAACCGAGGCTTCCACTGGGTCCAGGAATACCCCTTTAACCGCTGATCGCGACAGCGAAACACCAGGGCACACTTCGGCGAGCAGGAGATGGTAGTTTGCCCTGTTAACTTGGCGGTTGGGCCTGAGTGACGCTCAGCCCTGAAGTAACCGGATTAGGGAAAGTTGCCGACGGTCCAGAATGCCCGTGGAGCTCGTCAAGAAAACCAAAGCCGGGTAGTCTTCCTTTCCGTCAGACACTCACTGGCGCGCGAACGATTTCTACCGAGCACTTGGCATGGCGGGCGACGAATTCCGCCACGCTGCCGAGCAAGAAACGCTGGATGCCTCTCTGTCCATGCGAACCCACGACGATTAGATCGGCGCCCCACTCGGCTGCGGAATCGATGATCGTCTCTCTGATGTCACCTACCTCGACGGCGGCGTCCACCTTGAATCCTGCACTACGCAGTCCGGTCGCAATGCGCTCGACCAACTCACGGGCCGGCTTCTTCTGATCTTCCAGCTCGGGAGCGTAGCCTGACCCCATTTGCGGTGGGGCCGGCGCCATCGGCTGCAACACGTGCAAGACTCGGACCTCGGTATTCTCCGTCCGAAACTGCGCGACAATGGCCCTTAACACATCTCCGGAGGACTTCGATTCGTCGATTCCCGCGAGGATTTTCATGACTCCTCCTCCTTCTTGAGCAGCAACAGGGTACCACGGCGAAACTAAATACTTTGAGCGCGGCCCGCGACGAAGGTTTGGGGAGGTGCTGGGTTGGTTTTGTCCGGCGCGCTCACCCGCTGCTTACTTCGGTGGCGCAGGGGCGTTAAGAAAACTCACCAGATATCCAATGTCGGTGGCCTTCAGCGTCGGCCAGGGGATGTCGAAGGCCGGCCCGTCACTCGGGCCGTGCTGCTGTGTTCACGCGCTTTGACTTTGCGAATACCGGCGCAGTAGTTTTTCTCTTTACATGTCTTCGGGAGCGCATATGCAGCTGGACTATGAGGTAGCAAAGCCGTCTGATTCGGATGACATCGTTCGGCTACTTGCCAGCGTGTTCAGCGAGTCCGAACCGCCAGCCGTGGCGATGGCTCTTTCTTTCCGCGACATGGAACAATTTCTTCAGCTTGTCGTACCAAGAGTCCTTTTGTGTGAACTTACGGCTATATCGCGGAGCACGGACACGGGACAGTTGACCGGCGTACTTCTCACTGACGATTTCGCTTCACCTCCAGCCCTGGACCTTAGCCAGATCAACTCGAATTTTCTGCCCATCCTGTCCATGCTGGAGATACTCGATGAGCAATTCCGCAGAGGCAGGTCTGTTTCCCCCGGGGAATACCTTCACCTCTTCATGTTGGGAGTGGATGGGCAGTTTGCGGGACGCGGAATTGGGAAAGGACTGGTTAAAGCTTCGGTCGACATTGGACGTCAAAAGGGCTATCGAATGGCACTTACCGAAGCGACAGGAAGGGTCTCCCAGCACATATTCCGCACGAGTGGTTTTGCGGATCGTTTCAGCGTCTCCTACCAGGACTTCGTGTACGAAAACAAAGTCGTATTTGCCTCAATTCGGGAGCATGAGAGGGCGATCCTGATGGACAGGTCACTCGCTTGACCGCCCGAATGGAATCGATCCTGGACAACTGGTCGGCCACCCGGAATCGCGCACAGCACGGAGATTTTAACCTGGTTTCAGCGGCATCGCGCGCAAGTCCTGAGTGGTATAAAGAATGGGCGCGTTAACATGTGCGGGTGGGTACTAAAAATAACGGTGGTTAACGAGGAAGGGGCTTGTTTCGTGCTTGGTAACGACCCGTCGCTTGAGAGATGCCGACCATGCCAATTTGGCCTCGATATCCTACATTGTATGAGATCAATACGTGGGTCTGGCTATCCGACCTCAGCCAGAAATGCGGAAACTCCGTAAATTTGAGTTCCG
>Ga0075520_1001254_pt1 | contig 12075 bp, 17 predicted proteins | sample NGEPerB_FD_75100 | JGI IMG/M metagenome (GOLD analysis project Ga0075520, IMG submission 75100) | Arctic peat soil microbial communities from the Barrow Environmental Observatory site, Barrow, Alaska, USA - NGEE PermafrostAB12-B | ecosystem: Environmental > Terrestrial > Soil > Wetlands > Peat ... | reverse complement strand
TCTCTGGGGTGCGTGCGGCCGCTCGAGGCACCGTGGGCACCCTACGGCTGGGGTGTCACACCGGACGTAGGCAGTCCGGCGGAGGGGTGCCTAGTCGTCCTCGCCCCGGGCCTCTTTGGCGATTCGAGACGCAATCTGCGGCGAGAATCCCCAAACCCCGCTCAATTCATCGATTGTCATCCCTCTCTCGATCGCAAGTGCGAAGACCTTCAGGCGCATTTCCTTACGACGGTGATCGAGATGTACCAGTGAGTCGTTGATCTTCTGACGGCTCTCTCCCGGGTGCACATCGATGAGTGCTGAGGCCACATCTTCACCTCGGGCGACCTTGTTCAAGGCTGAGCGGATGTCTCGCTCGGTCTCCCGCATGGCCCTGCGGGCCTGCGCGAGAGCTGACAGCAACTCCACGACGCTCTCGATGGCCTCGCTCTCTGCGCTCGACATGGCTGCAATCATCCCAGTGTCGACCGATCAAGTATAGGGGTGTCTGAGATTTCGCTGCGCCATGTCGGGTTGGCTCGGTACGCGGGAAGTGGCTGCGCAGCCACGACGACGCGACTCCGTCATCTGTCTGACCAACGAGTACCGACTGGTCGCCTGACCAGTCCGAATGAGATTTGCGGCACCCACGGGCTCTCATTCCAACAATCTGATTCCCTGGGGGGCTGCCCCACCCCACCGTTGAGGATGCCTCCGGCGACGTGAGACGGGGCGAACGTTCTGGGATACGGCAACACCGTCGATCTGTGCGGCTGCTCTCGTGGCGGAACCTGCTCCAGGCCGGGCATTCGGAGCTGGGTCCCGCTCCCCGGCAAGCGAGTCGTGACTCCGCTCAGCCGGAACGCTCCTGCACCTTGAGTGTGTCCACGTGCTGCTCCATCGAGATGACCTTGCCGTCACGGAGTGTCCAGACGTGCGCCATCTGCACCTCGGCGGGCTTGCCCGTCGAGTGCTGTTTCCACGTGTAGGTGCCGAGCGCGACGACAGTATCGCCTTCGGCGACGAATCGGGTGGGGGTAACGGTAAAGCCGTCGCCGATCTCACCGAGTCGCATGAACACGCCGTCGACGACCGCTTGCGGCCCCACGTATGTGCCGTGGAGCGGGAAACCCTCTGCCTCGGTCCACTCGATCTTGTCGTCCATCGCTGCGAGTACCTTGGGCACGTCTCCCTCGGCGAAGGCCTCGTACGCGCCCTGGATGATCTGCTTGTTGGTCGGCATCGCTCTCCCCCGTCGTCTGCGGCCGGCCGACAAGATCGAGCGGTTCGACCCACGGCGACACCGGTCAGCCGGTTCTTCAGAACTCAGTATGCACGGCACTGGGCCTGACGTCGACTGCCAGTAGTCTGAGCAGCGCATCAACCGGGAGATGGCGTGGCGGAAGGGGACCTCCACGGAACACACACCTGCCGCTCCCGCACGCGTGTGGGCACCCGAGCCCGAGCAGAACCCCCGTCCCACAACGCGCGCCGGCAGCGCCGATGCGGTATCACCGATGTGCCGTACAGCCACATCTATCCGGCGATCGGGGGAACCCATGCGCCGGGGTAGCAGGCTGAGGCTATGAGCGAAAGCAGCTACCAGGGTTCAGGACGATCCAGCACTTCTCACCGTCGAGCGGGGATGGCCCCGAGCGCGTACGGCATGTCCCGCCACTCCTGCGTCGGGTTGCAGACACGATCGAGGGGCTGGGGGGTGTCGACATCACAGGCATCACATTCGGAACTGAAATCACGGCAGACGGCCCGGAGCACTGCCGGACTGTCTACTTCGACGCCAGGTCGAGTAGCACCCTGCTGACGTGCCCGCCCAACCGATGGCGTTGTGGGGCTATGCCGAATTCCACATGACAGGGACACCGGGCGGGCGACTTTGGCGAATGCCCGTTTCCGGTGACCGAGTGCTTGGCGCCGCGGACCGCCCTGCTGGCGTCCGCGGGTGAGCTGGTCAGCTGTCGGTGGCCAGCGGGGCCGCATCCAGTGCGCAGTGGAGACACGCTACGGGCTCCCGGGTGCCGGGCCTCGGCGGTCTCCCGGCGGGCCCGTCGACCGGATTACGGATCCAGAGCGCGGCGACGACCCCGCCGACCGCGCACAGGGAGCCGGAGATCAGCACAGCCGACCGGAACCCGGTCGAGAACTCGGAGGGGTGAAGGTAGCTCGTCCCGGAGATGCCGGCCATCGCGGGCAGCACAGCCACAGCGATCAGTCCTCCCACACGGGCCACCGAGTTGTTCACCGCCGAGGCCAACCCGGAGTGCTCGTCGGGCACGGCCCCGAGGGCGGTCGCCGTCAGCGGCGCAACCGTGATTGCCAGCCCGAGCCCGAAGACGAGCACGGCGGGCAGCACACCGGTCACGTACGAGGAGTCGCTGGCGGTGCGCGCCAGCAAGGCGAGACCGCCACCCACCACCATGGGGCCCACACCCATCTGCAGCCGCGGCCCGATCCGGCCGGCCAAGCGGCCCGATCGGGCGGAGAGGAGGAGCATCACCAGCGTGAGCGGCAGGAGCGCCACGCCCGACTCGAGCGGGGAGTAGCCGTCGACCACCTGCAGCTGCACGGGAAGGAGAAAGAGGGTGCCACCGAGCGCGCCGTAGACGACGAACGTCACGACATTGGTGACCGTGAACTGGCGGACCTGGAAAACCTCCAAGGGGAGCATGGGGGCGTCCGACGACCGTTCGACGAGCACGAAGACGACGGAGCCGACAAGGCCGAGGGCCAGCATGGCCACCACAGCAGCGCTGGACCAGCCCAGAGTAGGGCCCTCGATGAGGCCGAAGGTGATCCCTGCCAGGGCAACTACGGCCAGGCCGGCGCCGAGGGCGTCGACGCCGCGCGTCGCCGTCGGATCGCTCGACTCGGATATGTGCCGGGCCGACAGCAGGAGCACGATCCCCCCGACGGGAACGTTGATGAGGAAGATCCACCTCCACGAGGCCGCCGCGATCAGGTAGCCGCCGAGCAACGGGCCCGCGGCTGTCGCCACCCCGCCTAGCCCGGACCACGAGCCGATTGCCCGGCCCCGGTCGTCGGGATCGAACGACGACTGGATGATGGCCAGACTGCCGGGGGTGAGAAGCGCGGCGCCGGCGCCCTGGAGGACCCGGGTGGCGATGAGCACGGTGGCGTCTGGGGCCAGGGCGCATGCCGCCGAGGCGAGGGTGAACCACACCACGCCGATCGAGAACACTCGGCGCCGGCCGTACTGGTCCCCGAGCGAGCCGCCGAGCAGCAGGAGTGCCGCCAGCGAGAGGGTGTAGCCGGTGACCACCCACTGCAGCGTCCCGAGTGACGCGTGGAACTCCCGTCCGATGGTCGGCAGGGCGATGCCCACCACCGTGGCGTCGATGGCCGCCATGCTTGATCCGAGCACCGTGGCCCCAACGACCCAGCGTCCCGCCGGAGTGTCGAGTCGCAGGAGTGTCATCGTGCGTGCGCACAACCTTTCAGAGACGGGCGACTGCCCGCACTGGGCGGAGATCCGGTGCTGTGCCGGGTCCTCCCGAATGTAGGTGCCCGGTGTCTGCCTCCGTCCGGCCTCCAAGGCGCTTGCGGCCGGGCTGACCGGAGTGGGTGGAGCGGGCGAAGGACAATCAGACCTGCCGCGGTGCGTTCAGCGCCGCTGCAGGAGTCCCCGGACGTACGCCGCTTGGCCCACGTGCTGGAGGTCGTCGGCGACCACGCTTACGAGGCGGACGCTCATCGTCACCGGTGGGTCCCAGCCTGGGTCCACTACCCGGGTGAGGTCGGACTCTGAAAGGGATCGCACGTACTCGAGCGTCCCGGCGTGGACGTCCTCGAAGTAGCCGAGCAGGGAGGAGGCGTCGGCAGTGACCGCGGCCACCATGTCCGGGCCGTGGCCGTAGCCGGTGTCCGACGCATCGAAGGGAAGCGAAAACCGCTCGGCCCATCCGTTTGCCATCCACACCTGTTCGCTATCAGTGAGCCCGGCAACATGACTGTCTTGAATGCGGGTCAGGTGCCACACCAGCCAGGCGATCGAGTTGGACTCCGGATCGGGACGAAACGCCAGCTCATCGGCCGACAGGCCGTTGACTGCTGGATGCACGGCGTCGCGAATTCTCTCAAATGTGTCCACCAGCAGGTCCATGCTCGTCATCGGTTTCCTCCTCCGCCCAGCCCGGTCAGCACTCTCCCCAGGTGAGGGCGTGGACCGGCGCACATGGCCAGGATGTCCAATCTACTGAAGCTTCCGAAGCCAGCATCTCGCCAGGCAGCCGCCCTGTATACCTTGAGCCTGACCCCGTTGCCCGTCTCGGCCTGCTCTGGTCGACCGAAAGGCACTGGGCACAGCCGGTCGGGTAGAGCTGACAGGTACTGGAGTTGACCCGCATCGACGCGCACGTTGGCCTTCGGTGAGGTGGGCTGGTTTGGCAAACCACCGCTGCGGTTGACGTCCCGACCAGACCATGGTGGTGGCATCTCTCAGCGCACCGGCCCGGGACCAGCGGCCTATCTCACCACCCGGCGTAGGCATGGGCACAACCTTCTCGGATACCTTCCGCACGCCAATGGCCGTACACCCTTGGCGACGCCCCTTGGGCGCCGCCACAATGGAGCAATGTTCCTGACCATTCGCAATGCCGTCAGGTCGGACATGGAAGGGCTTCAAGGGGTTTTCCGGCGGGCATCACTCTTCAATGAGAATGATCGAGAACATCTGGTCACTCACCCTGAGTCAATGGTGCTCGCCGATGATGGCGTCCGAGAGCAGCGGACAAGGGTCGCCGTGGATTCGAGCGGATCCATTGTCGGGTTCGCCTCGTATCTGATCTCCGGCAACGTGGCCGAGCTTGAAGACCTATTCGTCGACCCGCCGTGGATGAGGCGCGGCGTAGGACGGGCTTTGGTCGTCGACATTGCGTCACTTGTGCGTGAGCAGAGTTTCGAAACGTTAGAAGTGACCGCCAACCCGCATGCCATGGCATTCTACGAGCACATGGGTTTTGTGGTTGACCAAGTCGTCGACACGGAGTTCTACCCGGCTCCCCGCATGCACAGGCGTACCGACTGAGGACACGGGTGCCTCACTGACCCATTGTTCGGGGTCTCCTGCCGCACCGGAACCGGGCGGTATCGGCACATTGCGAACGTCCAGGCAGCAGTTAGGCCAGCGGCGGCCCTGTGACTTCGACGCCGAAGGAAGCTGCGTGTTCCAGCCAACCGGGAATGTTGGGCGGGGCCGTAGGAAGTACCGGCTCCGATGCAACCTCTCCGACCTTCTCGTACAGGCCTTCAATGCCACCGGGGAGGGCGATGGCGAGCATGGTCGCTCCGTCGGGTCCGGACTTGAAGGCGTGCGGCATATCCTTTGGGAGAAACACGAACCCTCCCACCTCGCAATCCAACTCGTCCTCTCCGCAGCGGAACTTCATGGCACCTCGGAGGACATAGTTCAGTTCAGCCTCACGTCGATGGATGTGCATCGGGGGACCGACATTCGGCGGGAAGGTCACCTCCATAGCCGAGCAGATGCCTCCTGTTTCGTCAGCCGAAGCCTTTACCGTCATGAGCATCCCCATGGTCCAGAGATGCCGCCCAGCGTCAGGATCGAGGAGCACAGCACGGTCAGGGCTCTTTGTCATCGTCGGCCCATCATGCACCATCGCAGCTCCCGACCCCCGACGAGCGCATATTGCCGGTTTCGGAGTGGCCTGTCACCTTTCTATGGGACAGCGCTGGAACCTGCACCAGCCAAGGCGGATCGCCTTCAGCGGTGCTGACGGTCTGGCCGGGCCCCCCTAGTCCCGCAGCCGGCGCTTGGGGATACCTGCTCACTGCCGCGATAATGCATGGGTGTCAAAGCTCACGTTCTCAGATTCCGTAGTCATCGACCGTCCAGCAGATTTCATCTACGACATGGTCTCCGACGTGACCCGGATGGGCGAATGGAGCCCCGTATGCAGAGCGTGCTGGTGGGACGGGGGCGACGGCCCCCACGTTGGCGCATGGTTCACAGGTCGAAATGCGACACCCGAGCGGACCTGGGAGACCCGATCCCAAGTGGTGGCGGCAGAACGCGGGCGAGAGTTCGCCTTCGTTGTCGGGGGGAATCGGGTCCGTTGGAGCTACACCTTTGCTCCCGTCGCTAAAGGCACCGAGGTCACGGAAACATGGGAGTTCCTCCCGGCTGGAATCGCGATGTTTGAGGAGCGGTTCGGAGACGAGGCCCCCACCCAAGTCGCTAGTCGCACCGAGGCGGCCCGGCAGGGGATTCCGGTGACCCTTGAAGCGATCAAGAGGGTCGCTGACGCGGAGTAACCGCCGTTCGATTTCCCGAATGGCGTGGAGATCGAAGTGGTCCCTGACTCGGCGTTCGAGGGCACTTCGATTCCCATGAGCACGGTCTCACCACTCGTTGTAATCTTCGAGCATCGTCAAACAAAAGGGGGATGTCATGCTCGTTTGCACGACTTGGAAGGCTCGGCCGCTCTCACCCGATCAGTCACAACGAATGATGCAGACATGGGGAAAGATCGAGGCGTCGACGGCCGAGAGCACCAGTGTGGAGAGGGTCTGCTGGTACATCGCCAGCGACGGGTCGGGCGGCATGACAGTGGTCAAAGCCGTCGATCCCGACGCCGCCAGCGCCTTCGAGCTTGAAACCAGTCTCGCGCTGGGCGAGTTCCTGGAACTTGAGTCGAAGGTCGTACTCGATCTTGATGCGGCGATGCCTGCAATTCTCAAAGGCATGGAGTACATCAACGGCTGACCGAAGGTGGCGTGGCCTGCGCCCCTCCCTGGGGTGCGCCACGCTTTCGGGTGCGCTCCTCCACAGGTACCCTGACAGACCACAGCTTCGTAATACGTATCCCCACCAGCATCCTCGTCCCGGTCGCCACCACGCTCAATGCTGACGGTTCGGTTGGCAGCGTTCAGGTTGGCCACAGCGACTAGGTCAATCCGTGCGTTTCTTCCATTGCTGAACGGTGAGAAAACTATCCCAGATGTGTTCAGGAACACCTTGCCGGGAGATAAAGAAAATGCGATCTGGTGTGGGTCACCTTGCCGAACCGAAACCTTGGCGGGGCGACGTTGACGGTCACCCGCCCGAGAGACCGCTGCAGCCCGCTGGACAGCAGGGCGGCACGGACCCGGTCATGCGATTCGCGCACCGCGGCATCAGGCAGTCCCACGACGGTGAACCCGGGGAGCCCGTTGGACACGTGGACCTCGACGGACACCTCGGTGGCGTCGACCCCGACCAGGATGACGGATGGAATGGCGGCGATGACGGTGCCTCCGATCGGCACGGTCCGGGCGGGGATCGCCGGGCTCGGGCTCGGGCACTCCGTCGGACGCTGACGGGGAGGGCCGCTCCTCTGGGGTGCGTGCGGCCGCTCGAGGCACCGTGGGCACCCTACGGCCGGGGTGTCACACCGGACGGCCGTCGCCCGGTGGACGCGGTGTCAGTGCCCTTCGAAGTGTGGCCGGCGCTTCTGGACGAACGCGGCGATGGCCTCCGCGGTGTCGGCCGTGCCGAAATTCACCGCCTGTGACCGCGACTCCTCCTCCAGGGCCTGGTCCATCGAGATGTTGAAGGAATTGTTGAGCATGGTCTTGGTCATGGACAGCGCCAATGGGGGGCCCTCTGCCAGGCGCCTCGCCCAGTCGTCGACGAACGCATCCAACTCGGCTGCCGGCACAACACGGTTGACCAGGCCGAACTCGGCTGCCTGCCCGGCATCGATGATGTCCGCGAAGAAGGCGAGCTCCTTGGCGCGGTGCAGGCCGATGAACCGGGGAAGGAGCCACGATGCACCGAAGTCCACCGACAACCCCCGCTTGGAGAAGATCTGCGAGAACCTCGCCGTGTCGGAGGCGACCACCAGATCGCACCCGAGGGCCATGCTCATTCCGGCACCGGCCGCCACCCCGCCCACTTTGGCGATGGTCGGCTTGGGGAACCGGTGCAGCCGCAGGGCCACGTCGGCGAGCGCCCGCAGCTGGGCCAGGTAGGGATCCCCCGGGCGTCCTGCGACGTCGGACGGATCGCCGAGGTCGGCGCCGGAGCAGAACGCGCCCCCCGCACCGGTGAGGACCATCACCCGATCGTGGCGATCGGCGGCCACGTCCTCGAAGGTCGCCATCAGTTCGCGCCACATCGTTCCGTTGGCTGCGTTCTTGCGCGCCGGGCGGTTCATGGTGACCGTGACCACGCCGTCGTCGCGCTCCACGATGAGGGTCTCGAGCTCGTTGGGCATTCCCGGAGCCTAGGGCGTCGGCCGGTGGACCTCCTCGACGCGGAGCCCCACCGGAAGCGTTGGCCCCGAGTGGCCCGGGATCAGAACGCGTCCTCGATGACCTCGACGCGGCCGGCGGTGATCGAGACCACGTCGAACCGGACCTCGACCCGGGCCCTGCCCGATGCCGGGGTCAGCTCGGACAGCCACCGGGACGCCAGCCGGCGGATCCGGCGCTGCTTGGCCTCGAGCACCGACTCCGCCCCCGTTCCGAACCGGTCGCTCGAACGGGTCTTGACCTCGCAGAAGGCCACCGTCTTCCCTCGGCGCACGATCAGGTCCACCTCGCCCTCCCGCCGGCGCCAGTTGCGCTCGAGGACCTCGTACCCCTGCTCCTCGTACCACTGCGCCGCCGACTCCTCGCCTTCGGCACCGAGGACCCGGCGTGGATCCGGACGGTCCCCCCCGTCGGCCGGGGAGCGCCCGGCGGCGCCTCCGCTCAAAGATCCTTCTCGGGGAGCCGCTCGATGTTCACGTCGCGGAATGTCAGGATCCGCACCGAGGGGACGAAACGGGCAGGGCGGTACATGTCCCAGACCCACGCGTCCTGGAGATTGACCTCGACACAGGCCGGCGAGGTGTCGGAGCGCACCGTGACGTCGACCTTGTTGGCCAGATAGAAGCGCCGCTCCGTCTCCACCACGTAGGCAAACAGGGGGACGACCGCCCGGTACTCATGGACCAGGGCCAGCTCGATCTCCGACTCGTACCGCTCGAGATCCTCCTCGCTCATGACCGGGTGTACCACAGGAGGGGGCCGCCCGCGGGCACGGTGGGTGTGGCGACGCCGTGCCCTCCCGGGGTGGCGATGATCAGCACGGCGGACGCGGGCAGCCGACCATCCCGGTCAGGCGCGAGCAGACCGCCGCTCCTTGATCTTCGCAGCCTTGCCGTGGCGCTCACGCAGGTAGTACAGCTTGGCCCGACGGACGTCGCCCAACGAGACGACTTCGGTCAGGGCGATCACCGGGGAGTGCACCGGGAAGGTGCGCTCCACGCCCACCCCGAAGCTCACCTTGCGCACCGTGAAGGTCTCGCGCACTCCGGTGCCCTGGCGCCGCACCACTGCGCCCTGGAAGACCTGCACCCGCTCACGGGTGCCCTCCACCACGCGAACGTGGACCTTGACGGTGTCGCCCGGTCGGAAATCGGGGATGTCCTCACGCAGGCTGTCGCGGTCGATGATGTCGGTCGGGTTCATGGGACGCGTCTCTCCGCAGATTGTTCGAACTCTCCCCCGCCGGGTGCCCGCCCGACAGTCCTCACCGGCGAGTCCTGTGCATCACGGGCCTTCGATGCGAACACCGGTGACGCCGGTGCCAACGAGGCTCACCAATCGTAGCCGTGATCGCGCAGGTGGCGCACCTCACCGTGCTCCACCAGGAGTTCGACCTCCTCGTCGGTGAGCCCACCCCGTGCCGCCATCAGATCGGGGCGCCGCTCGAGGGTCCGGACCAGCGCCTGGACGTGACGCCACTGGTCGACCCGGCCGTGGTCCCCGGAGCGGAGCAGCTCGGGCACCTCCCACCCCCGGAACTCGGCCGGGCGGGTGTACTGGGGATACTCGAGCAGGCCGGCCGAGAAGCTCTCGTCCTCCGCCGACCGGTCGTTCCCGAGCACGCCGGGGAGCAGGCGGGTCACGGCCTCGACCACCACGAGGGCAGCCAGCTCGCCGCCGGCGAGCACGAAGTCCCCCACCGACAGCTCGTCGTCGACCAGGTGATCGGCCACCCTCTGGTCCACCCCCTCGTAGCGCCCGCACAGCAGCGAGAACCCCTCCAACGACCCTGCCAGCTCGCGGGCGACCCGCTGGTCGAACCGTCGGCCCGACGGGGACAGCAGGATCAGCGGCCGGGGCAGTCCGCCGGGTGATGCGGCCACCGACTCCACCGATTCGAAGACCGGTTCGGGGGCCAGCACCATTCCGGCCCCTCCCCCGAACGGGGCGTCGTCCACCGAACGGTGCGCATCGTGGGCCGCATCCCGCACATCGTGGACGCGCAGGTCCAACTGCCCGCGGGCGCGGGCGCGTCCGAGGATCGAGGCGTCACCGTAGTGGTCGATGACGTCGGGGAAGAGCGTGAACACGTCGATCCGCGTGGGCATCGGAGGGCTCAACCGAGCTCGAGCAGGCCGTCGGGGATGTTCACCGTGATCCGCACTCCGGGCTCCGTTTCCACCACGAAGCGGAGTGGGATCAATGCCCCTCCTGTGAGCACCAGGAGGTCGCTGGCCGGATTGGCCTCGACCCCCTCGACGGTCCCCAGGGGCCGACCGGTGGCGTCCTCGACCCGGGACCCGATCAACTCGTGGACCCAGAGCTGGTCCGGATCGTCCAGCGGTGGTGCGAACAGTTCGGTTCCCCGCAACCGGTCGGCGGCGTCGATGCCGGCCACCGCGTCGAAGGTCACGATGAACCGTCCCAGGTGGGGCGACGAGCGGACCACCCGGTACTGCGTGCCCGCTACGTCGCGGAGGACCGACCCGGCGGCCACCCGCTCTTCGCGGTTGGTCGACAGCGCCACGATCACGTCACCCCTCAGCCCGTGGGGCTTGACCACCCGCCCCACCAGGAGCAGGGGGGGCCCATCGCCGTTCCGCCCCGTCCGACCGGGGGACGGGGGTCGCTCCCCGGTGCCACCACCGTCGGAGCGGGCCGGGGTGGTTGCCAAGGTGCGCGACTCAGTCGTCGACGATGTCGACGCTGGTCTGGACCCCATCTCGTGCGCCGGCGGCGGCGACCACCGTCCGGATGGCCTGGGCCACCCGGCCCCGGCGACCGATGACACGACCCATGTCGTCCGGGGCGACGTGGATGCGGAACCGCACCGAGTCCCCCCGCTCCTCAGTGTTGATGACCACTGCATCGGGGTCGGAGGTGATCGAGGTGACCAGATAGGTCACCACGGCCAACGGCGTCCCGCCCGAGACCCGGTTGCCGGCATCGTCGTCGTGATCGTCGACCTCGTCGATCACGTTGCCATCCTCAACGGGGTCGAGGGTCAGGTCGTCGGTCACTTGGCTGCCTTGGCCGTCTCGAACTCCTCGAGCGCGCCGGACCGCTTCAGCAGCTTCTCGACCCGCTCGGTCGGTTGGGCTCCCTGGGCCAGCCACTTGACCGCCTTGGCGTTGTCGATCTCGACCACGGCATCGGGCTCGGCCAACGACTTCCCTCGTGGGGCGTACGTGCCCACGATCTCGATGAATCGTCCGTTGCGGGGCGAGCGACTGTCCGCCGCCACCAGCCGATAGGTCGGCTGCTTCTTCTTACCGATCCGCACGAGGCGGAGCTTTACTGCCACGGTGTACTCCTCTGCATTGTGTCGATAGCGCCCGACAGTCTCCCACCAATGCGGGGGTCGACGTGCAAACGGGCTCGTTCATGGGGCTTTGGGTCGTGATCCGGCCAGAATCCTCCCCCTGGTCGGTCCTCGGCGCCGGTCATCGGGCCTTCGGCGTGACCCGGCCGCCGCCCTTGCCCTTCTTGCCGCCCTTGCCCTTCGCCTTCGAGCCGCCGCGGGATCCTCCCTGTGCCCCCGAGGTGGCGAACGACCCACCGTCAAGGGCACCGGGGCCTCCTCCCGCTCCGGTCAGGGAGGCAAGGTCGCCCCCCCCGCTCACCTCGGCCAGCTCGGCCATCGCCTGGGGTGACATCTTCGGGCCGCGCCCGAACAGCCCGCCGAGGCCCCCCATGGCTCCGGACATGCCCCCCTTGCCCAAGCCCTTCATCATCTTCTGCATCTCCTTGAACTGCTTGAGGAGGGCATTCACCTCGGAGGTCGCCGTCCCGCTGCCGTTGGCGATC
>Ga0075520_1001253_pt1 | contig 12081 bp, 9 predicted proteins | sample NGEPerB_FD_75100 | JGI IMG/M metagenome (GOLD analysis project Ga0075520, IMG submission 75100) | Arctic peat soil microbial communities from the Barrow Environmental Observatory site, Barrow, Alaska, USA - NGEE PermafrostAB12-B | ecosystem: Environmental > Terrestrial > Soil > Wetlands > Peat ... | reverse complement strand
TCCCTCGACAGAGACAGCGGCGCGGTAGCAAAGCGGTTATGCACCGGATTGCAAATCCGAGTAGGTCGGTTCGACTCCGGCCCGCGCCTCCATCCCTCGACGTTCTGGCGGCGGCTCCTAGCGCCTCAGCCAGAAGCCTATGAGGGCCCCCATCACACCATAGGCCCACTTCTGCTCTGAATCGGCCCGTCCGGTCAGGACGATGAAGAGCGCAACGCCGACGATGGCCAGTGAAACGAGAGCCGGTATCGCAAGCTCTTTGGCCCAATGCCATGGCGTCGTTTCCCCAAGCGCCGACGGCTCGCCTCGCTGTGCCGTGCTCAGTAACGTCAGAAAGCCAAGAACGATCGCGCTCCAGAGCACCAAGGAAAACAGCATTCATTCCTCCGTCATGCCACGCCCCAGAACGTCGTCCGAGGTGTCCTCGATCGCGTGGCCATACGGTTTCTTTTTTGGTGCCCAGGGCGGGACTCGAACCCGCACGCCTTGCGGCTGCGAGTTTTAAGCCCGCTACGTCTACCGATTCCGTCACCTGGGCGGGCGTGCAGGGATCATAGCGAGGCGCAGTCAGGGCGACGCAAGCGAGCACAACGCCTCGCAATCGGGCTACAAGCCGACACCTCGTGGTTGGGTTTCACCTTTAGAGTTGCTCTGCTCCGATGGGCCGCGGTGCGCTCGCTCGTGTCGGAGCTTCTCGGTCGCTGAAAAAAGGACATCGATGAAATCCATCTTCGCATCCCTGGGCATCACGGCAGCCGCGCTTGCGCTTTGCGGCTGCTCGACCGTGTCGAACTGGATGAAGCCCGCGCAGGACATCGTGAAGACGGGGCCGGACACGTACAAGGTCCGGCCGAGCGCCGGTGGCGGATCGCCCACCGATGCTGAGATCAAGGCGCGCGGCATCAAGATCGCCAACGACTTTTGCGACTCGCAAGGAAAGCACGCGCTTGTCATCGTCAGCGCGACGTCCGGCTGGCATCTGTTCAAGGTGCAGACGCCCGAGGTCAGCTTCGTTTGCGACGACCTGCCGCAGGTCAAGTCGGTGCCGAAGACGCCGACCTGAGGGGAAGAGGCTGCGTCGACGGGGGAAAGATGCGGTCGCCGACGTGCTGGCTAAAATAGCACGATCGTTCGATTGTCCCTTCGGTCGCAGGAGCCGCCTCGATGAAAGTTCTCGTCCCTGTCAAGCGCGTCGTCGACTATAACGTCAAGGTTCGGGTCAAGTCCGATGGCAGCGGCGTCGACATCGCCAACGTCAAGATGAGCATGAATCCGTTCGACGAGATCGCCATCGAAGAGGCGGTGCGGCTGCGTGAAAAGGGTGTCGTCACCGAGGTGATCGCGGTCTCGTGCGGCGTCCAGCAATGCCAGGAGACATTGCGCACGGCCATGGCGATCGGCGCCGATCGCGCCATCCTCGTGCAGCACGACGGCGAGCTGCAGCCGCTCGCGGTGGCCAAGCTGCTGAAGGCGCTGGTCGACAAGGAGCAGCCCGGCCTCGTCATCCTCGGCAAGCAGGCGATCGACGACGATTGCAACCAGACCGGGCAGATGCTGGCCGCGCTGGCCGACTTGCCGCAGGCGACCTTCGCGTCGAAGATCGAAGTCGCCGACGGTTTCGCGACCGTCACGCGCGAGGTCGATGGCGGCCTCGAGACGCTGAAGCTGAAGCTGCCCGCCGTTGTCACCACCGACCTGCGCCTGAACGAGCCGCGCTACGTGACGCTGCCGAACATCATGAAGGCGAAGAAAAAGCAGATGGACGTCCTCAAGCCGGCCGACCTCGGCGTCGACGTCACGCCGCACCTGAAGACCCTGAAGGTGAGCGAGCCGCCCAAGCGCGGGGCAGGCGTGAAGGTGCCCGACGTCGCGACGCTGGTCGCGAAGCTCAAGAACGAAGCGAAGGTGATCTGATGGCTGATATCCAGGCGCTCGTCGTCGCCGAGCACGACAACGCGAGCATCCGCCCGGCCACGCTCAACACCGTCAGTGCCGCGGCGGCGCTGGGCGGCAGCGTGCATGTGCTGGTCGCCGGAAGCGGCTCGTCCGGCGCCGCGACAGCGGCGGCGGCGATCGGCGGCGTCGCCAAGGTCCTGCATGCGGACAGCGAGGCGTTCGCGCACGGGCTCGCCGAGAACGTCGCCGCCCAGGTGCTTGCTCTCGCGTCCGGCTACACCCACATCCTGTTCGCCGCGACAGCGTCGGGCAAGAACATCGCGCCACGCGTCGCCGCCAGGCTCGACGTCGGCCAGATCTCCGACATCACCAAGGTCGACGCGCCCGACACCTTCGAGCGGCCGATCTATGCCGGCAACGCCATCGCCACGGTGCAGAGCCTCGACGCGGTCAAGGTGATCACGGTGCGCACCACCGGCTTCGATCCGGCGCCTCCCAGCGGCGGATCGGCCAGCGTCGAGACCGTCGTCGCAACGGGCGATTCGGGCAAGGCCTCGTTCGTCGGTTCCGAGATCGCCAGGAACGATCGCCCCGAGCTCACCTCGGCCAAGATCATCGTCTCGGGCGGCCGCGCGCTCGGCTCCAACGACAAGTTCAACGCCGTGCTGACGCCGCTCGCCGACAAACTCGGCGCCGCGCTCGGCGCCAGCCGCGCCGCGGTCGATGCAGGCTATGCGCCCAACGACTGGCAGGTGGGGCAGACCGGCAAGATCGTCGCGCCGCAGCTCTACATCGCCATCGGCATCAGCGGCGCGATCCAGCATCTCGCCGGCATGAAGGACTCCAAGGTCATCGTTGCGATCAACAAGGACGAGGAGGCCCCGATCTTCAGCGTCGCCGACTACGGCCTGGTGCAGGACCTGTTCGTCGCCGTGCCCGAGCTCGTCGCCGCACTCTGAGCGCATTCGCTCGCAACCGCCCGCTCGTCCGATGCATCGGCCCGGCGGGCTTTTTCTTGCCGTGTCACACGCCCATCGAAGGACATCGCCATGAGCTACACCGCGCCCGTCAAGGACATGCTGTTCTGCATGCAGGAACTGGCCGATCTGGAACGGATCGCGACGCTGCCGGGCTTCGCCGACGCAGGTCTCGAGACGGCACAGGCCGTGCTCGAGGAATGCGCGCGTTTCAGCCGGGAGGTGCTGGCGCCGCTCAACCGCGAAGGCGACATCCATCCGTCGTCGTGGAAGGAAGGCGTCGTGACGACGACGCCTGGATTCAAGCAGGCCTTTCGGCAGTTCGGCGAGGGCGGCTGGCAAGGCTTGCAGCATCCCGAGACCTTCGGAGGCCAGGGGTTGCCGAAGACGATCGGCGCTGCGTGCATCGAGATGATCAACAGCGCGAACCTGAGCTTCGCCCTGTGTCCGCTGCTGACCGACGGTGCGATCGAGGCCTTGCTGACGGCGGGCACGCCGGAGCAGCAGCAGCGCTTCATCCCGAAGATGATCTCGGGCGAGTGGACCGGCACCATGAACCTGACCGAGCCGCAGGCTGGCAGCGACCTGGCGCAGGTGCGAACGCGGGCCGAGCCGCTCGGTGACGGCCGCTTCCGGATCTTCGGCACGAAGATCTTCATCACGTATGGCGAGCACGACATGGCCGACAACATCGTCCATCTGGTGCTGGCGCGGGTGGTCGGCGCTCCCGAAGGCGTCAAGGGCATCAGCCTGTTCATCGTGCCGAAGTTTCTCGTTGGCGCTGATGGCTCGCTGGGCGCCAGGAACGACGCCTGGTGCGTCAGCATCGAGCACAAGCTGGGCATCAAGGCCAGCCCGACGGCGGTGCTCCAGTTCGGCGACAAGGGCGGCCCGGGGCTCGACGGCGCCGGCGCGATCGGCACGCTGATCGGCGAAGAGAACCGCGGCCTCGAGACCATGTTCATCATGATGAACGCGGCCCGCTACGCCGTGGGCATGCAGGGCATCGCCGTGGCCGAACGGGCCTACCAGAAGGCGGCGACGTTCGCCAAGGAGCGCGTGCAGTCGCGGCCGGTCGACGGCTCGGTCGCGGGCAGCGCGACCATCGTCCACCACCCGGACGTGCGCCGCATGCTGATGACGATGCGCGCCTACACCGAAGGCTGCCGGGCGATGGCGATCGTCGCCGCGGCGGCCTTCGATGCGTCGCATCACGATCCCGATCCTGAAACGCGCAAGCAGAACCAAGCCTTCTACGAGTTCCTCGTGCCGCTGGTGAAAGGCTACAGCACGGAGATGAGCGTCGAGGTCGCGAGCCTTGGCGTGCAGGTGCATGGCGGCATGGGCTTCATCGAGGAGACCGGCGCGGCGCAGTACCTGCGCGACGCACGCATCCTGCCGATCTACGAAGGCACGACGGCGATCCAGGCGAACGATCTGGTGGGCCGCAAGACGGCGCGTGACGGCGGCCGTGTCGCCAGGGCCATCGCCGCGCAGATCGCAGCGACCGAAGTCGAGCTCGCGTCGGCGGCCGGCGATGCTGCGGGATCGGTGAAAAAGCACCTGGGCCCAGCGCGCCTCGCGTTCGAGCAGGTGGTCGATTTCGTGGTCAGCGAAAGCAAGTCGAATCCGAACGCCGTGTTCGCCGGCTCCGTCCCCTACCTCATGCTCGCCGGCAATCTCATGGCCGGCTGGCAGATGGCACGCGCCCTTCTGGCAGCGCAGCGGCTGCTTGCCGCAAGCACCGGCGACGCGGCGTTTCTCCAGGCCAAGGTCGTCACGGCACGCTTCTATGCGGAGCACTTGCTCAGCAAGGCGCCCGGCCTGCGAGACGCCATCGTCGACGGCGCCGCGAGCGTCACCGCGCTTGCGCTCGACGCGTTCTGATCGCACCTCGACCCGTTCTCGCCATTCACGAACCGGAAGTCCACATGCCCTTGCCGCCCGTCCTGCGCAACCTTCCATTGCCGATCATCGGCGCGCCGCTCTTCATCATCAGCAATCCGGCGTTGGTGATCGCCCAATGCAAGGCCGGCGTGGTCGGCGCCATGCCGGCACTCAATGCGCGGCCCGCCGAGCAGCTCGACGCGTGGCTCGCGGAGATCACCGAGACGCTGGCCGCGCACGACCGCGAGCATCCGGATCGGCCAGCTGCGCCGTTCGCCGTCAACCAGATCGTGCACAAGAGCAACGACCGCCTCGAGCACGACATGCAGATGTGCGCGAAGTACAAGGTGCCGATCGTCATCACCTCGCTCGGCGCACGCACCGATGTCAACGACGCGGTCCATGGCTGGGGCGGTGTGGTGCTGCACGACATCATCAACAACACGTTCGCGAAGAAGGCGATCGAGAAAGGCGCCGACGGATTGATCGCCGTCGCCGCCGGGGCTGGTGGCCATGCCGGCGTCAAGAGCCCGTTCGCGCTCGTCGCCGAGATCCGGCAATGGTTCGACGGCCCGCTCGCGCTCTCGGGTGCGATCGCCAGCGGCGGCGCCGTGCTCGCGGCCCGCGCGATGGGCGCCGACTTCGCCTACATCGGCTCGGCCTTCATCGCCACCGACGAGGCGCGCGCGGTCGACGCGTACAAGCAGATGATCGTCGAGGGCAGCAGCGACGATATCGTCTATTCGAGCCTCTTCACCGGCGTCGACGGCAACTACCTCAAGGGCTCGATCCGCAACGCCGGGCTCGACCCCGACGCGCTACCGGTGAGCGATCCGAGCAAGATGAATTTCGGCGGCGATGCGCGCAAGGCCTGGAAGGACATCTGGGGATCGGGGCAGGGGATCGGCGCGATCCGCAGTGTCGTTCCAGCGCGCGAGCTCATCGCGCGGCTAAAACGAGAATACGAGGAGACGCGGCAGCGGCTGCTGTAGCGCTCCAGCGCGCAGCCAGGCACTTGCGGCGCGCGCGTTCATGCGCATATCGATCGTGTCGACGCCGAGCGCCGGATGCGGGCAAGCGTCACGTTGCAATGCCCATCATGGTGGCGTTGCAGTCAAATCGGAGTGCTACAGTCCCTCGAGACTTGAGAGGGACTTCCCGTCCGCTCGTTCGCAACGTGAACGAGCCGGGTCGCAATCCGTGAGCCGGTGCAGCCGAAGCGCGGAAGGTTTTCCAAACCCACTGCAACGCCGGAAGCCGGCGTGAAAGGTGAGCGAGATGATGCAAGACGACAGGGCGAGCTCGTACCTGTTCGGCGGTAACGCGCCGTACGTCGAAGAGTTGTATGAGGCCTACCTCGACAACCCCGGTTCCGTTCCCGACAACTGGCGTACCTATTTCGACGCGCTGCAGAACGTCCCCGCCGCCGACGGCTCGTCGGCGCGCGACATGGCGCATGCCCCGGTGGTCGAATCGTTCGCGCAGCGCGCCAAGGCCAACGCCTTCGGCAACCGGGCGTCGAATTCGGATCTCGCCATCGCGCGCAAGCAGGTCCACGTCCAGTCGCTGATCGGCGCCTACCGCTTCCTCGGCTCGCGCTGGGCCGATCTCGATCCGCTGAAGCGGCAGGAGCGGCCGAAGATTCCCGAGCTCGAACCGGTCTTCTACGACCTCACCGAAGCCGACATGGACATGGTGTTCAGCGCCACGAACACCTACTTCTCGACCGCCGAGCACATGACGCTGCGCGAGATCGTGCAGGCCTTGCGCGAGACCTATTGCGGAACGATCGGCGCCGAATACATGCACTGCACCGAGCCGACCGAAAAGCGCTGGTGGCAGCAGCGGCTCGAGCCGGTGCGCTCCAAGCCGTCCTTCACCGCCGAGGAAAAGATCCACATCCTCGACCGCCTCACCGCGGCCGAAGGGCTCGAGCGCTACCTGCACACCAAGTACGTCGGCCAGAAGCGCTTCTCGCTCGAAGGCGGCGAGAGCTTCATCGCTTCGATGGACGCGTTCGTGCAGCGCGCTGGTGGCAAGGGCGTGCAGGAAATCGTCATCGGCATGGCGCACCGGGGCAGGCTGAACGTGCTGGTCAACACGCTCGGCAAGTTGCCGAAGGATCTGTTCGCCGAGTTCGACCATACGGCGCCCGAGAACCTGCCGTCGGGTGACGTCAAGTACCACCAGGGCTTCTCGAGCGACGTGACGACGCCCGGCGGCCCGGTGCACCTCAGCCTGTCGTTCAACCCCTCGCATCTCGAGATCGTCAATCCGGTGGTCGAAGGATCGGTGAAGGCGCGGCTCGACCGCCGTGGCGACGCCGAAGGCGATACCGTGCTGCCGATCATCGTCCACGGCGATGCCGCGTTCGCCGGCCAGGGCGTCGTGATGGAGACGCTGGCGCTCGCGCAGACACGCGGCTACTACACGGGCGGCACGGTTCACGTCGTCATCAACAACCAGATCGGCTTCACCACCTCCGACCCGCGCGATTCGCGCTCGACGCTGTATTGCACCGACGTCGTCAAGATGATCGAGGCACCCGTGCTGCACGTGAATGGCGACGATCCGGAAGCGGTGGTCCTGTGCACGCAGATCGCGCTCGACTACCGGCAGGAGTTCAACAAGGATGTCGTCGTCGACATCGTCTGCTTCAGGAAGCTCGGCCACAACGAGCAGGACACGCCGGCCATGACCCAGCCGCTGATGTACAAGAAGATCGCCGCGCATCCGGGCACGCGCAAGATCTACGGCGACAAGCTCGTCGTCCAGGGCGTTCTGCCCGCCGATGGCCCCGACAGCATGGTCAAGTCGACGCGGGCTGCTCTCGACGCCGGCAAGAGCAGCTACGACCCGGTGCTGACCAACTACAAGAGCAAGTACGCGGTCGACTGGTCGCCCTTCCTCAACAAGAAGTGGACCGACGCCGCCGACACGGCGCTGCCCATGACCGAGCTGAAGCGCCTGGCCGAGCGGATCACGAGCGTGCCTCCGAATTTCAAGGTGCATCCGCTGGTCGAGAAGGTGCTCGCAGATCGGGCGGCGATGGGTCGAGGCGACAATCCGGTCGACTGGGGCATGGGAGAGCACCTCGCCTATGCGTCGCTGGTCGCGAGCGGCTACGCCGTTCGCCTATCGGGCGAGGACTCGGCGCGTGGCACCTTCACGCACCGCCACGCCGTGCTGCACGACCAGAACCGCGAGCGCTGGGACGAAGGCACGTACACGCCGCTGCAGCACGTGGCCGACGGACAGGCGCCTTTCGTCGTCATCGATTCGCTGCTGTCCGAAGAAGCGGTGCTCGGATTCGAGTACGGCTATGCCAGCGCCGAACCGAACACGCTCGTGATCTGGGAAGCGCAGTTCGGCGATTTCGTCAACGGCGCGCAGGTCGTGATCGACCAGTTCATCGCCTCCGGCGAGGTCAAGTGGGGCCGGGCCAACGGCCTGACGCTGCTGCTTCCGCACGGCTACGAAGGCCAGGGCCCCGAGCACTCGTCGGCCCGGCTCGAGCGCTTCATGCAGCTCTCGGCCGACAACAACATGCAGGTCGTGCAGCCGACCTCGGCGAGCCAGATCTTCCATGTCCTGCGCCGCCAGATGGTGCGGATGTTCAGGAAGCCTTTGATCATCCTGACACCGAAGTCGTTGCTGCGCGCCAAGGACGCGAGCTCGCCGCTCAACGATTTCACCAAGGGCGAGTTCAAGACAGTGATCGGCGAGCAGAGCACCGAACTCAACGCCGAGAAGGTCAAGCGGGTGATCGCCTGCTCGGGCAAGGTCTACTACGACCTCGTACGCTCGCGCGCCGAGCGCAAGAACGATGTTGCGATCATCCGCGTCGAGCAGCTCTATCCGTTCCCGCACAAGTCGTTCGCCGCGGAGTTCAAGAAGTATCCGAACCTGGCCGAGGTCGTCTGGTGCCAGGACGAGCCGCAGAACCAGGGCGCCTGGTTCTTCGTGCAGCACACGATCCACGAGAACATGGCCGAAGGCCAGCGCCTCGGCTACGCAGGGCGCGCTCCGTCGGCCTCGCCGGCGGTCGGCTACGCCCATCTCCACCAGGAGCAGCAGAAGGCCTTGCTCGACCAAGCGTTCGGCAAGCTCAAGGGCTTCGTCCTGACGAAGTGAGGCCCCCACGCTCTCTTCGTTCGCCGCCCCCCGCGGGGGGCGGCGGCGCCCTTGGGGCGGCCCGGCGGGCGCCGCGTCATCCTTCGCGACGAAGCGGGCACGACAACAACAAGGCAAACAGAATGGCATTGATCGAAGTGAAGGTTCCGCAACTGTCGGAATCGGTGGCCGAAGCGACGCTCCTGCAGTGGAAGAAAAAGCCCGGACAGGCCGTCGAGCTCGACGAGATCCTGGTCGAGATCGAGACCGACAAGGTCGTGCTCGAGGTGCCGGCGCCCGCGGCGGGCGTGCTCGCACAGATCATCAAGAACGACGGCGACAGCTGCATCGCCGAAGAGGTGATCGCCAAGATCGACACCGAGGGCCAGGAGGCGGTCTCCGGCGCGATGCAGATCCGCAGCATTCCGCAGGCCGAGCCTGCCCCGGGCCACACGCCGGGCGTGTCGGCGGAGGTGGCGGCCCTGGCGGAAACGAAGAGCGAGGTCGCCATGCCGGCGGCCGCCAAGCTGATGGCCGAGCTCGACCTGCCTGTCGGCTCGGTGCAGGGCACCGGGCGTGGTGGCCGCGTCACCAAGGGCGACGTGCTCGAGGCGATCGAGACCGGCGGCGTCTTGGCGCCTGCGCCGGTCGCCGCACCGTCACCTGCCGCTGCGCCCGTCGCCCGTGTCGCGTCGCCAGCGCCGACCCCGGCCCGCGCGCTACCGTCGGTGGCCGTGCCGGTATCGGTGAGCTATGGCGACCGACCCGAGCAGCGCGTGCCGATGAGTCGGCTGCGCGCGCGCGTCGCCGAGCGGCTGCTGCAATCGCAGTCGACCAACGCCATCCTGACGACGTTCAATGAAGTGAACATGGCGCCGGTGATCGAGATGAGGAAGCGCTTCCAGGAGAAGTTCGAGAAGGAGCACGGCGTCAAGATCGGCTTCATGAGCTTCTTCGTGAAGGCCGCGGTCGCGGCCCTGAAGCGCTATCCGATCATCAACGCCTCGGTCGACGGCAACGACATCGTCTACCACGGCTACTTTGACATCGGCATCGCCGTCGGCTCGCCGCGCGGCCTGGTCGTGCCGATCCTGCGCAACGCCGACCAGATGAGCTTTGCCGACATCGAGAAGAAGATCGCCGAGTTCGGCCAGAAGGCCAAGGACGGCAAGCTCTCGCTCGACGACCTCACGGGCGGCACGTTCTCCATCTCCAACGGCGGGGTCTTCGGCTCGATGCTGTCGACGCCGATCATCAACCCGCCGCAGGCGGCGATCCTCGGCGTGCACGCGACCAAGGACCGCGCCGTGGTCGAGAACGGGCAGATCGTGGTCCGGCCGATGAACTACCTGGCGATGTCGTACGACCATCGCATCATCGACGGCCGGGAAGCGGTGCTCGGTCTCGTCGCGATCAAGGATGCGCTGGAAGATCCCGCACGGCTTCTCTTCGATATCTAAAAGCCATGAACCCCCACGCTCACTTCGTTCACTGCCCCCCGAGGGGGCGCTCAGCGCCCTTGGGGCGGCCCGGCGGGCGCTGACATGGCCACGTCATTCGATGTCGTCGTCATCGGCGCCGGTCCGGCTGGCTACATCGCCGCGATCCGCGCGGCCCAACTCGGTTTCTCGACTGCCTGCATCGACGAGTGGAAGAACGAGAAGGGCGGCCCCGCGCCCGGCGGCACCTGCACCAACATCGGTTGCATCCCGTCCAAGGCGCTGTTGCAGTCCTCCGAAAACTTCGATCAGGCCGGCCACCATTTCGCCGACCACGGCATCGGCCTGACGAATCTGAGCATCGACGTGCCGAAGATGATGGCGCGCAAGAAGACCGTCGTGAAGCAGAACAACGACGGCATCCTCTACCTCTTCAAGAAGAACAAGGTCGCGTTCTTTCATGGTCGCGGCTCGTTCGCGAGAAAGGCAGCCGGCGGTTGGGACATCGCGGTGGCCGGCGCCAAGCCGGAGACGATCTCCGGCAAGCACGTCGTCGTCGCGACCGGCTCCAATGCGCGCGCCTTGCCCGGCGCGTCGTTCGACGAGAAGTCGATTCTTTCGAACGACGGCGCGCTGGCGATCGACCATGTGCCGAAGACGCTGGGCATCATCGGTTCGGGCGTCATCGGTCTCGAGATGGGTTCGGTGTGGCGGCGTCTCGGCGCCGACGTGACGATTCTCGAAGCGCTGCCCACGTTCCTCGGCGCCGTCGACGCGCAGATCGCGGCCGAGGCGCACAAGGCCTTCACGCGCCAGGGCCTGAAGATCGTCCTCGGCGTCAAGATCGGCGGTGTCGCGACGGGTGCAGATGGCGTCACGGTCAACTACACCGACGCCGCCGGCACCGCCCAGGCCTACACCTGCGAGAAGCTGATCGTCTCGATCGGCCGGGTGCCGAACACCACCGGCCTCGCTGCAGACGCGGTCGGCCTCGGGCTCGACGAGCGAGGCTTCGTGGCGGTCGATGCCGACTGCAAGACCAATCTCGAGAACGTCTGGGCGATCGGCGACGTCGTGCGCGGGCCGATGCTCGCGCACAAGGGCGAAGAAGAGGGCGTCGCCGTGGCCGAACGCATCGCCGGGCAGAAGCCCCACGTCGACTTCAACACCGTGCCGTGGGTCATCTACACGAGCCCCGAGATCGCCTGGGTCGGCCAGACCGAGCAACAACTCAAGGCCGCTGGCCGCGCCTTTCGCAGCGGCACCTTTCCATTCATGGCCAACGGCAGGGCGCGCGCCCTCGGTGACACCACCGGCATGGTCAAGATGCTTGCCGACGCGAAGACCGACGAGATTCTCGGCGTGCACATGATCGGCCCGATGGTCTCCGAGCTGATCGCCGAAGCCGGCACGGCGATGGAATTCCGGGCCTCGTCGGAGGACATCGCCCGCATCTGCCACGCGCACCCGAGCCTCAGCGAAGCGACCAAGGAAGCGGCCCTCGCCGTCGACAAGCGCGCGCTGAATTTCTGATCGCGAGCGTGCGACCTCACGCTCGTTTCGCTCGCCGTCGCCCGGGGCTGCCGACGCGCGCTGCGGCCGGCCTCGCGGACACGTGACGGTGGGTGTCCGCGAGCTCTACGAACGCACGCTCGTCGAACGCGGCTACGTTTCGGACCCGGCGCAACTGCACGCCATCGACGCGCTCGAGCGCGTCGATGGCGTGCAGTTGCGCCGGGTCCGAAACGTAGCCGCGTTCGACGAGCGTG
>Ga0075520_1001252_pt1 | contig 12089 bp, 7 predicted proteins | sample NGEPerB_FD_75100 | JGI IMG/M metagenome (GOLD analysis project Ga0075520, IMG submission 75100) | Arctic peat soil microbial communities from the Barrow Environmental Observatory site, Barrow, Alaska, USA - NGEE PermafrostAB12-B | ecosystem: Environmental > Terrestrial > Soil > Wetlands > Peat ... | reverse complement strand
TTTGCCATGACGCTGTCCTCCGCTTTCACGTCCACGACCTCGCCGACGAACTGCGTGTGCAGCCCAAGCTCGATGACGTGGGCCAGCTTGCATTCCACGATCAGAAGGAACTCTTTCACATAAGGGGCATCCACGAATTCGGCTCTGACCGGGGTCAGCTTTGTCGCCGCAAATTTATCCTCGTTTCTGCCCGAGACCACTCCGAAGTAATCCGCCTCTCGGACGTGCTCCTCGGACGGGATGCTGATGGTAAATGCTTTGCGCGCCAGAATGTTGCCGTGGGTGTAGGTCGCCTTGCGCAGAGACACCGCAATGCAGGGCGGCTGGGAACAGCAGATGCCGCCCCACGAGGCTGTCATCACGTTTGGCTTGCCCTCTTTGTCGTAGGTTCCAACCACAAACACCGGCGTCGGGTAAACAAGGGTCTTGGCTCCAAGAGACTTTTTCATAGGCGGCACCATTTTAATCCAGACTCCCACAGTATCCAAGCCCAGAGGACGACCGCTCACTGTGGCAGCGGGTGTGTGTGCGCGCGTGTGTATAGCGGATGATGTCTCTCTCTGCGTGTGTGTGCATGCTTTCCAGCCGCTCGGCACTCACCAAAATCGTCAACCCGGCTTCCTTGGAAGTCGTCCATGCCGGCCGCCGCCTGCTTTGCGCGCCCAAGAGAGCCCTTTTGCGGCTGAAGATTAGGACGTCTCGTAGCTTCATCGTCCGAAATAGGTGGCCAAGGGTGGCGGTATTGACGCGGACAGGGCGGCTTGACTCCGGGGGGAATCGTCTTAACCTAACGCTAATGACTTTCCCGCGGCCGCATGTTCGCGGTTATGCCCGCGCTTTGATCCTTGGTCTGTTGCTCCTTATTTGGGTTATTTTCCGGGCCGACGCTGCGCGGACGGAGCTGGATCTGGGCGGCACGTGGCAATATCAGAATGTCAGCCAGCTCAGCTACCCGCCCAGCAACAACTGGCAGACCATCACCGTGCCCGGTTTTCTTTCCGGCTACCAATACCAGCACGCGTGGTTTCGAACCACGTTTGCCCTGCCGTCCACGGTGGCCGGCACGCAGCTCAAACTGAAATTCGGCGGCGTAAAATACAATGCGCAGGTCTGGCTCAATGGCACGTTCATCGGCAATTATCTCAACGGCTACGAAGCCTTCGCCTTCGACATCACTGCCGCCTCGCTCGTCGGGCAGACGAACGAGTTGATCGTGGGCGTGACCGACTGGACCGCGACTTTTGCGCAACCGGTGAATTTCAGCAACCAGCCCGCCGGCGAAGATGCGCGGTACTTCGTCACTAACAACATCCTGGCGCCCATCGGCGGGCGTTATGAATTGTATGGCATCTGGCAGCCGGTCAAAATCGTGAGCGTTCCGCCGGTATCCATCGCCGATGTGTTTGTGATGCCTTCGGTGCGGTCCAACCGGCTCACCGTCCGCCTGACGGTACGCAACGACAGCGGTTCCGCACAGACGGTCAACCTCACCAACAGTGTTCTGGACGGCGCCATCACCGCCTTGTCGCTGCCGGCGCAGCAGATCGTCATCGGGGCGGGGGCCAGCACCCAGCTCGATCTCACGGCGTCCTGGAACAATCCGCATTTGTGGACGCACCATGATCCGTATCTGTATTATCTCGCCACGACCGTGGCGAGCGGCACCGGCCAGGACCAGCTGCAGACGCGCTTTGGCTTCCGCGAATTCTGGGCCCAGGGCGGGTTGTTTTATCTCAACGGCACGCCGATCAACCTGCTGGCCACGGCGACGTGGCCGCCGTCCGACCTTCAGGATACCAACCAGATCCGCCAGATTTTGAATGACGTCAAAGCCGGCAACAACGTTGCCATCCGGTTTCACACGCAACCGTGGGATGAACCGTGGTACCAGATTGCCGATGAAGTCGGCGTGCTGGTGGTGGAGGAATGCGCGGTGTGGTGCGATCCGATGGCCTACCAGCTGAGCAGCACGACCTTCTGGACCAATTATGCGCAGCACATTTCCGCCGCGGTGCAGCGCGACCGCAACCATCCGTCCATCGTCCTGTGGAGCCTGGAGAACGAGATTCTTCATTGCGGCGGGGAAAAACTCTATTCCGGCACCGTCGGCGAACTGGCGGCGATGGGCGGCATCCTCAAGGGCCTGGACCCGACGCGACCCATCACCTACGAGGCTGACCTCGATCCAAACGGCGCCGCGGACGTGCTCGGCCTCCATTATCCGCATGATTTTCCCGATTTCCACGTCTGGCCCAACGATGCCTACTGGATGAATCAACCGATCGCACGGGATTGGATGCCCGGCGGCCAATGGATTTGGGACCGGTCCAAGCCGCTTTACATCGGTGAATTTCTCTGGATTCCGGACACGTCGGCGCAGTATTACACGATTCTTTTTGGCGACGACGCTTATTTCGATCCAGCCCATTATCGCATCCTGTCCAAGGGGCTCACCTGGCAGATGCAGATCCAGGCCTACCGCTCCTATGGCGTCAACGGGATGTCTCCCTGGACCGAGTTCGAGGATCCCAGTGTCGTGTGGGGCGTGTTCGCCTTGAACACCAGTTCAAATTATCTTTACGGGATTCAAAAGGCCGCGTACGAACCCAATGCCGTGTTTTTGGACCAGTACAATCCGCGTTTCTTCACGGGCGCCACCGCGCAGCGTGCGTTGCATGTTTACAACGACACGCTGGCGGCCGGCAGCTTTACGCTGCGCTGGAAGGCCGGCGCCGGGGCGTGGCAGAACACGACGTTCTCGCTGCCGCCGGCCGGGCAATGGCAGGGCAACATTTCGTTCCCGGTGCCGGCGACCATCGGACCGTTCCCGCTGCAGCTCGAATTGGACAACGCCGCCACCGTGGTTTACACCAACACCGTGCTCTATTCGGCCCTGTCGCCAACAAGCCTCGCGTTGCCGGCCGGAGTGAAACTGGGTTTGTACGATCCGGCGGGGGCCACCGCCGGTTTGTTGGGACGCTTTGGCATTCCGTTCACCAGCGTGACTAATCTGCACACGACGGCGTACGGCCAATTGAAGCTGTTGGTGGTGGGCCAGAACGCGCTCGTCGCCGAACCGGTGCCCGAGGTGGGTTCGGGCACCGTGGCGGCCCAATGGCAGAACTTTGCCGCGCAGGGCGGCTGGGTGCTCGTGCTCGATCAAACCAATTATCCGGCCTGGATGCCCGCCGGTTTGCAGGTGCAGAATTATGACGCCAGCTTTGCTTTTCCGAATGCCAATCATCCGGTCACCGCGGACCTCACTTCCACAGACCTTTGCTGGTGGGCCGCCGACAACCGCGTGGTGGTGAATGCGCTCAATATGCCGTTGGGCGGCAATTTCCGGGTGTTGGCCTCGATTGGCTCCACCAGTGGACTCGCCTATGCCGCCGCCGTGGAATTGCCGGTGGGTTCCGGCGGCATCCTGGGCTCGCAATGGCCGCTGACGGCGCGATTCGACGTCGAACCGCTCGCCGGCGTGTTGCTGCAACGCCTGCTGAATTACTGCGGATCGGGCGCCGGGCATCAGGCGCTGCATCCCGCCGGGCTGCTGGCGGAAACCCAATCGTCCGCCGCCATCAAGCTCGCCCAGCTCGGATTGCTGGCCGAAAACTTTTCCGGCCGTCTGACGAACTGCGACCCGGCGGTTTACCCGGTGCTCATCGTGGCCGGCGGCAATGCGGCGTGGTCAGAAGCGACGGCACAATTGCCCGCGCTCACCAATTACGTTGCGCGCGGCGGCAAACTGGTTCTGCACCGGCCGACCGATGCTTTTCTCGCCGCCGCCGGCGCCGGGCTGTTTCCGGAGTTGAACAACAACTCCACCGCCCTCAGCCTCGTGTTACGCCACGACTCGACCAACGCCGTGGTTCGGCCCGCCAATGACGATTTGTATTGGATCAGCCTGCCCGGCGCCTGGAACCAGACCGAGGTGTTGTCCAGCAACGTTGCCAGCCGCTACTATCACAAGAACTTCAACCTGACCACCTACAACACCATTCAGGTGCTGACCATGCCGATTCATAGCACCGGCGGCGCCGGGTCGGGCGGCTGGTGGCTCTACGCCAACGGTTATGTCGCCCAGAACATCAATGTGACCCAGGCGGGAACGTACTTATTCAACGTGCAGGCCAGCGGCACGCCGGTTCAAGGCGGCTGGCCACAAATGTCGCTGGAGATTGATGGTGTGGCGCAGGATTCGGTGACCGTGCCCACCAACCTTCTGGCTTATTACACTTTGAGCGCTGATCTCACGCCGGGCACCCATCAACTGGCGGTTTCCTTCGACAACGATGCGTATGCACCTCCCGAGGATCGCAATCTGTTCCTCGCCCAAATCCTTTGGGGCCGCGATGCCGACGACAATCCGGCCACCTTGCTCACCCGTCCCGGCGCGTTGGCGCAGGATCGCCGGGGCAGCGGACTGGTGATTCTTGACGAAATCGAGTGGGACACCGAAACGCAAAACGCCACCAGGGCCGGACGCTACATCAGCAGGCTGCTCACCGATTTGGGTGTTGCGGTTCAACCTTCACCTGGTGTCACGATCGTGGCGGGAACTATGACCAACGTGAATGTCGCGGCCTACAACACGTCCGGCGGCATTGCCTATCTCAACAGCAACGGACGGATTGAAACCTCCGTGAATATCACCGCCTCCGGCAATTACACGTTCACGATCATCGCCGGCGGCACCTCCGCTGCCGGCGTTTTGCCCCAGGTTGGCGTGACGGTGGACGGCATCTCCCAGACCAATTTTTTCCTCACTGGCACCAACCTGGCCACCTACAGCGCCACCTTGTTCCTGACGGCCGGGGCACACGCCATCGGCGTTGCCTTTCTGAACGATTATTACGCGCCGCCGGAAGACCGGAATGCCTTCTTCAGCCAATTCACCATCGCGCCGGCACCGGTGTTGCAGATCACCGCGCTGGATACCGATGCCGTGCAGCACAGTGCGACACTGCAATGGAAAACCACACCCGGCGCCGCCTACGAAGTGCAGTTCACCCCCGGTTTGTCTCCCACCAACTGGCAGCCGTTGCTCACCAACACCAGCAGCGCCAGCATCTCCAGTTGGGAGGATGACGGCATTTTATCCGGCATACCGCCCTTGAGTCCGGCTGCTTCGCAACGCTTCTACCGCATCCGCCAGGTCAGCCCGTGAACCCGCCATAACGGGTGGCGAGTGTAGTTTTGTTGAGGGTTGAAAGTTGTGCATGGCGAATTCTTACTCACGCGGCGATTGGGAGCACAAAAAGCCCATTACAGTGGGACTGCCAGGTGTAATTCAGGAGACCGGCTCGTTGCGGTGGCGCATCAGCGCCTGCCACTTCTCTTCGGGGCGTGTGTGGGTAGTGTCCGACATTTTGAGGACGTGAAATAGTCCAAGAGCTGGAGTGTTAATTCGCTTGCGCGATGGCGGCCAACCGCAACCGGAAATGGGGCAAACTTTTGGGCGACGTGCCGACGGCCGGCGCGATCCTGGATCGTTTCCTGCACCATGCCCAGACGATTGCCATTACCGGGAGGAGCTATCGGCTTAAAGACCACGCCACGATTGCCGGAAAAGAGGATAAAAACAAGAAGAGCAAACCCAAGCCTAACGAACCTTCGACCGCAGAACCGGCGAGCTGAATGGCTCGCTATCCGGTTCTGCTCGTTTTACTTTACTGCTAGCGGATAGTCCTTGCCAAATACTTGTTTGTGTCACATACTAGTCTGCATGAATAATGAACTTCAAAAGTGCCTGGAACTTCCTAAGCGATACAACAACATCGACGGGACCGGCGAGATGGCCATGGGCCTGATGGGGCTGGGGTTTACCTTTTTGAACTACCTGTCTGCCATCCTGCCAAAGAATTCGATGTGGAGGCACGGGCTCCCAAGCATGGTGTTATTTGTAGGGGGCCTCTTGCTGATGTTTGGTGTCCTGCACTGGGGCCCCAAGGCAATCAAGCAGCATATCACCTGGCCGCGCACCGGGTATGTCGCGTACCGCGTTGGCGGAAAGTCTTGGTGGACAATGATGACCGTAGCCGTCGTTCTTGGGGCCGTGCCTGCCTGCCTGATATGCTTCGACAGGCGGCACGATTGGAGGAGCCTTACATGGATGGGCAACGTAGTCATCTTCGCGGTGGGGTATGGGTACTGGATCTGCCGCTTTAGCAGGGAACACTCGTGGAAGTGGTTTGTATTACTCTTCATGGCGCTGGGGCTTTTCGCGATTGCTCTCATCGCCCCTGCAGATTTTAAGGGGTTGTGGCGGCCTATGCTTGCGTTCGTATGTCTCACATGGCTCGGCTCCGGCGCGGCCACTCTATATTTGTACATTCGCCACACACAACCTCCCGCCCAAAAAGCAGAATGAACGAGCAACTTCGAGTTATTTCCGAATTGAACCGGGTCATTCATGAACCCGGGCGGCTGATGATCATCGCCCTCCTCGCGGTGGTAAAGGAATGCGACTTCCTTTACCTGCTGCACGAAACCGAGATGAACAAGGGCAACCTCTCCAGCCATCTCGCACGATTGGAGGAGGCCCGCTACGTCGAGATTGAAAAGACGTATCGCGGCAAAGTGCCGCAGACACTGTTGCGGTTGACGCGCTCCGGACGCGCGGCGTTTGACGAATATCGTAAGGGACTAAAGGCAGCGTTTTCATCCGCGCACGACACTGGTACGCGGCAAGCCGATATGAAGAAATTGAAAAGCCCCTTGCTTGAATCAAAACCGGCCACTCCGAGGCAGGGATTTCATAACAGGTTCATGGGCTAATGCAAGGGGCTTGTAGTTTTCTTCAGCCAACGGCGGGTTCGCTCCTCCGAATCGGACCAATATCGCCCGCTTGCCTGGGCGCAGTTATTTCTTCATAAGGTCAAGAACGGCGGCTGACATGGCGAGCACGCCAGTACGAATGGTGGGCGAGGCCACCGGCGCGAAAAGCGCGGAATGGAGCCCCGGCACGGGGATGCCGGTTCGTTGGCTCTCGGCAAGCTTTCCCGGATCGCTGGCCCCGATACGGAGGAAGAAAGCCGGAATGCGGTGCGGGTCCTCCGGCAGGTCGAAGAGGCCGAAGTCTTCACAGGCCATTTCAGCGTGCCAATCCACGACGCTGCCGTCTCCAAGGGCGGCGACGAAGATAGGTTTGAGTCGCGCAGCCAATGCCGGGTCATTATACGTGACCGGCGCTGCTTCAGTCTTACTCACCGTCACGATGGGCATCCGGTCCGGCGGAAGGCCGTTGGCTGTGGCCACGTCCAACGCCATCTTCTGCAGCGAATCAACAATCTTGTCGCGTACGGCATCGCTGAAGGCGCGCGTGGTGAGTTGGAGCTTCACTTCGTCGGGAATGATGTTGCGCTTGATCCCGCCACGAATCGTGCCCACCGTGACAACAGCTGGCTCCTGTGGCGGAATCTGCCGACTGACGATGGTTTGGATATCGAGAATGTATTCGGCGGTCATCACGATGGGGTCTTTGGTGCTGCGCGCGCCACTACCCATCTGAGCATCTCGGCCGTTCAACACACCTTCCGCCTGAGCGAAGCGATGCCCCCGGAGGATGCGCGGAAATGAATGCACCTTGAAGAGGTGATAGAAATAATTTCCGCGTATTGATTCTCGCTTCAAAAAGCATTCTCGGAATGGGGTGTTATCATGGCGAGGGCCTCCAAAACCTGCGGGACATTCGGTGCACGCGGGAGCCCTCTGCCGCTTTGTGGCGCACCCACGAGCGCTTACTTTGTAAACCGCGCAAAGCTTTCCAGAAAATTCCTGATGATCAGGGACTCCTCACCCGGACGGCGCCAGACGAGGAGGGTTTGGACTGGGGGAAGGCCCGGCGGCAGGGGACGAAACACCAGCCCGGGACGGATGACTTCCGCCAACGCGGCGGAGGTGGGTGCCACTCCAAACCCCGCCGATATGAGCCACATTTTGCTGCCAATATCGTGGGCGAATTGGGCCGGGTGCACCTTGGCGCCGGCCGCCGCGCACGCCGAAAGAAAGGCATCGTAAAACCCATGCTGTTGCCCTGGCTGAATCATCACCAGGCCTTCCCCGTCGAAATCCTTCCAGTCCAGTTTGCGCTTGGTTGCCAGGCGATGGCCGGCGGGCGCGGCCAGGACTTGATGCGATTGGTCGACGAACATGCATTTGAGTTCGGGAAAGCTGACGGGCGGTCGCAGCATGCCCACATCGAGCTCTCCGGCCCGGAGGCGTCGCAATTGCTCGGCGCTGGTCAATTCGAAGAGCGAGAGTTGCACCCCGGGGAAGCGTTGATGAAAGTGGCGCAACACCTTCGCCAGGCGCGGGCTGGCCGCGGGGGTGATGAGGCCCATGCGGAGCGTGCCGACCATGCCGTGATGCGCATTGCGTGCGGATTGTTCGGCGTGGAAGGCGGCGTTGAGCACGGCCCGGGCTTCATCCAGGAACACGCGCCCCGGTTGCGTCAGCAGGACCGAGCGGGTGGTCCGCTCAAACAGGCGCGCGTTCAGCATCGCTTCGAGCTCCTTGATTTGGGTGCTCACCGCCGGCTGGGCAACGCGCAGCCGCTCGGCGGCCCGGCGAAAGTTCAGTTCCTCCGCCACCGCGACAAAATATCTCAAATGCCTCAATTCCATGATCGCGGTCTATTGATAACTAATAACAATCAATTGGCAATCAAACTTCTATTGGGCAGCCGGGGGGGTTCCGGGCAAAATGGACCCATGCCCTCTTGCGCCGGCGTCAGAAGGCCCCTGTCTGCCCGCCGAGCGCTCCGGCAGCATCGTCACTGGCGACGTTATTGATTTATGTGGATTGTCCGTCTTGCTCTGCGCCGGCCCTACACGTTCGTAGTGGCCGCGCTGCTTTTGCTGCTGATCACGCCGCTGATCCTGCTGCGAACGCCCACCGATATCTTCCCGAACATCAACATCCCCGTCGTCAGCATCATCTGGCAATACGTCGGACTCGACGCCCAGGACGTCGAACAACGGATCGTTTACGCCCACGAGCGCGCCCTCAGCATCACGGTCAACGACATCGAGCACATTGAATCAACCTCCTACAACGGCATCGGCGTCATCAAAGTTTTCCTCCAGCCCGGCGCGTCCGTCCCGTCCGCCGTCGCACAAATTACCGCCATCGCCCAAACCGTCCTTCGCCAGATGCCGCCGGGACAGACGCCACCCTTGATCGTCCAATATAACGCGTCGACCGTCCCCATCCTGCAATACAGCTTCAGCAGCCCCAAAATGTCGGAACAGCAATTGTTCGACGTGACCGCCAACCAGGTGCGCATCGGCCTCTCAACGATCCGCGGCGCGGTGGTCCCGTGGCCCTACGGCGGAAAAATGCGCGTCATCTCCCTGGATATCGATCTTCCCGCGCTCAAGGCAAAAAACCTGTCGCCGCAGGACGTGGTCAGCGCGGTCAATGCCCAGAACCTCGTCCTGCCAGGCGGCACGGCCAAGATCGGCTCCACGGAATACGACATTGGCGTCAACAGCAGTGTCGGACCCATCGAGGAACTGAACAATCTGCCGGTCAAGGTGGTTAACGGAGCGACAATCCGCGTGCGCGATGTCGCGCAGGTCCATGACGGTTACAATCCCCAGCAGAACGCGGTTCGCCAGGACGGCGTGCGCGGGGCGTTGCTGACGGTGATGAAAAGCGGCGCGGCTTCGACGCTTGAGGTCGTTGCGCGCGCGAAGGCGGCGATGCCGCGGATCATGGCCGGCGTCACTTCGGATTTGCAGGTCAAGGAATTCGCCGATCAGTCGCTCTTTGTGCGCTCGGCTGTCAACGGTGTTTTGCGCGAGGGAATCATTGCGGCGGCGTTGACCGCGCTGATGATCCTGCTCTTTCTCGGGTCGTGGCGCAGCACGCTTATCATTGCCCTTTCGATTCCGCTGTCGGTGCTGAGCTCGGTGGCGATCCTGAGCGCGCTGGGTGAAACGATCAACCTGATGACGCTGGGGGGCCTTGCGCTGGCGGTGGGAATTCTTGTGGATGATGCGACCGTTGCGATTGAGAACATTCATCGCCACATGGTTGCCGGCAAGAAGCTCGAGCTGGCGATTCTGGACGGCGCGCAGGAAATCGCGTTGCCGGCATTTGTTTCGACGCTTTGCATTTGCATTGTGTTTGTGCCGATGTTTTTCCTGACGGGAGTGGCGCATTATTTGTTCGTCCCGCTGGCCGAGGCGGTGGTGTTCGCGATGCTCGCCAGCTATCTGATCTCAAGGACGCTGGTCGCAACGCTGGTGATGTGGTTCTACCGCAACGTCCAATTGCATGGCGAGCATGAGGACGACAGCCATGCCCCGTCGGTGATCCGGCCTTTTATTCGGATCCAACGCAGGTTTGAGAGCGGGTTCGAGCGGTTTCGGGGGAGCTATCGCGCGCTGCTTGCGACGTGCCTGCAACATCGCACCTCCTTCGCGCTGGTTTTCGCCGGTCTGTGCGTCGGTTCGTGGGTGCTGGTCACACAATTGGGAGAGGATTTTTTTCCGAGCGTCGACGCCGGACAGTTCCTGCTCCATTTCCGGGCGCGGACCGGCACGCGGATGGAGGAAACCATCCGGCTGGCGTCCCAAATCGACGCCGTGATCCGCCGTGAAATTCCCGAACGGGAAACCCACGGCATTATGGATAACATCGGCATTCCGAACTCCAGCATCAATCTCAGCTATAATACCAGCGGCGTTATCGGGCCTGGCGATGCGGACATCCTGGTCGCGTTGAATCCCGGCCATGCGCCGACAGAAACTTACGTTCGACGTCTGCGCAAAGTGTTGAACCGCGAATTTCCCGGCACCATGTTTTATTTTCTGCCTGCCGATATCGTCAGCCAGACGTTGAACTTCGGTTTGCCCGCGCCTTTCGACATTCAAATCGGCGGACGCGACCAGGTCAGGAACCGCGAAGTCGCCGCCCGGCTGGTAAGTCAAATCCGGGGCGTGCCGGGCGCCGTGGATGTGCGCGTCCATCAGCCGGCGGATTTGCCGAAATTCAACATCACCGTGGACCGCACCAAGGCGGCTGAGCTTGGGTTAACCGAGCAAAATGTTGCCAACTCGGTTTTGCTCAGCTTGAGCGGGAGCGGCCAGGTGCAACCCTCCTACTGGATGGACCAGCGATTTGGCGTCCAATATCTAATCAACGCGCGAGTCCCGGAATACGCGATGGATTCTGTTGGCGTGCTGGAGTCGACGCCCATTATGGGCGGCGCGTCGGGCGCCGGCGGGGGCCAGATCCTGGCCAACCTCGCGAGCGTCACGCGCACCGTCCAGCCCCCGGTGTTCACCCATTACAACGTCGCCCCGGTCGTGGATGTGTACGGCAACGTGGACGGCCGCGACCTCGGCGGCGTGCTGCACGATATCCAACCGTTAGTCGATCGCGCGAAGAACGACCTCCCGCGAGGCAGTTTCATCACCCTTCGCGGACAGGCGGAAACCATGCACAACAGTTTCATCGGCCTGGGCGTCGGATTGGTGATGGCGATTGCGCTCATTTATCTCCTGCTCGTCGTGAATTTCCAGAGCTGGCTGGATCCTTTCATTATCATCACCGCCCTCCCGGGCGCGCTGGCAGGCGTGTTGTGGGCCTTGTTTCTGTCACAAACCACTCTCAGCGTCCCGGCTCTCATGGGCGCCATCATGAGCCTCGGCGTCGCCACCGCCAATTCCGTCCTCGTCGTCAGCTTCGCCCGCGACAGCTTGCGACGCGGCCTCGATCCCATCGCCGCCGCCCTCGATGCCGGCGTCAGCCGCATCCGGCCCGTCCTGATGACGGCCGCGGCGATGCTGATCGGCATGTTGCCCATGAGCCTCGGCCTCGGCGAGGGTGGCGAGCAAAACGCGCCGCTCGGTCGCGCGGTCATCGGCGGACTCTTCGTTGCGACCATTGCAACCCTGCTTTTCGTTCCCGTCGTTTTCAGCTTCATGCACCATCGCGGCGACGCGGCAAGCCATCCGGATTCCGGTCCCGAGGGCGCGTTGCCCAATTCCAGTTCGATGTCTTAAATCAATCCTATGAATCCTGTTGATCCAAATGTTCGAGGCAACGATGCCGGCTGCGCGCCCAAGGCAGTCCCATCG
>Ga0075520_1001248_pt1 | contig 12101 bp, 10 predicted proteins | sample NGEPerB_FD_75100 | JGI IMG/M metagenome (GOLD analysis project Ga0075520, IMG submission 75100) | Arctic peat soil microbial communities from the Barrow Environmental Observatory site, Barrow, Alaska, USA - NGEE PermafrostAB12-B | ecosystem: Environmental > Terrestrial > Soil > Wetlands > Peat ... | reverse complement strand
CAAAACGCCGGCACTCGACGATCGGCTATATGAGCCCTATGGAGTTCGAACGGCAGGCTGGATTAGCTTAGGCGGGTGTCAACCGAACCGGGTGCAGGCCATAGGGGGTAGAACTATAGGTAGGAGAGCGGGTAGGACAGATCCTAGAACCCAAAGGAGGGTTGTAGAGTGCGCGACGGCTGGCACGGAACGTTTCTGAACACCAACGCCGGGAAGTAATAATGATGCGTTCGGTTGATCTTGGTGTTGTCTGCCCGATGGCGAATGAGCGCGAAACCGCCGTTCGTTTCATCGACGAGGTAATGACGATATGCGCTCGCCATGAGTTTCAATCTATCACTTTCTTCGCTGTTCTTGATCGAGTTTCAACCGATGGCACATTTGCACTGTTGACCAAAGCCGCGGCAGGCCGTCCGAACTTGCGCGTTATATGGGCCCCTGAGAACAGGAGTGTTGTTGACGCCTATGTGCGTGGATATAGTGAGGCGCTTGCCGCGGAATGCGATTGGATCTTGGAAATTGACGCGGGCTACAGCCATCAACCTTCAGACATACCGCAGTTCTTCATCAAAATGTCAGAGGGTTATGACTGCGTTTTTGGCAGCCGCTTTTGCGAAGGCGGCGATATGAGTCAGAATTCCATTAAGCGCAAAATTATAAGCCGTGGCGGTTCGATGATTTCAAATTTACTGCTCAATACTAAGCTACAGGACATGACCAGCGGGTTTCAGCTTTTTACTCGCGCCGCACTTCAAGGTGTTTTGCAGCGTGGCATTCGCTCAAAAGGGCCATTTTTTCAAACTGAAATGAAGGCATATTGTAACAATCTGAAGATTGTCGAAGTCCCTATTAGATATGTTAATGCGAGTCATTCTGTTGGCATTTCAGCCTTGAAAGATTCGTTCATCGGACTTTGGCACCTGTACCAATTGCGGCTTCAAGGCAAACTGTAGCCTATGCAACCGCTCACCTATCTCGTTGTTACATCGATCAGCCCGCCTAACGACGTTTTGCGTAGTCTCTCAGAAGGCGCCGTCAGCGCAGGGATAAAATTCATTGTAGTCGGCGATGAGAAAAGCCCTTTAGATTTTCATATCGACGGTTGTCAGTATTACGATCTAAAAAGTCAACGGGCGCTTGATTTCAGGTTTGCGAGTGTTTGCCCAAAGCGCCACTATGCAAGAAAGAACATCGGATATTTGATTGCTCTGCGCGAGGGTGCGGAGATCATCATCGAGACTGACGACGACAATTTCCCTCGACCTGAGTTCTGGGGATCTAGAGAGCGCCGTGTATTCTCCCGTATCCAAAGCAAATCTGGATGGGTCAACGTTTACGGGTACTTCACCGACTCCCACATTTGGCCTCGTGGACTGCCACTAGATGAAATCCGCAAACCAATTCCCCGCATTCTGGCTAACGGCAATGTTAATTCCCCAATCCAGCAGGCGTTGGCCGACGAAAACCCTGATGTGGATGCGCTCTACAGACTAACGTTACCGTTGCCTCAATCGTTCCGGAAAGAGCGTCCGGTCTCTCTCAATCGTGGTGTTTGGTGCCCATTTAACAGTCAGAACACGACATGGTGGCGGGAAGCGGCTCCTCTCTTATACTTGCCAAGTTTCTGCTCGTTTAGAATGACCGACATTTGGCGAAGCTTCGTGGCGCAGCGCATTGCCTGGGAGAACGGTTGGCAGGTATCGTTCCATCCCCCCACAGTTTGGCAGGATCGAAACGTTCATAATTTGATGCAAGATTTTTTCGACGAAGTGCCGGGCTATTTGTACAACAAGGCGATCGCAGATCGCCTATCTTCTCAGAACCTCAAAGGTGGGATTGATAATCTCGGCTCTGATCTCCTAACCTGCTATTCAGCAATGGTAGATGGCACGTTCATAAGCGCCGAAGAGTTGCCACTGATCGAAGCGTGGCTGTCAGATCTGATAAATATTTCCGAATCTGGTTCACAATGAATATGACCTATCGGCGCCGCATGCTCTTATCGACAATCGGGTTCGTAATTCTACTTACGTGCTTTTATCAAAGTCCGGTCCAAACATATGCCGACTCTAGGTGGGTTCTTCCTACCTCTATGAGCTTTCTTCGGGGCGCGGGCGGCGACCTTTCGGAATACGCCCCGATTATCGAGAAACAAGGCTTTCTTGAAACGGACCTTGTAAATGGAAAGCGCAGATCGATCTTTCCAATCGGTACTTCCGTGCTGTCCACTCCGGCTGTATTATTTGTTTCGCTTTTCAATTCCGCCTTCGAACCAGGGCTGAGGACACATATTCCGCAACGAACGGCAACGTTCATTGCATGTATTTACGGCGCGCTTGCTGGAGTCCTCTTCTTCTGGCTGGTATTCGAGCGTTTTTCGCATTTGTGGATTGCGGCGAGTGGAACGGTCATCTTCTGCTTCTGTACCAGCATATGGTCAACGGCGACACGAGGGCTTTGGCAACACGGTCCTTGTGTTCTCATGATCGTGATCGCATTGCTGCTGCTTCAGCGCGCTCGGCAAAAGCCTGAACTGGTGCAATACATTAGTATCCCGCTAGCAATGGCATTCGTCATTCGCCCGCTATCGGCCATACCGATCACCGTCCTTAGCATCTATATTCTAATTTTCTATCGAAAGTGGATCATTCGTTATGTGCTCTGGTCATTGGTAATCGCGGCGCCTTGGATTGCATTTAATTTTCATATCTACGGCTATCCGTTGCCACCTTATTTTCTTCCGAACCGGATCACAGGGAGTCCGCACGTAGCTGAAGCGTTGATCGGAAATCTGATCAGTCCGTCCCGCGGATTATTCATATTCTCTCCGGTCTTATTCTTGTCATTATCTGGCTTCTATTTTGCGATCCGAAACGAGAATGAGAGATGGTTCGCTACATTGCTTGGCGTCATCGTTGTCCTGCATTGGATCGCAATTTCACGCTTTGGTCATTGGTGGGCAGGCCATTCATTTGGTCCCCGATTTATGACGGATGTGCTGCCTTATCTGGTCTACTTGCTTTGCTTCAACTTCGCAAAGTTAAACGAAGTAACTTCGCTACAGCGAAAGGCCATCTTGTCGATGACCTTGGTACTCGGCCTGTTTAGCGCTCTTGTTCATGGAAGCGGGGCTTTCAGCGTAGCTACGGCATGGTGGAACGTATTGCCTGTTAACATCGATACCGCTCCCTACCGTCTTTGGGATTGGAGCGACCCCCAATTTGCAAGAGGCTGGCCGTTCTTTGGCTTTCAGAAATAAGTAAAGATCAAAATAATGCGGACGAATGACTGCCGCGGGTGAGAGAGTTGTGAGCGCTAGGTGCGTTTTAAACGACAGCACGAAGGATGGCTTACACGCTCGATGGTCCCTCAGCTGAGGGAGGCGGCTGCAATGATCGCTCGCTGACTGAGGTCAGACAAACTCTCACTTTTGAAAACCAGAATTTCTGTTCGATATTTTCGAGACCCCTTCCACACTTTAAAGGTACCCCACTTCGCCCCTCTAAAGGGCGCATTTATCGACCGTTGGCCTGAAGGATGGCTGCACGGTCGGTGGCGGCATCGAGTGCTTGTTCGTTCGGAGCTCGTTCAAGGCGACGCGACTCGTTAGTCACAATCGCCTCGTCGATACACAGCGCTCTTCGTGAGGACCGAATGGTACTCACCTCTTGAAATGCCGAAAATTTTTGGAAACGGGTGGGGAAAAATCTGACATCGGCCTGGAGGAAGAACCCACGCGGATACCGTCAATGATGCCTTCTTCCATTCTCGAACAGAAGCGATCGAACTCGGGGCGAGTAAAGACCCCATTCTGCAGCTGTCCCTCCGCTATCGAACGCCAGTCTGCGGCTATCCGCCGTACAATCGAAATGGTCTCTTCGGGCGAGGGAGGTGGCTCCCTATTTTGCATGACAAAGATACTGCAATCTCGAAAAAAAGAATAAAGATCTCGATGGACGCGGTGGTCATCGCGCAGACTATTGCGTTCTATCCGATGGTCCACAATTGCGGTGCTCAACACCGAAAAATTGTGACCAGCATCATGGAGACGGCAACATATTTCGACGTCATCGTAACAAGCGCTAATTTGTTCGTTGAATCCACCTACTGCCGTCAGGCAAGCGCGGCGGAAGCTCATATTGCACCCTGGGAAGTAGAGGAAGGGATCGCTTCGCTTTCCTTGATAGCGCGCATATGGCGGCGGTGTATCGGTCAATACATTTCCGTCCCTGAAGCACGTACAAACGGCCCACTGAATGCATCGATTTTTGGCATCGAATACGAAGCCCCCGACAGCACTGACCGCTTCGTTAGAGTAGCCGCTAGCGATAGTCTCCAACCACGCGTCGCGTGGAACGTCATCATCATCGACAAATGCCACTACGTCGCCCGCGGCGATTTCAATTCCGATGTTACGTGACAGCCCAATGCATGCTTCCGGGCAGGTCCCAACGCGGATTTTGGAACGGAACGTTTCCAGCACCAGCTCAGTCTCGTCGTGAGATGGGCCATTGACCACGATCACCTCGAAATCGGAGTACGTTTGCCGTTCAAGGCCAGCTAACGTTAAAGGAAGTGAGTGGCATCTATTATAAGTATTGATCACAACGCTGATTTTCAAAGGCGCCATGGCAGTGCAGTCCCTCCCAAGAGCATATTAAGCAGTCAATCCCAAGAGCTGATTAATCGACGTCTTGGACAATAAAATTGTTGGTGAAAGAAAATATATTTTCTCCAACATAGACGAAATCTCGGTCGTATCTGTAAATGCATTGAAGGAATGGCCGAGAATTTGATTTTTTAAGCAGAAGCCAATCGTGTAATTCAATAATTATCAAAGGGGTTTCAGCAACCCATTCAGTATTTTCCGAGAAAAGATCGTGCTCTCCACCTTCAATATCGATTTTCACAATGAACGGAAAACAATCGTTCGCGTTTGCTTCATATATTTCATTGACCGTGACGCACTTCACCGATTGGTTCAAGAGCTTGCCTTTACCCAACGTAGAACTTCGAAATCCCCAAGAGCCAATACCTGGGTCCATCAAATTAACTAAACCAAGTTTGGATGCCACAACGCCTCGAATGCACTCGACAGGCAGTCCTTGAGTATTTGCCGATAGGAGCTCGAAGTTATCTTTTTCAGGTTCAATGGCGACGAGTCGAGCCTTTGGGAAAGTTGAGTTAAAGAAAACTGCCGAAGCGCCTATATTTGCTCCGGCGTCTATGATGAGAGGGGTCTTTTTCGAAAAGTTTCCTGATTCATAATAATTGACGAATTCCTGACCGCGAGGTAATCGCGGAATATTATTGATATTATATTCGCCGTTCTTAAATATCTGTTCGATAACAGCTTCGTCGCATGTGCCCGGCCGAAAATTAAATTTGCGCCCTTGTGGGCCGATATCGATATTTATCGTGACAAATTCCATAATTGAATATAAGGGCGCGTCAACACGAGTTGTCAACAAACATCGTTTAATTGCCCTAGCTGCTTATCAGCGTTGGGTCGAAGTCGGACATGACGCCTCTTACTTTTTATGTCTGCTCATACACTGAATGCTGACTGGTTTGGGTTTAGTGTTAGTTTTGCGTAGGCATAGGCACCATCAGTATAGCATTTGGCTAAGTAATAACCTCAGGTACCTACCAAATCGGCATTTTTCCATTCCTGCGGCATCGAATTCTAGGTTCCTCTGTTTGTGTTCTTTTTCTGCCAGTCATCGCATCATGGCGATGAGCTGACGGGCGCAGATCGTGTCGGTCATGTTAGCAAGGACCCACGAGCGGGGTCGAAAATGGTGGGGCGAGAACGCTGCAAGTAAAATCAGTAGTTCGTTGGTGTCCGACCAATAAAGGCCGGTATCTGGCGTTAGATATGGAATGGTGTCCACATTGCGCACCGCCTCCGCTCGGTAGGCGAATGTGGGAACATCCATCGACCATGCTTCGGTGGCCGCAATGCCTTGGGGTTCATTGTATGTCAAAAGAATACAAGCAATAGCGCGGTCGAGCATTGCTCTGAACTCGTGCGGGCGATACTTCTCGTGGCGTTTCTCACCATAGTTCAAGGTTGCACATTTAAATCCGCGATCGCGCAAGATGCTCTCCAGCCGCCGAGCCACGTCAGGCATTCGTTTGTTGTAGATCAGAAGTGAATCTCGACGGGAATCTGAACTCTGTTTCCAATATTGTTCATCCACGCCGGCGGGCCATACGCGCATTCGTCCCGCGAGCGAGGGCTCGGCGGTCACGAAGACTTGGCGCATGTTATCGCTTGCCACAATCACGCCGTCGATGTCAGGCGACAGGATAATGCCATTGAGTTGGTGCGGATGGTCCACGATGTTTGGTCCAGCCCAGAGTTGTTGACAATGTCCGTTGCGTCGCCATGCAATGGCCTCGTGCAGTGTGTCGAGGCCAGCCAACACAATGGCGTTGCGTGCTGTGGTGCGCGCGAGAGGGGGCTGATAGGCGAAATCGGCACCGAGCGAGCGCAACCCGACTACGAGGCTACGCGTTACCCCGTAGTGACCACCCACGGGATAGGGGCGGGGACCCTGCAAGCGATATGGCAAAAGTCGCTGATAGCAAGTAGCGATCAGTGCATGCATACGATATTGGCGAAAGGTGTTAGGTTGGTGTGCAAGGACGACTAGATCATAGTGGCGCATCCGGTATTCCATTGACTCATGACAGGTGGACAAGAAGCTCTTGAACGAATTGTGGAATATCTAGGCGTTACCGCAAAGAATGTCCGCAACTTCACGGCTTCTTCTTCGTGGCTGAAATGCTTCCGAAAAAATTGGCCGCGGCCTCGGACCAAGTGGGATGCTGGAATCGCATGCGGATTTCCTTCTCATATGGGATCAGATCCTGTGGAGATTCGATCCATTTTTTAATCATATCGTACCAAGCCTTCTCATCGGTTGGGTCAAGGCAGGGGGAGAGCCCTTGTACAAGTTCAGGCAATGCGCCGCCGGTCGACGCGAGCACAGCTTTACCGAATGAGAAAGCTTCGATGACCGGAAGGCCATAGCCTTCGTATACGGATGGGTAAACGCAAAAGGCCGCGCTTTGATAGAGTGCCGTAAGTAGGTCGTCATCGGCATCGTAGATCACCAATAACTGCTCGGCGAGCCGCGGATCGCTTTTGATATCCGCAAGTAATTCATCGATCATCCAGCCGGGACGTCCGACGAAGACGAGCTTGAATCCGGACACTTGCGGCACGCCTTCGCTAACCAGACGCCGCCAGACTTGATAAAGTAGCCGATGTCCCTTGCGCGGCTCGATCGTGCCCACCAGCATTGCGTACAGGCCTGGACGAAGGCCGGCAGGCAATTTAGCCGTCGATTCTGGACGAGCGGCCCCAACGTCAAAACCAAGTGCGCCCACGGTAATATTACCAGCATAGATGTTGTGCTGCATGCAATATGCGCGACAATCGGATTCGACGCTGCGGGAAGTGACGACAATTTGATCCGCGATGCATAAGGCTCTGTGCATGTAGTTTCTAAACAGCTTGACATCATAGTCGCGATAGAATTGTGGAAACATCAATGGAATAATGTCGTGGCATAGCAGCACCAAGTGAAATCCGGTACGCAACTTTAGATCACCTATGGCATTGACATTTGTATGGCTCCATCCGGATCCGGCGCAGACCAACGTATCATCAGGCCCAAACTTAATGCGAGCGCCGATGGCCATTTCGTAAGGAAAGAATTCCCGACGCGTGTCGTCGTCTCGCACCATGAAATTGCGATACTTGCCTGACATCAGCCGGCGTTGGAGGCGATCCGCCAGACGAGCAAGCCAAAGGTGCTGCGTTCCCAGACGGAGCCGTTCGAGGCGGTTTAACGCCATACGGCGAGTTTGAACGATCCAAAGGAACGCCGGCTTCAGCGTCGTAGGAATTCGGTCTGTTCGGCGTCTCCCGGGCAGCGCCGAATTAGTCAGCCCCAAAGTATCAAGCGCCGCTTCACCGGTTAGAAATTGCTTCACACCACGTGTTATCTCGCAGTAAGCTTGCCGGCTCGGATCGAAAAAAACAAATACTACATTGGGAATATTGGCGTAGGCCCATAGCGCAAGATTGCGTTCGACCCGCACGATTCCAACCGGCGCTCCCACCCATCGCATCGACGTCGAGATGTCGAACAGAATTCGACCGCCATTATTGAGCGTTTTGGTCGAATTCAAGAGAGGCATCCCATCATCATACGACAACAAATTATCTATAGTGCCAAACGCAATACCCGCTCGCAGAACGCCGGGCCTGCATGATTGACTCGAACATGCGCGCGTCCAGCAATAGCGATTTGCTTGAGCCTTTCCTTGTTGGCAAGGGCGGTTTCGATAGCGCACTTTAGTCCATCACCTTCGGGAGCGTAGTAGACCGCATGAACGCCGTCTTCCAAGGGCCGGTATCGAGTGATCGTCGGATAATTGATCACAGGCACTGCGAGGCATTGTGGCGCTTCATAGTGCCGGTAGCAGTCCCAGCCGAGACCGGAGGGAGACCATGCCAGCCATGCTTGCGACATGCGTCGGTAAAAATCCGCCTGCGAGAGGCGTTCCGTCGCAATATCTATCTTGAAGCCTTGGTCTGCCATTAGTCGCAGTTGTTGCAGGCCGTCGTCACGGACGGTCGAATTTCCATTGGTGGTGCCCGCGAAAAACACGTCAAACTTCTTACTCGAAAAAACATCTGCATCGGAGTACCCAAGATTGACCACTCCGGCTTGCAACGAGATTGGTTGCAGCTTCGCAATCCGACGGTGCCACCGCGTGTTTCGACGAATTCTCAAGGTCGGTAGATTGGCATGCGCCACTCCGTAGAAACATTGCCAGTGGTCCACCGGCAGTTCGCGCTTGAAATAAATCTTCGCCCGATCGAGCAGAAAAAAGTTTGACGGATGAATTGTCGGAATGTCGTGCATATCGAGCACGATCAATGGCGTACTCATCTCTACGCTCTGCAGCCAGCTCACGCCGAAGCCGCGAATCGCGGCACGATGCGGTGAAGCTTGAAACATGGCGCGCAGCCAATAACGCGGGTGCCAGGGCGAACGTTGACCTGCATATGCGATCACAACATCATATTTTCCAGCCGCCACTTCTCGCATTTCTCGCGCAAAGGCGAGCGGGGTGCAGTCAACATAATCTTGCACCGAAAGCAATTTCGGGTGCGTGCGACCGGTCCACAACAGACTCGTCTGCTTGGAAAAATCTTGCTTGAAGTGGGTGTGGTCACCGATCTCCAAGATACGAATTGCGGTCAAGTCCATTTTAAACTCAAATACTTGGGAAAAGGCGTGGTAGCTGAACGACAAAACTGCGGCAATACTCCCAAAAACGAAACATTCGATATTGACTGCGCTGTTCCAACAGTCCGTCTGACGTAAGGTTAAATTGATTGTAACGCCAATGACTAAGAAATGAAAATCGTTCTGCTGACTATGTTTGACGCAAAATATTGGCGTTTCGCGAATAGTGCTGTGCCATCATTGCGGCACTATGCCAATACCTTTAGCTTGGAGTTTCTAAATGTGCCTCCGAACTGACCATACTGGAAGCTATGGTAGATTCGGTGTCTTGCAAATCCTTTAGCTGAAACCTCAACTGGCAACATTGCTAAGCCCTTCATGGCAGCCAAGCTGAGGGCGAATGCTAGATTGATTATCGTGACGTCCCCGTCCTAATTGTTAATGATCTCAGTAGCGATTGAAAGAGTGCTCGACCGCGACGTTCTCCCCCCCCCGCGTGCAACGAATTATCCGTCAGCTTTGACTTAGAGCACAAAGTGGACAGCGAGGACTATTGGAAAATGTCCGCACTTTGGGGGTGTGGCGTAAAGTTTTTGCACCGGGCTAAGAACGTGGCGGCTCCAGACGGCTACGGTTTCTTTTCACCACCATCCTGCCGGCGCCAGATTGAGGCTTGGGCGCCATGGCTCGGGATCGAATAAGTTGCGGTTCGGCCATACCGGGTTTGGCTTTGCATGGCATCGACAACGCCAACCATCTTTTCGTAGACCCAGCCCAGCTCAGCAAACGAATATCGGCTGCCAGGCGCGTCAATGACCACAAAAACGTCGGAGTTCGAATTTGCGATTCGATCGGTCATCGTCGTTCGAACGTCGTCGCGCGACCGTCGACTATCAATGAATAAATCGGTGATTGTTACCTTGCATTGGCAATGTTCATGAATGGCCCAACGGAAGAGTCGGCTACTACCGAATGTGGTTGCGATGCTGACGTCGTGGGCGCCTTCGAGCTCATGCAGGTATGGCCGGACGAGATCGAGATCTGGCGGACCATCGGTCGGATGAATGGCGTGCGCAAAACTGCGGGGTGAGGGTTTCTCCAACACCATAGCTGCAGCTAGCGCCACCGTAATAGCACCTGCGAAGATTAATTGCAGAACACGAGGTCTTCTTGAAAGAATCCAGGTAAAGATCACTCCAGCGCCAGCGCCGGCACAAATCCAGACTGCGAATAGCCATGAGGCCAGAAAGCGGCTCTGGTGTTGAGGATGAACAATAACGGCGATCCATGACATGAGGACGAATAAAAAAACAACACGCGAGCCCGGTCGGAGTGCACGTAGTTGGATAGCGCCCAATAGCGCGAGCGATACTGAGAGAATTGCCATCCATGTCGCAATATGAAAGCCCTCGGCAAAGCCGTTCCAGTAGGTGACTATACCGTCCAACGGATTGAAGCTTGCATAGCTATTTGATGGGCCAATGAACCAAAGAAACGTGGATAGTCGCTTCGGCAAAAGGAACGAAATCGCGATCGGTAGCACGTGCCAATAGAAGATGGTGCGTCCACCTAATCCAAGCGCCGCATCAATCTCACCTCGATGCTGCCGCCAGATTAAAAATTCACGAATAAAAAGGATAGCGAAGGCCACCGTCACGAGGTTTTCGCTTGGGCCACCAAGCCGGATGTTGAGGCCGAAAAGAACGATTACGGTCGGGTCAACTCGATAGAGCGCGCCGAAGATCGCTACGACTATCCCAAATGAGACGAGCAGGGGGTCGTGCAAAATGTTTCGAGCAAAGTCGGTAAAGCGCGCTTTCTCCGATATCAAGCCGATAAATTTGACCGCATGACGAACATTCCCAAAAACTAAATCGAATGCAAATGCTGCAATCACTAGCCCCCAGTAATTTCCCTTATGAAAAAAGAGTGCTGTTAGTGTGAGCGCGAGGATGTGCCAACGCGACTTACTTTGCGGTTCATCGCGGCTGCGCAAATAGGCCCATAACGCGATCGCGCTTAGTCCAGCACCGAGCCCTTCGAGCATTACGTCGGATGCGAGCAATCGAAATGATGGGCTTGCCGCGGTGAGAATTACTGCAAATGCGGCCGCGAATACCCCTGACATACGACTGCTGAAAAGTTCTCGTGTGATTAGCCAGACGAAGACAATCGTTACGACCCAGCCAATAAGACTCGGCACGATTGCATATCGATGATCGATGCCTGCGATCAACAGGACCGCACTCAGCACCAGACCGTGAAGTGGTGGCCATACTTTTGATTTCTCAAGCTCGGAGAAAAACCACACAGGGTCGAAATCCCGTGCCGCAATCGCGAGATCAAGCCCAAAACTCAAGTGCGAATTGCGATCATGGTAGAAGTCCCGCCACAGCAGATCTGGATTCGCGTAATAGTTGGCAAAGAGCAGGGCAGCGAATGTCGCGGCGGTCACAGCGACAATTGCGACCAAAATATAATCAAGCCAATGACCGTGCCAATTTGCAATTTTGCTGGGGGCGAGGGGAAGCATTGATGTCCGTTGAGCTCTTGGGCCGAGGTGGTGATTGAATCTTGTATCGCCTAACGCTGACCTCAGCGGTTGTCCAGCATGATCGAGAATGAAACAGCTAAAGAAGTGGTTATCCTGCCTAATGCGGTCGCATCCCGTACGGTGATGGAAACGGCATTTTCAAGCGGCGGGCTAGCAGAAGGCGCAGTTCTATTTCATTCATGCCGGAGCGTCCAAAGCTGACGGGAGGCAACTCCTCGATCGAATCGAAATACGGTTGCAGTCGCGAAAGTATTTCCGAATTTATCTTGCGCCCT
>Ga0075520_1001247_pt1 | contig 12108 bp, 10 predicted proteins | sample NGEPerB_FD_75100 | JGI IMG/M metagenome (GOLD analysis project Ga0075520, IMG submission 75100) | Arctic peat soil microbial communities from the Barrow Environmental Observatory site, Barrow, Alaska, USA - NGEE PermafrostAB12-B | ecosystem: Environmental > Terrestrial > Soil > Wetlands > Peat ... | reverse complement strand
CGGCGCTGACCTACCAGTGGTACCAGGGGAGCGCCGGCGACACCTCGGCGCCGGTCGGCGCTGACGCGAGCACGTTCACGACGCCGCCCCTGATCGCAACGACCATCTTCTGGGTCAGGGTCACCAACGCGTGCGGTGCCGCCGACTCGGCCGCCGCAACGGTCACGGTCGGCCGGCGCGCGCGCCGGCACCTTCACAGGTTGACGTAGATGCAGTCGGTGGCGTGACGCATCACCCCAGCCCGACGAGACCGACCCGGCGCTCCCTGGTAGGTGTGCCGCGATGCCGGCAGGGCGCCGAGGTCCGGCCACGCGAAGACCGGGAAGGTGAGATTGTGATTCCGGTGCCTCTCCGGTAGTTGTCGGTGCCTAACCTCTCAGAGGTAAGGGGGAGCCGACAGGGGCGAACGCGGAGGCGTCGACCCTCGAACTGCGGCGTGGCGCGGGGTTGCTCCAGCGCAAAGACACGCGGCTTCCGTCCCGGTACCGTGACGGCATGAGTGGGAGCGTACGCCAGTGAATGGACCCTCCCCGTACCGAAGGCGAGATGTCCGGGCTCTGGCCGGCAACCGCACCGGTGTTCCTGGGTCGGCGCGTCGACTGGACCTGGCGGTTCTTCCGAACGGAGCCCCGCAGCCGGACGTGTTCCGCCGCTTCTTCCTCACGGGGATCGCCGCCATGCTGACCGCAGGCGGCACCTTGGGGGCGGTCGTCCTGATCCGCATCGCCGCCCACCACTCGTTCACCTCGGTTCCCATCTTCGATATCAACGCCCACGCCGAGGCTCAGATCTACGGGTGGGTCGGGATGTTCGTCATGGGGTTCTCCTACCAGGCCTTCCCCCGCTTCTGGAATACCCGACTCGCCCTCCCTCGTCTCGCGCTGTTCTCGTGGGCACTGATGGTGGCGGGCGTCTTGCTGCGCGCCTTCGGGGAGCCGTTCCACGCGACGCCCGTGCTGGCCGCGGCGGCGCTGGCCGGTGGGACCGCGCAGCTGGCGGCCGTGTCGATGTACGCCACCGTGTTCTGCGTGACGGCGCGCAGTTCAAAGCAGCCGAGGACCGCAACCGACCGCTACATCGCCGCCGCGGTGGTCTGGTTCGTGCTTGCGGCCGGTCTGGACCTATTTCACCTGGCACGCACGCTGGCGGCGCCCACAGCGGATGCGTTGCTGCGACAGGTTGCGACCTGGCAGTTCCCGCTGCGCGACCTGCAGATCCAGGGACTCGCCATGATGATGATCTTCGGCGTATCGCTACGGCAGTTCTCCATCTGGTTTGGCACGCCTCTGCTCGATCAAAGGAGGGCTCGGCGACTCTGGCTCCCACTCCAGCTCGCCGTCATCACCGAGGTGGTCGCGTTCGTCGTGGCGATGGTGACGCGTGCCTATGTCTGGATGGCGGCGTACGGCGCTGCGACCGTGGCGTTGCTGGTGTGCGCCGCACTCTACGTCGTCAACCTGCGGACCTGGGCCCGCATCCCGACGCCAGATCGCTCCCTCAAGTTCGTGCGCGCCGCTCAGGTGTGGCTTCTGGTTGCGCTCGCGATGCTGGTGGCTGCGCCCGCCTACTTCGCTCTTGTGGGAACGTCGTTCTCGCACGCCTGGTACGGGGCGATGCGGCATGCGATCACCGTCGGGTTCATCTCGCTGACGATCATGGGCGTTGCGGCGAAGGTTGTCTCGGCGCACGCGGCTCCCTGGGCCCCTCAACTCGGAAACCTTTGGCTGCCTTTCGCGCTCGTCAACACCGGGTGCGTCCTCCGGGTCGTGATGCAGGTGACCACCGATTTCACCGCCGGGGCCTTCCCGATCGCGGGTGCGAGCGGGATCCTCGAGGTGGCCGGGTTTGCCCTCTGGGGCTTCGAGCTGGGCCGGCGGATGCTCGCCGGATACCGGCGCGCGGCGGATGTGCCGCGTGAGATCGGCGCGTAGCGGCAAAGAGCGCCGGCACGCGTCGGCGCGAGGCTTGCCTCGACGTGGCGAACCGGGCCCGATCCTGCTCGGGTCACGAGCCACACCCTCGCCCCGCCGGGTAGGCTGCCGTCCTCGAGCGGACCGCCGTTTTCGCTGCGAAGCGGGATGCGACTCGCTGCCGTTCGGGCCGTGGCTGTGACGTGGGCGGCCCCGGCGGCGGGCCCGGGCCGGCCGACGCGTTACCAGCGCGCAAGATCGCGCATCGCCTGGGTGACGCCTTCCCGTCCGGGGAGTATCGCCGCCTCCAGGGCGGGCGCGTAGGGTGGGAAGCAGTCGGGAGCCGTATAGCGCAGCACCGGGGCATCGAGCTCGGTGAAGCAGTGCTCCACGATGCGGGCAACGACCTCACCGCCGAAGCCGCCCGTGCGGGTGGCCTCGTGCACGACGATCGCCCGGCCGGTCTTGCGGACCGAGGCGAAGACGGTTTCCTCGTCCAGCGGCAGCAGCGTGCGGAGGTCGATGACCTCGACGGAGACCCCCTCCTTGGCCAGCTCCTCGGCTGCCTGCTCGCAGCGGACGACACCGCTCCCCCATGCCACGGCCGTGAGGTGCTCGCCGGGGCGGACGGTGCGGGCCTTGCCGAACGGGATCAGGTAGTCGGGGCCGGGCTCGGGCGTCTTGGCGAAGATCGCCCGGTACAGTCCCTTGTGCTCGAAGAAGATCACCGGGTCGTCCATGCGGCAGGCGGTCTTGAGCAGCCCCTTGGCGTCAGCGGCGTTCGACGGGTACGCGACGAGCCAGCCCGGCGTGTGCGTGTAGAGGGCCTCGGGAGACTGGGAGTGGAAAGGCCCGCCGTGGATGTACCCGCCGATCGCCATCCGCACGACCATCGGGCACGTCCAGGCGCCGCCCGAGCGCCAGCGCAGCGTCGCGACCTCGTTGCGGATCTGCATGAACGCCGGGTAGGAGTAATCGGAGAACTGCAGCTCCACGACCGGCTTGTAGCCGCCGATCGCCATCCCCTGGGCCACGCCCACGATGGACGCCTCGGCGAGGGGGGAGTTGGCCACCCGGTCGGGGAACGCCTCCGTGAGACCCCGGGTCACGCCGAACACCCCGCCCTTGGGATCGGCGACGTCCTCGCCCCACATGACCATCTTCGGGTTGCGCTCCATCTCCTCGCGCAGGCCGTGGTTGATCGCCTCCAGCAGGGTGACCGGCGCCGACGAGACCGGCTTCGGCTCGCCCTCCTCCTGCACCGGCGAGGTCCCCGAGGTGACGTGCAGCATCGCGCTCGCGGGGTCGGGAGCCGCTGCCGCGTCGGCCCGTGCCGCCGCGGCATCGACCTCGGCCTTGACCTCCTCGTGGAGGCGGCGGATCCCGGGCTCGTCGATGAAACCCCACGCGAGCAGGCGCCCCGCCGTGTAGGTCAGCGGGTCGTGCTTGCGGATCGCCTCCAGCTCCTCGTGGCTGCGGTACTTGGTGTGGTCGTCGGACGAAGAGTGCGGATCCAGCCTCACAACGTGGGCCTCGACGAGCAACGGCCCGCCGCCCGCCAGCATCTCGTCGACGAGCGGCTTCACGGTGAGGTACATCTCGGTGAACCGCGTACCGTCCACCTCGACGGCACGGACCGGGAAGCCCTGCGCGATGATGTGAATGTGACCGGCCGTCTGTCCGCTCTGCGGCACGCTGATCGCGTAACCGTTGTTCTGGACGACGAAGAGCACCGGCAGCTGTTCGCGCCCGGCCCAGTTGAGCGCCTCGAAGAACTCGCCCTCCGAGGTCGCCCCCTCTCCGGAGGAGACGTACACGATTTCGTTGCGCCGCTCCTGCCGGATGGCCCTCCCCATTCCGACCGCGGGGAGGTACTGCGTGCCCGTGCACGCCGTAGGCGAGACGACGTGCAACCGGGGTGAGGAGAAGTGCTCGCTCATGTTCCGCCCGCCGCCCGAGGGGTCGGCGCCCTTCGCCAGCATGTTCAGGAAGATGTCCTCCAGCGACATCCCGAGGCCGACCATGAGTGCCTTCTCCCTGTAGTACGGGAAGAACCAATCCTGCCCCGGCCTCAGAAGCATGGACATGGCGAGCTGCACCTTCTCGTGGCCGCGGGAGGATGCGTAGAACGACACCTTGCCGGCGCGCACGAACACCTTGAGGCGCTCCTCGAGGTAGAAGACCGTGAGCATCTTGCGGAACAGGTCGAGGTACGTCTCCCGGGGCACACCGGGCTGCTGACCCGCGACGGCTGGAACGACCGCAGTTGGGGACATGGGCTGACTCTCCCTGGCATGCGCCGGCTCGAACCGAGGCGGCGTATGCGGTCGAGCCGCGAGCGCGTACGGGTCGTTCCCTCCTGCTGAGCTCCCGCACCCTTGAGGTGTCATCGCCTGGCGCCCGACGTCCGACCTACCCCGTGCAACCTCCGCCCTTACCTGCGACATTCCGGCGAAACGGAGTCGGGTCCGGCCGTGAGCGATCACGATCTCAGGAGGGTCAGCGGTGGGTCGATCCGCGAGCGGGCGCACCTTTGGAGAGCGATCGGCGGGACGCGCCACGCGGAGCGGCCGGCATAAGGAATGCATGGAGAGAATTGACAGTTGATCCAGATGGAGGTCCGACCAGACTTCAGGAGTTGTCGGAAGGCCTTCAAAGCTCGCACCGGCTCAGGGTTCCACGGGTCGTCGTGGTTTCTCCTCCGTCGGCGGGGAGGGCCCTGACGGTTGCAGCCCACTGCAAAGCGGTAAGCGGGCCGTTCACCCTGATGCAGGAGACATCGATACTCGAAGGAGTGAATCATGGAAGAACGAGAGGTTCCAGGCGCGAATGACACGCTCGAGAGGACCATCGGCGAGTTCGTCGCAGAAGATTACCGAACGGCCCAGGTGTTCGAGAAGTACGGGATCGACTTCTGCTGCGGCGGGAAGGCGCCGCTCTCCGAGGCCTGTCGGCAAAAGGGGATCGACGGGGATGCGATCGCTCTGGAGATCGAGGCGGCCAAGAACGCGCCGGTCGAGCGGGGCCGGGACTATGCGGCATGGACGCTTTCGTTCCTCGCGGACTACATCATCAATACCCACCACGCCTATCTGAACGAGAACATGGGGCAGATCGCCGGTTACGCCCACAAGATCGCCGAGGTGCACGGCACGAACCATCCCGAGGTGATCGAGATCGCCGGCATCTTTGACCGGATCGCCGCCGACATGGCCGCCCACCTCCGCGAGGAGGAGGAGGTCCTGTTCCCAGCCATCAGGCGTATCGATGCGGCCAGAAAGAGGGGTGCGACGCCGGAGCCGAACGATCTCGAGTCGGTGCGAGCCTGCGTCGCCACGCTTGGTCATGAGCACGAGGAGATCGGCGACGCCGTCCACAGGATCCGCCATCTCTCCAAGGAGTACGCGATACCGGGCGATGTCTGCAACACCTTCGTGCTCACGTACCGAAGGCTCAAGGAGTTCGAGGACGATCTTCACCAGCATGTCCACCTGGAGAACAACATCCTCTTTCCGAAGGCGGGACGACCCTAGGGGGCTGCCGAAGGATCTTCGTCCGTTGGGGGTCTCTCGGAGGAGCTGACATGACTCTGGTTCAGCGTCTCGCGGGCTTCGTAAGGCACGCGGCGTACGGTGACCTCTCCCCCGCGGCTTGTGAAGCGTTGAAGGGGCGCGTTCTCGACGCGCTCGGCACCGCCGTCGGCGCTCTCGGGGCACCGCCCGCTGAAGCCGTGCGGCGCACCATCGAAGAGCTCGGAGGCCGTCCGCTCTGTTCGCTCATCGGAGGCGGGCGCACGGCGCCCGACCGGGCGGCCCTCTACAACGGCGCTCTCGTACGCTACCTGGACTTCAACGACAGCTACCTGGCGCCAGGGGAGACCTTCCACCCCAGCGACAACCTGGGGGCGGTCCTGGCGGCGGCCGAGCTTGCGGGTGCCTCCGGCGGGACCTTCCTCACCGCGCTGGGAGTGGCCTACGAAGTCCAGGCCCGCCTCTCCGAGGCCGCCCCCGTCAGGGCCAGGGGCTTCGACCACACGACCCAGGGCGCGTATGCGGCGGCCGCGGGCGCATCCCGCGCGTTGGGGCTCGACGAGACGCAGACCGCGCACGCCCTTGCGATCAGCGGAACCGCGAACAACGCCCTGAGGGTCACGCGGACGGGGCACCTTTCGCACTGGAAAGGCCTCGCCTATCCGTACGTGGGGTGTGCCGCTCTCCAGGCAACGCTCCTTGCGAGGCAGGGCATCACCGGGCCCATGGAGGTCTTCGAGGGCAACAAGGGGTTCATGGAGTCGATCGCCGGCCGCTTCGAGGTCGACTGGGGCACCCCGGGCCTCGAGTCCGTCACCCGCACCATCGTCAAGCGCTACAACGCCGAGATCCACTCTCAGTCGGCCATCGAGGGGCTGCTGGAGCTTCAGGCCGCCAACCGCTTCGGGGCCGAGGACGTGGAGAAGATCGAGCTGGAGACCTTCGACGTGGCGTTCAACATCATCGGCGGCGGCGAGGAGGGCGACAAGCACGCCGTGAGCACGAAGGAGGAGGCCGATCACAGCCTGCCGTACCTCCTGGCCGTTGCCCTGCTCGACGGTTTCGTGGGCCCCGAGCAGTACGCTCCCGACCGCATTTCGCGCGCCGATGTCCAGGCGCTGCTGCGGCGCGTCTCGGTGCGGCCGAGCCCGGACCTGAACGTACGCTTCCCGCGGCAGATGCCGGCCCGCCTCTTCGTCACTCTCACGGGCGGTCGCCGCCTCACGGTTGAAAAGTCGGACTACCAAGGTTTCTTCACACACCCCATGTCCTGGGAAGGGCTGACCGCCAAGTTCGACCGCCTGGCCGCGTCCCGCGCACCGGAGCCCCTGAGGCGGGAGATTGTGGCCGTTGTGCACGATCTCCAGGACCATCCAGTCACGGATTTGACTCGTCTTCTGAGCCGGGTCTCAAAGGAGATGTGATCATGGACCGCGCCTTTTCGTTTCTGAGGACCAACGACCGCCCAGCCAAACCCAGGACCCGCGGGATCACGGAGATCCGCGGCCCGTACTACAGCGTGATGGGAAAGCGCTATCTGGAGGACGTGCTGGAGACCATGGGGCCCTACGTGGACTCGCTCAAGTTCGCCGGCGGCTCGTTCGCCCTCATGTCCAAGGAAGCGCTGAAAGGGATCATCGACACCGCCCACCGCTTCGACGTGCAGGTCTCCACGGGCGGTTTCGTCGAGCACGTGCTCACGCAGGGAAGCGACGCCGTGCGCCACTACGTCCGGGAGTGCAAGGAGGTGGGCTTCGACGTCGTGGAGCTCTCCTGTGGGTTCATCACGATCCCCATGGACGACTGGCTGCGCCTGGTCGAGCTCGTCCAGAAGTCGGGCCTCAAGGCAAAGCCCGAGGTGGGAATCCAGTTCGGCGCCGGAGGGGCCAGCGAGGTCTCCCTCCTGGAAGCGCAGGGCGTCCAGGACGTGGAGTGGACCATCCAGCGGGCTCGGCGCTTCATCGAGGCGGGCGCGTACATGATCATGATCGAGTCCGAAGGCATCACGGAGAACGTGAAAGCCTGGCGGACGGAGGTCCCTGCGAAGATCATCGACGCCCTTGGCCTGGAGAAGATCATGTTCGAAGCCGCCGATCCGGCGGTCTTCGGCTGGTATGTCAAGAACTACGGCCCTGAGGTGAACCTCTTCGTGGACCACAGTCAGATCGTCCAGCTGGAGACCCTCCGTGCCGGCCTGTGGGGCACCCAGGACCTCTGGGGAAGGGTCCTGACCTTCAAGGAGTGAAGGGGCCCGCCCGGAGAACCCGCGATCTCGGGGACGGGTGCCCGGACGCCGGCTCACCGGTCGCGGTCCGGACCTACGGTTGCCGTCGTGTGGGCACGGCGGAATGCTCGGCGGCGGAGGGCGGGGGCGATACGGCGAACAGACAGACGAGCCGGGTCTCCGCCCGGATGCCACGGGGTTCGCCTGCGGGCACGAAAGCCCACGCACTGGGGACGAGGTGATGCTCCTCGGACCCGGCGGTGAGGATCCCCACCCCTTCCAACACGGTGGCCGTGAGGTCCGAGTTGGGGGCGTGGACGGGGATGGCCTGGGCCGCCTCGAAGCAGGCGAGAATCACCTTCAGGTTCTTGGTCTCCGCCAGGACCACGGGGTTGAACCTGTCGGGCCGGAAGCAAACCTGTGGCTTGTAGGAACACGAGAAGAGACTCATGGACAGGCCTCCTTTCAGGGTTGGCCGCTAACCGCGGTGTCTTCGGACGGTGGGTACCAGACTCGCGGGCCTTCGATGTGGGCAAACGGAGTGAGGACGTTCGCCCGTACCGACGGTCCGCCCATGATGTGTCCGACCGCGAAGCCTCGCGCCAGGAGCGCGTCTGCGATGAGGCTCCGGTGGCACCTCCAGGGCACCGCCTCCGCGCACATCAGGGCGGGAGTCGTGGATGCGGCCATGGCCACGAGTTCATCCAAGGCGTCGGCGAACGCCGCCGTCTGCATGTAGTCCGCGAAGCCTCGAAAACTCGCGTTCCGCCATCCGCCGTTCACGGACCCCTCGACCGGCCGCCGGAGGCCACCCAGGTCCGGGATGTGGATGTACGCGAGCTGAGCGGCCGCCAGCGTCGCGGGGAGCACGTCGCGGTTGAACTGCGGGTTGTGGCGCGAGCGGGGAACGGTGCGCACGTCGACCACGCCCGTGGCTCCGGCGTTCTTGAGGAGCGCCACGAAGGCCTCCAGGCTTCGGGTGGAGTGCCCGATGGTGAGCACGTCCCACGGCTCACCCATGGCGGCTGCGGGACCCCGGCAGTTTCAGGTCATCGGTTCGGGCCGACCTCACACGGGCACGCTCGAGCGCGGCTCTGACATCTTGGCGGGAGACGCTCCGGCTTCGCGGCCGATCTGGTTCTGCCGCAAGGAGGCGGCCCGGTCGCTTGGTTCCCCCCTGGCGCACCGCCGCATTCGTGTCGACCGCCCCGTTCCAGCCTTTGGCGACGCGCATCCTTGGCAACGAAGCAGTACCAACCCTCATCGCCGTGCGGGCTCGTAGGTGCCGGGGACGGTCCTGAAGCTGATGGCGAGACGGTTCCACCCGTTGATGGCCACGACGGCCATGGTGAGGTCCACAAGCTCCTTCTCGGAGAAGTGCTCCCTGGCCTCCCGGTACACCTCGTCGGGGACGTGGGTCTGGCTCACCAGCGTCACCGCCTCCGTCCAGGCCAGGGCCGCGCGTTCGCGGGGCGAATAGAACGGCGCCTCCCGCCAGGCCGCGAGAGCGTACAGGCGCTGCTCCTTTTCTCCCGCCGCGCGCGCGTCCTTGGTGTGCATGTCGATACAGTAGGCGCACCCGTTGAGCTGCGACGCCCGGGTCTTCACCAGCTCCAGGAGCGGGTGCTCCAGGCCGCACCCCCGAACGTATTCTTCCAGCGCGTAGTGCGCCCGCAGGGCTTCCGGCGCCACCTTCGCATAGGCGATTCGCTCTTGCATGCCGTCCTCCACAGGTTTCAACGCTTTCGTCAGCGCCCGCCGATGCGCCCCACGAGATCCCGGGGGAGGAAAGGCCCGGGCGAGGCGCCGAGGGTCCGTGCCGCCTCCACCTGGTCCCACACGTTCCAGAGCAGCACGCCGCGCACGCGCCCGTCCTTCAGGTAATAGACGACCCCCTCGCGGTTGGGGACCTTCCAGTCCTCGACCGTCTCGAGGCCGGCGTCCACCTCGCCCACCGCCTCGTAGCCGAGGTCGAAGAGGTCCGAATAGAAAGCGGGCAGATGGCGGTAGGGCTCGCCCGCTCCCGCCATGTTCCGGCCGGCCTGGCGGCCCATGGTGTTGGCGTTGTCCTCGTGCTCCACCCGCATGCGCCGGCCCAGCGCGGCGCTGTAGAAGTTGGCCACGTCGCCGGCCGCGTAGGCGTCCGGATGGCTCGTCCGCAGGAGCTCGTCCACCTCGATGCCGTTGCTCACCTTCAACCCAGCCGACTCCGCGAGCGCCGTGTTCGGCATGATCCCGATGCCGGCCACCACGCCGTCCGCCTGGATCTGCCGCCCGCTCCGCGTGGTGACCGTCGACCGCTCGCCGGTCCGCCCGACGCCGGTGACCGCCTCGCCCGCCAGGACCTCCACCCCCTTCTCCCGGAAGTACACCATCAGGAACCGAGCCAGAGCCGCAGGGTAGACGCGCGAGCCGATGCTCTCGACTGTCTTCCCCTTCCAGAGAGCCTTGGAGAGGGGCGGGCGGTTATAGGGTGGATCGGGTTCCTCGCTCACGAGGGCGATGGACCCCTCGGCGTCCACCTCCCGAACCCCGAGGATCGCTGCGTGCGCACTCATGCCGCCTCCCACGATGAGGTACTTGCAGGTTCGCATGGCCGGTCCCTTTCACTCCTCCGCGTCAGGCGGGCGCGATCCGTTCCTCGCTCGATCGCTGTCTCCTCTCTTGACCTTACCGCGCCGAGGACCCGAACATTCCCTTTTCGCCGAAGTCGGCGGGCGGTTGCCGTCACCCGCCGGGGCGAGGTGCAGGTCACCCGGGCCGCCGAGAGGCGCCGCCGTCCGACGCCGCCTACACGAGAGCGACGTGACAGCGGCGACCGCTTCGAGGCCGGCACGAACGCCACGGGTCGAGGAGTCCGCCGCCGGCAACGCTTCCGCTCCCGCCCCGGCGAAATAGAAACGTGCGGGCAAGCCATTACACCAACTGGGCGCGCCCCACCCTTCCATTGGCGGTGCCGGAGCGGGAGCCGGACAGGTATGGACCATTTCCACCGCGTCGTGATCGTCGGCGGCGGCTTCGGCGGGCTCCACCTCGCCAAGGCCCTCGCGAGGATCCCCGTGCGCGTCACCCTCGTGGACCGGCGCAACTTCCACCTGTTCCAGCCCCTGCTCTACCAGGTGGCGACGGGGGCCCTTTCGCCGGCCAACATCGCGGCGCCGCTGCGCGCGGTGCTCAAGAGGGCGCGGAACGTCCAGGTGCTCCTGGGCGAGGCGAAGGGCGTCGACGCCGGGAACCGCCGCTTGATCCTCGGGCATGGAGAGGTCCCCTACGACACGCTGGTCGTGGCTGCGGGCGCCTCCCACCACTACTTCGGCCACGACGAGTGGGCCGCCCGAGCGCCGGGGCTCAAGACGGTCGAGGACGCAACCGACATCCGCCGCCGCATCCTGTTGGCGTTCGAGGCCGCGGAGCTGGAGACGGCCCCGGAGCTGCGCCGCATCTGGATGACCTTCGTCATCGTGGGAGGGGGGCCCACCGGCGTCGAACTGTCGGGAGCGTTGGCGGAGATCGCCCGCGACACCCTGAAGCTCGACTTTCGGGTGATCGATCCGGGAGCCGCGAGAATCGTACTCGTGGAGGGGACCGACAGGATCCTGCCCAGTTACCCTCCCGAGCTCTCCGCCAAGGCCAGGACCGCCCTCGAACGACTGGGCGTCACGGTCCGGACGGGCGTTCTGGTGAGTCAGGTCGAGACCTGCTGCGTGGAGCTGAGGACCGCCGCAGGCACGGAGCGGGTCGAGACGCGGACCGTGCTGTGGGCGGCGGGCGTCCAGGCGTCGGCGCTTTCGCACGCCCTCGCGGATACGGCCGGCGCGGAGTTGGACCGCAACGGCCGCGTGCTCGTGGGCCCCGATCTGACCGTCCCCGGGCACCCGGAGATCCTGGTCATCGGCGACCTGGCCTGTTTCGTCCACGGGACCGGCCGGCCGCTCCCCGGCGTCGCGCCCGTGGCCATCCAGCAGGGGCGGTACGCGGCGCGCGTGATCGCGGCGCGCGTGAAGGGCCGACCCGCCACTCCGCCCTTCCGTTACCGGGACCGTGGGAACCTGGCGACCATCGGCCGGGCCTCCGCGGTGGCGGACATGGGACGGCTCCGGTTCTCCGGGTTCCCGGCGTGGCTGACCTGGCTCTTCGTCCACCTGATGAACCTGGTGGAGTTCGAAAGCAGGCTCCTGGTCCTGCTGCAGTGGGCGTGGGCGTACGCGACCTTCAACCGGGCCGCCCGCCTCATCACGGGAAAGGAACTTCTCCCCGGGCCGACGCGGGGGCCGTGCAGCTGCGGCATCTGGCTTGGAGCCGATACGCACGGTGCTCCCTCGCGACGGCAACAAGCCTCGAAACGGGAGAGGGCGGGTCCGTAAGGCGCGGCTCGGACGCAACCCACCGCATGTTGGCGCGTGCGAGGAATCAGCGTCATCGCGAGGAGCCCCGCCGCAGGCGG
>Ga0075520_1001246_pt1 | contig 12109 bp, 10 predicted proteins | sample NGEPerB_FD_75100 | JGI IMG/M metagenome (GOLD analysis project Ga0075520, IMG submission 75100) | Arctic peat soil microbial communities from the Barrow Environmental Observatory site, Barrow, Alaska, USA - NGEE PermafrostAB12-B | ecosystem: Environmental > Terrestrial > Soil > Wetlands > Peat ... | reverse complement strand
TCCCTGGAAGGTACGGTGCTTCACGCCCGCGCCGGCACCGGCGAGCCACGAGCCGATGTTGGCACACCGACGGTGGTCCGAACCGGACGCATCCCCCAGGATGACTTACCGACGCTCTTGGCGGCGTTTAATGGGGGATTCATGGCCGAGCATGGACACTACGGCATGCGAGTCGACGGCGTGAACCTTCTCAAGCCGAGACCCAAATCCTGCAGCATTGTTGGATACACCAACGACACCGTGGAGATTGCCACTTGGGACAACGTCGCGAATTCCGAATCCCGCATGCGCTGGTTTCGTCAAACGCCGGCCTGCATGTACGAGAACAACACGATGCACCTGGGTCTGCGACAACCCGAGACTCGTTTGTGGGGCGCCACCTTAGACGGAGAAACCGTGATTCGTCGCTCGGCGATTGGTTTAGACGCTTCGCGGCTGGTGCTCTACGTGGGTATCAGTAATAACACGACGGCACGCGCGCTGGCGGAGGGGATGCACCACGCTGGCGCCGTCGATGTGGCGCAACTTGACGTCAATTGGTCTTACCCCAAGTTTCTCCTGTATCGCGTTGACGACAAGGGCGAATTAGTCGCTCAGGCGCCCGTGGACGGCTTCGAGTTTAGCCCCGGCGAATACGTAAGCAAATCAGCCTTCCGTGACTTTTTCTACTTGACGCGCAAGAGCGAGCTGTCAGCAAGTGTCGCACCATGCCCGAGTTGCCTGAAGTCGAAGTAGTGTGTCTTCGATTAGTAGAGACAATGGTCCCTGATTCGCAGCGGCGTTAAAACGGAAAACCGCTTGACCCGCGCTAAATAGCTGGTACGAGTGTAGTACAATCGTCGATTGTCCCCCGGTAAAATTTTACCGTAGATTGCGGATCATTGGCACAGCTTCTGCAGAACGGCTGAACCCGAGGAACGGGTTGGCTGTGCAGTCAGGGGAACCTACATGCTCGTTTCGATTCAACATGAAATAGATCTGGCGTACTCGGCTCTCATCTCTGAATCCGCGATGGATTTGCACCTCACGCCGCGGAGTGATGTGCATCAGACGCTGCGCAATTTCAAGCTTGCTATTGGGCCCGCAGCGCCAGTTTTCGATTACTTGGACTGGCTGGGAAATAGAGTTCACCATTTCTCCATCGTGGGCTTTCATGATCGTGTCATAATTTGCGCCAAATCCACGGTCGATATTCACCCGCAACGTAGGCAACTTGACGAACTCGAAGATTCATTGCCAATGTTGAACTTGGATCATCGGTGTCAGGACTTCCTGTTGCCTCATGGTCCGGTGCAATTCGATCCTCGTCTTGAGCAGTTCGCAGAGCAGACGGGCCTGATCAGGGAATCTAGCGTATCCAAAGCTCTTTCTGCGGTGATGACAAGCTTATCTACTTTTGTGACGTTCAAAATAGCCACGACGGACTACTGTTGCGCTGACGTCCCGGAGGTGCTTACTCGCGGCCAAGGGGGCGCGGAGGATTGCGCGCATGTAGCCTTGTCATTGCTCCGACTCTTGGGCATTCCGGCAAGGTACGTGTCAGGACACCGGTTCGGGCTCGGCACGATTGAGCTGGAAACCCACGCCTGGGTTGAGGCGTTCGTGCCTTCTGCGGGCTGGATCGGGCTCGATCCGACCCAAGGCCAGCTCGTTGGGCACTCTCACATGGCACTCGCGATTGGGCGAAGTCATTCCGATGTGCCGCCGCAGCGGGGAGCATATCGGGGCGACGCGGCGCAAAGCACCAAAATCAGGGTGGGCAGACAAAACATCCAAGAAGGGGGTCAAGGTGAATTGTTTCGGGCCCCGGAAGTCGACAACCAACTGCTCATTGAATTGATGTTGAAAGATCGAAAGGTCAGTGCGGATTCGCTTAAGCAGCAGATATTGCACTAGGCACGGCGTTGGCGCCCCACACATGGGGTCGCGCGCCGGGGGCACTGATTGGCACCTGAACATGGGCAAGCCATGGAAAATGGACGTATAGTCTGCCCGAAACTCCGGCACGAACGGCTGCTAGACATCGCAGCGAAAACCGTAGAAAGCGAACGGCGTGACATATTGTGTGGGCGTTCTTCTGAACGATGGGATTGTTTTCGCGTCGGACTCTCGCACCCATGCGGGAGTCGACAACTTTGCGAAGTTTTGCAAAATGACGGTTTTCGAGCGGCCCGGCGATCGCGTGATCGTATTGTTGAGCTCCGGAAGTCTGGCGGGTACTCAAGCGATCGTCAGCGTGTTGAAGCAGCGATGCGAGTCCAACGACGGAGCGCCGAATCTGTGGACCGCTCGTACGATGTTCGATGTTGCGGGTCTCGTTTCAGACGCGACGCGCGAAATCGAGCGCCGCGACGCGACACATTTGAAGGACAGCGATCTTGCCTTCAACGCCTCGTTCATTTTTGGCGGACAAATCAAAGGCGAACCGTTGCGGCTTTTCCGGACTTATGCTGAAACCAACTTCATCGAGGCCGAGCTCGACACGCCATTCCTTCAGACCGGTGAGACGAAGTACGGTAAACCAATTTTAGATTGGGTAATCAACCCCTCCACCAACTTGTCGGACGCAACCAAGTGCGTGCTGGTGTCGTTCGATTCGACGATGCGAAGCAATTTGTCTGTGGGTATGCCCATCGATCTTGTGTGTTACGAACGGGACAGTTTTGAGGTGCGGATTCGTCGTCGCTTTGATCAAGGCGATCCGTATTTCACCACGCTTAGCAAGGAATGGACGGAGGGCGTTCGCAATGTGTTCAAAGAGCTGCCCGAGTTGAAGTGGTAGACCCTGCGCCTATCGCAAATACCATTTCAGATTAGAAGGGCAACCCTACCGGAAATATTCCAAGCCGTGCGATCGACACGGTAGAGCTACTCGATGTTTTCTGCTTGACGCGCAACAGCGAACTGTTAGCAAGTGTCGCACCATGCCCGAGTTGCCTGAAGTCGAAGTAGTCCGTCTTCGATTGGTGGAGGCCCACTGCAATCGGGAAATTTCCGAGGTCCGTACAACAAAGAACAACTACGCGTTCTTGACGCCCCCCGCGCAACTGAGGCGTCATCTGTTGGGACATCGCTTTACGGCTATTGTTCGCCAAGGCAAGTATCTGCTGTTTTCCCTAGATGATAACAGTAGGCTAATGGTTCATCTCGGAATGACGGGCCAACTCTTTTCGAGCCGCGCGGTAAGTCCACGCTTGGTCAACAAGCAATCTCGGGCCCAGACTGCGCGCAGCAGGCTCGGCCTGTTTGTGCCTGACAAACACACGCACCTCAGTTTGGTATTCGCCGACACGGGAGAACAGCTTCATTTCCGCGACTCCAGAAAATTTGGGAAATTGCTCTGGCTTGCACCCGGATTGACGGACAAACGCCTAGAGCGTCTTGGCGCGGATGCGCTTTCGATTACAGCCCAAACGCTCGCTAATGGCTTGGCGAACCGGCGAATTTGCATCAAGACTCTGCTCTTGGATCAGTCCGTGCTGGCGGGCGTAGGTAATATCTATGCGGACGAAGCACTGCACCGGGCCAAACTTGCACCGCACCGGCCCGCTCAAAGTCTCACCTCCGAAGAGGTGCGCCGCTTAACAGCAACTATTCGCAAGGTGCTGACACGGGCGATTGCCCTGGGCGGCTCGACGATTGACGACTACGTGCATCCGGATGGCAGCGATGGTCAATTTCAAAATTCGTTTTCAGTGTACGGCCGCGCAGGTCAGCCTTGCCTTCGCTGCCAAAATGCCATCGTGCGCGTCGTCATCGGTCAGCGCAGCGCGCACTATTGTCCAGGTTGCCAGGCATAGCAGTTAAACATGCGCTCGCGATGCACAGGGCCTCCTTGCTACTCTGGCTTCTGGCTCGCCGGGTGGACGCAGCTAAAGCGTGTCGCCCGCTTTGGCTTCCGCGACTCCGTCGAACACGCCTTCGAACAGTGGCCCCGAGAGGTAGCGCTCGCCGGCATCCGGCAAAATCACGACGATGGTCTTGTTTGCGAATTGTGGCTCTGCAGCGAGGCGTGCCGCTACGGCCACAGCGGCGCCGCAACTTACGCCACTCAAGATCCCTTCTTCCTTGGCGAGGCGCCGCGCAAATGCCAGCGATTCAGCTGAACTTACTTGTTCGACGCGGTCAACTATCGATAAGTCCAAGTTCTTCGGGATGAAACCTGCACCTATTCCCTGAATCTTGTGTGGCCCTGGCTTCAAATCCTGGTTGGCTAGGTGCTGCGTAATCACGGGGCTCTCGACGGGCTCCACCGCCACGCTCAAGATTGCCTTCTTCTTTGTGTGCTTGATATAGCGCGAGATGCCGGTGATCGTGCCGCCGGTACCAATGCCAGATACCAGAACATCGACCGCTCCGTCCGTGTCATCCCAAATTTCCGGACCCGTCGTTGTCTCGTGAATGGCCGGGTTTGCGGGGTTGTCGAATTGCTGAGGCATGAAATAGCGCCCCGGGTTTGAATCTCGAATTTCAGTTGCTTTCCGGATGGCGCCGGGCATGCCTTTTGGGCCTTCGGTAAGCACGATATTAGCGCCCAAAGCCTTAAGAACCTTGCGTCGCTCGATGCTCATTGTTTCAGGCATAACTAGGGTCAAACCGTAGCCACGTGCCGCTGCAACATAAGCCAAAGCAATCCCGGTATTGCCGGAAGTCGGCTCGACGATTTCAACACCCGGTTTGAGTAGCCCTTGCTTTTCTGCGTCCCATATCATGGCAGCCCCGATGCGACACTTGACGGAGTACGCGGGATTGCGGCCTTCGATCTTGGCCAAAACGCGCGGCCCTTTGGGAACGACGCGATTCAATTGCACCAGAGGTGTGTGCCCAATAGAAAGGGAATTGTCGGTGTAGATAGGCATTTCATTACTCCACTTGATCGCTTTGGCGCGGACTGTTTGGTGAGGCGATTTCGGTTATCAATGATTTATTGCGATTGACTAACAATTGCTCGCCGATGGGCCCGAGGCGACCCGGCTTGCGAAACCAATATCCATTATAACAGACATTTGTCCAATTATAAGCCCCTGCCGACACTTTTGTGAAACTTAGAAACCCACGTTATTTCAAATAGTTATGGAATTGCGGCCGAAGTGGCAGCCTCAAGCGTAGCCGCGCAACCTCCTGGGCCGCGCCTCGAAAAGATATCGTTTTTGTTGTGGAGTCACGGGACTACAGGACACGACTCAGGATGCGGCATCAGGCTGAGCCATCCGCTAGGCTTAGCGCATGCTGTTAAGCCCTCGATACGTGGTTGGCGACGCTACACAGCCGCAAGGCTCGGGAACTAAGATAATCGTTCACATTTGCAACGACGTGGGAGGTTGGGGCGCAGGGTTCGTGCTCGCCCTGTCAAAGAGATGGCGTGAGCCTGAAGCCGAATATCGGCGCTGGCATCGGGACAATTCATCGGGTGACTTCAGCTTGGGTTCAGTACAATTAGTGCAGGTGCAGCCAGATATTTTCGTGGCGAATCTGATTGGCCAACGTGATGTTCGCGCGCGTGCCGGCCAGCCACCAATTCGATACGAAGCTGTACGCACGGGACTGGCGCGCTTGCGTGAGCAAGCGCTGCCTTTGAGAGCCTCGATTCACATGCCACGGATTGGGTGTGGGCTGGCGGGGGGTCGATGGGATGAGATAGAGCCTCTGGTGATTGAGGAACTACTCCGTTACGGCATTGACGTAACTGTCTACGATCTTAGGTGAGATCTGAGCCGCTTAATTGCGCGTGTGCCCTAGGATCAGGCAATTGTCTTTACTCACTGCTCGAGGCCCAGCTACGGGACAACGTTTGCCAAATGGTCGTGAAATGCCTGCCCTAACCCAGCATTGGGTGTCCCCGAATAATTAGCAATCAGCGACCACGGCTGGCCCCCCTGGCCATTAACGGCCGGCACGCATGCGCCGTAGGCGTCCCATGTCCAGCCAAGGTACCCCACCTGATGGCTGTCGAACCACGCCATCCAAGGCTCGATTATCGAGCCCTGGCAATCGTTTTCGCCAATCTCGGTCGCTACCAGTAGTGTCGTCTGCGCTAGCGTGGCCGGAACACCATCGAAGCAGACTGTGGTCGCACAGGCATTGAAATTGTAAATGTGCCACGCCGCCCCCAAGTTGTTTTCGGAGTCAGTGGGCTTATATTCTGACCAACGCGATAGCGTGTTTGAATACTGAACGCCTCCGAGCAAGATCAAGTTCTTTGCCCCGCTATCATTGCGAACTGTGTTCAAAAGCGACTGAAAGCCTACGGTCGTGTAGGGCACACTCTGAGTGGTTGTGCCGCCATCTACAGTAACCTTGACATTTCCAGTTGCACTGCAGCCGTCTCGCCAGCAAGCCCAGCCGGCGACCGTGTCGCGGTTCGAATCAGGAAAGGGCTCATTGTAAAGCTCGAGAATCACGCCGAGGTCATCATTGAAAGTCGTAGCGACATCTCGCCAAAAGTCCGTAGCGTGATCGGCATCGGGCATAGGTAGTTGGCCCTTTGCAGCGTAACCTGCCGGCCCCGCCCAGTGCAGCTCCAGGATCGGAATTAGCGCATTATTGTGCAGAGTGGTGACGTAATTCTTTATAGCGGTCTTGTAGCCGTTTGCTGTGCCAACCGAGGGCAAGCCGTTAATTCCAAGCCAACATTGTTCGTTCAGCGGAACCCGGACCGTATTGGCTTTCCACGAAACGATTGCCTTCACGGAGGCGTCGTCGAAACGCCCGTCAAAGACCGGATTCCCCGGGTCAGTTTGCGTGCATTTGTATTCCGAACCCGACCGATTGACGCCGCGCAGAATTACGGTCTCGCCTTTTTCATTCTTGATTAGGGGCCCTTCCACGTGAAGCACCGTAGTGAGCGGTGCCATCACGCCCCCGGTGCTTGAAGCTGTGCCGGCATTCCCCGCGCCGCCCACCCCTGGCGGCCCGGTTTTCGTCGTGCAATCCGGGCTCAAATTGTTGTCGCAAAAGGAGCCGGAACCCGAAGAACAACCGGCTAGGGCGACGACTAAGCTCAAGCAAGAACCAGATAACCACTTAAAAGAGGAGGTAGAATTGGCCTTTGAAAACATGAAAGCTCCGGTTGGTTGAATAGCTCAACGGCTATCCAAATGCGTCCGATAATTTTGTGCCGCGATGACGTGAGTGGCCGATACTTTGTATCAACAGATGGGCTTTATTTGATCGCGTGGCTCGAGACTTTATGTCGATAATTCGAGCATCCGTTGGGTGCCTTGGAACGGTTCACGCGCAACGCAGCAGTGTTGCCGTTACACCCCCCAGGGATCATTAATTGCGCGCCAAACGATTTCGAACGGCGTCGGTATAAAATTAGTGACAACGGAATATTTCGAATATGATAGACAGCTGGCCTCGCGAGCAGGTAACGTTGCCGCCGTCCGCATCCACCGAAAGTTACGTGGGAAACTTGCTTGTGCGCAATCGGGGATTATCGGGGGAATTGTCATACATTAGCCCTTAACTTCCGCCATTCAGGACCGCTACTCGAGACACCTTTATGATGACTGGACCAGAATCCGGGATTCGATTCGAAAAGAGTGCTGTCCGATTTTTGCTCCAGGGTGAAATTACGTTCAGTGATATCACTAACTTGAGAGTACAGGTGATGTTGGCTCTCGAAGCGCAGCAAGATGTGCTGATTAACTGCAGCGAAGCGACTTATTTTGACACGGATGCACTGCAAATTCTCGCCAACCTGCGTGTCGAGGCCAGAGCCATGGGCATTCCGCTTCAAATAGAGGGGCTCCCCGGTTCGGTTCTGGCCAATGCATCGCCACGGGGAAATACGCCGAATCCTGGACAGCGCCTGGCGGGGTAATGGCCAACGGGTCTGCAGCCCGAACCGACACAAGCGTCCTATAAGTGCGACTCAAGCAGTGTGAGCTGAGGGGGCGTCTGACTATCCGTGATAACGAGGTCACTCGAGGTACTCCACCATGGGCCCCCGGCCCAATAGGCCCATCCGAGCCAACGACTTGGGTTTGATTCCACAAATGTAAGCATGCCGTCCATCGCGCTTAGGCAAGTTTGATTCGGGCCGCCACCAAATTCGCCCAAGAAGGCCTGCTTGTTGTTCTGTTGTAGCCAGCCATCGAAGGCTTGCAAGCTTTCCACTCCAACTGTGCTGCTAATGCAAGTGTCATGCGTGCCAGAGTGATCGCTGTCGAGATATTGGTGAACTTCGTATATGTAATTGTTACCGCTGTCCACGACACCTAGCATGACCTTATTGTCGTTAGCTCCGGTGCCGGTTGCAAGGACTTGACAGACTATCCCCGTTTTGGCGTCATGTTCAAGTCAAGCTGGCCCGTTTCGCTGCCGCGGCTAGTTATTCATGGGATATAAGTGTCAAGAAAACGATACCGTTCGTCGTGTCCCAACCGGGCGCTCAGCGGGCGCTCATTGGGCTCTGGTAAGATCGACGTTTTGACGGACGCACCACCGAGGACATGAAATTTTGAGAATCTTCATCACTGGAGCTACTGGTTTTATTGGGTCACACGTTGCGTATCGACTCATCAATACCGGACACGAATTGGTCATAATTGCGCGTAACCCGCAAAAGCTGACGGCGCTGTCAAGTCATCCCAGGGTGCGACGCGTAACGGCGACGCTCTATGACTATGCTACGATTCGAGAGGCCTTACAGGGCTGCGAGGCCTGCATTCACATTGCTCTCGGCTGGGGCGACACGCCGATTGAGATGCTACAAACGGACACCACTGCAACCGTCTCGCTCTTGACTCAATGCATTGAAGCCGGCGTACGGCAGTTCGTCTACACCTCTTCGACGGCGGCGCTCGGCTCGTTCTTTTCAGTCATGAAGGAGACTGATCCACTGGCTCCTTCTGACTATTACGGCGCGACCAAGGCCGCGTCCGAGGCTTACGTTCTTGCGGCCGCGGCCAAGAGTCCCCTGCGATGTAATATCATTCGTCCTGGCTACACATTTGGAAATCCGGTGGTACCCGGTGGGACCATGCAGTCCGACCGACGCTTTCACAACATCGTAGAGCAAGCTCTGCGAGGCGATGAGATTGTTCTAAAAGCCGGTGACGGGACGCAGTTCGTCTCGGCTGGAGATCTGGCTCGACTGTACGAGGCCGTGCTCAACTCGCAGCAAAATCGCCAGGTTTATTACGGTCTTGGTGTACCCTTCGTCAGTTGGGCATCGATTGCAGAAAAGGCAATCAAACTAACCAGATCGAAAAGCAAAATCCGCCTCGAGGGTGAACCTGAACCCTCGTGTCTATTCGATCTCGAAAAAATCAGGATCGATTTTGGTTTAGCCTTCGAGGCCGAACCTGACCTGACCGAGCACTTAAAATATTTGATAGCCGCCGTCTCAGCCTGATTCATCAAGCGGCGACCTTGGCATCGTTCGTGGGCCTTTCCGACAGTCTCGAATCGCCTATTTCTGGTGCAAATTTCATTCGGATCATGGCTCTGCTGGGTCTGCGCGCCAACAAGACGAGCGTTGCAGCAGCGAGGCTCAACAGGGGCACTTGCAGTGTCTGAGGATCGCCGAACCCCAGGGATTTCAGGGAATCACCCCCCAAGAGCACCGCCAATGTCGCAGCCGTGTAAAATCGGGTGTTGCTGTGAACCAGAAAGAAGATTGAAACAATGGCTCCAACTCCGAGGGTCGTGAGCCACCCATCAATCTCCGAAAGATCACCCTGGATGTACTCCGAGGTCACCAGGCGACTGATTCGATCTGAGCCGAATTGCAGCAAAAAGAAGCTTATGAGCCCAGTAAAGGCCCATTCAACGAGCGCGATCAAACGGCGAATTGCTTTCATGGCCGAAACTCCCAGCAGATTTGGGGAAAACTTCTGCGCAACTGACCCCTGTATACTGTGCTGACTGTGTCGGCTGGATTGCCGGAAAGTTTATGTTTGAATAAAAGTTCATGCTTCGAAGAATCAGGTTGGGGCCTGAATTGCCCAAACGAGTACTGTGTATTTCCAACAGACGTCAAAATGGGTGAAACGAGCCCAATTGATTGCAACGGGAAACCGAAGTTATAGATCTGCGTCCAGCTGTGAGATCTGAAGCTCGCTGTCAACCCCGGATCCAATGCTGCGAAACGCTACGGGCGACTTCAGGATTCGTAAATCCCGTCGCCGCCCGACCGTGGCCAATGAAGTATCAGTTTCGCAATTACTTAGGCACTCACTGGCAGGACATGAAGGTGTACGCGCCTGCGAGTGGCACCGTGATGTCTGTCGATATATTGTCACCCACAAAACGTAGGGTTCTTTGCTGCGCCATTGGGCACGTTGAAACGAGCGCCGCATTGCCCGCCCCCTGTGACGGATCCACGTAGCAGAACCCTGGCGGGAGTGTCGTTTCTGATCCGTCTGTCGCATTTTGACACGTCGCCAGATTGGCGCCGGTTTCTTGCTGCAACTGACACGTACAAAGTGTATCGCAGGTTGGCCGGGAACTGATATCGCAGATTCCGCTTTGTTGCATTGCTACTTTCAGATCGGCAGCTGCTGCGACGCTGGGCGAGGTGCGCCCTTTGCTGTAACAGTATGAGGCGCAATTCAATCCAGCCGCAGTAGCTATGTCAGCCGAGACGACTTCGACGACGTTACACGAAACCGAGCCACCGGAATTGACGCTCAGGGGCGCCGCCAAGCAGCCGCCTTTGATCTTGCCCTTCATGAGGTCAACCAACGCGGACGCCGCAGGATTGTAGCCGTAGCCCGGGCTGTCTGGACCTGCCGTCAGATCTTTCGGACAAATCGAGGCTACAACGGAGTTGCCCGGCGTGACCGCCACGGTGCTAGTCGCGTAATCGTGCAGCACGGCTATTTCTCGCGAACCCGGGTAGGCCTTGGCAGATTCCTGGCTATTGCCATAACAAAGGGGTTTGTTGAAGGCGCCCGCTGGGCCGCCTTGGCCATCGGCTGAGAACGTCAGATTGCAGCAATCATTCGGATTCTTGTACGTGCAGCTGGCGTAGTCAGTAGTTCCCGAGTTGCATGCGCAGGCACGAGCAGTGGGCAGCCGATACGTGCAGGCATACTCGAGATCCTCGAAAGCTGTCGTATAGTCGTGCCCATTGATGGGATCCGCGTTTGTCGCGGCGGTCGGGCCCGGCAGACCGGCGCGGGGCACGACAGATTCGACCATATGCACATCCACCGGAGCGATGTTGGCGCTGTCATCCCCGTAAATCTTGCTCCAAATACCGTTGGGATCGGTCCAACGAGCATCGGAAACAGGTATGTAATTCAGCGCCGCTCCGGCGGCCTGGCTTTGCGGTTCGGAGATGTCCTGCCAAGGTACACCCACGATGCCCGCGAGCAAGACGTTCGAGTTATCGGCGCGCGGGACAGCATCTCTATAGCCCACGATATTTTGGCCGTTGTTGAGTTGACCAACGACATTGCTATACAGGGGGTTGGGCAATTGGCGGGACCCTGGGTTGCAGTACGCGCCAAGTTTGTGAGCCTGTTCGCAGGTGCAGTCCATGTCCCCAAAGTCTTGATCCGGACACAGTGTCTTGTTCGTAAGGCCTACAACATAGCGGGAGGTGGGGTACAGGAACTCATACCCAAAGCGTCGTTTTTGCTGCCAACAACGGAGGTTGGCTTGAAAGGGACCGTCGTCCACAGCCATTGGGGCGGGGTTGGCGCAAGCCGGGCACCCTGCGGGACCCGTCGTCGTACAGGAGTAACAACACTTGTCGTTGGGATTAGTAGCGCACATGGGCGACCCGCCCAGAATCGCCATATCCGTTCGCGCGGCCACGTAACCCACGTCCGTGTCACGCAGCGAGCAGTCATTCTCATCCGTCAGCATGATGATGGCTACGAGAGAATCGGGACGGAGAAATGCAGCGCGCTGCGCTAAGAGCACGTCATCGCTGCCTTGGCGGTGCGTCCCATTGGCGTCTGGCGGTTGGAGCGGCAGGATCGGGGGCACCGGATCGATCAAGAAACGGAACCAGCTTTCCAGCTGTGCTTCGAGGCCGCAGCCCCTTTCTGCCGTTGCTAATACCATATCCGTAAAAATCTTGGTCGCGGTAGTAAGATCGGTGTTGCTGGGAGGGGCCTGCAAATTCAATGCCCCCCAGGCAAGAAATCCC
>Ga0075520_1001244_pt1 | contig 12119 bp, 16 predicted proteins | sample NGEPerB_FD_75100 | JGI IMG/M metagenome (GOLD analysis project Ga0075520, IMG submission 75100) | Arctic peat soil microbial communities from the Barrow Environmental Observatory site, Barrow, Alaska, USA - NGEE PermafrostAB12-B | ecosystem: Environmental > Terrestrial > Soil > Wetlands > Peat ... | reverse complement strand
TGCAGGAATCGATCTGGAACGTGTGTCCGGCGCCGCTGGGGTGCAGGCCGCAGTCGATGACATGCTCGATGCCGGCGTAGCTGCGTGGACTGCGAAACGGCTCCTCGAAGGCACCGCTCACTCGATCCCAAGTCCACCCGAGATCGACACATCAGGGAGAGCAATCGCAATCTGGGCCTAGGACCACAACTTCACAGATATTGGCCCCGACACTAGACGAGGGGCTTGGGACCGCTTTTAGCCCACTGCGGCTCGATCCCCGGGCCCGCTGGACGCTCCAGGCCCTTCTGATCCAGCCAGTCGTAATAGCGGCCTCGAATCATGTGCTCGGCCTCGATCCAGTTCTTGGCACGGCCCCCGGCACCGTCTGTCACCTGGCGGTTCGTCGCATTATCAAGGATGAGCACATCGTTGCCCAAGAGCCGCAACTGCTCGATGTTCTCGGGTGAGTCTTCAACATACAGATCTGCACCGACTTCACCCTTGTCTCGCATGAAGCAGAGATCCCAATAGGGAATCCCGTGTCGATCAAGCCAACCCACTGTTTGCTCGACAGCGGTCTGATGGAAGTATCGGATGAAGAGCCGGTGGGTAATCACTCGCACCCGAACTCCTTCCGTCCCAAGTCGGCGTATCGCCTGTGGAGCACCTTCAATCGGCTTCATACTCAGGAAGAGTTCCCGCTGAGTCACTGCGAAGCGATGGAACCTTGGGTATTCTCCGTCGACCAAGCCCCAGTTCTTCAATCCCCACTGGGGTTCTTGGTCAAGCTCCTCTATAGGCTTCCCAGTCCATTCGGCTGCAATCTCCCTCATGCGTCCGTAGAAATCTGCACAGGTACCATCGAGATCAAGGCCAAGTACGAACCGAGCATTGCCATTGGAGTTGCTCTCGGTTGGGTTTTCGGCAAGCGATCCGATGTCGAGGTCGGGCATTCCACAATCCTGGCCGTTGAAGCGTCAATGCGCCAGCGAGCTGTTCATTCGTGCGGTCGCCTGTGCACCGGTGACAGATCTGCGCCATTCGCCAGTGGCAGAGGGATGCCACGGACATGATCGCTCTCTGGAGTGCACGATGTCGACTCGGAGGTTACGATCCTCAACGCTTCGTGCGGACGTGTTGCGCCCTTGAACGGCGATGCGCCATCGGACCATCATTGCCGCCAACATAGGGGCCGGTCGGCCACGGTCGATATCGCCGCCGAACCGGCAGGGAGGATGGCAGGTGGACCCGTCGGAGGTCTCCTGAGGTTGAGCGGAAACTGCACTGGCGGGGTTACAGTCAAGCGTCATGGCGACTATAGACATCTGTAGCACCTATCCGGCTCATGGCGAGAGCTGGCCGCTGGATGACCCCCGGTTCGGGCAAAGGAGTCATGCTCAGACATGAGCCCCGACCTGAATAGGCAGCAGGTCGTCGCCCGCACCACCGAGATGCTGGAGATGGCGAAGGCGGGACTGACAGATGCACTTTCACCCGACCCCAATCGCACCAGGCCCGGTGCCATGAACATGCTCACCTACGGGCGGTCCGTGACCTTCACCATGCAGACCATCAAGAGTCTGGACCCCGCCTTCGAGGAGTGGTGGAAGCCATATCAGGACGCCATGCAAGCCGACCCGTTGATGTCGTATTGCAACGACGCCAGAGTTGCCATCACTCATAGAGGACACCTTCCGTCGACCAACGCCACCCGGATCGGCGTGGACGGTCCTGTGAACATCGGGGAGCTGCGGCGGCGACTCATGGTAGACGCTCCACCGGGCACCACCGGCATCTTCCTCGGAGACAGCGTTGGCGGAAACGGCTGGATCGTCGAGGGGGCCGGCCATGTCTACTTCGACTTGCCCGATGACCTAGATGTCCAGTCTGGGCTGGAGTTCGAGAGCCCACCCGTAGAGCACGATGGGAAGCCCATCACCGATGCGTCGATTGGCAGCATCGGTCAGCTGTACATCAACAAGTTGAGCCAGATTGTCGATGACTTCAAGGCACGCTACGGCTAGGCCTCGCTTGGGAACCGATCCCGGTGGATCCCGGAACCGACCATGAGCGGATTGATCACCGTTCTGATATCGCCCCCGTGCCGCCTCACACCGAAGTGCGGGACCAACCGACCACCTTCGGCATTCGGGCGATCCGACCGCTCAGTCCGTCAGATCGTCTGAGCAGGCCTCATTTTGATCGTCAGCGAAGGGGTGTTGCGCCCAACTCAGCATCGCCATGGCACGTTCGGCGAAGTCGTCAGAACTTTCACCAGGCCTCGCACCTACGAAGACCTTCCGTCCTTCAGGAGCGTCGAACGAGCCGTCGATAATGTCAGGCATTTTGTCTCCCATCGGTCCTGGCATTACCACCGTGCCCGCAGGTCGGTTGGTCGGAGATCACAGGGCCAAGTCCCTAGCTCCGTCTGGATGTTGTCTACTACTCTACCCTCTCATCGACTCGGCAGAGTCTCCCCGTTTGGATCGTTGATGACATCTGCACCGATCCAGTACGACCGATGATCTGGAGTGGTCGGAAGAGCCTCGATCTCAGTGGAGGCCACGATCTCCTCGATGCAAGCCGAAGTCCCACCGACGTACAGCCACCTGAAGTCGGTGTCAGTTGCGAGGCACCACGACCTGTCGTCAGGCCACCAGAGGTCAGGCACCTGATTGTGCTGGGGTGTATACGATTTCAATCACTGGAACAGCTTCTTCCTTGCTGGCTTCTACGCCATTCCGGGATTGGTTGGCATCCTCCTGGGTGCACCGCTGATCGCTCAAGAGATCCAGCATGGTACATACCGACTCTCCTGGACTCAGAGCATCACCCGAGTCCGCTGGCTCTTCATGAAGCTCCTCGTGGGCGGGATGGCCACCGTAGCTATCAGCATCGGCATCGTGGTGCTCGGTGAATGGTGGGTGGGTGCGGTGCGAGCGGCAGGCAGTTTCGCCCCTGAGAACTTCGACATATTCCCTGCGAACTTCGACCTCACCGGCATTGCGCCAGTCGCATACGGCGTATTCGCCTTCATGCTCGGTGCCGTCCTTGGTGCGATCATCCGACGCACTGGATGGGCGGTACTCGTGGGCCTCATTGGGTTCGGCGGTCTCAGGGCGCTGATACGTTTCAACGTGCGCTCGCATCTTGCGCCGCTCGCCACAGGCTCGCTCTCGGGACCAACTGCTCCACCACACACCTGGTGGATAGTCCAGTCGGGATGGGTGCCTCTCGGACGAACCAGTCCCTCCGCCAACCACACTTGGGCGTCAGGAACACAAACTGTCATTGGGTGTATCGAGCGACTAGGAACACACCGTCTGGCCAACGGCGGTTCGGTTACCTACTTCGGCGAAGGCATCTATCGGCGCTGTGCGGCGTTGGAGAGGCTTCACTTCGTGGTCCAATACCAGCCATCGAGCCACTTCTGGGCGATTCAGGCGGCAGAGGGTGGGATCTTCCTCGGCTTGGCGGGCGTATTCTTCGCACTCACAGTGGTGGTGGTGAAGCGCTGGAGATCTTGATCGCAACCGCTCCCAGGGAGCCTCTGAAAAGGCCTTCGACTCCGTTGGTCCACCCTCGGCCCCAGCGGGGCTTTTGCGTGCGCCACGGTGGGCGTAGAGAGCGTCTGAGGAGTTTGCGGCGGGCGTGCTGATCGTTCCGTAGACAGCAGCCCACCGGAGTTTGTAGGTACTTGCTAGTTGACCTCTCAGGTATCTGGAGCGGTGAGGTAAGTCGACAACCGGCTTGCGTAGCGGGGCGACCTTCGGCCCATTGGCTGTCCGTAGGACTTGGAGGGGAACGGCCTGCCCGTGGGAACAGGACATCCAGTCGTTCGCTCACTCGGTGCGCTCACCGCTTCGGTCTGTGGGACAACCTGGGGCGGGGCGAGCACCGGCTCTTCGGGCCGCAGAGTGAGAAGTTGGCGCTCGAACTCGTCGTGGTAGTGGCGAATCCCCCGGAAGCGGGATGATCGGATTCGGCCCGCCACTTCAGGGCGTACCTTACCCATCGCAATCTGCACCACCTGCCGTTTGGTCAGCCCGAACTGTTGGCCGATCTCGTCTTCGTCGCTGCCGAGGGAATCGAGAAGGCGAATCCGTTCGATGTCGCAGGCGGGCAGTTGTCGGACCCTTCCCCTCTTGGCCTTCCGTGGCTTCGGCTTCCACCGTCCGGTCGGCTTCGCCCGCCAATGGCTGGGCTTACAACAGGAACGGTCGCCGCAGAGGTTCCTGAGGTAGGAGGGAAGTTCACCGGTGGACAGGAAAAAGGCAACTTTGTGAGCCAAGACATACCGGTTATTACCCCCGTCCTTGGCTTTCCACAGGAATCTTCCGGCCCCGCTGCTATGGCGAGCACCGAGCCATGGCCAGCACCCGTCCCCGAACTGATCGACGAGAAGGTAGAAGCGGCCCTTGAAGTTCTCCAATGCCGCCCCACTCAGGGACACTTCCTTCACCCTCACGACTTCACGGCCTTGCAACTGTTTGGCCCGATGCGCACGTTCTTGCGCATATTCGGTCGTGCCCACTGTTCATCCATCGTTAGCGCTCCTTCAGATCATGGTTGCCAATCCTTAGGCAGGAGTTAGCTGTCGGAGCACAGGGCGCCGGAATGAGCGCATCTGGCGGTGACGACTCTTCGAAGGGCACGCCCTGTTCGAGCAAGTCGAGCACGATGTCGCCACTGAGGTCGGCAGAGTCAGCGTCGTAGGGGTTATTGGCTGCGTAGACGTTCGGTCTCTCGTTCATTCGGTCGTGGGCACGGTGAGCTGAAAGATGGTTGACATGGTTGCCATGTATGACCCTCACCATGGCAAGATGGCAGGCATGTATCTCTAAGAATGAAAAGAATAGATAGATGACTGCCATACACTCTCCCAGAGGGATACGTGTGGCAAGCATCTCTTACAGTCCACTGACCAGGGCGAACGACCCTCAGGCATACTTGTCGGCCTGGCAAGCATGAATCCGATGGCAAGTATCTTTTGCCGAAAGATGGTTGCCATAGATACTTGCCATCGGGTGTGGCAAGCATCCTCATGACTCGGTCTCGGTAGGTAGTCGCCAGGTGAACCGTGGCGGGTAGACATCGGCTAGACGCTCCGTGATGACGCCTAGATCATCTCTCGCATTGCGCAACGTGTGCGCTTTGATGTCAGCCTCTTCGGCTTCGGCCTTCACGTCGGCAGAGTCGACCGGACCATTAGCTAGCTTCGTGCGCAGCCATAGCTCTGCAATGTCCTTCGGTGAGTCCTTAGCCGGTCCCTTCGATGAGGCTTCGAGTAGTTCGGTAATGAATCTCGGGTCACTGTCGCCCCACTCGGGATAGGTGCCGAAGATGTCTTTCGACTTTCCCTCGCCCACTTTCGTGCCAACGATTCGACATGACATCGCTTCTAGATCCATGCGGCCTAGGTTGTTTTTTGCCTGTGCGACCAGTAGCCGACCGTCGTCCTCGGGATGCTTCATCACCATGATTGACGCTCTGGCGACAGCATTGAATGCACGGCTCCCCATGATGAGGTTTCCGGCATCCTTGCCGCCAGATTTGTTGACGTGGACGATCCCGACAATGGCGACATCACCCACTCGTTGCGCCATGTGGGCCATCGGCCACAGTGAGTTAGTGATCGTGCCGTAGTCATTGAGGTCGACCGTCTCTTCTAGCGCACTGGTGAGCGGGTCGATAATGATGAGCCCGACATTTTCCCGAACGATGAGCTTTTCTAGCGGTGCAATGTCTGACGGTAGGTTCAGAGTCGTCACGGTTGCGTCGGCTTCTACGTCGACCCGAAACACTCTGTCTAAGTCGGCACCTGCCGCCATGAGTCGAGGTGTGATCGTTCGGGTGAACGAATCCTCGGTGGCTGCGATGACGACGGACTTCGGCCTGCCGTAGAGGTCACCCGGTAGCGTGCCTCTGGTGAGTTGGGCAGCCATCCACGATGTCAGCGTGGACTTGCCGAGACCTTCACGCCCGCCGAAGATTGACAACTCCCCCAACGGAATACGTCCCTCGGTCGGGGTCAACTCCCATAGCCAGTCGGTCTGCTCAATCCCAAGGGTCGACAGTGCAGTTAGTGTGAGCTTGCGACTCTTACCACCTTGGAGGTGTTCGGCCTCACCATTCAACCGGCTCACCCATTCAACGAACACGTCAACTCGCTCGGCAACGGGTGCGGATGCCATGGCATCCACCATGCGCCTAAGCATTTCGCCAGCCTTCTTTGTGACCTTGCGACCCCGTAGCTCTTCGATGATCCATGAGACAGATTCGTCGGGTGTGACTTCGATGTCGATGCCGTACTCATCGAGCACGTCGGACCACGACTTGCCACCGTGTCCCGGTGCGTCGGTGTCTGCGAACATTGAGGGAGTCGGTGCAGACTCTCCATCGGCCAACTCGTACACGTGGATAGCCCAGTCGTAACAAGGTCGAAGGTCTGCGTCTGGGATGAGGTCGGACCGGAAGTCGGCTTCGATGAGCTTGGCGACACTGTCGACCTCGGTCAGCACTCCGAAGAGTGAGCGCTCGGCGTGCTTTCCGTTAGCACGACCGGATGCGAGTGCAGACTTTGCGCCCTTCGGCTTCGGGTGCGGTGTGCCACTGGTGCGCACTGTGGTCGGTGCATCCTCTGGCACGGCAGGGTCATCATCGAAGATGGCCATGATGCGTGGCTCGGTCGGATCTTCGGATCCTGTGACGGCTGCTACCTCGGGGGTAGCGGTCGGTAGTCGATCCTCGGGAAGGGCGGCGCTCATGCTGACGCCTCCCGCATGGACAGTCGGCACTGGCGCAGCACCGGTGTGGTCCATCGTCGTGCTCACGACTCACCGCCGAAAATCTCGGTCTCGCTGAAGTCGTCGCCCAGCAGAGTGACTAGGGCATCTTCGACGGCATCACTGTGGACATGGCCGTTCAGAACCAGACTGACCATAGCTTGAGACACGCCCGCTTCGTGGGCCACGTCCCATTGATTAAGGTCACTCCGGCGCAGTAGGCGGATAGCCGGTAGTCGCCTGTCGGTCTTCGATGTAGTCATCCTTACCTTCTTTGTTCGGTGATGCTCTGTAGCCGACCCAACTACTCCATCGGCACTTCTACGTCACCCCGACACGAGAGGGAGATGACTATTTCCTACCACATAATCATACCACAAATCAGGCTATGGCGCCAGTCGAAGTGGCCATCATTGGCCTATATGGCATAACTAGTTACGGATGGCCCAAAACTGCTCCACAAGCCATCGGGGCGCTCGGACCTACGATCTACCACCGATCTCCGTTGGGCGGCTGGAATACACGCTCTGCGCTTGCTGAGGACATCACACGATACAAGCCCCTGTCGGTCCCGTACAGCACGGCTCAGTGGAGCTTGCCTCTTCGGACCGCATGTCTGCATCGTTGAAATCAGAGGCTTCAGGAGTCGATCTGGCGAGCCGAAGATGTGACCATGAGCCTGTCGAAACGCCTGTCTCAACGTGGTCGCTGCTTGGTCTGTCGAGCGGAGTTCACTCAGCCGCCGACGGGTCGTCGTCGGATGTACTGCTCACCCGCACACAAGGAACAGGCGAGGTATTGGAGGACACGGCCACGTGACCAAGCGTTCCAGTCGATCATTCGAGAGCAGGTCCCATCCTTGGCTGGTTGCTATGTGGAGAAGATCTCCTATGCCGATGCGAAGCAGATGATCCTGCGCTACGAGTGGCTCGGCACCATGCCTCACCGTGCCGTCTGCTCCTATGGGCTGAAGTCTCCCACTGGGGCACTTCTTGGCGTGACCGTCTTCGGTTGCACAATGTCGGCTGAGTCGAGAGACGTGTGCGGTAAAGAGAACCGCAAGCTCGCCACCTGTCTGCTACGTGGCGCCTGTGTGTCCGATGCACCGCCGAATGCTGCGAGTTTTCTCATCTCACGAGCCATCAAGCTTGCAGCTGAACAGCATGGCTTCAGGATCTTCTATGCGTATGCCGATCCCGAAGCTGGCGAGGTCGGTACCGTCTACCAGTCCTGCAACTGGATCAGGATTCAGGACACTAAGCCCGTCGAGAACTACGTCATTGATGGTCAGATCATCAGCGAGAGGACCCTTCACTTTCGGAGTCTAAGGCGTCACGACGCCATCGACGCTGGCGCTGAGGTCATCGTGCGGTCCCCCAAGCGGAAGTATGTGACCTTCGCTGGCGACAAGCGGCAGCGGAAGGCACTGCGAGCCTCACTCCGCTCCGAGGTGCAGCCCTATTGATGTCTGGAAGCCCATGAGCGCCTCCGTAGGAGACCGACGAGGCACTGGAAGTCGATCCGGGTAGCAATTTACCTGATCTGGCTTCCCGGTGGCTCCTACCCCGTGTTCCCCTCCAATGGCGCCCTACAGGGCATCGGGAACGGTTGGACCGGTAAACGGTGCCGAGCGACGCTACAGAGCCTCCACGAATGTTCCCGGGGCCATGCGATTGCCTACGGGCTTACTGGCTAGCGTCGGACTCCCTCACGCCTGGCAGGTTCGAAGACATCATGAGTAGCAACTGTAACTACATACAGCTTCAGAAGCGTAAGAAGATACGCCTCCTATTGTCGACTAGGTGAGACTTTCTATTTGACAGTAAGCTCGCCATCTAGTAAGGTGCGGGTTACCGATAGAACCGGGTGACCGGGGAAGAGTCGGTGACAGAGCACCATCACCTTGCCGTTTCTGACGTCGAGGTGATGTGGAATCGGACCACCAGTAATGGTGACCGGGAAATCCGGTGGCGTCCTTGAAGAGCATCACCCGAGAGCGGAATATCTTCGCTCCGTCAGAACGAAAGGGCAGGAATGATGGGCAAGTCAATCGAATGGACCAGCGAGCAACTGGACTCCCCGGTATGGGTCCCGAATGAGGGATTTGTTCTCTTCGGTGACATGACGAGCGACCAGCATCGGACGGTCATCAGGGCGCTAGAAGCGGTGCGGGAGCATCCGAAGCGCAGCAACTTAGAAGCCACACGGGCGTGGATCACCGTGGAGCGTGTCGGCCACCCCGAGGGTGATATGCGAGATTGGAATATCTTCTCGGATGAGCCGTCATGAGCGACGTGGCAGGAGATCACAGCACGTGTGAAGCTTGCGCCTTTGCTGCCGAGCACCACCGTTGGCCGATGAAAGCAGGAACACACTGCCATCGTTGCCACGGTTCATGGATCAGCACGGCTCAGGCGCACTGCGTGGTCTGTTGCCAGCAGTTTGCTAGCAACAGCGTTGCCGATCTGCATTGGCGGGAACCGAAAGGCCAACCCCCGGTCCATCTCGATCCGAGCACTCTACCGAGGCTCGAATGCCATGACGAGGCGATGGGTTCCGTGTGGCGAAGCACGGGCGACCGTGAACCCCGACCGTTCGCCGTCTACGCCGAACGAGGAGCTTTTGTAGCCCCGGAATGCCCCGACGTGGTGCCAAGTAGCTGGGAAGCACAAACAGTGACGATGAGGGCGTCATCATGACCCTTGTCATCATGGACTTGGGCGACCCATCTGGTGATGACAATCCGGTCAATCTCGGAAGTCGGAGGCTGTTCGTTAGCCCGCAAGAAGCAGCCGACCTCATCGGATCATCACGGGGCTACGTGTATACCTTGTTCAAGAAGGGCCTCCTGAAGAGCTTCAAGCTTGAAGGTCGCCGGATGATCCCAACGTCCGAGATCGACCGTCTCACCCTGCTGGCAGAGTTCGAGCATGAGTGACAGCCGGGATAGCCGCAGGAGTCGGGTCGGTACTCGGAAGGCTGGAAACGGCGAAGGCACATGGTTCCGCCTTCAGAACGGCAACATTCGTGTGGAAATCACAGTGCGAGATGCCAAGGGACAGTTGAAGCGCAAGACCAGAAACGTGAGGGGCGGCTCCGGTGAGATGGGCCGCAAGAAGCAGGCACTCAAGGAACTTCAGGGTGCCTACCCTGACGGCAAGATCCCGGTTCTTGGCCAGACGGTGGCGGAGTGTCTGGACGAGTGGAGCAAGCACTACTTGTCGGGAGTGGCGGGTTCGACAGCAGAGAACTACAAGAGCATGATCGACCGGCACATCCGCCCAACCATTGGGTCAAAGTTGCTCTCGGAGTTGACGACATCTGACGTGAACACCTTCCTGATTGGCATGGCGTCGGCCCGTCGTGGCGAGGACGGTGAGGGCAACGACCGTGTCGGCTACGCAAAGTCCACGATCAAGCTGGCGAAAAAGGTCTTGGGCATGGGTCTTCAGCACGCCAAGTCTGAAGGACGAGTGACAGAGAACGTGGCTCGTGAGGCAAAAGTCCCTGAGGCGGCTGAACGGAAGACTCGGGCATTCAGATCCGCCGAAGTGGAATCCATTCGGATGGCGGCGCACGGTGACCGGTTGGAGGCGGCTTGGCTGATTCAACTCGGGCTTGGACTCCGTCCCGGAGAACTGCTGGCGCTTGCATGGGAGGACGTTGTTGGAAGTGACTTACACGTCCGTCACAGCCAGCGCCGTGAAGGCGGAAAGCTGCTTCCACGAGACGTCATGAAGACAGAAGCATCGTTGCGGGTATTGGGAATGCCCCATGTCATCAGAGTGGCACTTGAAGACCGGCGAGCCGGACAAGATGCGGAAGAGGCAGCTGCGGGCGAGGTGTGGGAGAACCCGATGGGCTTGATCTTCACAACGGAGCGTGGCCAGCCAATGCGAGAGGAGACCTACCGGCGACAGTTCCTCGCACTGCTACGGCGAGCCGAGGTCAACCCCAAGGACGTGACGCCGCACACGTTTCGACATACAGCGACCTCAAACTTGGTAGATGCCGGTGTCCCGCTGGGAACCATTAGTGACCTACTCGGCCACGTGGATCTGACGATGTTGGTCAAGAACTACCGACACAGCACCTCGTCAAAGGTGACCGGGCATGTGGCTGCATTGGACGGTGTCCTAGCTATCAACAGCAGTGAGGCCCGCAGCGAAAACGAGTAGCTACCGAAGTAGCTACGCATCATTGAACACGGTTGACGACATAGAACACCGATGACAAGGAATTGGTCCTGACCAGGTCATATATGAACGCCGGTGCCATCAATGGCCAATCGGCGACGGACTGCCAGTCAAGCGCTCTACCAGCTGAGCTACGCCCCCGAAGGTCGAGTCAGGTTATCAGCCCCCTGCCCACTGCCAGAAGGGGGTCCGAGGCGGGAGGGGCGGCCTCGGGCGAAACCCCGATTGCCACAGTACCCCGCCGGCAATTGCGCGAACATCGTCGCTACGATCGAGCGGTGAACAACGAAGACCGTTGACGCACCACCCGGTCGGCGGTCGGATGCCCCGGGACGGGACATCGCACCGTGCACTCCCTGGGGCCGCCAGAGCAGAGAAGGGGGCAGTTCCGATGAGCGAACTGGTCAAGTACAAGGGCAACTCGCTGGCGGCGGTAGAAGAGCCGGGCGGTCTGGCTGCCCACGGCGGCGGCGATGACGGTGCCGGCCCGGCCGGCGGCCACCCCGGTGGTGCAGCCACCCCACCTGCCCGACGCAGTCGTATGGCCGTAGCGGTGGCGGCGACGTCGATCCTCGCCGCCGTGGCCGTCGGAGCGGCTGTCTTCGGCGGCGGCTCATCGGGCTCCACCGGAAACGGCTCCGCTGCGGCCCACGGAACCCTTGCCGCCTCGGCCTCGAACTCCGCTGCGGCCCCCAGCGTGGACTTCACACTGTCGGCGACCCAGACCGGTGCCGGATCGCAGTCGACTCTGCTGACCGGAATCGGCTCGTTCGACCTCGCCCGCGGCGTCGGGGAGGTGGCGGCGACGGTACCGGCCCTCTCGTCCATCGTCGGCGGCGGAACTAGCGACTCGGTCACGCTGATCTCGGACGGAACGAATCTCTACCTGAACCTCCCCGCCCTCTCCTCGTACCTCCACGGGACGACCTGGTTCGAGACCTCCCTGGCCAGCTTCGGGTCGCTGAACACCGGATCGTCCGATTCCCTGTCGCTCTCCGCCCTGGCGGATCCGGCGAAGGTCCTCGCCTTCCTCGGCTCCTACGGGGGACCGGTGACCAAGGTCGGGTCGGTCGACCTCCAGGGTATGCCGACGACGGAGTACCGCACGACGATCTCCCTGGCCTCGGTCGCCGCCCACCTCCAGAACGGGTCCCAG
>Ga0075520_1001243_pt1 | contig 12123 bp, 11 predicted proteins | sample NGEPerB_FD_75100 | JGI IMG/M metagenome (GOLD analysis project Ga0075520, IMG submission 75100) | Arctic peat soil microbial communities from the Barrow Environmental Observatory site, Barrow, Alaska, USA - NGEE PermafrostAB12-B | ecosystem: Environmental > Terrestrial > Soil > Wetlands > Peat ... | reverse complement strand
GGTGATTGGTATCGATCCAAACCCCGACATGGTGCGCTGCCTGGAAAAAACTTTCGCCACCGAAATTAAAACCGGCCGGGTGGTGATCCGGCAGGCGGCGCTGGGCGCGTTTAGCGGAACGGCTGCGTTTTCCTTTGACTCGGCTTTCCCAGCCTTCGGCCAGATCGGCGGGGAGAACATGGCGGAAGGCCGGACGGTGCGGGTTGAGACGCTCGACAGCATCTGTGATAAACTCGGCATCGCCAAGGTGGATTTCATAAAGATGGACATCGAGGGAGCGGAAATTCAGGCGGTTGAGGGGGCGATGTCGCTGTTGACAAAGCATCACCCCAAACTGGCCATCACCACTTATCATCGCGCCTTTGACTACGCGGCCATCCGTGCGCTGGTGCTGGCTTCGGGCTATGCCCATATTAAACCGGTCGGCGTCACCGCCCGCAGAACCGGAGGCGGGGAATTATTTTATCCGTCGCTGCTACACGCTTGGCAATAATCGAAACCGCTTCCGTTTCAAGCCGGTTCGGATTGCGCGGCCGATGCCAATACGCTGGTGCATGATTCGGCTTGTTTGAAACGACGGCCCCAAGCAAACTCCTCCAGGCGCAACCATTTCAAATCAAACAATGCAAAACGTAGGTCTATTGCGGCACAAGCTTGTTTACGGCCTGCTCGAAAAAAAGCATTTCAAAATCGCGCGGCTGGGCAATCCTTGTGCGTGGGATGTCTGTATGGATGGTTTGGACAGCCGGTCGGTCATTGTGAGTGCGGGGGCGGGAAATGATGTTTCTTTTGAAATTGAATTTCACAAAAAAACCGGCGCAACCGTGATTTTGTTGGATCCTTCACCGACCGGGCGGCAGACCATCGCCGCCATCCCTCCGGATCAACTCGCCGGGATTAAATTTTTGCCCTGCGGTCTCGCCGCAAAATCCGGCCTGCAATCATTCGCCCTGCCCGCCAATCCGGTCGAGGGTTCTTATGCTTATTCCACAGCCGGCAAGGACGATGTTGCCTTTGAGTGCCGTTCGCTCGGTGATTTGATGAAGGAATATAAGTTTCAAAAGGTGGACTTGCTGAAAATGGACATTGAAGGATTTGAATGGGAAGTGCTGGATTCCATTTTGAATCAGCGCCTTAATGTTTCACAGATTTGTGTTGAATTTCACCCGATGCATAATCGTTATTTGTCTGGCTTGCAACGTTACTTCAAGTTGATTGAAATGCGCTTGAACGGGTATTGTCTGATCAGTCATCAAGGAACCGGTGACCACACGTTTATTAAAACGGACAGAAAATAACATGCCCAAGAATTGCCAAGTTGGTTTATATCCATGATAAATCTGTTCAGCATATCCGTGTTAATCCGAACCTTCAACTCTGCGAGAACGCTCGGCAGCGTGCTGGCCGGAATGCCTTTGCAGCCGGGGGATCAATACCTCGTGGTGGATTCCGGCTCCGCCGATGACACGTTAAAAATTGCGCGCCAGCACGGAGCCAAAATTATCAACGCTGAAGGTCCGTTTAATTACAGCAAATCCCTTAATCTAGGTTTCCGGGCGGCCATTAACCCGTGGGTGCTGGTCATCAGCTCCCACAGCATTCCGGTGGTGGCGGATTTCATGGAAATTTATCGCCGGAACCTGGTCCAATTTCCCGAGGATGTGGTTGTGGGTTATGCCCCGGCCACGATCACCGGTAAAAGCACCTTCGAGGAAGAGAACGAGCAGACCCGCTATTATACCCGGGACGATTACGAAAGGGTCTCCGGTGTTTGTGGGAACAGCAACACGATCTATCGCCGCAGGATCTGGGAGGAATTGCCCTTTGATGAAAACATCCGCACGGCGGAGGATAAAATTTGGCTTATGGAAATCATCAAACGCGGCTGCCGCTTTGCCTATATCCCGCAGGCGCGGACTATCAACCGAAACCAGGCCTCGCTCCGCTATATGTTCCGCAAGGGTTACAGCGATGCCCTGACCTTGCGGAAGCCCGGCCACAAACCCATGAAACTTTATCAACTGGGCGGTGCGTTGAAAAATCTCGCCAAAAAACGAGTCCGGGGGGAAACTGATACCAGCAACTGGTTGCGGTATAGCGCCCACACCTTTGGCCAGTTCTTCGCGTCCTACCGGCGCGAAGACAATACGCCTTGGAAATAAATCATTATGCCACCAAAAGATTCTTGCCGGGTCCGGCTGGTGTCCTGCGGCGGCGCGCATCTGCCCAACACGGCCAGGACTTTCGCCGACCGCGACGCCCTGGCGGGTCTTTGGATTTCCAACAAGAACAGCACGCGACTGCCGGCGGAAAAATTTCATCGCTGCTGGCCGTTTCATCTGGCCTTGAAACCGTTCCTGCATCTGGCACCGCAGATTTGGGAAGAAAAGGCTTTCTACGCGCTTTTCCCCATCTGGAAACGATGGCTTTTGTCACAGCATTTTCCAAAGTGCGATGTCGTGCAGGCGATCATGGGTTTTGCCACCGAACCTTTTGACTTGGCGGAAAAGTCCGGCGCGTTGAAAGTGGTGGACTGTCCCAACAGCCATCCGACCACTTATTTCGGCTACTGGCAACGCGAGTGCGACCTCTGGTGTCCCGGTGAAACCGTGCCCATTCCACGCTGGTTGTTTGCCCGGATGAACCGGGAACTGGAACGGGCGGACCTCATCCTTTGCCCGTCCCTGTTTGTGCGCGATACGATGATCCAGAATGGGATTCCGGCAGAAAAATGCCTCGTGAATCCCTTCGGCGTCAACACCGACGTCTTCAAGCCAAGAAATTCCGTTCCTGCCCGGCCAAAATTTGTGGCGATTGGAACCATTTGTGTGCGCAAAGGTTTTCAATACCTTTTCCGCGCCTTTGAAATCGTCAAACGACAAATACCGGAAGCGGAGCTGGTCGTGGTGGGTGGTTACAAAATTGATTTCCGCCGCGAGCGCCCCAAGTGGGAAGGCACTTTCACCCACTTTCCCAGTCTATCCCACCCGGAACTCGCCAAGCTGCTGCAAACCTGCACGGCATTTGTTTTTCCCTCGATGGAAGAGGGTTTTGCGCGAGTGATTTCCGAAGCCATGGGTGCAGGACTGCCGATTCTAGCCAGCTACGAAAGCGGCGCGACCACTTTGGTTAAAGATGGCATCGAGGGTTTCATCGTGCGCGGACGCGACCCGCAACACATCGCTGAGGCAATGATTCATATGGCACAGGATCATGAATTGTGTCAGCGCATGGGTGAAGCCGCCCACAAAAAAGGGGGCATCAAAAATTCCTGGCAGGATTATGGCGACCGGTTACTGGCGGAATATGCGAAACGGCTGAACCGGTAAAAAATTCCGTAGGCCGCGAGAAAAACAGTTCAAACCGAGGTGGTCATTTTTTCCCATGCACCAATGCCCAGAATTTTTTCGGCCAGTTGCGCTGCATGAAGGGCCGTTCAAACAGCGCAAACAGCACGCTACAAACGGCGATGATGGCCACAAACCGCAGGCCGTCAATCTGCGGCACGAAGTCGCGCCCTTTCGTCATCACGCGCGACAGATGCGGGAGCAGGTTCATGCGGGCGTGATTGGTATGGTTGAACAATCAGGCCTTGACGGATAGCACCTGCGCGTAGGTTTTTTTCAAAGCCTGTGCCACGTCCGACCAGCCATACAATTTCACGTCCGGCGCGGTCTGGTTGGCGGCCGCGTCGTAAAAGTTTTTCAGCCGCCGGACGTTTTCGTCGTTCACGCCAATATTCGCGAAATAGCTTACGCGGTCGCCGAAACGCTCGCGCGACCAGTTCTGGTCGGTGAGCAGCAGCGGCAGGCCGCAGGCGGCAGCCTCGTGCGCGGAAAGGCACCAGTTTTCATACCAACTCATCAGCGCGAAACCGCGCGCGGCCTGCAGCAGCTTCACCATCTCCGCCTCGCTGCTGACGTGCGGCTGGTGGCGCACAAATTTTCCGTCAATCAACTCGGAGAACTGCCGCCAATACGGCTCCGATTCGTGATACGGCTTGCCGACAAACAGCATGGGCACCTGCGCGGCGCGGGCGAGCTGGGCGAGTTCCACCGAGCATTTGCGCGGCGTGATGGTGCCGGTGCAGATGAGATGCGGCTCCGTGCGCGGGCCGGCACCGGCGCGCATGAAAGTTTCCGTCAGGCCGTAAGGCACCACGGTGATGCGTTCTGCCGGCACGTCATAGACCACCTGCAGCACGGTTTTTTCCGCCTCAAGACTGACGACGTTGTGGTCGGTTCGCTGGTAGGTGCGCCAGGTCAACTGCTGCTTGATGCCTTCGCCGAACGGCAACCGCAAAACTGTTTTCACCAGGATGCCCTGTCGTTTCAGGCGGGAGAGCGGACGGTTGCAGGTGTCGGTGAATAGGGTGTTCGTGATGACCGGCACACGTTTGAGCCGCGCGAGGTTCAGATAGCCGGCGGGCGGCGCGCCGAAAAAATGAATCAGGTCGCCGCGCTGGTTTTCGTCCCACCAGCGGAGAAACTCGACCTCCACGCCGGAGCGTTCGAGCGCGAGCTTCGTCTGCTCGACCTGCGTGTTGGCGCCCCCGTGCGCCAGCAGGAAGGGCAAGTGCTGGTCAATCAGGATTTTCACGCGAGCAATATGCCTTTCGGCGGACTTTTGGCAATGCCGTTTCTGATTTCTTCTCGCGGCCGGCCAATGAAATGCCCGGCAAATACAACGAAACCGGGCGCTGATCAACGCGTGATTTATTTCCGATTGTTGTTTAACCTGACATCATTGTAGTATTCCACCAGCATGGACACTTATAAGCGAAATAAAATCAAGACAGCAGTAGATATCTTCCGACAGATCGAAAACTGGCCAACCGCTTTTGCGATGCGATTGCAACGGGAACGTCGCGGTTTGAGATTGCTTTCCTTTAGAAACGGCTTGAATGTGGTCTGCCGCAGCGGCACCAACGACTGGGGGGTTATTCACGAGTTGTATTTCAAGGGAATTTACAACCGGGCAATGGCTTTCCTGAAAGATATCCCGGGACGGCCGGTGATTCTTGATTTAGGCGCCAACATTGGCCTGTTCAGCCTGATGGCCGCAGCGACTCATGCGAAGGCCGAAATCCATGCCTATGAGCCCGGTCCGCCAAACTACCGGCTTTTTGAAATCAACTGCCTCGCGAACCCCGCACTGGAAAAACGAATCCATCTGAACAAAGAAGCCATCGGAGGAAAGACCACCAGGGCAGAGTGGATTTTTAGCGACCAGAACCCGGCCGGATCAGGTTTCTACACGAAAGATGGAGAAAGATATCAGGTTCAGATACGAGCCTTCGCCGATGTCATCAATGCCCTCCCGGGTGAGATTGCGCTTGCCAAAATTGACATTGAGGGAACGGAATACGACTTGTTGGCGAACACATCCGCCGAAACTTGGCGGCGCATTCAGGCGATTTCTTTGGAGGTTCATGGCGACCCAAGCAAGAAAAGTTCGCCGGGGGAATTTTTGAGAAAAATGAGCGGGTTCGGTTTCAAGATAGAAGAGGAAAATGTCATCAATTATTTTTTGCATCGGTGACAAAGCCAGCCAGCCTCGGAGACTTAAAATCCGGGCCATCTGCCGGCCGGGCCGGGATTGGTTGATGGCGGATTTTCCATTGAAACGCCACAAGCCTCAAAAAAAAATACCGCCCGCGGTCATGGAGCGTAAATGAAAATCGCTGTCGTAGTGCCAGACAACCGGGATGAATTCCGGCGGTATGCAGATCCCGCGCCACATTTCGGCACGGCGCCCACGGCGCTGCTGGACGGGTTTGCCGCGCTGCCGGAATGTGAAGTCCATGTGGTCTGCTGCGTTCAGCAACCGGTCGCGGCGCCGGAAAAAATCGGCCCCAACATTTATTACCACACGGAAATCGTGCCCAAATGGGGCTGGCTGCGCGGCGGTTACCTGGGCTGCATCCGCTCCATCCGCCGCCAACTGCAAAAAATCCAGCCGGACATCGTTCATGGACAGGGCACGGAACGCTACTGCGCCCTCAGCGCGGTGTTCTCCGGCTTCCCGAACGTGCTGACCATTCATGGCAATATGCGGCTCATCGCGCAGGTGAACGGTGCGCGGCCGTTTTCGTTTCAATGGCTTGCGGCGCGGCTGGAGGGCTTCACGCTGCCGCGAGCGGATGGCGTGGTCTGCATCACCCGCTACACTCGCGAGGCCGTGGCCGATCTGGCGTGGCGGACCTGGGTGGTGCCCAATGCGGTCAACCGGGAGTTTTTCGAGGTGAACCCCGCGCCTGACCCGGAGCGATCGCCAGTGATTTTGTGTGTAGGGGCCGTGTGCTATCGCAAAAACCAGAACGACTTCATCCGCGCACTCGACCCCTTGGCGCGCGCGAATAAAATCAAGCTGGTATTTCTCGGCCAGACCGACAAAAGCGACTATTGTCAGGAATTTTTTGAACTGGTTCGGGCGCGTGACTGGTGCGAACACCAGTCGTTTGCCAGCCATGACCATGTCAAAGCCTTGTTGTGTTCCGCGACAATGTCTGCCCTGCCCACGCGCGAGGACAACTGTCCGATGGTGGTGCTGGAGGCGATGGCGGCAGGCGTGCCGGTGCTGGCCTCCAACGTCGGCGGCGTGCCGGACCTCATCGAACACGAAAAGACCGGGTTGTTCTGCGACCCGCAACGGCCGGAAAGTTTTCGCGAAGGCGTGGCGCGATTATTGGGCGAACCCAAACTCGGGCGGCAGCTCGTGGCGAACGCCAAGACGGAAGCGCAACGACGGTTTCATCCCCAAGTCGTCGCACGGCGGCATCTGGAGATTTACCGCGAAGTGATACAGGAGCGCAATGCAAAGAGCTAAACGGGGAGCCGGGGAAAAGTTGAAAGTAGAAAGCGGAAAGCGGAAAGCGGAAAAAGACTACGGACCACGGGCGGGAAGAGGAAAGCGGAGGGCGGAAACATCCAACATCGAACATCCAACATCGAACATCCAACATCGAACATCCAACATCGAACATCCAACAACGAACATCCAACAACGAACATCCAACAACGAACATCCAATGCCCGGACGCCAGACGCAAAGGACAAGGGCGGAAATCAGGTGGCAGCCGACGTGAGTCGGCTCAAATTGATTCTCCAAACTTGATCGTTGATAGCGGAAAACCAGCCGTGTCCATCCGCCATGATCAAGCAGACCAAGGACAAAAACTGAAAACAGAAAGTAGAAAGCAGAAATGGAAAATGGAAAATGGAACCTCTGACCTCTGGTCTTTGACTTCAACTTTCTACTTTCAAAATTTCTGCTTTTTTCGTTGCTTTCTCCGCACGGGTGTTTGTTTTTGCATTTGCACCACGCTCCGGCCAATGCTTTACTCGCCTTCATGAATTCATTTCACCCAGCAGGCCGCGCCGTCCCCGGTATAATGCCGGGGTTGTCAGCTAAAACCGGCGCGTTCGGAGTAACGCGCCCGGCCTGTTCCGGTCAACGGATATTGATCGGCTTCCTCCTGTTCCTGGGCTTGACCGTTCACGCCGGGACGCCGTTGCCCGAGGCCACCAAGCTCTGGAAGTTTTCGCTGGCCGCCGGCTTTCCTTACAACTCCAGTGTATCCACCCCGGCCATTGCGCCGGATGGGACGGTCTATCAGGCCACGTTTGACGGCACGCTTTTCGCCCTCACCCCCATCGGCAAGGAAAAATGGCGGTTCAAGGCCGGGCGCGAAATCAAATCATCCCCCGCCATCGCGGATGACGGCACAATCTATTTCGGTTCGCGGGACCGTAAGTTTTACGCCCTCACCCCGGCCGGAAAATTGAAATGGCAGTTTGCCACCGGGGCCTGGGTGGATTCCTCGCCGGCCATCGCGGCGGACGGGACGATTTATTTTGGCGGCTGGGACAACACTTTTTACGCGCTCCATCCCAATGGCTCGTTGAAATGGAAATATGCGGTGGGGGCAGTCGTGGATTCCTCGCCGGCCATCGCGGCGGATGGGACCATTTACTTTGGCGCGCATGACCGCAAACTTTACGCGCTGGATGCCGGCGGCAAGGTGCGTTGGACATGCTTGACCGGTGGAGAAATTATTTCGTCACCCGCCATCGGCGCCGACGGCAGGGTTTATTTTACCTCCTTGGACGGCAACCTCTACGCGTTGAACCCGGATGGGACGGAGCGGTGGCATTACCACTCGGGCAGCACAACGGAATCTTCACCCGTTTTGGACGACGAAGGCGACGTCTGTATCGGGAATAACGTCAGCACGCTGGTGGTGTCATCCGATGGAAAATTGCGATGGAGTTACGGTTCGGCGGTGCCCATGGAGGTGTCCCCAGCGGCGGTTGCCGGGCAGTTTTATTTTTCCGCGCCATGGTGGACCTTGCGAGCCATGCGGTCGGAAGCCGCGCCGTCGGTGGAGCGTCAAATCTGGAAGGCGGATTTGCCGTTAAACATTTCCGCCTCATTGGTGGTGGGTGATGACGGCACCGTTTATGCCTGTGCGGAGAGATTTCTTTATGCCATCCAGCCGCCGGGCGCGCTGTTGCCGCCGGCCAAAAGCCCCTGGCCAATGTTCCGCGCCAATGCCCGGCACACGGGAAGATCGGGCCCATAAACCAGATGTGCCATGGCTGAATCCAGACGGTGAAACTGGCGCCAAAACTCAATTATTTCGAGCCGCGCGCCCGGACCGTGAACGCCATCAGGTTCGTCACCAGCCGGTAGTCTGCCTGAGTCACCAACTCCGCCAACGCACCGCCCGCGTCATACACGTCGCGGCGGGAGGCGATGATCACATCCGGCCGCGCCACCGCCCGCAGCATTTCCCGCGACGGATTGGCCAGCACCAGTGCCCGTCCGTCTTCGGCCACGCCGTTGGTCGCCAGCGGCACCTGGTAATAAGCCGCCCCGCGGTCGTCCGCATTCCACCACACGGTTTTCCCATTCTGCAGAGCCTGCCAGGCAATCGCAGCGGCACTCCGGTAATTGTCCTTCTCGTGCCGGGGGGCAAAGCGCAACGACAAAGATGACGCCAGGCTCAAACCCACAAATAAAACCACCCAGCCCCTGGCCCACCGATGAGGGGAGGACCACAGCCGGACAACTCCCCGCCCAAAGATCAGCATGAGCGGACGCACGTCGGCGGCTACGGTTTTACAGCGGCGAGCGACAATTGCGCTTGCACTCCCACGGCGCAGCGCAAATTATTGGCAAAATTCAAAACGTATGATGACCAAGTTTTTTTCCGCCAAGCACCGCGATCTGGCGGCACTGGTGGTTTTCCTCTTGGGCCTCGTGGTGGTTTATCACCTCGCGCTGGCGCTTCACGGCCAGGGTCGCTACCGCGACCAGCATCTGGGCACGGCGCTGCACTACGCCGCCACGCAGATTGACCTGAAGCACACCATCATCGTGGGTTTCAACGCTACGGACACGCCGACCATCCAGGAACTGCCGGCGTGGCAGGCCGCTGCCGGCGCAGTGTTCAAGCTGGCGGGGACGCACTGGTGGGGCTGGGCCAATGTCGTTTCGCTGGTCTTGTTTCTACCCTGTTTGTATCCGTTGTTCCGCCTCGCGCAACCCTTTTATGGCGACCGCGCCGCGTGGTGGACGTTGATTTTTTTCCTGTCGCAGGCGCTGGTGTTTCTCTATGCCGGACAGGCCGGCACCGATGGTTTCAGCCTTGCGGCGACCATCTGGTTCTGGTTCGCCTGCGTCCGGCTGCTGGAAAATCCCGTGAAATGGTTTCTGCCGGCGGCGGCACTCGGCACACTGGTGGCAGTTTCCAAGCTGCCATTTTTCATGGCCACGGGGCTGGCGGCTTTTTTCCTGCTGCTCAAGACGCGCGGCTTCAGGCTGCGCGAACTGGCCGCGCTCGCGGGCGTCGGGGCGGTCGCCGGAATTTTGTTCCTGTTCTGGACGCATTACACGGATGCGCTGCAGGCGGGCGCGGAGTTCAAATTTCTGGACCTGCGGGTGACCAAAGATAATCCGGAGATGCTATTCTGGTATTTCGGCGACTGGCACTACCGGCTCAACCCGGCCAACTGGGTGAAGGCCGGCTGGCGTTTTGCCACGGCGGTGTTCGGCAGTTTTCCGCTCATCGCCTTGTTTGTTTATGCAGTCGTGGGCCGGCGGGTGCATCCGATGGCGAAGTTTTTTCTGGCGGGCGCTTTTTTGACGACTCTGGTGTTCAGCCACCTGGTGCTGTTTCACTGGCATTATTATCTGATGTTCACGCCGGCGGTGGCCGTGCTGTGCGCCGCTGCGCTGGAAAAGATCGAGGCTTTTCTGGCGGAACGCGGCCTCCGTCCTGCGCTCATCACTGGCACCGCCGCCGGCGTCATTCTGGCGGCACTATTTCAGGGACTGATGGGCATGAAGGCATTCAGCCTGGACAAGTATCCCACCCGGATCGCCGACGCCATCCGCGCCCACACGACCCCGGCGGACAAACTGGCCGTGATCAATGGCGGCTGGGGCGGCGATGAATTGATCCGCGCCGGCCGGCGCGGACTTGAAATGTGGAACCCCCAACCCTTTTAAGATGCCGGGCATTATGCGCGGTTAAAAGAATTGGGCTTCAACAAACTGGTGATTTTAAGCGAATCCCCTTATCAAAACGCCATCCAGATCATCAACCCCGGCCAGACCGGCATCCCCCGCGTCATGGCAAAATCATACGTGACACCGCTGGTGGGAAAGTGGCCGACGGATTACGAGACCGAAGACATCATCATCAAGGAAATTCCGTGAAGTAAAAACTCACCGGCGCTGCTTGTAATCGCCCCGGCTGAAATACTTTTCCAGCCACACATACGCGCAGATGAAAAAATAGCGGCTGCCCATCTCCTTGATCTTCAATTTCGCCTCGCCGAAACGGCGGTTGCGCCAGGTGATCGGCACCACCGTCCACGAATAGCCGCGCACGATGGCCTTGAGTGGAATCTCCACCGTCAAATTAAAATGTGGCGCGATGAGCGGCTCGCAACCCGTGATGACCGTGCGCCGGTAAGCTTTGAACGCATTCGTCGTGTCGTTCAGCGGAATCTGGAAAATGCAGCGGATGAAAAAATTGGCGAGCCGGTTCACGAACAGCTTCACCTTCGGATAATCAATCACGCCGCCGCCCTTGACGAACCGGCTGCCGAACACGCAGTCCCAGCCTTCATTCAGCAATTTCCAGTAACGCACCGCGTCGCGCGCGTCGTCGGATTCATCGGCCATCATGATCACCACGGCGTCGCCGGTGCAGTGGCACAGGCCGGACGTGATGGCGCGGCCAAAGCCATGTTCGCCGGTGTTTTGGATCGGGCGCAACTCCGGGATTTTTGTTTTCAACTGCTGCAATACTTCCCAAGTCCCGTCCTTGCTGCCGTCGTCCACCACCACGATTTCGTGCGGTATCTGGTTCAAGTTAAATTCCAGATGCAGATGTTAAATCGTCGCCGGCAGCGCGCCTTCCTCGTCACGCGCCGGGATGATCACCGAAAATAATTTCAGCGGCGGCGCGGCGGGATTGGGCGCGGGCGGATTCATCAGGAACCGGAAATTTCCAGCCAGTTGGGATTTTGTTCCGCATGCCGCGCGATTTCGTCCAAAACTTTTTCCAAGGAAAACTGCGGCTGCCAGTTCCATTGTTTTGCCCCGAGCGACGAATCCAAAACCATCCACGGAATGTCGAACGGACGCGGATTCGCGTCGCTGGCCACGGCGTGCTGGCCGAAACGCGCATCGCACCAATCGGTCAACTGCGCAAGCGACATCGCGTTCACCGCGCCGCCGCTGAAATTGGCAATGCGCGGTTGGTCATTGCCGCGATGTTTCATCTGCGCCAGCAACACCGGCACGAGGTCGCGCGGATGCAGGCAGTCGCGGACTTGATGCCCCTGCCCGTCGAAGCCGATATATTTCAACGGACGCCGCCGCAGATGCGAATTAATCCAGAACGAAAAAATTCCCTGATCGGGTTTGCCAAATTGTCCCGCGCCCGCCAGCACGCCGCAGCGGTTGATCCAGACGGGAAAATTAAACGTCCCGGCGTATTCGAGCGCGACAATTTCGCCCGCCAGTTTGCTGGAGCCATAAAGCGAGATCGGCGGTGCGGTGGAAAATTTTTCGCTGACGCCGGCGGCGGTCAATCCGTCCGGCAAG
>Ga0075520_1001242_pt1 | contig 12128 bp, 9 predicted proteins | sample NGEPerB_FD_75100 | JGI IMG/M metagenome (GOLD analysis project Ga0075520, IMG submission 75100) | Arctic peat soil microbial communities from the Barrow Environmental Observatory site, Barrow, Alaska, USA - NGEE PermafrostAB12-B | ecosystem: Environmental > Terrestrial > Soil > Wetlands > Peat ... | reverse complement strand
GATCGTGGGTTCCGGTGAAGGCTGGATCACCGAGCTGTCCACCGAACAGCTCCGCGAGGTCGTCGCCCTGTCGGCCGACGCCGTGGGGGAGGACTGATGCCGCCCCGCCGCCCGACCTCCCGTCGTCCCATGGGCCGGTCCGGGCGACCTGCCGACGGGTGGTGGCCTCCTCCTTCGACACCCATCGCCGTCGAGGGCGGCCTGCAGGCTCGTAGTCGACGGGGGCGGATCGGTGACACCTGGTGGTCGCAGCGCTTCATCGCCGTGCTCGAGACCTTCGGTATCGGCAGCCGTCTCCAACGCGGCAAGCGGTATGCCCGAACCGGCCAGGTGCTCACCATGGAGGTCACCGCCGGCCAGGTGAAGGCCTCGGTGCAGGGTTCACGGGCCAAGCCCTACCGGGTGTTCATCGAGACTGACGTGCTGACCGCGGCCGAGTGGGAGGCGATCGAGTCAGTCATGGCGTCGAGCGCGGTCTTCGCTGCCAGGTTGTTGGCCGACGAGATGCCCGAGGAGATCGAGGAGGCGTTCGCCGACTCGTCGACCTCGCTGTTCCCGGCTTCGGCAGACGAGCTCGACTCGGCCTGCTCGTGCCCGGACTGGGAGAACCCGTGCAAGCACATCGCCGCGGTCTACTACCTCCTGGCGGAGGCCTTCGACGGCGACCCTTTCCTGATCTTCGCCTGGCGAGGCCGAACCAAGGAAGAATTGCTCACTGGACTGCGGGCCCGCCGGCGTGGATCGGACTCGAACGACGGCCCCGAATCGCGTGCCGTGGCCAAGACTGCCGGCACGGGACCGTTCGGCTGGCCAGTAGCTGATCCCGAGCGCATCGCCGCAAGGCAGGGGGCCGACTCGATGTTCCTATGGGGAGCTGACGCCGATCTGGCGGGCATCGAGACCCGACCCCGCCTGGCCGTCGCTTCCGATCTGGTCCTCCGCCAGCTCGACCCGACGCCGCTCGCCGCCGATGGGGTACGGATCGCCGAAGAGCTCCGTGCGCTCTACGAAGCGATCACAGCCGGTGCCGCGGCCCTGGCCCTCGACGAGGAGTCGGAGTAGTGGACCGTTGTGAGCCGGTCGGCTGAACACGCAGGCCCATCGCCCGTGACCAAGCAGTCGGGAGTGTCGTCACCCAATCACCTGACGCATCTCCAGCCGTTCGTCGGTGGATGTTCCATCAGCAACCTGCCGCAGAACAACCCTGGCCATGGGGTCCGCCATCGAGGACGGCCCCGCACTCGGGGCAGAGCAACCCGGCCCAGCAGGCCGGATCACCGCCGTCGCCCGGAGCGTTCTTCTGAGACGGTTCGCCAGCCTCACGAGTGAGTGATTCTTCGAGCGGACGATGCCTGTCCACGGCCAGAAAGTCGATGGTGAAGCGGACGACGCCGAGCGGTCGTACTTCATGTTCGATAGCAGGGGGGACGGCCTGGGTTGAGCCTGGCATTAGTGCAACATTGATCTATGGGTCCGTCGAGGCGGTGAACAGCAGACGTCCGGCATGTACGGCGATCCGTCCCCACGTCCCGCTGGCGACGCGGTGGGAGCGGAGCAAGCCTGCCGGTACGGTGTGCTCGGTCCACTCGGGGCTCGTGCGAACCAGGCGCAGGCCGTCGGGCAGCTCAGCTCGATCACAGAGCGAGCAGTCGATCGGGGTTCCTAGCCTGGCCGTTCGCCCTTCGTTCTCGAGTACCCACGCCCGGAGCCGGAATGGTGGCTCATGGCGGACGTGCTGGTTGTGGCCGCAAGAGAGTTCGGCGACCCAGTCGCCCGCATCGTCGTGGTGGAAGCCGGTGATGGTGCGCTCCACGCTCAAAGCGTACCGGGGCATCGATACTGGGCACGGGTCCGGTGCCCCAGGCTTCGGCCCCCTCAGGCACATCGGCCGGGGACGACCTGATTGTGGGTCAGCTTGGGGCCGGGACCAATGGCGATGGATGCTTCGGTTGGTAGAGACCAACCTCGCCCCCACCGGGAAGCTGGATCTTGGCCACCGAACCCCACCGTGCTTCTTCCACGTCCGAACACCGGACATGGTTCGTGACGTGGTTGGCGGCGGGCCGGGGTTGACAGTGACCGTCGCTCCTCCGCCTCACCCTGGCGTCGTGGACCACTGGGCCAACGCGGAAATGGAGATCGACGACATCGCCGACCAGGTACTCGCGGGCTTGGCTGGCGATGCTTGCATCGACGTGGTCCACGGGACGCCGGACGGGCCGGGCGTCGACAGCGCCGACACGGGGTCGGCCGAGGGCACCGGCGCCGATCCGCAAGGCCGGACCTCAGCGTCGAGGCCCGGGCATGTCCGCCGGCGCCGGGTACCATCGGAGCCCGCCGAGCTGATCGCGCACCGACCACGAGATGGGAGGGGGAGAATGTCCGATGCAACGCTGAGCAAGACGCCGCCCGAGTTCGACCCGTTCTCAGACGAGTACTTCAACGATCCCTACGACCTCTACCGCAGGATGCGCGACGAGTCCCCGGTGTACTTCAACGAGGATTACGGGTTTTGGGCCCTCTTCCGTTACGACGATGTCCGCACCGCACACAAGGACTGGCAGACCTTCTCGAGCAGCCACGGTGTGGATCTGTCAACTCTCAATACCGATCCGGAGATCATCAAGATGTACCGGTCCATCATCATGATGGACCCGCCCGGGCACGACCGGATGCGGGCGCTGGTCAGCCGGGTCTTCACGCCCCGTGCGGTCGGTGCGCTTGAGCCTATGGTTCGTGAGGTGATCGGGTCCTGCCTCGCTCCTTTCGACCACGCCGAGAGCTTCGACGCCGTAGCGGACTTCAGCGGGCCGTTCCCCGTCGAGATCATCTGCCGCATGCTGGGCGTCCCCGAAGGGGATCGCCAGCAGATCCGCCGGTGGCTGGACATCAGCCTTCACCGGGAGTCCGGGCAGATGGATCCGACGCCCGAAGGCATCCAGGCTGCCATCGATAGCTCGATCTACTTGCTGGAGCTCGCCCGGGAGAAGCGCCGGCTTCCGGGAGACGACATGATCTCCCGTCTCACTCAGGTCGAGGTCGACCGTGGGGACGGCCAGATGACCCAACTCGAGGACGAGGAGATCGCAGGCTTTGCCGGCCTTCTCGGAGGGGCGGGAGCCGAGACGGTGACCAAGCTGGTCGGGAACGCGATCGTGCTATTCCACCGCAACCCTGATCAGTACCGCAAGGTGGTCGATCACCCGGGGAAGACCCCGGCTGCCGTGGAGGAGATCCTGCGGTATCTCCCGCCGTCGCAGTACCAGGGTCGATTCTCGATGAAGGAGTCCGTCTACAGCGGCGTCACCGTACCGGCTGGCTACCCGACCATTCTGGTCACGGGCTCATCCTCCCGGGACGAGCGGTTCTACGACGATCCTGATGTCGTCGACATCGATCGAGCCCCGAGCCTGGCCCTCGGGTTCGGGTATGGGATCCACAGCTGCCTCGGCGCCGCACTGGCTCGCATGGAGAGCCGGATAGCCATCGAGGAGCTGGCCAGGCGCTGGCCACTGTTTGCGGTCGATGAGGCCGGCTGCGCCCGCGTCCAGATGTCAAATGTGGCCGGCTACTCCAGCGTTCCGGTGCACCGGCTGCGCTGAAGGCGCCGGGCCACCCGGTGACCGCCACCTTCGGACAGGTGCGTTGTGCCGCTCCGATCTTCTCCCGCAGCCCGTCAGGCGGCTCCTCCTGCAGCAGGTGCCGGACGGCGTCGCGTACGTCGAGCGGTCTGGGGACGGCAGCCATTGATCAGGCATCTGCCTTGCAGAGGTCACAGTCGATGATCACCCACGAGAATGGGCAACGTATCCGGGCCCAACAGGGCGGCGTGAGCACGCTCCGGCCCACGACGCGTCCCCCGGTTGCCCGACCGGCATGACACGATGGGACATGGACGCAGAACGGATGGTCTTCACCGGATTCGCAGGATTGCGTCTGGTGGCCGAGGTGCGAGGAGATCCCGATGCGTGGCCGGTGCTCCTCCTCCATGGCGGCGGTCAGACCCGTCACGCATGGGGTTCGACAGCCGAGAAGGTGGCGTCGGAAGGATGGCGGACGGTGGCACTCGACCTACGGGGCCACGGTGACAGCGAGTGGGCTCCACATGGTGACTACTCATTCACAGCATTTGGTGGGGATTGCATTGCCGTCGTCGATCAACTGGGTCGCCCCCCGGTCCTCGTAGGGGCATCCCTCGGTGGCATGTCTGCCCTGATCGCCGAAGGGACCAGTGATCGGACCGTTTCGTCCGGGCTGGTGTTGGTGGACATCACCCCGAAGACCAACATGGACGGGATCCAGCGCATCAAGACCTTCATGGAATCGGGACTGGACGGATTCGACTCATTGGAGGATGCGGCGAAGGCCATCGCTGGCTATACGCCCCAGCGTGCCCGGCCGGTCAAGCCCGCCGGGCTGATGAAAGTGCTCCGTGAGCGCGACGGCCGCTGGTACTGGCACTGGGACCCCGCATTGATCGGCCAAGGTCGGACCGAAGTCGTCCCCAACACTCTGGCCGGATTGCTGGATGTCGCCATGAGCAACATCCATGTACCCACCTTGCTGGTGCGAGGTCTGCTCAGCGACGTTGTCACGCAAGAAGGCGTCGACCATTTTCTGGCGGCCATCCCGGGGGCCACCGTGGTCGACGTCGATGGTGCTGCACACATGATCGCAGGCGATCGCAACGATGCCTTCTCCGACGCCGTTGTCGCGTTCCTTCGGGACCGGATCCGACCCACCATCGAATAGCGGACGCCGGGCCGGCGCTTGTCGCACGGCCCGGGTGCCGGGAGACCCATCCGACCAGGTCACGGGCCAAGTTGATCTTCGCGAACGAGGCGGCCGAAATGTCGCTCCGTCGGAGCCGGGTTGGATCGGGGTCACTTGCGGTGCGCCCACCTGAGGAGCCCGGTGACATCGCCGGGCTCGCACAGCTGGACGGTTGAACGTGGCCGCAACGCATCGGGTTCATCGCATGGGGGAGCCGACGCGCCGGGCCGAAGCTGACGATCAGCTGTCCTCCGCCGGCATCCTCCATCCGGAACGAACGGCTCCCGGCCCAGCCCCTCTCGTGGGGCGATGCCGATCGTTAGACTCAACCTGCCGACAAGGGGGAGTGAGGAGGTATCGTGGTCGTAACCGGTCTGGCGAACCTGGCTGTGAAGGTCGCCGACCTTGACGCTGCCTGCAGATTCTATGAGGCGGCTGGTGCCCAAATACGAGACAGGCAGCATTGGCGCAACAGCGAGCGTGCCGACGTGTACCTCGGTCCCGTGGTGATCACGTTGTTCACTCGGGCAATCTATGAAGACGACGTGGATCTCCCCGCCGAAGGATTCCTTCATCCGGCCCTGTTCACCGACGACTTGGACGCCGAGTTGGAAGGGCACACGGTTGTGTGGGGTCCGGCGATCGTCGAGGGTGCGTTCGGAAAGCGTCGCATCGCGTTCGTGAACGCACCTGGCGGCATTCGACTCGAATTCATGGAGCAACTCGAACCACCACCCTCACCGGAAGGGGGTTCCTGGTAGGCGTGGGTCGCACTCGCGACGTGTCGGTCGATGGCGCCGACGCTACCGGGGATTCGTGCCGTGGAGTCTTGAGCCGCACCTGGCCTCGAGAGGAGCCTCACCCCTTGCATCCAGCGTCGATGTCGATCCAATCTGAGCGGTGTGACCCAAATGGACGGCCTCGTTGACCGGGAGGTGCCGGACGGGTAGGAAGGCATCAGGTACTGATCGGGGTCCTGAGTCATTGCGTGGGCAACGGTGCCATTTGCGGTATGGGTTGCCACCAGACCTGACCCCCCGGTGGTCCTGACCGGTTCCGGAGCGTCAGACGCACTCGGTGCCGGGGGCACCATCACTCGTCGAGGGTCGAGGGAGCCTCTCCTTCGGCGCGCGTTCAGAACGGCAGCGCGTCGGCCTGTAGCGACATCAGCTCGTCGAAGATCTTGCGGCATGAGGACTCGTCAGCCGGTGACAGAGGGTCCCGGCGCAGCGCTTCGAAAGCCGGGGCCGGATCTCCGGTGACAGCGGCCTTGACGACCAGGTCCTGCAGCTCGATCTGGACCTTCATGAAATCGGCCAGCGGCTCGGCTATCGGCGGCATCGCCGTCGGGGTGACTCCATCCTCATCGGCGGTGCCGGGCACTTCGACGATGGCACCCTCGGGCAGATTGGGCACATACCCGCGATTGGGAACGTTCACCGCATTGATGTCACGGGCGGTGCCTGTCCAGATGGCTCCGATGACGGGGAACGGCTCTTCGGCCGATCGACCTGCCCGGTGCATGGGCACGTGCGAATTCCCGTTGCCGTACCGGGTCACCAGTCGTTCCACCCGGGCCATGACTCCCTGATGGAAGTAGACCGGCACGGGGTGCCATCCTGTGACCTCCTTGGCGAATGGGAGGTATTCACCGATATGGCTGTCGACGGAGCAAGGGAGAAGTCCGTATTCGCGGAACATGTGGGCGACGAGGGGCGCATACATCTGCTCGACCACGATCTGGATCCAGGGCACCTTCGTCAGCTCCCTGGCCGTGGAGGTGACCGGCGGCGGAAAATCGAAGAAGCGCCGTTGCCACAGGCGCCGAAGGCGCGGGTACAAGTCCTCACCGGTGTCGGCCCGACGGATCTCGGTGAAGAACGTGAAGTGGTTGATTCCCGATGCCTTCGCCGCGATCTTGGACTTGGGGATGTGCAGCAGCGCGGCGATGCGGGCGACACCCCCGGCGAACTCGTGGCACATGCTCACGTTGTTGATCGTGGTGACGGTGTTGATGGCCAGGGCCACTCTACTCAGCGGGTTGGTCAGGTTGATGAGGAACGTGTCGGGGCAGTGGCGCTTGATGTCGTCACAGATGCCGAGCATGGTCCGTATGGAGCGCAATGAATGGAACACCGCACCGGGTCCTCCGTTCTCACCGGTAATCTGTGTGGCCCCGTGGCGGCACGGGATCTCGTAGTCCTCGATCCAATGTTGCCAGCGCCCGATCTCGGCACTGGTCAGGCAGAAGTCCGCCCCCGAGAGGGCCTCGGCCGGATCGAGTGACCTCTCGATCCGGATGGGACTGCCGTTGCGCTCATTGGCGCGGATGGCAAACCGGTGGGCCACCTCGAGTCGCTCGGGACTGACGTCGTGCAGCATCATGGTCGCCCCACGGACCCGGCGGGTGTTGATGGCATCGAGGACCATCACCGGTCCGAAGGACATCCCACCGGCGCCGATCAGACAGATCTTCGGTCCCTGCTCTCTTGCCACGGTTCCCCCGTCTCCTGTCTGTCTGTTTGATGGTACCGGGGCAGGCATGCAGTCTCCACCCCTGAGACCGAGCGCAGGTCAACCTCGGCATCGGAATCGAAGGGCGTCAGGGCCGCCGGGCCCTCGGCGAATACGCGGGAGCAGGACTACGGCCCGGGGGGCGAAAGCCGAGACACTGCGTTGACCGCAGCGCCAGCCGCGAGCTCGGTTGCCAGCTTCGCCCCCTTGGCCATGCTGACCAGGGCCGGGACGCGACCCGGGTGTTTCAAGAGGTAGGCAGCGACCGCCGTGGCGTTGGGCGTGCCGTCCTGGTTGCTCAGGTGGAACACCTCTTCGTTGATACTCCCGTCAGTTGCCCGGTCGCTGATCACTCGAAAGACCGACCAGGGGATGTTCCGACGTTCGCAGACCTCGGCGATGGCGGCCGTTTCCATGTCCAACGAGACAACGCCGTTGGATCGCAGGCCGGCGATGACATCGAGATCGGTGATGAGCGTGTCGGTCGTCCACATCTTGCCGCTCGGCTCGCCCTCACCCAGCCGTTCCGGCCGGTACTCGGTGCCGGTGACACCGTTGACGACCATTTCGGGCAGGATGAGCGTGCCGATCGGTGTCTCGTCGTTGATGGCACCGGTGACGCCGACGACGACCACCCGCTCGATCTCCACGGTCTGTACCAGTCGCTCGAGCCCTTCGGTGGCCAGGGTGGTGCCCATGCCTGTGACGATCGCCACCACCGGACGGTTGCCGAGCGACCCGGCGTAGGTTTCGAGAGAGCCGACACGGGTCCGCCTGAGGGAGAGCTTCCGTTGGATCGGAGCGAGCTCCATGGGCATGGCGCAGACGAAGGCGACCCGTCCCAGCATCAGTACCCGATGCTACCCCCCGGAACTGACCGAGGTCGGTGCCGTGCGTCGGTCACGGTGACGTGCGTGAGCGCGAGCGACGCCAGGGGTTCCGAAAGGCGCACGTCCCCGACCAGGGCGGGCCGGAGTACCTGAGGATCCGGTCCAATGCATCTGGGATTGACCGCCAGCGCACCCATGGTCGCTCCCACCACTGGCTACCTCCACTCACGGCTTCCCATCCGGGAGCACCCGACAAGGGTCAACCCAGGCAGTGGGCGTGAGCCCCAGACGATCGTGGTGAAGGGCTGGGTCGAAAGCGTGTGCTCCCGCGGGAGTTGGTCCAGGATCGGCTCACTTGTGCGTCCCATGAGAACCATCGTGAGGACCAAATGCTCGGAAACGGTGGTCAACGCCCGGCCGGCTGGCAATGGACGCCGGTCCTCCCGGCGAGGCCGGTCGGCCAGCGGGACGATCTATCCGCGTGCTTCGTCCATGCCGCAAGGCCAGGCCGCGGACGGCTAGCTTCTTTCGAAGAGCGACGCGTGGAGCTGGTGCACGGGACGACGAAGGACATTCCTCCGACGGCGTCACAGTGGGTAGGTGAGAAGTCAAGTGAAGACGGTGGATACGGCAGTGCCAGCCAAGGGCGCAGCCATCGGGCGACGTGCCGGAAGGGCACTCCGAGTGGCGGTCTCGATTGCCGCGGTGACGCCGATGATCGTCGCGCTGGCGCAGACCGCCGCCAGCACCGTTCCACCCCACCTCGCGGCGACGGGCTGGACGGCCTACGTCGCCCGGCCCCTGGCCGGTCTCTTGGGCGGGGCCGTGACCCCGGTGCCGACAAGCACCGGGCAATCCGGCGGCCCGATTTCGATCTCCGGGCGTCCGCTCGCTGTCGCCATCACCCCCAACGCCCAAACCGCCTACGTCGTGGCCCCTTCCATCACCAATTGCACAGTGGGGGTGCGGTCTGACTCGGTCTTCCCGGTCGCCCTGTCGACCGGAGCGGTTGGTGCCGGCATCAAGGTCGGGCATTGCCCGATGGGCATGGCGTTGTCGCCGAACGGGACGACCGCCTATGTCACGAACTTCCTCTCCGGAACGGTGTCGGTCATCGACACGAGGACCAACCGTGTCGAAGCGACGCTACCGGGGGGTGATGATCCAGAGGGCATCGCCATCAGCCCTAACGGGCAGCGGGCATATGTCACCGACCCCGACACCGGGTCGGTCCGGGCGCTGAACCTGGTCAGTGGGCGCTTGGGGCCGCGTATTGCGGTTGGAGGATCCCCTGAGGGCATTGCCGTCACGCCCGATGGGTCGACGATCTACGTCGCGAATCCGGCCAGAGGCGAGGTCGAGCCGATCAACGCCAGCACGGGTGCCGTCGGGTACGGCATCCCAGCGGGGCTCGGAGTGGGTGACGTCGCCGTCTCTCCTGACGGGTCGACGGTGTACGCCACCAACGCCATTTTCGGCACCGTGGTCCCGATCGCTACGGCCACGAACGGTGCCGGCTCTCGTATCGTCGTCGGAGGGAGCCCCACCTCGGTCACGTTCGCCCCCGACGGCGCCACCGCCTACGTCACCGAGCCGTTGCGAGGCAAGCTCGTCCCGATCGAAACGGCCACCGGAACGGTCGAAGCCGCCACCCCGCTCACGGGTGGACCGGTCTCGGTCACGATCACCCCCGACCAGGCTCCGACAGCGTCCTACAGCGTGACGGCGGCTTCGGCGGGCGCCGCGACTACCTTCGACGGGTCGAATTCCACCTCGCCGGTGGGCTCGATCGCGTCTTTCAGGTGGGATTTCGGCGACGGGACGAACTCCGTGACCACGACGCCGACGACGACCCACACCTACGCGGAGGCCGGGAGCTATACCACCGGCCTCACGGTCACGAACACGGCCGGGACGTCGACTGCGGTCGTGTTCACCGGCCAGACGGTGTCACGTGATGGCGGCCCCTCGGCCGCCGCGACGCATCCGGTACAGGTGCCCGTGCCGGCCCCGCAGGTGAGCGCGGTAACACCGAACGGTGGGCCCGTGTCGGGTGGGACAGCGGTGACAATCACCGGCGAGCACTTCACCGGGGCGACTGCGGTGGCGTTCGGCGCCAATCTCGCGACGCCGTTCACGGTGGTCTCGGACACCGAGATCACCGTGACGTCTCCGATGGGCACGACGGGCACCATCGATGTGCGGGTGACCACGCCGAGCGGCGAGAGCGCGCCGACTCCCGCTGACGAGTTCACGTACACGGCCGCGCCGGTCGTCTCCGGAGTCGATCCGAGCGGGGGACCAACCGGTGGCGGCACAACTGTGACCGTTACCGGGAGCGGCTTCACGGGTGCGACCGGGGTCACCTTCGGCACGACTGCCGCGCCCGGTTACACCGTGATCTCCGACATCGAGATCACCGCCACCTCGCCGCCAGGGACCGGCGTCGTCGATGTCCGGGTTACCACGCCCGGCGGCGAGAGTGCGGTGACCCCCGCCGACCAGTTCACCTACACCTCGGTCCCGGCACCCACCGTGAGTTCGATCAGCCCGACGTCCGGGCCGCTGTTCGGCGGGACGGCGGTGACCATCACCGGGACGAACTTGACCGGCGCCACCGAGGTGACCTTCGGTACGACTCGGGCGCTCGGCTTCACGGTGGTCTCGGACACCGAGATCACCGCTACCTCACCGGCAAAGCCCCCCGGCCCCCAGGATGTGCGGGTCACCTCGCCCGGCGGGGAAAGCGGGACCGGCGAGGTGTTCACCTACGTGGCCGCGCCGACGGTGGGCACGGTGAGCCCGGCCTCGGGCCCCGAGGCCGGCGGAACCTCTGTGACGATCAGCGGGAACCACCTGACCGCCGCAAGGGAGGTCAGCTTCGGGGCGGTCGTGTCCACCCAGGTGACCGTGGTGTCCGACACCGAGATCACCGCAGTCTCGCCTCCCGGGGCGGCGGGCACCGTCGACGTCACCGTGGCCACCCCCTACGGCACGAGCATCCCGTCGGGTGCCGACCATTTCACGTACGTGGCTGCACCGGTGGTGACGAGCGTCACCCCGCCATCCGGTGGGATCGGCGGTGGTACCTCCGTCACCATCACCGGGAGCGGCTTCACCGGGGCGACCGCAGTGGCGTTCGGCACCAATCCGGCGGCGACCTTCGTGGTGGTATCAGATACCGAGATCACGACCACGTCACCCGCGGGGTCCGCCGGCGCCGTGGCGGTCATCGTCACGGGTGCCGGGGGACCGAGCGAGCCGGACGGCGATAGCACCTTCACGTATCTCGGCCCGGGCGAGGTGACCGATGTGTCGCCGGCGGCCGGCCCGGTGGCAGGGGGAACGCAGATCACCATCACCGGGAGCGGCTTCAACGGGGCCACCGCAGTGGCATTCGGCACCAATCCGGCGACGACCTTCGTGGTGGCATCGGACACCCAGATCACGGCGGTGTCGCCGGCGGGTGTCGCCGGCACCGTTGATGTCACCGTGACCACCCCGGGTGGAACCGGCGCCTCCAGCGGGCTGGACCAGTTCACTTACCTGGCGGCGCCCACGGTCGACAGCGTTTCGCCGAATGCGGGTCCGGGCCGCGGGGGGACCCGGGTGCTGGTCCAAGGCGCCCACCTCGACGGGACAAACGCCGTGTTCTTTGGGCAAAACGTGGCGAGCGATACCGAGGTGACCTCCAACGTCTCCCTTCTCACCACCTCACCGCCGGGATCCCGTTCGGTGGACGTCACGGTGAATCGGCCCGGTGGTACGAGCGCTGATGGCTCGGTTGACCGCTTCACCTATACGAGCGGCTACTGGGAGGTCGCCAGTGACGGTGGGATCTTCTCCTTCGGGGATGCCCAGTTCTACGGGTCGATGGGCGGCAAGTCGCTGAACAAGCCCATCGTCGGCATCGCTGCCACTCCCGACGGGCAGGGCTACTGGGAGGTCGCCAGTGACGGTGGGATCTTCTCCTTCGGGGATGCCCAGTTCTACGGGTCGATGGGCGGCAAG
>Ga0075520_1001241_pt1 | contig 12130 bp, 10 predicted proteins | sample NGEPerB_FD_75100 | JGI IMG/M metagenome (GOLD analysis project Ga0075520, IMG submission 75100) | Arctic peat soil microbial communities from the Barrow Environmental Observatory site, Barrow, Alaska, USA - NGEE PermafrostAB12-B | ecosystem: Environmental > Terrestrial > Soil > Wetlands > Peat ... | reverse complement strand
TGTGCCTTTTGGCTGGGACGGCGGCTGGGCCATGGCAGCCTTGAAAAAATTCACTGGCTCCATCTCTCGCCCAAAAAATTAAAGTGGCCCGAAAGTTTCTTCAAAAAGCATGGTGACAGGGCGGTATTTATCGCACGGTTCATTCCCTTGTTTCCGCCCGTTGCGGTCAATCTGCTGGCCGGCATGGCGAAAATGCGATGGCACATTTTTCTTTTTTACAACCTCGCAAACTCGATTGTTTGTGGGATCAGTTACATCCTGCTCGGATATTTCTTTGGGAAGAGGTGGCAAATGCTCGAAGCCTGGCTGGGTTCCACGGCGCTTTACCTGATTCTCGCGGGGATGGCCCTCATGGTTCTAGGCGTGATTTTCAGACATTCTGTATCCGGCTTCTTGGAGCGCGTTTTTTACAAAAAACCTAAACGAAGATAATGGCGTTCAAAATCGTCCAACGAATTCGCCCGACTTCTTCCGAATGGCAACCGGCAGGCAGGATTTTCGTCGTTTTGAATTTTATGGGGTGTTCACCCCATTGTTCGCCGCTTCCAAAAGAGGCAGTTTCCACACTGGCTCAATGTAAAAATTGCAATAAAACCAAAGACGGATGTCCAGCTTATGCGGACGCCATCAACACAACCGAGAAAACAAAGCCATGTTGATCAAACTAACAACCGAAAAATCCGTGAGTGAAGCTGCGGCTGCCTTGCAGGCCGCCGTCCAAGCCAACCACTTTGGCGTCATGCAGGTTCACAACCTCAAAGAAACCATGACGAAGAAAGGCGTGGAGTTCGCCCATGAATGTCTGATCTTCGAGGTCTGCCAGCCGCAACAAGCGAAGAAGGTGCTCGATGAAAACATGAGCGTCTCCACCGCGCTGCCGTGCCGGATCTCCATTTACCAGGAGGGCGGTAAAACCATTCTGGCTACCTTGAAGCCCACCACTCTGCTGGCGATGTTCAACACGCCACAACTGAAAGGGGTGGCGCAGGAAGTGGAGGACACGATTGTTAAAATCATGAAGGAAGCGGCGAAAGGAGTCACCCCATGAATCCGCTAACAAAAAAATCCTGGTCGCCCTATCTCGTCGGTGCGGGCATCGGCGTGCTAAGTTGGTTCGCTTTTGCTACAGCCGACAGGCCGATCGGCATCACGACGGCCTTTGAATACACCGCTGCGCTGGTGGAGGAGACCGCCGCGCCACAACTCGCGCAAAACAATCCCTATTTCGCCGAGAAGGCGAAGGACAACAAATCGCCGAAGATCGATTGGGAATGGATGCTCGTTGTCGGCGTCTTTCTCGGCGCGTATCTCAGTTCGAAGCTCTCCGATGATCGCTCCCCGGAACGAGTGCCGCCGCTGTGGCGCTGGCGGTTTGGGGACAAGCCGGCCGTGCGCTACTTCGGCGCGTTTGTGGGCGGGTTCATAATGATGCTGGGCGCACGCATCGCGCAAGGCTGCACGAGCGGCCACGCGATCAGCGGCGTGCTGCAACTCGCGCTCTCCAGTTGGATGTTCGCCCCGCTCATTTTCGCGGTGGGGATCGCGACGGCATTCCTCATCTACGGAAAGGAGGGCCGTAGCCATGTTTGATGAACCGCTTAAATTGGGACTTGGTCTCGTGACCGGGATCGTTTTCGGCCTTCTGCTGCAAAAGGGACAGGTGGCGAAGTTTCAGAAAATTCTTGGCCAATTCCTGCTCAAGGACTGGACCGTCTTCAAAATCATGGCCACCGCGATTGTCGTCGGCACGATCGGCGTCCACGCACTCGTCGCGCTGGGTATGGCATCTCTCCACATTCAGACTGCGTCCGTGGCGCGTGTTCTGATTGGCGGCGCGCTCTTCGGGAGTGGTATGGCGGTCTTTGGCCTGTGCCCAGGCACGAGCGTCGCGGCGTGCGGCGAAGGCCGGCGCGATGCGACGATCGGCGTGCTGGGGATGCTCTTCGGCGCGGGCACTTACGTGGCCCTCTTTCCCAAGTTGCAGCCGGTTTTCAAATCCATGAGCGACTGGGGCAAAGTCACGCTGCCGCAGATTACGGGCACGTCGCCGTGGATTTGGGTCGCCGCGTTGGCCGTCGTGATCGGCTTCGCGCTCGCGTGGCTCGAACGGCGTCATCCGCAACCGCAAACCAACCCTTAAAACTTTATGGCCCTCATTTTTGAACGCATTCAAACCGACGGCATCGCCGAGCTTTCCTATCTGGTCGGCGATGATTCCGAAGGAGTAGCCGCAGTGTTCGATCCACGTCCTGACGTGGACTGCTACCTCCAACTCGCCCGGGAGAAGCAGGTTTCGATCACGCACATTTTTGAAACCCACATCCATGCCGATCTCGTCAGTGGCGCGCGGGAGCTTTGTGCGCGTGTCGAGTCAGCGAAAATCTTCGTCAGCCACGAAGGCGGCGCGCGATACGGCTTCGACCACGAGCAGATCAAAGACGGAGACAACTTCAAGCTCGGCTCCGTCTTAATTACAGTTCGGCACACGCCCGGCCACACGCCGGAGCACGTTGCTTATCTTCTAGCGGAGAAGGACCACTCGGACGCGCCTTGGGGCGTGCTCACCGGAGACTCGCTGTTTGTCAGTTCCGCCGGGCGACCCGACCTCCTAGGCAGTGGCCAGGCGAAGAAGCTGGCCGAACAACAGTTCCACACCCTGCGCGATTTTTTCCTGAAGCTCGCCGATGGCGTGATTATTTATCCGGCGCATGGTCACGGCTCGCCGTGCGGCGCGGACATCGGCGACCGGTTCAGCAGCACGATTGGCTATGAGCGGCACTTCAATGCGTTCCTCCAATTCCAGGATGTGAAAAGCTTCACCGATTACGCGCTTTCCACCGCGCCACCCGCGCCGACTTACTATCCGCGGATGAAGAAGTTGAACGCGAAAGGCCCCGAGGTGCTCGGCAACTTGCCGGATGTGCGCGGGCTTCCCCCAAAATTCTTCAAGGAAGCAATCGAGGACGATGACAATGTGCTCATTGATACCCGCATGATGCTGGCCTTTGGCGGAGGGCATATCAAAGGCGCGCTCAACATTGGTGGCTCGCCGATGCTCTCCATTTGGGCTGGCTGGCTGCTTGATCCCAAGAAGCCCATCCTTCTGGTCCTGGAGTCCGACGAGAAGCTCAATGAAGTCGTGCGTTTCTTTCTCCGCACTGGTTACACGAAGTTCGCGGGCTATCTCGTCGGCGGAATGAAGGCGTGGGACAACGCCGGGCTGACGCTCGACGAGGTCGGGCAGATGACCGTGCATGAAATCAAGCAGGCGGGAAAAAAACTCCAGCTTCTCGATGTGCGTTCACGGGACGAGTGGAATAAAGGACATATCCCGAATGCCTCCCATGTATTCCTCGGTGAACTCCGTGAGAATTTGGGCGAATTGGACCAGAGCAAACCAACGGCGGTCTATTGCGACAGCGGTTATCGTGCAAGTATCGCCACGAGCATCCTGAAACAGGCAGGGTTCGGCAGCGTCTACAATGTCCCCGGAAGCTGGCAGGCCTGGAAGAAAGCCGGCTTCCCAGTTGAAATGGAGCTAAAAAAGGAAACGAAATGAGGATGTGTCGCAAAGCCGCTTGCCTAATTGGCGCTCTTGCCCTGCTTCCCCTGCACGCTGCCGTCGCTGCGGAGCCAAGTAATGCGCTCAACTATCCGGGGCCGGCGTGGTCACCCTACGTTGTTGGCGCGGGAATTGGTGTGCTCTCCTGGTTGACCTTTTATTTTTCGGACAGCCCAATCGGCGCGTCGTCCTTCTACGCGCAGGTGTCAGGCTTCATCGGAAAACTATTCGCGAAACGCCATACCGAGTCGCTTACTTACTTCAAAGACAACCCGCCGAGCGTGGACTGGGAATTCGTCTTCGTCGTTGCCACCATTGCTGGCGGCACGATTGCGGCGTTGACGGGTGGCGAGTTCACCAACGAATGGCTCCCGCCGATGTGGGTCGCGCGCTTCGGCGAGAGCATCGCGTTGCGGGTGGTAGTCGCCTTTGGAGGTGGCATCTCGATGGCGGTTGGCGCGCGCCTTGCCGGCGGTTGCACCAGCGGTCACGGCATCAGCGGAACGCTTCAACTCAATGTGGCATCATGGATTGCCGTGATTTGCTTTTTTATCGGCGGCATCGCCGTCGCGATGCTGCTTTTCAAACTGTGAGGAACCATGATTGATCCAGGAACAGCAGTGCCACATTCGACCGTGAAATCCACAGCGCGCGTGGACGCGGTCCCGAAGCTGTTGGCCGGCACAATTTTTGGTTTGGCGTTTGGCTTTCTCCTGCAGAAAGGCGGCGTTGGGAAATTCAACGTGCTCATCGGCCAACTGCTCTTGCAGGACTTTACCGTCGCGAAAGTCATGCTTACCGCCATTGTCGTCGGCATGGTCGGCATCTTCACGCTGCACCACTTCGCCAAAGTAAACCTGCACATCAAACCCACGCGCATCGGTGCCAACATTATCGGCGGCCTGCTGTTCGGCGCGGGCTTTGCGTTGATGGGCTATTGCCCCGGAACGGCTGCCGTAGCGCTGGGACAAGGGAATTGGGACGCGTTCTTCGGCATGGCCGGACTGGTCGCCGGCTCGTGGATTTTCGCCGAACTTTCGGGGTGGACCAAAAGAACGATTGAGAAATGGGGCGATCTCGGCAAAGTCTTGCTGCCCGATCTGCTGCACCTGCGGCGCGGCGTGTTTGTGGTCGGCTTTGCCCTGACACTCACCGCCATTATTGTGCTGTTAGAAAGATTCACTACCCGCTGACGACAAATATTACTACCCACCACCCACAAATGAAGGCACTGAAAAACATCATCACTCTGTCGGCGCTCATCGCGCTGACGCTCACAGTTATGGCGGCGGAACCTGAAAAACAACCAGCCGGCAAAATCCACAAAGTCGTTTTTGAAGTCGCCAGCGATGGTGAAGAACAATGGCTGGGGGCATTGCGTAACATCGAGAATGTCCAAAAGACGTTCGGCACAACGACCACCACGATTGAAGTAGTCGCGCATGGCAAAGGCATCGGAATGCTCCTCGCCAAAAATGCCGACGCGAATCCGGAAATCAAAGCGACCTTGGAGAAGCTTCACGCCGACGGCGTGGTCTTCGCTGTTTGCGAGAACACGATGAAGAAAATGCAGATCACGAAGGATCAACTCGTCCCGCGCGCCACCACCGTCGATTCTGGCGTCAGCGAAATAATTCGCAAACAAGAGGCAGGCTATGCCTACATCAAAAGCGGAGGCTAATTCCAGAACCCCGCCTTTTATGAAAACTACCATCTCAACTCGGTTAGCTGACTCACCTGCCTTCCTTGATCCTTGAGGCAAACGCCAGCGCAAGCCCATGATTACGCTCCTGCAGATCAACGACACTCACGGCTATCTGGAGCCGCACCCGGAATTGTTCTGGCACGGTGACAAGGCGGAGCACCGAACCTCGGGCGGCTATGCGCGGTTGCTCACGATCTTCAACCAAGTGCGGAACGAGCGTAACGGCGCGGTGATCGCACTCGATAACGGGGACACTTTTCATGGAACGTTCCACGCCGTCGAGTCCCAGGGCGAGGCGTTTATCGAACCCGTAAACCTGCTCAAGCTCGACGCCTGGACGGTGCATTGGGATTTCGCTTACGGCGTCGAGCGGCTGCGCGAACTTTCCGGGAAGTTGAATCATCCGCTGCTCGCCTGTAACTGCTATCAAATAGACACGGGCGAACTGGCGTATCCGGCGTTCACGGTGATTGAGCGAGGTGGCGTGCGCGTGGGCGTCATTGGGATCGCGGCGACGATCATTGATAAGACTATGCCCGAGCATTTCAGCACGGGCCTTCGTTTCACGCTCGGCAATGAGGAATTGCCCGGGCACGTCCGCACACTTCGCGAACGGGAGCGCGTGGACCTCGTCGTCGTGCTCTCTCACCTCGGCTTTCCGCAGGACGTGAAACTCGCGTCGGAAGTCACGGGCATCGACATTCTTTTGAGCGGCCACACACATAATCGGATGGATGAGCCTTTGCTGGTGAACGGTGCCACGATCATCCAGTCCGGCTGCCACGGGTCGTTCATCGGGCGGCTTGATGTCGAACTCGACGGCGCGCGGGTCATCGTCGTCCGCCACCAGTTGATCCCTGTGGATGATTCCATCCCGTTCGACGCCGAGATGCACCGGGCAGTGGAAAAAATCGTCGCGCCCCAACGTCAGATGCTCTCCGAGGTCGTGGGACAGACCGAGACAGCGCTCAACCGGAATACCTTTCTCGAAGCGACCATGGATAACCTGCTCTTGCAGGCGGTCGCGGAAGCCGCCGACACGCGTATCGCGTTTTCCAACGGCTGGCGCTATGGCGCGCCGATTCCGCCCGGCCCGGTCACGGTAAATGATCTTTGGAATATCGTGCCGCCCAATCCGCCGGTGTCCCTGACGGAGCTGACTGGGCGGGAGATGTGGGAGATGATGGAGGAAAATTTCGAACACACCCTCGCGACCGATCCTTACAAACAGATGGGCGGCTACGTGAAGCGGTGTCTCGGCGTTAATATTTACATCAAGGTTGAGAATCCCCGTGGATCGCGCGTCCAGCAGTTCTTTATTAACGGCGAAGAGATCGAAGCCGAGCGCGACTACACGGTGGCTTTCATCACGTCGCAGGGCGTGCCGAATAAATACGGGAGCAATCGCCGCGAATTACCCGTTTCTGCCATCGATGCTCTCAGGCGCTACTTTAACAAGCATCCGAAAGCGAATGCAGATCTCCGGGGAGCCGTAGTCGCGGTATGATCTCCCCGCCCAACACGAGCGCCGGGACCTCCCGTGAGCAAAGGCAGAAAGAATAGCCATTATGGAACTCAAAGCCGATCAGTCCAAAGCTCCCGAATCGAAGCCAGCCGACACCAAGCCCCCGGAAATCGCCTCCGCGTCGGTTCCCGACACGCTTGCTTCGCTCAAAGTCAATCCCGACACCGGGTTGACGCGTGCCGAGGTGGACTCTCGACGCAAAGAGAATGGCTACAACGAAGTGGCCGAAAAGAAGGGCCATCCGGTCCTCAAATTCTTGAAAAAGTTTTGGGGTATCTCGGCGTGGATGCTTGAACTGATCATGGTTCTATCCGCCGTGCTCAAAAATTATTCAGACTTCATCGTGGTGGGCGCGCTGCTGGTGATTAACGCCGTTTTGGGTTTCATGCAGGAACACCGTGCCGCCGGGGTCGTGGCGGCGTTGCGAAAACGATTGCAGGTCAATGCACGCGTCCGTCGTGATTCGAACTGGCAGGTCATTCCCGCTCGTGAGTTGGTTCCCGGCGACATCGTTCGCGTGCGACCCGGCGACATCATTCCGGCAGACGTGAAACTGCTGACCGGAGCGATGAGCGTTGACCAGTCGGCGCTCACCGGCGAATCGAAAGACGCCGACAAGAAACCTGGCGAAGTGCTTTCGTCGGGGTCTGTCGTCCGCCGAGGCGAAGGCAACGGCGTCGTAATGCTGACCGGGGCGAAAACATATTTTGGCCGCACCACGCAACTCGTGCAGGAGGCGCGTCCGAAACTCCACATCGAAGCGGTGGTGGCAAAGGTCGTCCGCTGGCTTTTCGTCATCGTTGGAGCGCTGCTGGGCGTGGTCATCGTGCTATCGCTGATTCGCGGAACACCACTCATAGAAATGATTCCGCTCATGCTTGTCTTGCTAATGAGCGCCGTGCCGGTCGCTCTGCCCGTCATGTTCACAGTCAGCATGGCGGTCGGGTCAAAGGAATTGGCGAAACTGGGCGTGTTCGTCACGCGCTTGAGTGCCGCCGAGGATGCCGCAACGATGGATGTGCTCTGCGTGGATAAGACCGGCACAATTACGATGAACCAATTGGCCGTCACCGGTGTGATTCCGCTGGAACACGCGACGGAAGCGGACGTGCTTTTCGCGGCCGCACTCGCGTCGCAGGAAGCCAACCAAGACCCGATTGACCACGCGTTCCTCAACGCCGCAAAAGATCGTCACGTCTTCGACAATCTTCCCAAGGTCACACCCGTCTCCTTCGCGCCATTTGATGCGAAAAACCGGCGGACGGAAGCCGTGGTCGAACAGAACGGGCAGCGTTTTCGCGTGATGAAAGGCGCGGTGCGAACCCTCGCCGAAGCCTGTGGACTTCAATCCCCAGCCATCGAAGCGTTGGAGAAACGCGTCAGCGAATCCGCAATGAAAGGATACCGGATGCTGGCGGTGGCACGCGGCCCCGAAACTGGCAATCCAACCTTGGTCGGGTTGGTGTCGTTGTATGATCCGCCCCGTCCTGACGCCAAACAACTCATCGCCACACTCCACGACCTCGGCGTTCCGGTAAAAATGCTTACCGGCGACGCGCTCGCAGTCGCGTGTGAAATTGGGCAAGGAGTCGGGTTGCCCACCATCCGGCACATGGCTGACTTAAAGGCCGACAACAAGACGGTTGATCTTTTCGCGGGTGCCGATGGTTTTGCGGAAGTATTCCCAGAGGACAAATACACCGTGGTAGAACATCTGCAAGCTGCGGGTCATGTCACCGGCATGACGGGCGATGGCGTCAACGACGCACCCGCGCTCCGCCAAGCCGAGGTGGGCATTGCCGTCAGCACGGCGACCGACGTGGCCAAGGGAGCCGCCAGTGTCGTCCTGACCCAACCGGGATTAACGAACATCGTGGCGCTGGTCGAACAAGGGCGGACAATTTACCAACGCATTCTGACATGGATCATCAACAAAATCAGCCGCACGATTCTGAAAGCGGCTTTCGTCGCCATCGCTTTCATTTTGACTGGTAAGTTCGTTGTCTCCGCCTTTGCCATGCTGCTGCTGGTCTTTATGACTGACTTTGCGAAGATTTCCCTGGCCACCGACAACGTCCGACCATCCAAGAGACCGGAGACCTGGAACATCGGAGGATTCATCACCGTGTCCGTGATGCTGGGTATTGCGATGGTTGCTGAAACGCTTCTCTTATTGTGGTTCGGTTGGACGCATTTCGGTTTGGCAACCAATAACAACGCCCTTTACACCTTCAGCTTCCTGTTGCTGCTCTATTTTGCCGTGTTTTCCGTTGTGTCCGCGCGCGAGCGTAGTTGGTTCTGGGCGACGCTGCCCAGCAAGACCTTCCTGTCAGCCCTCGCGGCGGATGCGGTCGTGGGCACAGTCCTAACGCGCGTGGGTCTTCCGGGACTTATGCCTTTGCCTTGGTTGCAGACGCTCGCGATTTTCGTCTATGCGATGGTCTCGTGCCTGATCGTCAACGACGCCGTGAAGGTCGCGATGATCAAATGGCGCGTTCTAAACGTCGTGGTCAAGAAACCCACAACTAAAAACGAGTCTAAACCGGAAGTGAAGACCGAGTCACAGCCCAATGCCAAAGCCGAGACCGGTGCCAAAGCCGAGACCGGTGCCAAAGCCGAATCTAAGCCCGGAGACACAGTTGCATCTCCACCTGAAGCTGCATCTGGAACGCAACCCGAAAAGAAACCAAAACCAGAAACAGAACCCAAACTTGAAGTGAAATCCACACCTGACACCAACGGCAAAACGGCGACTGATTTAACGCCGCAGATCGCCGCACGGGCGTATGAACTTTACGAACGCCAAGGCCATCGGGACGGTCAATCAGTTCAGAATTGGGACAAGGCCGAGCAAGAGATTCGGGAAAATCACGCCAAGACCGAACCAAAAACTGAAAGCAAACCAGCGGCCAAAGGCGGGTCACTGCCGGAGGCAAAAGCCCCACCGAACTCGGACACCAGTTCAAAACCTGCGGACAAGGTTGAACCGACGCCGGAAACGAAAGTCGAGCCAGAACCCGGTCCCAAACCCGACACTAAGCCCGAGGCACCCCCCGAAACTAAACCAGAAGCCAATACAGAATCGGCTCCTGAAGTCAAAGTCCCAACCAAACCTGATCCCAGAGCCGTGCCGCCGTCCACCGTCAAAGCAGAACCGAAACCTGACACCAAAACCGACATCAAACCAAAGGACAAAGTTGAGCCGAAGACTGATGGCAAAGCGGAAACTAATCCGGAACCGAACTTAAAGCCAGCAGTCGAGGTGTCGCCGCAGCTCGTCAACCGAGTCCATAAACTTTACGAGGAGCTGGGGCGCGAGGACGTCCGAGCCGTTCAGGAATTGGAGCAAGCGCAGCAGGATATGCACAAAAATGAAACGCAGAAATAAAACATCACGAACAACACGGCAGGCGACGCCGAAAAATTAAAAATGAAAATCAATTCAAAGGATTTCCGGGTGCGGCCCGGAGCAAAGGTCAAACTTAAAGAGTGGCCGACGAAGATGAAGCCCTTTTGCAGGTCGAAGAAACGGTATAAAAAACTCTTGGGAGAACACGTCAAGGAGTTGAGTTCGCTACAACGCCTTCACTATGCGTCCCACCGCTATGCGCTGCTGCTGATTTTTCAGGGAATGGACGCTGCTGGCAAGGACGGCGCCATCCGACACGTCATGTCCGGGGTCAATCCGCAAGGCTGCCAGGTTTTCAGTTTCAAACAACCGAGCGCCGAGGAACTGAAGCACGATTTTCTTTGGCGCACGACCCGCCGTCTGCCAGGACGCGGGCGGATCGGCATCTTTAATCGTTCCTATTACGAGGAAGTGCTCATCGTCCGCGTGCATCCGGAAATTCTCCTCAGCCAGAGACTTCCGGAAGAGTTGCGCGACGAGAAAACCATCTGGAAGGATCGGTATCGCTCCATCATGGATTTGGAGGAGCATCTCCACCGCAACGGCACCCGGATCGTCAAATTTTTCCTTCACCTGTCAAAGGACGAGCAGCGAAAGCGCTTCCGCGAGCGCGTTGAGGAGCCGGACAAGAATTGGAAATTCAGCCTCTCGGACATTCACGAGAGGAACTATTGGAAGTGTTACATGAAGGCTTATGCGGCTTGCCTGAACGCGACGAGCACCCATCACGCGCCCTGGCACATCGTTCCCGCCGATGATAAGAAGAATGCCCGGTTGATTGTTTCCCAAATTGTCCTTGATGCGCTCAATGAACTTAAAATGGCCTATCCCAAGACCACCGCGAAACGGCGGCGGGAATTAAAATCCATCCGTAAACGGCTCTGAAGGTAAAACCATGACAATACCTGAAACGGCAACATCTCTTAAAGTCAGCAGCAAGTGACTGATATCTTCTACAGATGGCCGCCTAGTATTGCTCATGCTTGTGATCGGGCATCTCTGCTGCGCCCTCTTGATTTCGTTCGACCATCGGCCGGGTCTTCAACCGTGGCCGGCGTGTGGCTCATCTACAGTGCGCACTGAATCGTGATTGATAACGGTTTGATGGTGAGCGGTCTATGCCATTTCCTCCTTTGAATATTCAGAGGTGGTAAATCAGGGCCACCAGATTCCGCGCAACCAACACGAAGCCCAGCAGCACCACGCACCAAGCGAAGCCCCGCCGCAACACGGCGGCAGACAGTTGTTTTGCGAGCGCCGCGCCCGCAAACATTCCCACAACCGCCGCCAGCAGAAAACCCAGGGTGAGCCGCCAATCGAAGTTCACATAACGCAACTGGCCAATCAAACCGCCGATACAATTGACTGCGATAATCGCCAATGACGTGCCTATGGCCGGCTTCATTTCCAGCCCGGCAAACAAAATGAGTGCAGGCAGGATGAGAAAACCGCCGCCGACACCGAGAAACCCGGTTAGGACACCCACGGCAACGCCACCCACCAAACACCGCAGCGGACGGCATTCATGGGAAACGGCTTTTGTCTCATCATGTCGCAGCATCCGTGTTCCGACAACGCACATCAGCGCTCCAAAAAGAAACAAAAGCATGGGTGCGGAAACCAAGTGGGTAAATTTTGCGCCAACAAATGCGCCGCATATACCACTCACCGAAAAAAATGCTGCCGCCCGCAAATCAAAATCTCCTCGCCGCAGATGGAGTAGGCTTCCAAGCGCGCTCGTTCCGCCCACGATGACCAACGACATGCCGACAGCCTGATTTACTGGAATTCTAGCGACATAAACCAACACCGGCAGGGTGATGATCGAGCCGCCGCTGCCCAGCAAGCCAAGCGACAAGCCGACCAATCCGGCCAGCACCAGCGCGAAGAAGTGCATTGGTAAAAGTTTATTTCTCGACAGGCTTGCCA